>Ga0194112_10004507_pt1 | contig 19043 bp, 14 predicted proteins | sample TA2MahC400mmetaG_FD_146191 | JGI IMG/M metagenome (GOLD analysis project Ga0194112, IMG submission 146191) | Freshwater microbial communities from Lake Tanganyika, Tanzania - TA2015016 Mahale Deep Cast 400m | ecosystem: Environmental > Aquatic > Freshwater > Lake | place: Tanzania: Lake... | reverse complement strand
GGGCTGAATCTGGCCGTTCGCCTGTCCCAGGGCTTCGCCCTGGGCTGCTATAGTACGCTCCGTTCGGAGCTTCGGCGCCGAAGGACCTTGCCAGAATTGGGGGCCATACTCGCAGCGAACTCACGCGACAGAGCGCACCCTGTTGTCTGAGCGAACTGCCTTGAAAGGTGCTTCGACAAGCTCAGCATGACAGGGGGTTGGCGTGTTCGGCCCCGAGCGGGGTGGGCTGGTGGGAAATGCGGGCTGAACCCCAGCCCCCAGAAGATGTGGGCAAAGATCAGGGCTTCGCCCTGGGCTATCCCATTTCGCCCCTTCGGGGCTGAAGAGACCGAACGACGGCAAACCGGGGGCATGTCAGTGGGCAGGGGCTTGACGGCGCTGGGGCGGGTGCTACAATGGGGTCGCCAGGGAGAGATTCGGGGGCCATGCTCCGATGAAACGCTCCACCAATCCCGCGAAGTTCCTCTCCGAGGAAGAATCCGTCCAGGTGGGCGAGGCGGTGACCGAGGCGGAGCGTGGGACCTCGGCGGAGATCAAGCTGGCCCTGGTCCGCCACTGCTGGTCAGACATCCGGGCCAAGGCGGCCAGCGTCTTCCGCAAGCTCGGCCTCCACAAGACCCGCGAGCGCAACTGCGCGCTCATCCTCCTGGTCACAACCAACCGCGAGTTCGCCATCTGCGGCGACCGCGGCATCCACGAGAAGGTCGGCCAGGGCTTCTGGGACGACGTTCGCGACGCGATGCAGAGCCGCTTCCGCGAGGGGCTTTTCGCCGAAGGGCTCTGCGAGGGCGTGCGCCGCGTCGGCGCGAAGCTCGCCGAACACTTCCCGCGCAGGCCCGACGACCGGGATGAAATCCCCAACGAGGTGGCCCATGAAGAGTAGCCGGCTCTTGGCGGTGTTGAGCGCACTGGCGTTCGCGGCGAGCGCTGCCTTCTGTGAGGAGCCGAAGGAGGAGCCGAAGCCGGCGCCGGAGAAGCGGAAGGGGAAGGACTACGCGCCCTTCCCCAATCCCGACGCGGGCTACGTGACCGACCTCGCCGACCTCCTCACCCGCGACCAGGAGGAGGAGATCGAGCAGTGGCTCTGGCAGGTCGAGCGCAAGACGAGCGTCGAGATGGTGGTGGTCACGCTCGACTCCATCCGCGACTACCCCGGCACCCCGAACCGCACGATCGAACAGTTCGCGACCGCGCTCTTCAACAAGTACGGCATCGGCAACCTGCCCAAGAACGACGGGGTGCTCCTCCTCGTGGCCAGGAAGGACCGCAAGGCGCGGATCGAGCTCGGCGCCTTCTATGGCGAAGAGCGTGACGCCGATGCCACCCGGATCATGCAGAAGACGATCGTCCCCAGGTTCAAGCAAGAAGACTACGCCCGCGGGATCACGGAAGGCGTCCAGGAGCTGATGCGGGAGTTCGCGGGCGTGCGAGTGCAGCCCGCGCCTGGCAAGCGGAGCGGGATGAACTGGCCCCTGGCCCTCACGGGCGGCGGGGCAGTCCTGGTCGGCTTCATCGCCTACAGCCTCTTCCAGTGCGGCAAGCGCGGCTGGGGCTGGGTGGCCGTGGGGGTTCTCATCGTGCTCATCCTCGCGTTCCTCCAGCTCCTCTTCCGCACGCTGCGGGCCATCAGCGAGAGGTCGGGCAGCTCGAGCGGCGACTCGGATTCGGACTCCCCTGGAAGCTCACTTGGATGGAGCCCAGGCGGTTTTGGGGGCGGCTTCGGCGGCGGGTCGTCGGGCGGCGGAGGCGCGACGGGGAGTTGGTGAAGAGAGCCTTTGGCCACAACTGGTGGGAGCTTTGTGCGCTTGTGTGGGGGATGAATGGATGAATGGATGGGTGGATGGGTGTCAGACAATCATCCACTCATCCACCCATCCAATCATCCTCCTTGGTCAAGACCAACGACCGCATTAGGAACCGTCATGGATTGTCCTGAGTGCGCTCCCATTCATCTGCTCCCGCGCGGGGTGAAGGACCAGAGGGTCGTGGTGGACCTCTGCCCCTCGTGCAGGGGCGTGTGGTTCGAGGCTGGGGAGCTGGCCGCGGTGCTGGGTGTCGCGGCGAAGGGGCTGGAGGCGCCGCCCGACGCCACGCAGGGCAGCCGCCTGTGCCCCGCGTGCGGCAAGCCGCTCTTCGGCTTCGCGTATCCCCAGACGATGGTGCGGGTTGATATGTGCCGGAAGTGCGGCGGCCTGTGGCTCGACGCGGGAGAGTACCGCGACATCAAGGACGCCCGGGAACTGCTCAAGCGCTGCGGCGAGATGGAGGAGTATGCCCCGGTGCCTGGCCTCAAGGGTTCGCTCATCCGCCTCATCAACACGGCGATTGCCGCGCTCAACTCCTGGTAACACTTCAGCCGAATGAAGTGGACTCATTCCACAATCAGGCGGAGGGCGGGGAGCTTGGCGGCGGCGAGCTTGGGGGCGTAACGCTTCAGCTTATCGGCGGGGAGACGGCCCAGGACAGCGTAGGCGAGGGGCGTCACGTCGGGATTGTCGCACGAGGCGAGGAACTCCACGAACTCAGCCGTCTGGGCGTCGTCCATCGTTCGGAAGAGCTTCTCGAAGAAGGCAGCGTCCTGGAGGGCGAGCTTCTGGGTGCGGATGAGCTGTTGAAGGCGTTTTTCGAGGCGGCGGCGGGCGATGGGGGTGAGCTTGAACGACACGCCGCCGTAGAGGTCGTCGAGGAGCGATGCCCGCCCGCCCTTGAGGTCGCGGATGCGTTTGAGGTGGTGGGCGTAGTGCTCCAACGCCCGCTTCGTGCTGCCTGGCACGCGGAGACGCATCAGGGCGGTGGCGGCGACGAAGCTCAGGCCGCTTGGCTTGGCCATGAGGCGTTCGAGGGCGGGGGCGGCCTGTGGGTCGCCGAGTGCGCCGAGGGCCACGATGGCTTCGCGCTGAACCTCTTCTTCGCGGTGTTCCAGGCCCTTCTCGATAACGTCGCGCTTCGTCGCGTCCCGGCTCGCGCCCAGGACCCGGAGGCCGGCCCCGATGAGGCGCGGCTCGAGGGCGTCGAGCATCTTCTCCGCGATGTCGAGCCAGGAGGCGTCAATGAACGGCTCGGCGGCCTCGATGACGGGCGTGAGCACCTCGGGGTCGGTGAGGCGCTTCGAGTTGGCGAGGGCGCACTGGACGAGGAGTTTGGCGGAATCCTTATCCACCACGTTCCGGGCAGCCAGGCGGAGCTTGGCGGTCAGCTCCTCATCCTTCATCTCGCCGGCGCCGACAAAGAGCGCGTCGGGCGTGGGGGCTGGTGGCACAGGCGTCCCGCCTGTGGGCCACAGGCCGGAGGCCTGTGCCACCCGCTCCTTGTGGCCCTCCGCGAGCCAGGCGATGCAAGCGCCGACGACGCGCGGCCAGTGGGGCCACGCCCAGTAGGGCGTCGTCCCGGGGACGGGCTCGCCGTGGGAGTTGATCATTACCACGATGACCCGCCCCTTGCCGAACGTGCCGGCCACGATGGCGGGGTGGCCACCCGCCGTGGCGAGGACCTTCGCGCCGGGCTTGAGCGGCGAGGTATCCACGCAGAAAGCCGATGGCCCCTTGGCCCAGTCAATGCGGCCACCGAAGAAAGCGCGGTCGGCGGGCGCGAGGGGGAGGCCCTTCGGCTCCTTGGCGAAGTCGGCGTAGCGGCGAAGAGTCACAGGCACCAGGGCTTCGAGCCAGGTCGTATGGTCGCGGCCGGCCGAGAGACTGAAGTGGCCGCCGAAGACGAGCAGCCCGCCGCCCGCCTCGACGAAGTCCTTGACCATGATGCGGCGGAGGAGGCCCAGCTCCTCGGCGTGGATGTTGTCGAGGACCAACACGTCGTTCTGAAGAAGCTGAGGATAGCTGTCGGGGAACTCGTCGAGGGCGCGGGGCGAGAGGTTCCAGCCGCGGCGTTCGAGGTAAGATACGGACAGGTTCCCGCCGCCGATGGCGCCCGCGGCAGAGGGCACGTCGTTGAGCCAGGAGAAGAGACCGCGGCAGTGATGCACGTCGAGTTCGCCATTTCGGGCGAGGCGGACCTCTTTCGGGCGGGCGAGGCGTTTGGCGGCCTCGGGCGTCTTCTCCTCGTCGGCGTCGTAGTTGTGGGCGTTCGCATAGTCCTCCCAAGGGCGGCCGGGCTTGACAGGGGCCGGCCGCACTTCCTTCTTCGCCTTCTCCTCGGCCTCTGCTTGGGCCTTCATCGCGGCGGCGGCATCCTCGACGGGGGTGGTGAGGGAGAACGGCTCGGTCGCGCATTCGAGGTCGAAGGCCACGATGCTCCACGTGGCGATGCGGGGGACGACGACGGAGCACTTTCCCCCTTCTGGCCGCAGATCGAGCAACTCCTGGCCAGCCGGGAGGTCAGGCGAGAGATGGGTGACAGAGACGGCCTTGACGCCTTCGGGTAGGGTGAGGGTGAGCGGCACGTCGCGGAGCTTGGCCGAGGGCAGTTGAACTCGATTGCAGAAGGCGGGGCAGCGGGGAGGATTGACGATGTTGACGAGGAGCTGCTTGCGGCCGGGGCCGAGGTCGCGCAGCCAGCAGGACTGGCTCCACCAGAGGTCGGCCTTGCCGTCGCCCACGGCGAGCCACTTCTCGGGCTCCTTCAGCCGCTTCGTGTCGTCCCACACAAAGGCCGAGAAGCGGGTGAGCCAGCGGGCCATGTCGCCGTAGGGCCAGACGCCTGGGGTGGTCATGTAGGTGTAGCGCTCGCCGGCGGCGAGGCCGCAGAGGACGTTGTAGGCGCGGTCGAGTTCGCTCGCCATGTCGAAGGTGATGAAGAGGGGGAGTCCGCCGATGCGCTTCATGTAGTCGGCCTCGCGGCAGATGGCCTCGTAGAAGGGCTTGGCGTGGCCGGGCGAGAAGTTCGTGTGGCTCCAGTCGCGCACGCTCTCGTCCATCATCAGGCCGTGGCCGCGGGCGCACTCATGGAAATCCTCGACATTCTTGTCGGGCAGGAAGAGCTTGGAGCCTGGGTTGGCGAAGGCGATGTTGTAGCCGTGGACGAAGTTGGGCAGGGCCGCGTTGACCCGCTTCTTGAAGCGGACCATGTTGCCCACGAAATGGCCGTCCCAGCGCACGCCGTCCCAGCCGAACATCCTGGCGCTGGCGATGATCTCGTCGGCCCCTAGGTCCACCGCGGCGTCGGAGGCGAAGTTGACCCAGGCGGACTGCCAGTCCTGCCAGCCGCCCTCCTCGGGGCCGGCGAGGGCGTGCTCGTTGCGGAGCATGCGCTCGCAGTTGAAGACGCCGATGCGGTCGGAGCTGACGCCGGCCCAGGCTGCGATGCCGAAGAAGTCGGGGTGCTTGCGAAAGGTCTCCCAGCCGGCGATGCCGCCGGCGCAGGCCTTGCCGTAGGTGATGCCCTTCACGCCCACCTTGTGCGCCTCGGCGAGGAGAGCCTTGAAGGCGCTCACGGAGCCGTGGTATTGCGTCTGGCCCGACAGGAAGAACTCGGCCTCGGGCGTCAGCTCCGAGTAGTCGCACGGCGCCCAGGCGAAGACCTCGAAGTGGTTGGCGTAGGCCCGCTTGTTCGCCTGCATCACCTTTGCGAAGTCGGCGGCGGTCATCCCCGCCTTGTGGTGGCCGCCCGAGGAGCCGGTGATGCCGATGCGATAGACGTTTCGGCTGACGCCGAAGACCTCGGAGCGGCTGCCTGGGAAGCTCCTGACGGGGTCAACCAGGTTCGCGGGCGTCGCCTCGGGCGGCTTGCCCGCGCGGCTGACCACCACAAGAAGCTCACGCCCGAACTCCGCCTGGTCCAGCTTGTAGGCAAATGAAACCGTCGTCGGCTCCTGCGTGAGCCGGACGTCCTTCTCGAAGACTGTGCGGCACACTGAGCGTTCCCGCACTTCGAGGGCCGTGACGCGCCCCTCGCGGTGGATTGCGGAGTTCATGAACTCCGCAATCCACCGAACCTCTGCTCTGACCCCAACTTCCTCGCCCGGGAGGTAGTGAACCTTGTCTACCTGGAGGGCTGTGACGACGCCCTCCAGGTCGGCGAGCTTGCGGACCTCGATGCGGTCGCAGGCGACGTAGAGCTCTTGCGGGCCGAGGGAGCGGAGGTCCTTGCCCTCCTCCAGCTCGCCCAGGCTGTCCTCCTTCTCGACGCCCTTCTCAATCGTGCCCTTGCCCAGGAAGTCCTTCTCCAACTTCTTCAGGTACTCGGCCTCCTCCTCGCTCTTCTGGCGGCGCATGCCATCGAAGCCCGAGGCCCCGCTGGCGTCAAGAGCAACGGGCAGGGGGCCGCCGGCGTGGGCGACACGGAGAATCAGGGGGATGTAGACGCCCGAACGGTCGAACCAGGCGGCCTGAGCGGTCCGCTGCTCGCTGCCAGCCTGGAATGTGACGACGAGTCGGTGGAGCAGCTCGACGGGATGCGCGGAGACCCAGGCCGTGGCCTCGTAGAGGCCGGGCGCGAGCTTGGGCGATGCTTCGAGCATTCGCCCCCAGCGGACGATGGCCACGTGGCCGCCCGAGGCCGCCTTGTCGCGGAACACCTCGCCCTTGGCCGCGGCCACCTTCTCGGCCTCCAGCACCGTCACGCCCTCGCCCGCAAGGGCGGCGCCGCACAGGACCAGCCAGACCAGACCTCCGAGGGTCATCTTCGCCGGCTTCTGTGGCGGAAGACACGGACAAACGAGTTTGTCCGTGGCACCCACTGTTGGTTTGGGGAGAGGGCAACTCATACGGGTCATTTCAGCGGCGTGATCTGAACGGGGCCGTTCTGGATAGCGTCGAACGCCACGTGGCTGCCCTCAAGAATGCCCATGCCCAGCAGGCCGCCGCGCTGAACCTCGAGCGCCGTGACGCGGCGGCGCTCGCCGTGCCAGTCCACCACGGCCTCGAACACGTTCAGCACGGCCTCCCGGCCGTCGGCCAGGAACCCGGTCCGCAGCCCCAGGCACGGCAGCCCCAGCCGGGCGATCAGGTCCGGCGGCAGGGCGAGGAAGCCGGTGAAGCCCGTGTCCATCGTCACATCAGCGGGTTCAGACATCCCAGTGGTGGCGTACAGGCGAACACAGACCACGGCCTGACGGTGAGCGGTAACATGTCCTTCGATCATGGCAAGCCCTCGCCTGCCCTCGCGCCGATGTACACGGATGCGCGGTAGCCGACTCGCAGGATGTAGAACAGTCGGTCGGGATGCTTCGCCCTCGCCCGGTCAAGAGCCGCCATCTCGTCGGAGTCCACCTCGTAGTCGCCCGACTCCACGTCGAGGACCACGTACTCCCCTTTGTGGTTCGGCTCCAGTTTCGCGCGCAGCGCCCGCGCATAGTACTCCTCCGCCTGGCGAGCGAATCCCTCGGGGTCCTTCGGCGGCTTCACCATCCTCGCGCCTCCTTCAACCCCCTTCCCGCCCAGCATTCTACAACAGCATGAGCGAAAATGCCAGCGCCCCTTCCCGCTATCGTGTGTGGGCGGGCGCGATTCAGCCGTTGGCCGCCGTCGGAGCGCGCCGCACTGACGCGGCACGTCCGCTCTGCCCCTGCCTTCGCACCCTTCGTGTGCGGACTGGGGGGTGGCGAAACGGCAACGCGAAGGTGGGCAATGAATAACTTAAGGATTGGAGACGTGACACCCAAACCATTGTTGAGGGTCCGTAACTGCGCGGAGGCCCGCGACAATGGAGAGAAGAGGGCGCTGATTGGGGCTATCGCGCTCCGTAAACCATTGGGACCGTGAAGCATGCAGCCTCGCTAGCGGGTTCAAGGGGGACCGCCGGGTTGCCAGGGAGCGTGTGTGCGTGTGAGCCTCAACAATGGTAGGAATGGGTGATACGGGCCAGGACCGCCATTCTCCCATAGTTGAGGCTCGTTTAGGGGAGGCTCAACAATGGAGAGCGGGGCGGCCCACCTTGATGGTGGCCGCACTTGACCCCTCATTCCTGGCTCTTCCCCGCCGCGGCGGGCGCGAGGGGGCCGATGTAGTCGCGGGCGGCCACGATCTGGTCGAACCAGACCTTGCTGACGTGGCCGTCGGGCGACTTGGTGATGTAGAAGAGGGGCCAGATGAAGTTGATCTTGAGGGCCTCGTTGTTGCGCCAACGGAAGCCCTCGAAGGGCTCGCCGCCCTCGGACACGCGGAAGCGCTCGCGGTCGCCCTTCGCGTCGTTCCACCGAATCGCGTCGCCGCCCTGGTCCTTGAGGAAGCGGTCGAAGGTCCACTTGCCCTTGGGGAAGCCCTTGCCCAGGTGGCCGACGAGCTTGCCGTCAATCCAGAGGGCCTGCTCGCCGTTGGAGTCGCCCACGTCGTTGAGCTTCATCATCAGCTCGGCGCAGACCCACTTGCCGCGCTCGGCCTTCACGGCGGCGTCGCTGAGGAACGAGTTGCCCCACGTCTGCCCACGCGGGGGGCTGCCGCGCATCTCCATCCAGTAGCTGTAGAAGTCCCAGCGCCAGGCGTTGCCGAATGGCTCGACGCCCGTGGTGAAGCGCTCGTGGCCGCGTGGCCGCGTGCCCGCGCCGCCCTGCGCCCACTTGGTGGGCGGGTTGTAGCCGCCGACGTGGAAGAAGTGGTGGATGGGGCCGCAGCCGGGGTCGAACTTCACGTAGAAGCGGACGTGGAGCTTGTCGTAGCCTGGCAGGAGGCGGCGATAGAGGTTCGCGCCATCGCCCTTGCCGCCCACGTGGGTCATCAGGAGCGAGCGCTTGCTGGCGCAGCCCGCCGGCACGTCGTCCGAGAGCGTCATGATGTCGGGGGCCTTCACGCCGTCCCAGCGGCTCTTCAGATCGTCCACCGCCGTTGCATCAAATGCCTCGACGAAGACGACGGCGGGGTCCTTCTCGATGCCGTTGTCGCCGGGGTACTTGGCGGCGATGCCTGCGTTGCCCTCGGGCAGGGGCTTCCGCGGCGGCGCCGCCCCCGCCGCCTGACGCAACGGAGCGCACGCGAGAAACGCTGCAAGGAGCAATCGCGCTGCCATCGGAGACTCCTTGTTCCTGCCACGACAGAAGCTACTTCTCCGCCTTCGCGCGCACGACGACGAGGGCGGGGTTTGAGACACCGTGCTTCCCGTCGGCCGTGGTCCACTGGGCGAAGAGGGCGTGCGGCCCCTGGGTCGCGCCCTTCCAGGCGAACTGCCATGGGGCCTGGGCGGCCTCGCCGAGCAGGCGGTCGCCGTCGTAGAAGGCCACGCTCTTGACGCCGAAGCCCTCTTTGACGGCAGCACTCAGCACGAGGTCAACGCCGGGGCTCACCATCACCGTGCGGTCGGCCTTGGGGCTGTAGCCCGCGAGCTTGGCCGAGCCGTCGGCCGCAGCCATCTCGAAGACGACGGGGGAGTCCTTCGACATCAGCGACCGCCAGACGAAGGCCACGTAGCGGTTGGGGAACCAGGTGGCGGCGGCCTTGTCGCCGCGGTAGTCGGCCCACGCGGCGACTGTCGCGAAGTTGCCCTCGACGCTCGCCCGGTCGCCAAGCCAGCCCGCCTCCTGCTTCACGTCCACGAGTTTCGGCGGGCCGGCAAGGGGGTCCCAGTCCTTCGGGATGCGGCTGTCGCAGACGGCGACGATCCAGGGGACGAAGAAGGCGGCGGAGTTGCCCCAGTCGTGCGCGCACTCCCACTGGACGGCGAGTGCCCAGGGGCGGCCGTCCTTGCGGGCGGGGAGGAAGCGCTCCTCGATGCCGGGCAGCATCTTGAAGGCGTCGGGGACGGCCCCGAGCGTGAAGGCGTGGGGCACGGCGGCGGCCTCGGGCGCCAGCTTCGCGGGGTCGGCGATCCAGCCGCAGCTCACGCAGGTCGTGAGCGTCCGCTCGGGCGTCTTGAGCATCATGGGTGAGACCAATCCGCCGGCCGAGTGGCCCACGCCGGCGAAGGGGAGGTTTGGGAGCTCGGGGTGGCCGCTCTTGGCGGCAAACTCCTTCAGCCCTTCGTCGAGCCCTTTGCGGAGCTTGACCGGGCGGTTGGTCTCCTTGAGGTTGATGTTGAGTGCCGCGTGTGCGAAGCGGAGCGTGCGGCACACCTCGGCCCAGCGGTCTTTCGGGTTCATCTTGTAGTGTGCGGCGTGGATGATAATGCCGCGGAGCACCTTGGCGCCGCCTGGGATGAAGAGCTGCACGTCCACCGTGCCCACGGTCGTGCCCAGGACGGCGTCCTGCTCGGCCTCGCCCGCGAAGGCAGAGGCCAGGAGGCACAGGACAAGGCCCATCGTCCTCGTCCTCGTCCCTCGTCCTCGTCCTCGACTCTTCTGCGCCCCAAGCCGAGGGGATCGAGGACGAAGGACGAGGACGAGGGACGAGGACGATCGGGACATGAACAACTCCTACTCCAGCGATGGGCGCACGATCTCTCCCGCGGCCTGCTCCTGCGTCTTTTCGTAGGCCCCGAAGAAGTCGCTGTTGCAGTCGAGCCACAGGGCGATGCGGCGCAGGTCTTCGGGCGGGAGCTTGAGGTCGTGGTGGCCCTTGGCCAGCATGTTGTAGAGCCGCGACGCCCGCGCGCCGAACTTGCCGGGAATCGTCCGCGGCGTCTCCCAGCCCACCCCGCCGAAGAAGAAGGCGTGCTTCTCCAGGTTGATGTAGGACGTATACCAGTTGCTGTGGTTCTTCTTCCAGTCGCCGGCGCGGAGGTCGGGCGGCTTCGGCGCCTTGCTGGCCGACGCGGCAGGACGCTTGGGGGCCTTGCCCTCCAGGTCGTCCTCGATGGCCGAGCGTGCCTTCGGCGGCGGCGCCGCCTGAGCGCCCTCCGTGAGGGCCTTGGTGTGGCAGCCGACGCAGTGCCTGTCGAGCACGGGCTGGACGAGGCGCGGGAAGCTGAAGGGGTTCGAACCCTCGGCGTCGGGCTTGATGGCCGACGGCGGCCGCGTCATGGCCAGCGCCACGCGGCCGAGGGACTTGCGGGCGCCCCGCTGGTCGTGGCAGCCCTGGCACGTCAGCGTCTCGCCCGGATGCACATACAGGTCGCTGCGCATTGACTGCACGGCCAGGCCGTCCTCGTCGAGAGCCTGGAGGAAGACGGGCCGGCACACCGGCAGCTCGAAGTAGGCGCTGCCGTCCTTCTCCACCGGCACGGTGCCGAGGACGGCTCGGGCGTTCTTCTGGCCGCCATAGCCGATGCGCGGCCCGTCGGCCGAGGGCGTGGACTTCGGCAGCACCTGGACGATCCGGAGCGCGGTTATGCGCGTCCCCTCGGGCCAGGGGTAGAGGCCGTCGTAGACGTTCACCACGCCTACCGGCGCCGTGCCCATCGCCATCGCCCGGATCGCCGCGAGGTCGGCCTTCCCGCCCCGCTCGCTGTTCGGCGGCGCTTCTGATGTGGCGACAAGCGTCCCGCTTGTCGTCTGAGGTGCAAGCGGGACGCTTGCACCTACGGCAGAGGCCCCGGGCTTACCGACCAGGGTGACGTGTGCGGCCACGGGCGGGCAGGTGCGAGGCCGCAGCGGGATGGGGCCGAGGCACGAGATGGCCGGGTCGCTGTAGAGCAGTTCCTTGTTTCCAAAGGCATCAACCAGGTAGATGCCGTAGCGGTTCTGGAGGCGGCTGCCGCGCGCGTTGGTGCCCTGGGGGTCGTAGACGCAGAGGTGGAACTCCTCGCTGAGGGGCCAGGCGGTGGCGTAGCCGACCTCGCCGCCGCCCTCGGCCTCGGGGAAGCGGACCTCGGGCGTCAGCCGCTTCACCGGCTCCATCTTGTCGTCGTCCGGCGCGTTGGGGTCCACGATGACCAGCGACCCGTAGGCCTGGCCATGGTGGGCCGAGGCGGTGGCCACATAGCGGCGGGAGCCGGGGATGGCGCGGACGTTCATCTCCTGGAGCGGCCTGTCGCCCTGGCTCTTGGCCCAGTTGCCCTGGATGGCGCGGGCGTCGCGCCCGTCGGGCGTGGTGATCCAGGGATGATGCGCGTTGTTGAACCCGCGGTCCACATAGTCCCACCGTGTGTAGACGATCATCCCGTCGTGGTTCACGCTGGGGTGCCACTCGTTGGTCTCGTGGTAGCTGATGCAGGTGATGTCGGAGCCGTCGGCGTCCATCGTGTGGAGGGTGTAGGTGGGCACGGGGCGGCCGTGGCAGCGGCCATAGCCGCCGCGTCGTTCGGAGATGAAGCAGACCCGCCCGTTGGGCAGCCAGCAGGGGTGGAGATCGTTCCACGCGCCATCGGTGAGCTGCCGCAGGCCCGTCCCATCGGCGTTCACCTTGAAGATGTGGTAGGTGCTCTTTGGCGTCCACTTGTAGCGAGTGTTCGCCCCCTCGGTCCAGGGGAAGAGGATGGTCTTGCCGTCATAGGAGAGGTCGGGATAGAGGTGGCCGCCCTTTTCGAGCTTCTTCCCCGCGAAGCGGCCGTTCTCGCAGACGGCGTCGGCCAGAAGGTCGCGGACCGCCGGCTTGTCGCCGAAGGGGTTCTCCAGGACGAACAGGCCGCCCTCGTGGATGGCCATGAAGCCGAAGTACTGGTCGCACATGTGATTGCCCGTGCCCTCGCCGCCCGGGTAGTAGTGCTTCTTGGCGAAGAGGATACGGTCGAAGTCCAGGAGGGGGTTGGCGAAGGCGATCTTGCGGCGGAGCTTCGCCGCCTCGTCAAAGAGGCGCTTGCGGGCCTCGGTGTCCTTCGCGTCAATCTCATTCGCCTTGGCCTTCAGCGCAGCGAGCGCGGCCTCTTCGGGGGCGAGGTCGCGTACGCCGGCCATCGTCTTCAGCCGCGCCAGCAAAGCCCCCGTCCGACGCAGCACCACGTCCACGGGGTCGCGGTCGGACGCGAAGAAGCAGGCGTCGGGGCGGAAGACCTGTTCGCGGAACCCCTGCGACCAGCCGCGCCCGCTGGCCAGCTCGCGGGCGAGAAGCTCGAACTCCGTTGGGGTTGGCGGGGCGTAGGCCTTGGGGCGGGCGCCGACCACCTCGAACTGCGCATCGGCCCAGTCCGCGTAGTCGCCGCTTCCACCATCGCCGCCATCGGTCACGAGGAGCGTCAGCCGCTTCACGCCCGCCAGGCTCACCTCGGCGGCCTTCGGCGGCTCGCCGCCGCGGAGGACGCCGCTGGCCCAGAGGAGCTTGCCATCGCCCTCGATGCGGAACTCCACGCTCCCGCGCTTCCCCGCCTCGTCGTCCACGCCCACGACCGCGGTGAAGCGCGCCGAGCCGCCGCCCAGGTCGAGTGCAAAGGTTGCAGGCGAGCGCACCGCCACGCCGCGGGCGAAAACCTTGCCGCCCATCTTCAACTGAGTGCCCTTCACCGAGCGGTTCTTCGCCACCTCGCCGCCCGCGTCCGCCAGGCTCAGGTCAAGTTCATCGAGCCTCACCACCTCGCCGGCAAAGGCGAATCGGGCGAGCGAGACCAGCAACGCAGCGAACCACGCTCTCATGCACAGACTCCGAGCCGCCTGACGACCCCCCAGCCACTAATGTACCGAGAAGGCCCCGGCTTTTCAAATGTGTCGGGGAAGCGCTGAACCGGAGCGGCAGGCGAGTGAAGCGGGTCAACGCTGCTCGTTCGGAATGAGTGCCTTGAACCTCTTGACGACGTTCATTGAGGCCCTTCCAGGCTGCTCCGGGCTAGCGCCCTTGATGGGAACCTCAAGGACGCTCCTGACGGCATAGTAGACGAACTCTCCCCTCTGCTCCTCCGCGTGCAGCCGCCCGCCTCGCTTCAGGGCCAGGTAGTCGTCGTAGGTGCCCAGCTTCACCTGCGTGACCAGCGTCGTTGTCCTCACCCCCTCCTTGGGGCTTTCGATGCGGCGCTCCTCGCCTTCCGGAACCCCGAGAAACAGCCACTGCTGCTTGGGGCGGGGCGTTCCCCCTTCCCCCTTCTTCGCCTCCAGTGACTTGACCGCTTCTTCGTGCAGTTCGGTGAACGGCCCCACGCACTTCGTGAGCAAGCTCTCGATTGCGTAGGCGCTCAGCGCCTCAGGCGTGGCCCGCACAAGCTCCCTCAGAAGGTATGCGGTGGCAAAGCCCAGAGGCGCTTCCTCCACGATAAGCTGAAGCCAAACGTCCACATGCTTCTTGGGGTCCGCGGGCGGGGCTCGCTTGAGGGCCACGGCGCGCCGGGCTATGTCGAGGTTATGCAACTCGTTCTCCCCCATTCCCTTCGTGGGATAGTCGAGAAGGAGCTTCTCGATCCTCTCGGATGCCACTGGGATGCAGGCGGCTATGATGTCGTCGGTGTTCTCGCCGCCCCAGTGCTTCTTGAGGAGGCCGACCACAAGGTCTGCCACCCGCCTGTCCCCGGGCTCAACTGCCATCGCGAAGTCGCGGAGCGCGTCGGCGCGGTCCAACCACGGCAAGTCTACGTTCACAAGCTTGTCTGCCACCGCCCGGAGCGACTCAGAGCTTCGCTCCGCCAGCAGGTACCTGTGGAAAAGCCGCAGGGAATGCTCCGGGCAGCGGGCATAGAGCTTCAGGAACCTCGCTCGCGCCGCCACGGAGGGGAACTTGAGGAAATGCGTTCGCAATGCATCAAACACCCCCTCGTTCAGCCCTTCGTCCTCTTCGTCTTGGATGAGTGCGACCAGGGCGCCATGCGACTCGTTCCACCCCTCGAAGCGCGTCAGCGCACGAATGATCATCTCGCGGCCCGAGGCGGTAACGTTCCGGAGGGGGTCCGCGATGCTCCTCGGCCCGCTGCCGCGCGGATCCCCAGGCAACGCGGCCACCAGGAGCCGGACCGCGCGCTCCCTGGGAAAACTCCCGGCGATCATCGTCTTCGCGGCCTCCGCCTGGACGAAGGAGTGGTTGAACCGCAGAAGCTCGCCCAGTGCGGAGAGCGCCTCGTCCGAACCTCTGCACGAGCGGAGCGCCCGCGCCGCGCAGCGGCGCACCCACGAGCTCTTGCTCCGCGCGGCGGCCAGCACCGCGGGCTCCATCGCCGCATCCCCGTACGCTCCCTGCGCGCACAGGAGCCAGCCGAGAGTCTCCTTCAGCTCCAGGTTCGCCTCATCCTCGCCATCAGTGGCGCGGTTGACGATTGGGACAGTGAGGCACCTGGCGATTTGTTGCCGCGCCTCCGCCGGCTCCTGGCCCTGCTGGTGGAGCACAAGCCCGCGAACAAGCGAGACGACCAGCTTGGCATCTACCCCGGCCACGCCATGCGGATAACTCACGTGGGGCCATCTGCCGTGGAGCTTTCCCTCCTTGATCCGGTAGTCGCCCGTGCTCGGGGTGGGCGCCGCCCACACCTTCCCGGGGCCGCCTTCGCCCAGGTCTTTCCTGCTCTCCCTCTGGCGGAGGAACATCAGGAGCCTCTCGCCCTTGGCCAGAGACTCCTTCTCGACGGCCTCCGGCGGCCACCAGGGATTGTTGTAGCCGGCAACGGCGATCGGAGCGCGTGGCTCCTCGCCCTTGAGAACCTCGATAGCCTTGGCCGTGCAGGTGAATGCCCCTCCCTCCGTCACCTCGACGACGGCGATGAGTTCCGCCGACCTGACCATGTCCTCAAACGCGGGGTCCACCCAGATCATCGCCCGCGCCGGCGCGGCCGCGGCGAGGACGAAGACGCCAACCACCACAAGGCACGCCCTCATGCGCAATCTCCGACACTGCTAGTGAGCACTGGACACCCAGTCTACCCCGAAGCCCGCGGCTTTTCAACTCGGCAACCCGTCTGCGGCTCGCGCGGCGACCGAACCGCTTCACGCTGCACCTGCGGCGCCGTGGGACACCGCACGCTCCGCAGCTTGCGCCCCCCCGCGAAATGTTCGCGAGGTGAGCATCCGTCCAACGCGTAGTGGCGCGGTGGGAGCGGTGTTCGGCGAGCGTAGCGCTCTACTCGCCTGGCGCCCGCTCGAGAGTGCCACTTCTTGGGGGGAGCGAGTGGCACTCTCGCATGCTGCGAGAACGCGCAGCTCCCGAAGTGTCTGCGAATTGGGCACTTAGGGAGAGCGGCCCCGGCCCGCTCGAGAGTGCCACTGCCTGGGAGGAGCGAGTGGCACTCTCGCATGCTCAGCGACTGGTGTCCAATCCCGAACATTGTGATTCCACAAACAGAACAGAGCACCGCCCGCCTGCCGCACAGTGCGGCAGCCGAAAGAGTCTGGCAGGCGGGCGGGCGGTGTTTTGTTAGTTCGGAATTGGACATCTGGCGGCGGCGGGTTGGGCGGGAAGACCAGTTACAAGCTGCTCGGGCAGAGCCAGAAGGGGGTCTTCTGATAGCGCCGGGCACCGGCGCCATCGCGCAGCGGCCACACAGGAAGCGGGCGCCCGATGAACCCATCAGGCGCCCGCTTGGCAAACGGTAGAGGTCGAACGGCGAGGTGCGGGACATGAGAAGGGGCGGCGCCCTGGGTGGGCCGCCGCCCCTTGGTGGGAACGGGGACCTGGCGGGTCAGACCCAGCCGCGGAGGCGGACGGCTTCGGCGACGCGCTGGACGGCGACGGCGTAGGCGGCAAGGCGCATGTGGGCCTTGTGCCGCCGCGAGGCCGAGAGGACGGCGTGATACGCCGCCGTCATCTTCTTGTCCAGCATCTCGTGGACCTGCGGCTCGGTCCAGTAGAAGTGGTTGAAGTTCTGGACCATTTCGAAGTAGGAGACGGTGACTCCGCCGGCGTTGCAGAGGAAGTCGGGGATGACGTGGATGCCCTTCTGGTGGAGGATCTGGTCGGCTTCGGGGGTGGTGGGGCCGTTGGCGGCCTCGGCGACGATCTTGGCCTTGACGCGCCCGGCGTTGGCGCCCGTCAGGACGTTCTCGATGGCGGAGGGCCAGAGGATGTCAACGTCGAGCTCGAGGATTTCCTCGTTCGAGATTGGCTTGGTGCCCGGGAGGCCGGCCACGGAGCCTGTGCGGCGCTTGTGCTCCAGGGCGGCCTCGGGGTCGAGGCCGTCGTTGGAGTAGACGCCGCCCTGGGTGTCGGTGACGGCGACGATTCTGGCGCCGTAGAGCTGTCTGCCGAGGATGGCGGCGAAGGAGCCGGCGTTGCCGTAGCCCTGGACCGCGACGGTGGACTTGGCGATGTCAATGCCGAGCTCGTTTGCGGCTTCGCGGACGGTGTACCAGGCGCCGCGCGCGGTGGCGTCGCCGCGGCCGGCCGAGCCGCCGAGGGCGAGCGGCTTGCCGGTGATGACGCCGAAGGCGTTGTGGCCGGCCAGCTTGGAATACTCGTCCATCATCCAGGCCATGATCTGGGGGGTGGTGTAGACGTCGGGGGCGGGAACGTCTTTCTCGGGGCCGATGATGCGCCCGACGGCCTGGACGTAGGTGCGGCTGAGGCGTTCGAGCTCGGTGGGGGACATTTTCTTTGGGTTGCAGATGACGCCGCCCTTGCCGCCGCCGAGCGGGATGTCCACGACCGAGCACTTCCAGGTCATCCAGGCGGCCAGGGCGCGCACGGTGTCAATCGTCTCGTCGGGGTGGAAGCGGATGCCGCCCTTGGTGGGGCCGCGGGCGTCGTTGTACTGGACGCGGAAGCCCTGGAAGACCTTCACGCTCCCGTCGTCCATCTTCACCGGCAAGCTCACGTGGAGCTCGCGCATGGGCACGCGGAGGAACGCGCGCATGGCGGGCTCCAGGCCCAGGAGGGCAGCGGCTTCGTCGAACTGCCTCTGGGCGATGGCGAAGGGGTTGTCGCCAGTCTGCTCAGCCATCCTCACTCCGTCCTTTCTGGCGGGTTCGTGGCCGCCGCCGTGAGACGTCTCGCGCCGCCCGCGCTGGTGGAACTCGCACCCGCAGACTCGAGCGGCAAGCGTTGCCGTATTATACGGAACGGCTTGCATAAGTCAAGCCCTCTTCGCGCGCACGATCTGCTGCACCGCCTGGCCCGCAAAGGGCTTGGCCGCAAGGGGCGGCAACGGCTTCCGATGAATATTGGGAACAAGCGGCAATTTGCCGATCCCACCGGCTTTTTCAGCAGGTGGCGACATCACTCGTCCCCACGCTCCCGCGTGGGGACGAGAAGCGGGCGGGTCCCGGACGCGATGCGTTATCTCACGAGGACTTGCGGAGCGCTTGATAGCGCTTGCGAAGCCTGGGTAGCAGGGCGAGCGCGATGCCGGCGCTCAGGACCCCAGCGAGGAGGAGCGGGCAGTAGACGGCGTAGGGCTGGTAGTCCAGGAGGGCGACCACACCCGCTCCGACAAGCAGTGCGCCCAGGCCGATCATTGCCTTGAGCGTGCCGAGGACGAGCCGCCCGGCCTTGCCCCTGCCAGCCAGGATGCCGACGATGGCGCCGAGGCAACTGAGGAGCGCGCCCAGCGCGCCGCCGATGAGCCCGCCCGTGCGGGCGCCCCACCAGCCCGCGCTCTGGCCCGTCGCCAGAACCAGCGGCTCCTCGTCCGCGCGATACTCGGCCAGCCGCAGGCGGCTCAGGCACACGGTCCCGCGCCCTGGAAGGACAAGGGCGATGACGAGCTTCGCCGGCGGCGGGGCGCCCGGCCGGTTCTGGAACGGCAGGGCGAAGGCGCGCCAGCTCGACCGACCCTTGAGGTGGCGCATCGGGCCGGCCTCGGCCAGAGTCCTCGTGAAGCTGGCGTCCCCTCCTGGGAAGTGGCTCTGCATTTCGAGATACGCCTTCCCCTCCACCCCCTCGTGGCGGAGGAAGCCGGCGATGGCGTACTTCGCGCTGCTGATGGGCGGGGCGTCAATGGCGAGCAATGCCACCGTGAGGGGCAGACCCGCCCCGTTCCTGACCTCGAGGTGCTCGTAGGCCCTGCCCCGTCCTGCGGCGACCACCCGCGCGCCCTTTGGCGCCCCGTGGGCCAGCACCTTTCCCCACGGGTACTCGCGCAGGACGTGTTCGGAGAAGCCCGCGGTGGCGAACGCGAGCGCGCAGGGCACGAGGCACAGCTTCTTCATCCTTGCTCCTGGCCTGGCCGCCATCGCTCGATGCAGGTAGATCGTACCACAGTCGAGCACCCTGTCAAGCGCGTCGGCCGGCCCGGCAGGTTGAGTCTGGCCCGTGGTCTTGGGGCTTGCCTGCAAGTGCCCTCTCGTGCTCGTCGCCGTCGTCGAGTCGGATGGCTCTCTCCGTCACCAGGGGATTCGACGACGAGGACGACGACGACAACGACGACGATTGGGAGCCCCAGGACGAGGTGCCAGACACTGGCAAGTCAGGGCTGCGGAATCGGGAATTCGTCGCGCTGAGGAAGGCCAGGAGGGGGTGGGGAACCGGCTGAGAGAAAGGGGGCGTAAGGCGGAATAGCTCGATCGGGGC
>Ga0194112_10004506_pt1 | contig 19044 bp, 20 predicted proteins | sample TA2MahC400mmetaG_FD_146191 | JGI IMG/M metagenome (GOLD analysis project Ga0194112, IMG submission 146191) | Freshwater microbial communities from Lake Tanganyika, Tanzania - TA2015016 Mahale Deep Cast 400m | ecosystem: Environmental > Aquatic > Freshwater > Lake | place: Tanzania: Lake... | reverse complement strand
AAAGGTATTCGTCCTAAATTACGCTATGCGCACCAAGGCGGATCGAATCCACCCGTGATTGTGATTCACGGTAATCATGTCAATGCGATTAAAGATAGTTATATGCGTTTTTTAGAAGGCGCTTTTAGACAGGCTTTTCAAATCATTGGTACACCTTTAAGGGTACAGTTTAAGCAAGGTGAAAATCCTTATCTTGATGAAGAAAAAAGAAAACCTAAAGAAGGTGTGGTATCAATGCGTCGACGTAAAAATGCCTTACGTAAAAAATTGACTGAAAAAAATAAATTAGAAGCGAAGAAGCGTTAGTCTTTATCCCAGAATTTCCACCAGTCTTTTTTCTTGGTATCTTTGCCTTGAGTAAACATTGAGCTATTGGGATAATTCTGTTTCAAGATTCTCAAACTATCTTCTTTAAGATCATTCATACCTAGGTTGTCATAAGCGCTGATGATAATCACAAGCGCTTCTTCGATAAAATTAGAATCAGGATAAGTCTCAATCACAAATTTAGCGCGGTTTAATGCTGCAATATAAGCATTCACTTTCATGTAATGACGCGCGACATGAAGTTCATGATCCGCTAATTTATTCTTTAAATAAATCATACGCTCAGTGGCATCTTTGCTATAGCGCGTTTCAGGAAAGAGTGTAAGCAAATCTTTGAATGCAAGGAAGGATTGTCTGAGTATTTTAGGATCACGATCGCTAATATCCTGAAGTGTTACCTTATCGATCAATCCTCGTTGTTTAAAGTAAGCCACCCCTTTTAGGTAGTAAGCGTAATCAAGATTAGGATGATTAGGATGTATTTTAATAAAGCGCTCAACGGTAGACACACATTGGGCTGCGTCTTCTTGCTTATAGAAAGCATAAGCCATATCAAGTTGTGCTTGAGCTCCAAATTTACTATTGGGATAACGCGATTCTAATTTTTTTAAATATTCAACTGCCTTTTTATAGTCACTACTTGTCATCCGTTCCGAAGCTTTTTCATAAATACGTTCAGCTGATAAACCTTTTGTATCATCGAGTTCCGTTGGGGGTCCAAAAATGGCACAAGACTCCAGAAAAAGCATCATAATAACGACTGTCAGAATACGCATACAAACCTTTAACTTTAAAAATACACGAAGAATTATAGCATTATGAGTCATGATGAAAGATTATTGGTCATCCCTGAAAGTCATGCTGGCTTAAGGGTGGATGTCGCTTTGCAACAACTCTTGCCTGAATTTTCACGTTCAAAATTACAAGCGTGGATCAAGGATGAGTTTGTATTTGTCAATCAATTACCTGTGTCTTCAAAACATAAGGTTTATGCAGGGGATGAAATCAAAATCATCGTCCAACAAAATCCAGAGCATCATGCATTTTTACCTGAGGCAATTCCACTCGATATTATTTTTGAAGATGAGGCGTTACTTGTGATTAATAAACCTGCAGGCATGGTGGTTCACCCTGCACTAGGTAATTGGTCAGGCACACTGCTTAATGCACTCCTTCATCATATCCCTGATATCGCACATATGCCTCGTTGTGGCATTGTGCATCGCTTAGACAAGGAAACGAGTGGGCTTTTGGTTGTGGCTAAAACCTTAAGCGCGCAAACATATTTAGTACAACAACTTCAAGCAAGAACAGTGAAAAGAGAATATCGCGCGATTGTCTGGGGGCAGCTATGGAAAAATGGGGTAGTCAATCAACCGATCGGAAGGCATCCTTCCATTCGCACACGTATGGCGATTCATTTATCAGGCAAGCCTGCGATTACCCATTATGAAATTTTAGAACGATTTGGTGTGCATACTTATTTAAGATGCAATCTTGAAACAGGCCGTACGCATCAAATTCGAGTTCATATGCAATATTTAAAAGCACCTATTGTGGGTGACCCTGTCTATGGTTTAAAAAGCATTATGCCAATTAAATCGATGAGTGATGCACTGCGTCAACATATATTAGGCTTTCATCGTCAAGCGCTTCATGCGATTCGATTAGGACTCATGCATCCATTAAGTGGTGAAGCGATGGAGTGGTCTATCGATCTACCAGAGGATATGAAAAACCTACTTGAGATGATTAGGTTAGAACAGTCAGACGTTTTGGATTCATTAGATGATTTGGGTTTTGAAGAATATCTAGATGAGTCAAGTGACGATATGGATGACGATATTTTGGAGGATGATGAGTAATTTTTTTATTCCTGAATGGCCAGTACCTTCCCATATTAAATCCATGCAAACCCTAAGGTTAGGTGGAAAAAGTCAAGGCAAATTTAGCAGTTTTAATATAGCCACACACGTGAATGACGATATCAATGCTGTCGATTTTAATCGGGGATTATTAAATCAATATTTACCTAGTAAACCATATTGGCTAAATCAAACACATAGTAGTGATGTGGTCGAGTTACCATCACCTCTATTAAATGCCGATGCGAGCTTCACAAAAGATAAAAATATTGTATGTGCAGTGCAAACAGCAGACTGCTTACCTTTGTTAATTACAAATAACGATGGCACAATAGTCGCGGCCATTCATGCAGGCTGGCGAGGTCTTTTAAATGGCGTGATTGAAAATACACTACATAAAATGAATCTTCCAGCGCATGAAATACTGATATGGTTAGGCCCTGCCATCAGTCAAAATCATTTTGAGGTAGGCAGTGAAGTGAAAGATAGTTTTTGTGAAAAACATGATGAGGCTGAAAAAGCTTTTAAGTCAGTATCTAATCAAAAATGGTTAGCTGATATTTATAGACTCGCTAAAATTCGTCTTCATGCATACGGTGTTAGTCAAATTTACGGTGCGAGTGTGACTGAAGACTATTGCACATTCGCTCATCATAAGGATTATTTTTCCTATCGACGAGATGGTGAAACCGGTCGTATGGCTTCCCTCATTTGGATTGCATCATAAAGACATCCAATTATTTCAAGTTTCGATATAATGCTTACATTTTAGATTTCAATTTAATTTCATGCATACACTTCTTTGGATTTTATCTTCCTGCTTTATAGGTGGCTTACTAAGTGTGATCACAGCAGCGCTTGTGACACTTCATTCGAGAATACACTTTATCTCACATTTAGTGAGTTACGCCGTAGGGGCGATGTTAGGTGCTGTCTTTTTAGAAATATTGCCGCAGGCCTTTAAACTCACAAATTATATTCAAACGACAACCTTTGTTGTTTTATTTGGCATTCTTTTATTCTTTGTGCTTGAAAAATTACTTTTGTGGCGTCACTGTCATGGCGATTATTGTGAAGTGCATGATTTGCATCCGGATGACCATAATTCTAAAAGCCACCAGCATGCGCATGACGAAGGACGAAGTGGCAGCATGATCATGGTGGGAGATTTGTTTCATAATTTTGTGGACGGTATTTTAATCGGTTCAGCGTTTATGGTGAGCACGAGTGTTGGCATTGTCACAGCTTTGGCTATTATTGCGCACGAGATTCCTCAAGAGGTGGGTAATTTTTTAATTCTGCTCCATTCAGGTTATAAGAAAAAAGAGGCTTTTATCTTTAACTTGCTCGCAAGTTTTTCTACTGTACTAGGTGGACTCCTAGCTTATTTTATTCTGGAATCCATGATGGATTGGGTGCCCTTTATTTTAGCGCTCGCAGCTTCCAGTATGATTTATGTATCCATTGCGGATTTAATTCCAGGACTTCATAAGAAAACAGAATTACGTTCCACTATATTTCAAGTCATCTTAATTGCATTAGGTATTGCATCGGTTGCTATGACTCAATGGATCGTTGAGGGTTAATGGCGTCTTCCATCCCTAAAGTAGGTTTTGTATCCTTAGGTTGTCCTAAAGCAGGTTCTGATTCAGAGCGTATTTTGACACAACTTCGTGCCGAAGGTTATGACATTGCAAAGTCATACCAAGATGCAGATTTAGTGGTGGTCAATACTTGTGGTTTTATTGATTCAGCGGTCAAAGAATCCATGGATGCGATTGGGGAAGCCGTTAAAAAGAATGGCAAAGTGATTGTGACAGGTTGTTTAGGTGCCAAAAAAGAAATCATTGAAGAAGAATATCCAAATTTACTTGCGATTACAGGGCCGCATGCATTAAACGAAGTCATGACGGCTGTGCATACGCACTTAGAAAAACCACATGATCCTTTTAGTGATTTGGTGCCTCCACAAGGTGTGCGTCTAACCCCGAAGCATTATGCTTATTTGAAAATTTCAGAAGGCTGTAATCATCGATGTTCATTTTGTATTATTCCTTCCATGCGAGGTGATCTCGTCAGTCGTTCAATTGATGATGTGATGAGCGAGGCTGAAACTTTGGTGAATAGCGGTGTATCTGAAATTTTAGTGATTTCACAAGATACAAGTGCATATGGTGTGGATGTGAAATATCGAAGTGGCTTTTGGCATGGACGCCCAATTAAAACCAAGCTTTATGATTTAGCAGAGGCTTTGGGATCATTAGGTGTATGGATCAGAATGCATTATGTCTATCCTTATCCTCATGTCGATGACATCATTCCTTTGATGTCTGAAGGATTGATTTTGCCTTACCTTGATGTACCTTTTCAACATGCAAGTCCACGTATTTTAAAATTAATGAAACGACCTGCAAGTTCTGAAAATAATCTTTTGCGTATCAACAAATGGAGAGAAATCTGTCCGGATATCACGATACGAAGTACTTTTATCGTAGGTTTTCCAGGTGAGACGGATGCTGAATTTGAAGCGCTTTTAGATTTTTTAGAACATGCTCAATTAGATCGAGTAGGTTGTTTCAAATACTCGCCTGTGGATGGTGCGAGTGCTAATCTTTTAGAAGGTCAGGTTCCGGAAGAAATGAAAGAAGAGCGATTACAAAGATTTATGGAAACACAAGCACGTATCAGCCACAAAAAACTTGCAAATAAAGTCGGGCAAACACTTACTGTTTTAGTAGATGATCACCAAGGGGACGTTGCGATTGCGAGATCTATGGCAGATGCACCTGATATTGATGGCAAAGTTTATTTGCGAGATGGCAAGCTTTTAAAGCCAGGTGATTTTGTCGATGTTAAAATTGAATCTTATGATCAACATGATTTATTTGCAGGCCCTAATCTTTAAGAAAAAATATCTATGACCGTTGTGACACGTTTTGCGCCAAGCCCCACAGGTTATCTTCATATTGGAGGTGCGAGAACTGCATTATTTTCTTGGGCCTATGCTAAAAAAAATCATGGTCAATTTATTTTACGTATTGAAGATACCGATCTAGAAAGATCTACTCCTGAAGCGGTGAAAGCTATTATGGATGGCATGACTTGGCTTCATCTTGATTATGATGATGGTCCAATCTATCAAACACATCGTACAGCAGTTTATAAAAAATATATTGATCAGTTAGTGAAAGATGATAAAGCTTATCTTTGTTATTCATCTAAAGAAGAATTAGAAATACTTCGTGAAACACAAATGAAAGCAGGCTTGAAACCCAAATATGATGGTAAATGGCGTCCTGAACCTGGAAAAAATTTACCCACCATTCCTCAAGATATAAAACCTGTTGTTCGTTTTAAGAATCCAACATCGGGCAATGTCTCTTGGCGTGATTTAGTGAAAGGTGAGATCACGATTGCCAATGAAGAGCTTGATGATTTGATTATTGCAAGATCCGATGGTACACCCACATATAACTTTTGTGTGGTTATTGATGATTGGGAAATGAAAGTGACCCATGTGATTCGAGGTGATGACCATATTAATAATACGCCACGTCAGATTAATCTTTTAAAAGCTTTGAACGCAAATGTCCCAGCTTATGCTCATTTGTCGATGATTCTAGGAGATGATGGCCAAAAATTATCTAAAAGACATGGGGCTGTGAGTGTGATGCAATATTTTGATCAAGGATACTTGCCTGAAGCCATCCTTAATTATTTAGCGCGCCTTGGATGGAGCCACGGTGACGATGAAATTTTTAGTACGACTGACTTTTGTCAATGGTTTGATTTTGACCATATTACTTCTTCATCGGCACAATTCAATACCGAAAAATTAGATTGGTTGAATAGCCATTACATTAAAACATTACCGCTCGATCGTATAAGCGTTGCGATCGAATCTTATTTAAAAGCGCTTATTAAGACGCCTATTGATGCTGATCTTTTAAAGAAATCGATTGAAATTCACCGTGAACGAGCAAATCATCTCACCACGCTTGCTAAAGATATCGCTTACGTATTTGAGTACCAAAAGCCGAATCCAGAAGATTTTGCAAAACATATTAATGACGAAGCATTAAGCCTTATAAAAATTTTTCAAGCGGCTTTAATTGAGATTGATTGGACGAAAGAAGCCATTCATAATGCTATGAATGAAGTCGTGACATCACATGCGGTTAAATTTCCAAAACTTGCGATGCCACTCCGGGTCGTTTTGACAGGCATTGCACAATCTCCAAGCATTGATGCAGTGATGGCTATATTAGGGCGGGATGAAACTTTGAAGCGTTTAAATCTTTACTTATAACTTTATTTGGAATTGACTATGGATAAAAAGAGCACACACTTACAAGATGATTTTTTAAATCAGCTCAGAAAAGAACATGTGTCCGTCTCTATTTACTTAATGAATGGTATTAAATTACAAGGTAATATTGAATCATTTGATCAGTACGCTATTCTCCTCAAGAACACAGTCAGCCAATTAGTTTACAAACATGCTATTTCAACGATTGTGCCTATGCGCAATGTCAATATCGAGCCTCCAGTAGATGTCGATTAATGTTTGAACGCCCGAATGAAGGTAAGTCCGCTTGTGTCATCAGTATTAATTTTGGTGATGTCGATTTCGAAGAGAGTGTCGAAGAAATAAAAGAGTTAGTTTTAAGCGCTGATATGAAAATTGTCAGTACGGTCAATATTAAAAAATCAGCGCCTGACCCTAAATATTTTTTAGGTTCAGGAAAGGCTGAAGAAGTGAAATTCATCATCCAAGAATCAAAGGCAGATACGGTGATTTTTAATCACAATTTAAGCCCCTCACAAGAACGTAATTTAGAAAAATACTTTAGTGCGCTCATTTTAGATCGCACTGCACTTATCTTATTTATTTTCGCAAAGCGTGCAAAAAGTCATGAGGGTAAACTCCAAGTGGAGTTGGCACAACTTGATCACTTATCTGCTCGGTTAATTAAAGGCTGGAGCCATTTAGAGAGACAAAAGGGTGGTATTGGTGTGAGAGGTGGCCCTGGTGAAAAGCAATTAGAACTTGATCGCCGAATGTTGAGGCTTCGAATAAAGCAGTTAAAAGAAAAACTCGATAAATTAAAACGACAACGCACCATGCAGCGAAAAAAACGAAGTCGTCCGAGTGTGCTTAATATTTCAATCGTAGGTTATACGAACGCAGGCAAATCGACACTCTTTAATCAACTCACGCGTGCCGATACATTAGCCATGAATCAACTTTTTGCAACACTTGATACAACTTCAAGAAAGCTCTTTATAGGAGAGGGGGTGGAATGTGTCGTATCCGATACCGTCGGTTTTATAAAGTCACTTCCTACGACCTTAATTGAAGCTTTTAAATCAACGCTAGAAGAATCAAGAGAAGCCGACTTATTACTTCATGTCGTCAATATGGCTAACCCCAATCATCATGAGCAAATCATCGCAGTCCATAAGATTTTAGAGGAAATTAAAGCCTCCTCTATACCTCAGATTCTTGTTTTAAATCAAATTGATAGGCTTGATATAAAGGCAAATCATGAAAGGGATGAATATGGTAGAATTTCATCTATTCAGTTATCTGCAAAGACAGGCGAGGGGATTGAACTTTTAAAAGAAGCCATCCTCGAAGTTTATGAAGTAAGCCAAATAACAAATACCGATAAATTTAAAGAAACCTCGTTAAACAATACTTAGTTAGTAGACATAATATGGCAAAAAATTCCGAACAAAATAATAACCAAGATCAAGGACCTCCTGATTTAGATGAGCTCCTGAATGACTTGGGTAAAAAAATAGGCCGACTTTTTGGCAGAAAAGAAAGTGCCCAAAAAAATTCTAAGCCGAATAATGAAGGCTCACAATCCAAAACCCCTCAAGATCAATTACCGGTGACAACGATTGTGCTTATTGTTGCCTTAATTTGGGCTGCCACTGGATTCTATATTGTCGATCAGGGCTCTCGCGGCGTAGTGCTTCGATTTGGAAAGAATACAGAAGTCACAATGCCAGGGCCGCGATGGCACATTCCTTTTCCTGTTGAGTCAGTGGAAGTCGTTAATCTAGAACAAGTGCGAACGCTTGAAGTGGGTTATCGCTCGTCCGGTAATAGTGTTGCAAGATCTAAAGAGCTGAGAGAATCATTGATGCTGACCGATGATGAGAATATTATTGATCTACAATTCGCCGTGCAATATAACCTCAAATCAGCTGAAAATTTTCTATTCAATAACCGCTCCGCAGATGCCTCAGTGAGGGGAGCTGCTGAAAGTGCAATTCGCGAAATCGTGGGCAAAAGCAAAATGGATTTTGCTTTGTATGAAGGTCGTGAAGAGATTGCTGTAAAAGCTAAAAAATTAATGCAAGAAATATTGGATCGCTATGACACAGGCATAAATGTAACGAGTGTGACCATGCAAAATGCGCAACCACCTGAACAGGTACAAGCTTCATTTGATGATGCAGTGAAGGCAAAACAAGATTTAGAGCGTCAAAAAAACGAAGGCCAAGCCTATGCTAACGATATTATTCCAAAAGCGAAGGGTGCAGCATCAAGATTAACGTCTGAAGCACAGGGTTATCGCGTGAAAGTAGAAAGTGAAGCTAAAGGTAATGCGAGTCGTTTTGAACAAATATTGACGCAATATAATCGCGCACCTGAAGTGATGCGAGACCGTATCTACATAGAAGCTCAGGAGCAAATATTATCGAATATTTCTAAGGTGATTGTGGATCAAAAAAATTCAAATAGTCTTTTTTACCTACCCTTAGATAAATTGATTCAGCAAACGTCACCAGGTTCTAAAGAAAATATATCGTCCACAATCAATGTCTCACCTCAGGTGGATATGAATCAAACATCTCTTCAAAATCTTGAAAGATCGAGAGATGCATTTAAATCGAGAGAGCGTGAACTAAGGTAATCATTATGAAAAAAATAACATATTTAGCAGTTGGCTTTTTAATCGCAATAATGATGCTTGCGGCATCGACCTTTACAGTAGATCAGAGAGAGCATGCCATTGTATTTAGGTTAGGCGAAATTGTGTCAATCAAGAAAGAACCCGGACTTTATTTCAAGACACCTCTCATTGAAAATGTTCGTTTTTTTGATAATCGTATTTTGACGCTCAATGTTCAGGAAGCTGATCGTTTTATTACGAGTGAAAAGAAAAATGTTTTAGTGGATTCATTTATCAAATGGAAAATCATTGATCCTGCGAAATATTATGTGTCAGTTAAAGGCGATGAGATTCAAGCCGAAAGAAGAATTTCACAAACTGTGAATGATGGATTGCGCGCTGAGTTTGGTAAAAGAACAATTCATGATGTGGTTTCAGGAGAGCGAACTGAGATTATGCAAATTTTAACTGAACGCGCGGATCGTGATTTGCGCTCTCTTGGTATTCAAATATTAGATGTACGTTTAAGGCGCGTTGACCTTCCAAAAGAAGTGAGCGAATCAGTGTATCAACGTATGGATGCAGAACGTAAATCAGTCGCTAATGAATTACGTTCTCAAGGCTTTGCAGCTTCAGAAAAAATTCGTGCGGACGCTGAAAAACAGCGCGATATTATTGTTGCTGAAGCTTATAAAGAAGCTCAAAAATTAAAAGGTGATGGGGACGCAAAGGCTGCAGAAATATATGCTAATGCCTATGGCAAGAACCCCGAGTTTTATGCTTTTTACCGCAGCATAGAGGCTTATAAAAATAGCTTTAAAGATAAAAGTGACGTGATGGTCCTTGAGCCAACCTCTGACTTTTTAAAATACTTTCGAAGCTCAAAGAAGAAAAAAGAATAAAAGATGAAAAATTGGCTTTTTTCATCTTTAGGATTGATGTTAGTCATAGAAGGTCTTATGCCTTTCCTTTTTCCTCAAGGCTGGCGTGATACTTTTAAAAAACTCATTACAATGAAAAGTGGCCAGATCCGTTTTATGGGCCTGGTGTCTTTTTTATTAGGATTAATTTTTATATTCTTAGGTCGTTAATCGATGAATCAATGGACACTTCCCGATTATGTTGAAGACATGCTCCCTGATGAAGCTGTCTATCTCGAGTCTTTAAGACGTTCTATTCTTGATCTCTATCAAGCGCATGGTTATTTCTATGTGATTCCCCCTATGTTGGAATACATTGAATCTTTAAATAGTAACGGTCAGGATATGGATCTTGATACATTTAAGGTTGTGGATCAATTATCAGGTAGACTCATGGGGGTTCGTGCTGATATCACCCCTCAAGTGGCTCGCATCGATGCGCATCTTATTCAAAATGACGAAGTGACAAGACTGTCCTACGCAGGTTCAGTTTTAAGAACAAAGCCTGCAAGCTTTCTTCAATCAAGAGAACCTTTCCAGATCGGAGCTGAGCTCTATGGATTTAAAGGTATTGATGCTGATCTTGAAATTCAAACATTATTAATTAAGACACTTAATACGATTGGTATCAAACATGCCGTATTTGATTTTAATCATCTTGATATTTTTACCACTTTAATTGCTTCATTGGATATGAAGCGCGATCAACTCGATCGTTTATATCAGGCTATGCAGAAAAAAGACAAATCAGAAGTGGTTGATTTGACAAAATCAATGGATAAAAAAAATCGAGATGCATTGATTGCATTAGTTAATCTTTATGGTGATGCGAATATCTTAAAAGAAGCCGAGAAAGTTTTGCCACAAGATCATACGATTAAAAATGCACTACAGTTTCTAAAACAAATTGATAGTGCCCTAAAAAATAATGCAATTAAAATTTCATATGATTTGAGTGATATTCGTGGTTATCAATATCATAATGGTTTGGTATTTTCAGTCTATGCAGACAATTGCTCCTCACCAATTGCACTCGGCGGTCGCTACGACAATATTGGTGCCCCTTTTGGTCGTAATCGTCCTGCAACAGGGTTCACCATGGATTTAAAAAATATTGTCACTTTATTCCCTAATGGAAAAAAAGCGAAAGCTATTTTAGCGCCTCACAATAATGATCCTGAAATACAAAAAGCGATTGAGTCTTTACGTCAAAAAGGTGAAATTGTTGCGATCGATTTATTTGGAAATATGAAAGCAGTCGAAAATAATTGCGATCGCATATTGATTCAAGACGCTTCTCATGCGTGGAAAGTGAAAACGGTTTAATTAAAGATGGCAAAAAATTTAGTAGTTATTGGCACGCAATGGGGCGATGAAGGTAAAGGTAAAATTGTTGATTGGTTAACTGATCATGCTGAAGGGGTGGTTCGTTTTCAAGGTGGACACAATGCTGGACATACTTTAGTCATTGGCCAAGGCTCAAACCAAAAGGAATATAAATTAAATTTAGTACCCTCAGGTATCATTCACAATAATGTCGATTGTTTCATTGGTAATGGTGTTGTCCTCGATATTGAACATTTGCTTCATGAAATTAAAACACTCGAAAAAGATGGTATTGAGGTCAGTAATCGTCTTTTTGTAAGTCCAGGCTGCCCGTTGATTTTAAAACACCATGTTGCACTCGACCAAGCTAGGGAAGCGATGCGTGAATCGAAAATCGGCACAACGGGCAAGGGTATTGGCCCTTCGTACGAAGACAAAGTCGCGCGTCGTTCACTCCGCGTCTATGACTTACTTAATCCAGACTCATTTAAAAAGAAACTCATCGAGGTCATGGATTACCATAATTTTGTCTTGCAGCATTATTTGAAAAAAGATCCGATTGATGTCAATGAACAATTCGATCTTTCAATGACGCATGCGGAGAAAATTAAACCATATCTTGCCGATATATCACAAAAACTTTATGAGGCGAACGCCAAAAATAAAAATCTATTATTTGAAGGTGCGCAAGGCTCACTTTTAGATATTGATCATGGTACTTATCCTTATGTGACTTCATCAAATTGTGTTTCAGGCCAAGCAGCAGCAGGCGCTGGTGTGGGTCCTCATATGTTGCATTATATTTTAGGCATAACAAAAGCATATACCACGCGTGTGGGTGGCGGCCCTTTTCCAAGTGAACTCGATATTGAAACTGAAAATACACCTGGATATCAAATGTCAACGAAGGGTAAAGAAATTGGCACAGTCACTAAACGTAAAAGACGTTGTGGCTGGTTTGATGCTACGGCATTAAAACGCTCCGCCATGATTAATAGTCTGACAGGTTTATGCATTACAAAGGTAGATGTATTAGATGGCATAAAAAAAATTGGGATATGCGTAGGCTACGAACTAGATGGTAAAAAAATTGATCTACTGCCGTTGGGTGCCGATCAAGTGGCGCGTTGTAAGCCAATCCTGATTGAAGTCGATGGTTGGAATGAAAATACATTTGGAATTAAATCATGGGATGCCTTACCTAAAAATGCACAGCATTACCTCAAAACATTAGAAAAATTATGTGAAGTGCCAATTCATGTTCTATCCACAGGCCCTGAGCGTGATGAAACGATTGTTCTTAAACATCCCTTCGATTAATACCTGATGGCAGATCCTCAAGTTCAGCATGTCAGCACGATTATTTCTGCAAAATGGATCTGTCCTGTTAGGCCGCATAACATAACACTAGAAGATCATTCGATCGTTATTGATAAGGATCGAATCATTGATATTATTGAGACAAAAAAAGTTGCTTCACTTTATCAAACTCAAGAGCACTTTCAGTTTCACCATCATATTGTGACTCCCGGTCTTATCAATGCGCATACACATGCTGCAATGAATTTATTTAGAGGTTTTGCAGATGATCAACCACTTCATACATGGCTTAACGAATCTATTTGGCCGCATGAAAAAAAATGGGTCACCCCTGATTTTGTATATGACGGCACATTAATTGCATGCGCTGAAATGTTAAAGAGTGGTGTAACGACATTCAATGAAATGTATTTTTATCCTGAAGCAGCATCGCGCGCAATTAAACAAAGCGGTATGAGAGCGAACATTGGGCTTTTTGTGATGGATTATCCATCGAATTACGCGAATGATGGGGACGATTACTTGATGAAAGGGCTTGAGGCTCGAGATGGCTGGCGAGATGAAGCATTAATTACTTCAAGCTTAGCACCGCATGCACCATATTCAGTTTCAGATAAAACGCTTTCTCAAGTATTAACCTATGCCAATCAGCTTAATCTCACTATGCATATGCATGTGCATGAAACTGAAGATGAGATTCAAGAAAGTTTAAAACAATACCAATTAAGGCCTATTGAAAGACTAAATCGTCTTGGCATTTTGAGCCCACAATTTATGGCGGTTCATTCTATTTATTTGAACGAAGAAGACTTAACCATACTCTCAAAAGAATCTGCATCAGTCATTCATTGCCCAGTTTCAAATTTAAAATTAGGGAGTGGTATGGCTGATATAAGCACATTACAAAAACATGGCATGAATATATGTATAGGCACCGATGGTAGTGCGAGTAACAATAAGCAAGATTTATTGCATGATATGCAATTAGCGTCTTTACTTGCTAAAGGGCTCACAAAAAATCCTGCAACACTTAATGCTAAAACATCTTTAGAGATGATGACCATTAATGCTGCAAAAGCATTAGGCTTAGACGATCGCATCGGATCTATCGAAAAAGGTAAATGTGCCGATTTGACTATATTTAATATGGACCATATATCAACATTGCCCATGTATGATCCGATGAGCCATTTAATTTATGCAGCATCACGGGAAGAAGTCAGTCATGTTTGGGTAAATGGCATATTGCAATATGAAGAAGGGCACTTCGCATCCATGGATATTCAAGCATGTAAGGATATAGCGCTAAGATGGCAACTCAAGATAAAACAAAACATATAAACGTTTCACAAGAAGAAGTCGATAAATTTAATGAGCTCGCTCATAAATGGTGGGATGAGGGAAGTGAATTTAAACCACTTCATCAGATCAACCCACTTCGTCTTAATTTTATTCACGAAAAAGTGAATTTAAAAAACAAAAAAGTACTCGATGTTGGCTGTGGTGGAGGCATTTTGTCCGAGTCCATGGCAAAACTGGGCGCGGATGTGACGGGTATTGATATGGGTGAAAAAGTGATTAACATTGCAAAGCTTCACGCACTTCAATCTAAACTCGATATTGATTATCAATGTACCTCATTGGAAGTCTTAGCTTCACAAGATGGCCCTTTATTTGATGTCATTACATGTATGGAGATGCTAGAGCATGTGCCAGAACCATCAAACATTGTGTCTTTATGCGCAAAAATTTTAAAACCGGGCGGCACACTTTTTATGTCAACGATTAACCGCAATATTAAGGCCTACTTATTTGCTGTGATTGGTGCTGAATATATTCTGAAGTTATTGCCACGTGGCACACACGATTATGAAAAATTTATTAAACCTTCTGAGTTGATTGGTTGGTGCAGACAAGAAAATTTAAATATTAAAACACTAACAGGTATGACTTATAACCCCATCACAGATATCTACAAATTAGGTGATGATGTATCAGTCAATTACCTGATTGAAGTCACCAAAGACTCACAATGAAAGCAGTTCTTTTCGACCTAGATGGCACTTTGATTGATAGTGCACCGCAACTTATAGGAGCCCTTAATCAATTAAGACTAAAATATAATTTACCCCCCATTCCTTTTTTAAAAGCTCGTCCCTTTGCTTCTCACGGCGCCGCTGGACTTCTTAAAGCTGGATTTGATATCGATAAAAATGATCCTTTATTTGATTCTCGTATTGGAGAATTTTTAGACATTTATAAAGAAATATTCAATCAAGATGTGCAATGCATGGATGGTGTAGAAGCATTAATTCAAGATTTAACCCGTAAAAAAATCCCTTGGGGTATCGTGACTAATAAATCAAGTAAATTTTCAGTACCGATTGTAATGGCTCATCCTCTTTTGAAACTTGCGCAATGTCTTATTTCGGGTGATGACGTAAATACGCCAAAACCCTCTCCTGAAGGTCTTATGAAAGCTGTATCGATACTTTCTATTCAACCATCTGAAGTGATTTATTTAGGAGATGATAGACGAGATATCAAAGCAGCCAATGATGCTGGCATGATAAGTATGATTGCACGTTATGGATATTTAGAAGTAGGCGATGATGGTAAAAATTGGAATGCTCACCATATCATTGATAAGCCCATAGATCTTTTAAATTATCTTTAGTCTTTAATCGTTTTTCTTTCAATCATAGCTTGAGCGAGTGTGCCACTATCGACATATTCAATCTCTCCACCCATAGGTAAACCTCTTGCAATACGACTTAATTTAATACCACGAGATTTAAGAAGTTCAGTGACGTAATGAGCTGTAGCATCACCACTCACTGTAAAATTATTAGCTAAAATGACTTCTTTGACGATACCTGCATCCAGTCGTTTCAAAAGCCTATCCAAATGAATATCTTTAGGACCAATACCATCCAAAGGTGAAAGTTTACCCATTAATATAAAATACATACCGTTATAAGAATGTGTTTGTTCTAGCATCATAAGATCACTTGGCATTTCAATGACACAAAGAAGAGTAGGGTCTCGTTCTTTGGATGAGCAAAGTGAGCAGATTACTTCCTCAGAAAAATTATTGCAATGTGAGCAATGCCCTATAAGTTCGATAGCATTGACAATTGAACTTGCAAGTTGAGATGCACGTTTTCTGTCATGTTGTAAGAGATGGTAAGCCATACGTAAAGCTGATTTAGGACCGATACCAGGTAAGCACCTTAAGGCGTCGACGAGCTGTTCAAGAGCTTCTGTATTTTTCATCTAATCGAATTAGAAGGGTAATTTCATACCGGGTGGGAGCATATTGCCCATTTTGGCATTTGTTGTTTGTTCAATTTTTTGTAATGCATCTTTAAAAGCCACGATTAAAAGATCTTCTAGCATCTCGTGATCACTCATGACAGAGGGATCAATAGAGATTTTTTTAATTTGATGCTTGCAAGAGATAGCGATTTTAACAAGTCCGTTACTCGCTAAACCCTCGACATCAATCTGCCCAAGTTCATCTTGGGCTTTCTGCATATTAGCTTGCATCATTTGAGCTTGCTTCATTAAATTGCCCATACCACCTTTCATCATATGAGGACTCCTTATAAAGATTGATTAGGTTTAATGCTCGATGGAATAATTTCAGCATTAAATTCTGTAAGTAATGATTGTACGAACTGATCTTGTAACATAGCTTCTTCCGTGTCTTTCATGAGTGTTAAGTGTTCTTCTTGTTTTTGTTTAAGTGGTGAATTATTGGCACCTTTTTGTAAGATGACAAGTTTGATACGCTGATTAAAATGCTCAGATAAACTTAACTCCAATTTCTTTTGGTAAGTTTCATTAAGGAGATGTTTATGCTCATCTGCAATAGATAAAATCATCTCATTATCTTTAAAGCTGACAAGCTCTGATTGTTGTGCCAGGGCTTTCACTAAGCCCAATTTCAATTGATCTGCAAGCTCACGCCAGTTTCCGTGGAATGATAATGTCTTTTTTATTGCTTTATCTTTAATTTCATCTATAACATCAATTTTTTTTTTAATCTCAAACACATCAGAAGAGGTTTCATCAGGCTTTGAAATCACTTCTGGCTTGGCTACATGAGTTGGAATTTCTGTTTTTGCAGGCTCTATCGGTTTAGAAGTAATAACATCCTGAGGTACAAAAGAAAGCATTCTTAAAAGTGTCATGGTAAATCCCGCAAACTCTTCAGGTGCTAAATAAAGATCTCGTCGACCTAATATAGCAATTTGATATAAAAGCTGTAATTGTTCTGCGCTTATTTTTTTTGTTAATGCGATCACTAGATCGCGATCAAGATATGAAGCTTCTAAACTATCTGGGATAGCTTGAGCCACGCTGATAGTTTGAGTGAGGTTAGCAAGATCAAGAAGTGCTGCATCAAATGAAAGATTTCTTTCATTCATTTGTTTTGCAATCTCGATCGCTTTAAGGCCGTCTTGCTCTATGACTGCATGCATTAAATTGAATAAGTAGGATTGGTCAATAGCGCCTAGCATTCTCTTGATCGTAGCTTCTTCGATAGTGCCGCCACAATAAGCAATCCCTTGATCGAGAATTGATAATGCATCACGCATACTTCCATTGGCTGCTTTTGCGATGAGATAAATCGCATTTATTTCATAATTAATGGACTCTTCTTTTAATATTTTTTCTAGATATTCTGAAATAGAAAAAGAAGGCATTTGTTTTAAATTAAATTGCAAGCATCTCGATAAAACAGTGACAGGGACTTTTTGTGGGTCAGTCGTTGCTAAAATAAATTTGACGTGTTCTGGCGGCTCTTCTAATGTTTTCAACATCGCATTAAATGCACTTTTTGAAAGCATATGCACTTCATCGATGATGTAAATCTTAAATTGCCCTTGGGTAGGTGCATATTGTGCGTTATCTAAAAGATCTCGCATATTATCTACTTGGGTATTGGATGCAGCATCCACTTCAATTAAATCTACGTAGCGTCCTTGATCTATTTCAGTACAAGCTTTACAAATACCGCAAGGCGATGAACTGATGCCTTTATCGCAATTAAGAGATTTTGCAAGAATACGCGCTAATGAGGTTTTACCCACACCACGCGTGCCTGTAAAAAGATAAGCATGATGAAGTCTTTTTTGATCAAGTGCATTTTTGAGAGCTTGGACGACATGTGCTTGACCCACGAGCGTATCAAATGAACGAGGGCGATATTTGCGAGCAAGAACTTGATAACTCATGAATAATGTTTAACCAATCCAAGTTAATAAAGAGGCGAGCCAGACCCCCGGCACTTGTTTCTTTAGTTGTGGCTGCTTACTTCCGCACCTGACCAGGTTGGCTAAATTACAATGCGGGGAGGCCCGCCAGTGATTATTTTAACCTAAGGGAACATCTTTTACCCGCACTGTTTCACGGGATGTTGACTTAAATAAGCCCATTCTTCATCACTATATAAGCGTGACCGAATAATAAAACGCATACCTGTTCCATTTTCGAGAGAAAATTGTCCGCCATTGCCAGGAATGGCATCAAGGGTTAAATGTGTATGTTCCCAATACGAGAATTGACTAGCGCCCATATAAAAATGGACACCATGCGTAATACCCACCTCCACGTCAGAGCCACCCAAATAAAATTCACCTTTGGGGTAACACATAGGCGCACTTCCATCACAACAACCGCCTGATTGATGAAATATGATTTCACCATATTTTTCTTTTAAAGAATCAATCAGCTTGTTTGCGGCTTCTGTTGTATCTATGCGTGTAAAAGTTTTTTCCATAAAAAAGAAAGGCAAGACTTAAAGCCTTGCCTTTAGTTTTAGTTAAATTGAATCTTAAAAGAAACCAAGTTTATTTTCACTATAGCTCACTAAAAGATTCTTTGTTTGTTGGTAATGATCAAGCATCATCTTATGTGTTTCGCGACCGATACCTGATTGTTTATAACCACCAAATGCTGCATGAGCAGGATAAGCATGGTAGCAATTAGTCCATACACGTCCTGCTTGAATGCCTTTGCCCATCCTAAATGCGCGATTGCCGTTACGAGACCATACACCTGAGCCTAAGCCATAAAGCGTATCGTTTGCGATTTCAAGTGCTTCATCTTCATCTTTAAATGTTGTTACTGAAACGACAGGTCCAAAAATTTCCTCTTGGAAAATACGCATTTTGTTATGGCCTTTGAATACAGTAGGCTCAATGTAATAACCATCTGCTAACTCACCACTTAATTTTTTGCGGTTACCACCAATGAGGACTTGAGCACCTTCTTCTTGACCAATTTTCATATAAGACATAATTTTTTCAACTTGCTCACTTGATGCCTGAGCGCCGATCATAGTTGTCATATCAAGGGGATTGTCTT
>Ga0194112_10004505_pt1 | contig 19044 bp, 19 predicted proteins | sample TA2MahC400mmetaG_FD_146191 | JGI IMG/M metagenome (GOLD analysis project Ga0194112, IMG submission 146191) | Freshwater microbial communities from Lake Tanganyika, Tanzania - TA2015016 Mahale Deep Cast 400m | ecosystem: Environmental > Aquatic > Freshwater > Lake | place: Tanzania: Lake... | reverse complement strand
AGCGAATGAGCACGAGCTTCGACGCGAGACTGCGCTCGCCCTGCACCAGCCTCGCGAAGTAGACCCCCGCGGCAACGTCCCGCCCGCGCGCATCGCGCCCGTCCCACGCCACCGTGTCCGGCCCCACGGCCTGCGGCCCGCTGCGCAGCACGCGCACGAGTCTCCCGGCCACGTCGTAGACCGCGAGCTCGATCGGACGCGGCTCGGCAACCTCGAACTGGATGACCGAGACGTCGCCGAAGGGGTTGGGCCGCCCGGTGTGAAGCACGAGCCCCGGCGCCACGGGCTCGAGGCCCCGCGCCATGCCCCAGATCTCGATGTCGTCGATGTTCCAGCCGCAGTAGCGGTTCGTCCCGTTGGTCGGCCCGACGGTCCACCTGAGGTAGAGGGTCGCGCAGTCGTCCGGGATGCCGAGGAGGTCGACGTCCATGAACACCCAGCTCGTGTCGCAGATCTCGGTGGGGTTCTCCCACACCGTCACCCAGGTCGCGCCGTCGCGGCTCGCGCTCACGGAGACCTTGTCGCACGACGGGTCCTCGACGCCCAGCCAGCGCCAGAACCTGAGCCGCGCGCCGTACAGGCCCGAGCAGTCGATCGCGTGCGTCGTGAGGTGGCGGAAGTCGATGTTGTTGTTGTAGTCGCCGTAGAGGTTGTATCCGTACACGTTGGGGCCGGTGTGGCCGCTCGTCGGGTCCGGCGTGCCGGCGTGGCCTCCCGCGCCCATCGGCTGGCCCCACGCCCATCGGTCCTGCGTCGCCCACCCCGGGTCCGTGTCGAGGTGCCACGCGTGCTGGAGCGTCGTGGTCCCGACGGAGACGACGATGCTCCGCGCGGTGTCGCCGTGGTGGTTCGTGAGGTTCACGAACCGGAGCGTCGTCGTGTGGAGGCCCTCGCCCAGGAGCTCAGCGCGGTCGTTGATCTCGACCCTCACCTCGGCCGTCTCGCCGGGCCCGAGCGACCCCGCGACGGGGCTCTTGATGTCCGCCCACGTCACGGGCGGGTCCAGCGTCACCGCGTAGTCGAAGCGCGCGCCGCCTTCGTGCGCGATGACGTACGTGGCCGCCTCGGGCGCCAGCGGCCCGCCGGGCGAGCCCTGCGGACGGAACGGCGCCTCGGGGTAGACGCCGATGCCGTCGAGCAGCGTGAAGGCCTTGATGCAGAAGTTCGCCGTGGGGTCGAGGTCCGTGAGGTCCCGCCACCCGGCGTTCGACCTGTAGAAGCTCTGACCGGGCGCCGCGGAGGACCGCACCGTCGTGCGGTAGCGCGCCCCCATGAGGATGGAGATGTCGGAGGTGCGGTCGAACGGCTGGCCGCCGGACGAGAGCTCGAGGTTCAGGTAGAAGGGCCGGCCAACGGTCAGCATCACCGTGTCGGGCAGGTCCACCGTGTGGGCGCCCCGCCGCGCGAGGGTGTCCACCGTCGAGGTGAGGAGGTCGCCGAGCACGCCGTCCTCGAAGCTGCCGTACACGCGGACCGTCGCGACCACGCTGTCGGCGGCGGTGAAGAAGCTCACGGCCGCGAGTCGCTCGCCGCGCTCGGCGGTGAACGCGTTCACGACCTCCGAGACGTCCGCGAGCGTGTCGCGCCAGCCGTGGTAGTCGTGGTAGTACACGCGGTCGTAGGCGAGGGGCTCGACGCTCCTGAAGGTCACGAACCCGAGCTCGGGGTGCCGGCCGGCGTGCTTGTCGTAGTAGGAGATCCAGAAGTACCCGTTCATGCCCCAGCCCGTGCCCCAGCTGTTCTTGCACAGCCACGCCCCCGGATACGGGGCCGACGTGGCGCAGCCGTCGTTCCAGCCCACGATGGCCACGGCGTGGTTCGGCGGGTCGGTCGTGTAGGGAGGCTGGTAGTGGACGCTCCCGTGCGTGTACGCGGTGCCCACGCACAGGCAGGTCGCCGCGGCCCCGTACCGCATGATCTGCCGCTTGAGGGCGTTGAGGCCCTCGAGGGAGGGGCCGGCCTCGAGCCACTCGATGTCACGGACGTAGTAGTGATGGAACCCCGGGCTCGTGCGCGGCGGCGGCTGCGAGTACAGCTGGCCGTCCACGTCGCGCACGGCCCCCTCGGCGCGCGTGAGGTAGGCCGCCGTCATGAGGTAGTCGCCGCCCTCGTGCACGCGGACGCCCTCGCCGTGCGGGGGCACGATGTCGTCGTTGTTGAACTCGTTGAACCCGTTCCACCAGTCGAGGTGGTACTCGGCGAGATCGGGCTCGCCCTCCTCGCCGGCCGCCGCCCAGGCGCCGGTCATGAGCAGGTTGGACTCCAGGGCCGCCATGGCCCCGAAGGTCCAGCAGGTCCCGCCGCTCTGGGCCTTGACGGAGGTGACGTAGTTCACGCCGTTGACGTCGCGAAGATCGAACACCGCGGGGAGCTGGTCCCTGAAGGCCTGATCGTCGGCCGGCGCCGCGTGCGACCGGAGCGCGGGCGCGAGGGCGACGAGCGCAACCAGCAGCGAGCCGACGAGAGCGGGCATGTTCTTCATCGGGGAGCCCTTCCCTTGGAGGAGCGCGCGGCGTCTCCGCGCGGGGGGGGAGGCGTGCCGCGTCGCACCACCGATGGTAGCACCCGGCGGGCGCGCCTTCAAGCGTGGCGCGGCGCCGCCCCGTCTGTGGTAGAGTCGCGCGGCGCCCGGTCGTGGTCACAGGGCGCGCACTGCGAACGGAGGGATGCGTCATGGGACAGCCGGTCACAAGAGGAGCCGCCATGGGCCGTGTTCTCAGCGGCGCCCTTCTTCTGGGGCTCGCGGCGCTCGCGACGGCGACCGGAGGATGCGCGACCGTGCCCATCACCGGCAGGTCCCAGCTCTCTCTGCTGCCTGAGGCCGAGATGGTCGCGCTGGGCGAGCAGAGCTATCGCGAGGTCCTCGCCGGCGCCAGGATCTCGACGGACCAGGCGAAGACGCGGATGGTCGCTGAGGTCGGCGCCAACATCGCTCGCTCGGCCGAGACGTTCATGCGCGCCAACAGCCTCGGCCATCTGCTCGCGAACTACCGGTGGGAGTTCGCCCTCATCGAGGACGACTCGACCGCCAACGCCTTCTGCATGCCGGGCGGGAAGATCGCGGTGTACACGGGCATCCTGCCGGTCACCCGGGACGCCACCGGGCTGGCCGTCGTCGTCGGACACGAGGTCGCCCACGCCATCGCCAACCACGGCGGCGAGCGGATGAGCCAGCTCCTCCTGGCGCAGCTCGGCGGCATGGCGCTCTCGCGGGCCGTCCGCGAGAAGCCCGAGCAGACCCAGGAGCTCCTCATGCTCGCGTACGGCGTCGGGGCGAACGTGGGCGTGCTGCTGCCCTACAGCCGCAGGCACGAGTCCGAGGCGGACCGCATCGGACTCATCCTGATGGCGCAGGCCGGGTACGACCCGGCGGCCGCCGTCCCGTTCTGGCAGCGGATGGCGGCGAGGGGCGGGGGAGCGCCCCCGGAGTTCCTCTCGACGCACCCGTCCCACGCGACGCGCATCGAGGACCTCAGATCCTGGCTCCCGGAGGCGCAGGGGTACTACCGGCCCCAGCCGTAAGGAGCAGGGCGCGCGGGCGGGGCCGCCTCGGCTGGCACGGCCTGTGCAACGGGCTTCTGGACGCACACGGGCTGCTCGGGCTATCATGCCGGAAGGGCACTCCGGAAGCGGCCCCCGCAGGCGGCGGGCATCCGCAGAGAGGCGAGCTTGTGACCTACGACGCGATCAACAGAGGCACCTACGAGCGCAAGGAGCTCACGGGGACCTACGTGCAGGCGAACCTGCACATCCCGGAGGTCCTCATCTTCGTCAAGTACCGGGACGAGATCGCGGGCAAGCGCGTCCTCGACGTGGGCTGCGGCGCCGGCCGCACGGCCGTCTTCCTCTCGCGGTGGACGGAACGCTACACCGCGCTCGACTACTCCTCGCAGATGCTCGAGCGGGCGAGGCGCTGGCTTCCCGACGTCACGTTCGTCCAGTGCGACGCCCGGGACATGAAGGACTTCGGAGACGGCTCGTTCGACGTCGTCTTCTTCGCGAACAACGGCTTCGACAGCCTCGATCACGAGGGGCGGCTGCGCGCGCTGGCAGAGATCCGGCGGGTGCTGGCGCCGGGAGGCCACTTCTTCTTCTCGTCCCACAACAGGGACCACAGGGACGCGCGTCTGCAGCCGACGCTCCGGTTCACGTTTGACCCCTTCATGATGGTGCGCCGCCTCGTGCGCTTCCACCGGTGCGTCAGGAACCACCGGAGGAACAGCGCGTTCGAGCGCGACGAGCGCGAGTACGCCATCGTCAACGACCGTTCCCACAACTACTCGCTCATCACGTACTACATGACCATCCCGGACCAGGTGGCGCAACTCCGCGCCAACGGGTTCGAGACGGTCGAGGTGTATAACCTCGACGGGGAGAACCTCCCGCTGGACGGCGTGGACACCGGGAGCGGGTGGCTCAGCTACGTGGCGAGGCGGCTCGAGGGGTAGGCGGCGGGAGGCGCGATGACGCCGTCGCGGAAGCAGAGCGTGGCCCTCGCGGCTCTGGTCGCGGTGTTCGCGCTCCTGGCGTTTCTCACGTACGCGCTCGAGCCCCTTCGCGAGTCGCTCCTGAGGACGGCCGACGGTTCCACGATTCCCCTCCCTCTCGCGGACGTTTCCCATGTCCAGGCCGCCGCGTGGAACGCCGCCATCGTGCTGGCGTTCTACGGGCTCATGGGGCTCCTCGGCATCTGGCTCTCCGTTCGCGTGGGGATCCCGGGCGTGTTCCGGCCCAAGGCCGGGGTCCGCGCGTGGCTCCTCTGGCCGGCCGGGATCGGCCTCGGTGTCGGAGCGGCGGCGGCGCTGCTCGACCACCTCTTCACGCTCAGGCGAGGCATCTGGGTGGGGTTCCCGCACCCGGAGTTCCCGCTCTCCCTCGTCGCGTCGGCGACGGCCGGCATCGGCGAGGAGATCCTCTTCCGCATGGTGGTCATGGGGCTCGTCGCCTACGCGTGGCTCAGGATCGCGCGCAGCCGGCACGTCCCGACGTCCGAGCTGGGCCCCGCGCGAACGACGGGGCTCTGGATCGGCAACGTCGTCGCGGCCCTCGTCTTCGGCGTCGCGCATCTCCCGACCGTCATGGTGCTTCTCGGAACGACGAGCCTCTCCGGCATTCCGCCCGTCGCGCTCATCGAGCTCTTCGCCATCAACGGCGTCATCGGGATCGCCGCTGGCGAACGGTACGCGCGCGACGGGCTCGTCGCGGCGGCCGGCGTCCACTTCTGGGCCAACGTGTTCTGGCACGTCGTCTGGCCCATGCTCGGTCCGTAGAGAGGTGGGCATGATCCGCGTGGGACACGGCATCGCGCTGGACGAGCGGGAGATCGTCTTGAGGTTCGTGCGCTCGTCCGGGCCGGGCGGCCAGAACGTCAACAAGGTGGCGACGGCCGTCGAGCTCCGGTTCGACGCGGCGCGCTCGCCGTCGCTGCCCGACGACGTGCGCGCGCGGCTTCTGCGGCTCGCGGGGCGGCGCGCCACGCGCGCCGGTGTCGTCGTGATCGACGCGCGCCGGCACCGCACGCAGGAGGGGAACCGGCGCGACGCGGTCGAGCGCCTGGTCGAGCTCGTCGCGCGGGCCGCGGTGCGGCCGAAGCGGCGGAGGCCCACGAAGCCGACCGGGGCGTCACGAGAGCGGCGCATCCGGGCGAAGCGCGCCCGGTCGGAGACGAAGCGGGCGAGGGGCAGGGCGGTCGCCGGCGAGGACTGAGGGGCGGGGGGCTACTCCTCGGGCAGCCTCGGCCGGACCATCACGACCTTCTCGCGCGAGACGACGGCGAGGCCCGGCGCGGCGCCCCGCGGCTTCCGCACGTGCCGCGCTTCGGTGTAGCAGACCGCCACGCGCCCCGACCTGCCCGCCTTGCTATGGTATGCGGCGATCGCCGCGGCCTCGAGGATGGCCGCGCGGTCGGGCTCCCTCCCCGTTCCCGCCTTTCTGAGCACGACGTGCGAACCGGCGGCCTGCCTTGCGTGGAACCAGAGGTCGCCGGGGCGCGCGACCTTGTGCGTGAGCGCGTCGTTGTCGCGGTTCGACTTCCCGACGAGCACCTGCCACCCGCCGGTCACCGTGTAGGTCCGAAAGCGCGCGCGCTCTCCGTCGGCGGTGCGTGGGGCGGCCTCGCGCGGCGGCGGGGCCAGGCGCGCTTCGATCGACGCGAGCGCGGCCTCATCCGCGCGCTCGACCTCGGCGAGGAGCGCGCCGGCGCGCTCGGCCTCCGGCGCGAGCTGCGACAGACGCGCGGGCGCCTTGGCGGCCCTGCGCTCGGCGCGCTTCGCGCGGCGGAACAGGACCTCGGCGTTCTGCGCGGGGGAGAGGGCCGGGTTGAGCGGGATCTCCACGACGGTCGCGTTGTCGTAGTCGAGCACGCGGGCGACCGGATCGCCCTTCCTCACCGCGTCCTTCCGCGCGAGCAGGAGCTGGCCGTGCCGCCGGTACTCGCCCGCCCGCGCGCTCTCCGCGATCTCCGCCTGCACCTTCTCGACGGCGCGGAGCTTCCGGTCGAGCTCGATGCGGACGCGCTTGGCGAGCCGTCGGCGCCTTCGCTCGAGCGCGATGGGGCGCGCGAACTCCGCGTAGACGTGGGCGGCGGCGTCGTTGAACGAAGGGAACTCGCGCGAGCCGTCGCACGGCGCGGTCGGCCGGCCGACCGAGAGCTTCACGTGGAGGCGGCCCTGAGGGTCGCGTCGCCAGTGGACGGTGGGGGGGCCGGCCGCGTCGGGCGTGGCGTGCGAGGACGGCGGCTCGCCCGCGGTCGCGGCGCCGGCCTGCGCCGCCCCCGCGCCGGCCCCCGCTCCCACGAGCGAGAGCCCGGGGCGCCTGCCGAGTTCGACGGCGAGCGCGCGTGTCGCCGTCTCGCCGATGTCGTCCGTTCGTGAGAAGACGACGCGGGCGGACGATGGACGCGGCCCGGGCGCGAGTTCCACGATCGTCGCCCCGCGCAGCTCCCGCTCGAGCGCGCCCTCGCTGCTGCGGCGGCCGGGCGAGGCGGGGGAGACGAAGATGACGCCCGGCGGGTCGGCCGAGATCGTGAGCGCGCGGCGCCCCGTCCCGGCGAGCGCGAGGACGAGCGCGCCCGTGCTCTCGTCGGTCCACGCGTCGCCGACGCGCGCCCCGGCGACCGTCGGGGCGATCTCCTCGATGAGGAGCGCGAGCGCTGTTGCGTCCATGGACCCTCCGACCCCGACCTGCGCGACCCTCGGCAGCCGGGCCTCGCGCAGTATAGCCCCGCGGTCACGCGGCCGTCAATGCGGCCACGAATTCCCCAGAGAATCGGAGGAAACGCGGCCGCATCGTTGACTCCGGCGGCTGGCCGCGCTATAGTCGCCGCATTGCCCGGCAGACGGAAGGAGGTCGCCCGTGCTCAGGAGCATGACCGGCTACGGAAGCTCCGAGCGGACCGTCGGGAGCCGGCGCATCCGCGTTGAGGTGCGCTCGGTCAATCAGCGGTTCCTCGACATCCAGATCAAGTCACCCCGCCTCCTCCTGCAGATCGAGGACAGGATCAAGAAGGCCATCGAGCGCGCGATGGCGCGCGGCCGCGTCAGCGTGTACGCCGAGTGGCACGACGCGGAGGCCGCGGCGTGCACGGCCGTGAACCTGACGGCGGCTCGGGGGCTCGTCGAGTCGCTCAGGAAGCTCCAGTCCGAGCTCTCCCTCCCCGGCGAGGTCACCGTCGGCCTCGTTGCCTCGCAGCCCCAGATCATCGAGCAGATCGAGGAGACGCCGTCCGCGGACGACATCTGGCGGGACTTCTCCCCGGCGCTCGACGCCGCGCTCGCCGAGCTCGTCGCGATGCGCGAGCGCGAAGGCGCGGAGCTTGCGCGCGATCTCGCCGCTCGCCTCGACGCCGTGGACGGGCTCTCGAAGACGCTCGAGAAGTCGGCGCCGCGGGCGGCCGCGCTCGAGAAGGCGCGGCTCGCCGAGCGCGTGAAGACGCTCATGGGCGAGGGCGTGGCCGTCGACGAGGCGCGGCTCGCGCAGGAGATCGCGATGGCGGCGGAGCGCGCCGATTACACCGAGGAGGTCGTGCGCCTCAAGTCGCATGTGTCGCAGGTGCGCCGCTGCCTCGCGGCCGGGGAGCCCGTCGGCAAGCGCCTCAACTTCCTCGTGCAGGAGATGCACCGTGAGGTGAACACCACCGGCTCGAAGAACTCGGACTCCGCCGTCGGCGCGGCGGTCATCGCGCTCAAGGAGGAGGTGGAGAAGCTCCGCGAGCAGGTGCAGAACATCGAGTAGCGGGTCGGGGCGCGCGTCGCTCCGGCCGTCGGAGGTTCGGACGTGAACAGCTTCCTCCTCAACATCGGCTTCGGCAACGTGGTCGCCTCGCACAGGGTCGTCGCGATCGTCACGCCCGGCTCGGCGCCGGTCAAGCGCCTCAAGGACCACGCGAAGCGCGCCGGCAAGCTCGTGGACGCGACGCAGGGCCGCCGCACGCGCGCGGTCATCGTGACGGACAGCGACCACGTCATCCTCTCCGCGGTTGCCGCCGAGACGATCACCCAGAGGCTCGAGGGCCGCGACGGCGCGGTCGAGGGCTAGCCTGACGCGCGGGCCGCGCGGCCCGTCGGGGAGACGCATGAGGCGACAGGGCTTCCCCATCGTCATATCCGGCCCGTCGGGGGTCGGGAAGTCGACCATCTACAAGCGGGTGCTCGAAGCCGACGGGGGCGTCGCGTACTCCGTGTCGGTCACGACGAGACCGATGCGGCCGGGCGAGGCGAACAAGGTGGACTACGAGTTCGTGTCGCCGGCGGAGTTCGACGCGCTCGTCGCGCGCGACGAGCTCGCCGAGTGGGCGCTCGTGCACGGGCACCAGTACGGGACGCGGCGGAGCGCGATCGAGTCGCACACGAAGGAGGGCCGGGACGTCGTGATGGACCTCGACGTCCAGGGCGGGATGTCCATCAAGCGGCTGTACCCCGAGGGCGTGCTCGTCTTCGTGCTCCCGCCCTCGTGGGAAGCGCTCGAGCGGAGGCTCCGCTCGCGCGCGACCGACTCGCCGGAGGTCATCGAGACGCGGCTTCGGAACGCGCGCGAGGAGATGAACTGGGCGCCGAGATACGACTACGCGGTGGAGAACGAGAGCCTCGACGAGGCGGTGCGGCAGACGCTCGTCATCATCGAGGCCGAGAGGTTGCGGGCCTCGCGGTTCGTGTGGAACGGACCCGTCGCGGCCCGCGGGACCCGCTGACAGGGGAGGAGCATTGGACCAGGTCAAGAAGTCGGATCTGCTCAAGTACGCGAAGAACGAGTACTTCGCGGCGATCCTGGCCGCGAAGGTCGCGCGCCGTCTGCATGCGACGCAGCCGGAGAAGCGACCGGACGCGACGGCGAAGGTCACGTCGCTCGCGCTCAAGCTCATCACGGACGGTCAGGTCGAGTACGACACGCCCGTTCCGCCCGCGGCCCCCGAGGACCTGCTGGGCGGGGAGAGCGGCGCGGAGAAGCAGGAGGCGTAGTCATGGCCGCGCCGCTCGCGGGCAGGACGGTCGTGCTCGGCGTCACGGGCAGCATCGCCGCCTTCAAGGTCCCGCACGTCGTGAGCCGGCTCACGGCGCTCGGCGCGAACGTCGTCGTCGTGATGACGGCGAACGCCACGCGGTTCGTCGCGCCGCTCACGTTCGAGACCCTCTCCGGCAACGAGGTCATCACCGACATGTGGCCCGAGAGGAAGGCCGGCGTCGCACCGGTCGAGGAGGCCGTGTCGGGCCGGGAGCGGTTGCGTCACGTGCACCTCGCCGAGGCGGCGAGCCTGGCCATCGTCGCGCCCGCGACGGCGAACATCATCGGGAAGTTCGCAACGGGCGTCGCCGACGACTTCCTTTCCACCGAGCTTCTCGCGATGGCGTGCCCGGTCATCGTCGCGCCGGCGATGAACGTGAACATGATGGAGTCCGCGGCGGTGACCGAGAACCTCGAGACGCTCAGGCGGCGCGGGGTCATCGTCGTGGAGCCGGAGGTGGGGCGGCTGGCCAGCGGCGCGGTCGGGCGCGGCAGGCTCGCCGACCCCGAGGACATCCTGCGCGCCGCGCTCGGCGTTCTTCTGCCGCCGCAGGACCTCGCGGGGAAGCGCGTGCTCGTGACGGCCGGGCCGACCGAGGAGCCCATCGACCCGGTGCGGCACGTCGGGAACCCCTCGACCGGCACGATGGGGTACGCGATCGCGGAGCGGGCGGTCGCGCGCGGGGCGGACGTGGTGCTCGTGTCCGGCCCGACCGCGCTCGCGGCGCCCGCGGGGCTCAGGTTCGTCCGCGTCCGCACGACGCGCGAGATGCGCGACGCGGTGCTCGCCGAGCTTCCCGAGACCGACCTCGTCGTCATGGCCGCGGCGCCCGCCGACTATCGGCCCGTCTCGCCGTCGGCCGGGAAGATCAAGAAGACCGCGCCGAAGCTCACGCTCGAGCTCGAGCGCACCGAGGACATCCTGTCCGAGGTCGCGAAGGCGAAGCGGCCCGGCGTCGGCGTCGTGGGCTTCGCGCTCGAGACCGACGAACTCGTGGCGAACGCGAAGCGCAAGCTCGCCGAGAAGGAGCTCGACCTCATCGTGGCGAACGACCCCACGGTAGAGGGCGCCGGGTTCGGGACGGGGACGAACGTGGTGACGATCGTCGGGCGGTCGGGCGCCGTGGAGCCTGTGGCGAAACTACCGAAGCTGCAGCTTTCGGACATCGTGCTCTCACGCGCGATCGCCGAACTCGGGTGGGGCGGGCGATGAGCGGGCGGGACGGGCGATGAGAGCACGGGGATGGCGATGAGCGCACGGGACGGCCGCGAGGCGAGGGGACTCCTCGCGCAGTACCTCTCCCAGCTCGCCGCAGAGGGCGAGCAGGAGCTGTACCTCGCGCCCGACGTCGCGGCGGCGCTGAAGAGCGGTCTGGCGTGCCTGGCGGGCGGCGGGGCGACGGAGGCGCCGACTCCGCCGACCGCGCCGGCAGCGCGCGCGGCCGCGGCGGGCGCTCCCGCGCGCGAGCCCGAGGTGGTCGTCGTCGAGTCCATCCTCGGCGCCAAGAAGAAGGGAGCGCCCGACATGTTCACCGAGCCGTCGCCGCTCGAGCGGTGCGCGGCGCTGGACGAGGTCGAGCGGCTCGCGTCGGCATGCGACAGGTGCGAGCTCGCGCGGACCCGGACGAAGGTCGTCTTCGGCGTCGGGAACCCGCACGCGCGGCTCATGTTCATCGGCGAGGCGCCGGGCCACGACGAGGACGTGCAGGGCATCCCGTTCGTCGGCCGCGCGGGGCAACTGCTCAACAAGATCCTCGACGCGGCGGGCATCGCGCGCGACGACGTGTACATCGGCAACATCATCAAGTGCCGTCCGCCGAACAACAGGACGCCGCTCACGAGCGAGATCGACGCGTGCTCGCCGTACCTCGTGAAGCAGCTCGAGCTCATCAAGCCGAGGGTCGTCTGCGCGCTCGGGCTGCCCGCGACCACGACGCTCCTCGGGCTCAAGGGCTCGATGGGCAGCATGCGCGGGAAGATCTACCGATATGGCGACATCCGGGTCATCCCGACGTATCATCCCGCGGCGGCGCTGCGCGACCCGAACTACAAGCGGCCGATGTGGGACGACTTCCTCATCGTGAAGAGGGAGTACGAGAGAGCGTGAGCGAGTCCGTCAACGAGCAGATCGAGTTTCTCAAGCTCATCGTGCAGAGGCTTGACTCCGCCGGGATTCCATACATGATGACCGGCTCGATGGCGATGGCGTTCTACGCGGTCCCCCGGATGACGCGGGACCTCGACCTGGTCATCGAGTGCAGGCCGGCCGACGCGGAGACGATCGCGGCGTTGTTCCAAGGAGACTGCTACGCGGACCGGGCCGCCATCCGAACCGCCGTGGAGCGCAGGGGCTCGTTCAACATCATCCACTCGAAGTGGATGATCAAGGCCGACTTCATCGTGCGGAAGGACGATCCATACCGCGTTGCGGAGTTCGCGCGCCGGCGGACCGTCAATGTCGGCGGCGCACGCGTGGCGGTCGTTGCCCCCGAGGACCTCATCCTGTCCAAGCTCGTCTGGTCGCGGGAGGGCGATTCGGATCTTCAGCTCCGGGATGCGCACGCCGTGGCCGACGCAGTCCGGGAGGTCGACCGGCAGTACATGCGCGGCTGGGCCGCGCGCCTCAGCGTGGCCGACCTGCTGGAGAAGATCGGAGGCGCATGAACGACACGCTGCCCGACGTCGCGGCGCGCTACAGGCGCATGATCATGGCACTCGCTCCCGCCGAGCGCGCGGCCATGGCCGGGCGCATGTTCGAAGCGGCCCGGGCGCTGGTCGTCGCCGGCATCCGCGAGCGGCTCGGCGCGGACGTGTCCGAGCGGCGCCTTCGCGAGGAGATCTTCCTCGCGTTCTACGGCCGCGACTTCGCGGCCCCGGAAAGGGAGCGGATTCTCGCGCACCTGCGCGCGGCGTGACCGACGCGCACGGAGGCACCATGTCGAACGGGAAGACGATGACGGCGCGCGTCGCGCCCCAGGGCGCCGCGGACCGCGTTCCGCCGCAGGCGGGCGACGCCGAGTGCGCCGTGCTCGGCGCGATGCTGCTCGACAAGGCGGCCATCGGCATCGCGACCGAGATGCTCGACGAGCAGTGCTTCTACAAGAACGAGCACCGGCGCATCTGGAACGCGGTCGTGGACATGTTCTCCCGCGACGAGGTCGTGGACCTCGTCACGCTCACGCAGGAGCTCAAGAAGCGCAAGGAGCTCGACGACTGCGGCGGCGCGGCGTATCTCTCGGAGCTCATCGGGAGCGTCGCGACCTCGGCGAACGTGCGCTACCACGCCAAGATCGTGCTCGAGAAAGCGGTGCTCCGGCGGCTCATCAACGTCGCGACCGAGGTCGTGTCGGAGGCGTACGACGCGAGCGGCGACGCCTCGGAGATCCTCGACCGCGCCGAGCACTGCATCTTCGAGATTGCGCAGGCGAAGGTGCGCCGCGGCTTCGTGCCGATGAAGGACATCCTCAAGCACAGCTTCGAGATCATCCAGGAGCTGTACGACAAGAAGCAGCACGTGACCGGCGTGCCGTCCGGGTTCGACGACCTCGACGCCCTCACCTCCGGGTTCCAGCGGAGCGACCTCGTCGTCATCGCGGGGCGGCCCTCGATGGGGAAGACCGCGCTCGCGCTCAACGTTGCCGCGAACGCGGCCATCAAGGCCGGCATCCCCGTCGGCATCTTCAGCCTCGAGATGGGGCGCGAGCAGCTCGTGCAGAGGATGCTCTGCTCCGAGGCGCGCGTGGACGCGCACAAGCTCCGCACCGGCTACCTCGCCGACCGCCACTGGTCGAGCCTGACAACCGCGGCCGGGCTTCTGTCCGACGCGCCGATCTTCATTGACGACACGCCCGCGATGACCGTGCTCGAGATGCGCTCGAAGGCGCGCAGGCTCAAGGCCGAGTCGAACGTCGGTCTCGTCATCGTGGACTACCTCCAGCTCATGCGCGGGTTCGGCAAGATCGAGAACCGCACGCAGGAGATCTCCGAGATCTCGCGCTCGCTCAAGGCGCTCGCGAAGGAGCTCGATCTCCCCGTCATCGCGCTCTCGCAGCTCTCGCGTGCGGTGGAGTCGCGCGGCGGCGAGCGGCGGCCCATCCTCTCGGACCTCCGCGAGTCGGGCGCCATCGAGCAGGACGCCGACGTCGTGGCGTTCGTGTACCGCGCGGAGATGTACGAGCGGACCCCGGAGAACATGGGGCTCGCCGAGCTCATCGTCGCGAAGCAGCGGAACGGCCCGACCGACACCGTGAAGCTCGCGTTCCGGTCGGAGTGCACGCGGTTCGAGAACCTCTCCATGAGGCGCGAGGCACCCGTTGAGGAATTCTAGCGGCGCGCGGACGATCGATCCCGTCGCCGTGCCCGCGGGCATGCTGGCCGGCCTCGGGCGCGTCGCGCTCACGCTGGTGGGAGAGACCGGCGCGGCCGGCATCCTGTTCTGGCGGTCGGTCCGCGCCATGCGGTTCGCGCCGCGCTCGGTCGCGCTCATCGCCGAGCAGATGCGGCGCACCGGCATCGAGTCGCTCCCGCTCGTCGTCATCACGGCGGTGTTCACGGGCGGCGTGACCGCGGTGCAGGCCGCGTACCAGCTTAAGGAGTTCATCCCGCAGCTCTACCTCGGCACGGCCATCTACAAGTCGGTCGTCATCGAACTGGGGCCCGTGCTCACGGCGCTCGTCGTCGGCGGGCGCGTCGGCGCGTCCATCGCGGCGGAACTCGGCACGATGCGCGTGACCGAGCAGATCGACGCGATGGAGGCGATGGCGATTGACCCGGTGCGCTACCTCGCGATGCCGCGGCTCCTCGCCGCGCTCGTCATGCTGCCCGCGCTCACGGTGTTCGCCGACGCGCTCGCGATCGGCGGCGGGTTCCTCGTGGCGAACGTGTCGCTCGGCGTGTCGCCGAAGACGTTCATCGAGGGCATGAAGATGTTCTTCGCCGCGCAGGACGTCTACGGCGGGCTCATCAAGGCGTTCGTGTTCGGCGGCATCATCGCGCTCATGGGGACGGCGGCGGGCCTGCGCGCGCGCGGCGGCGCGGTCGGCGTGGGCATGGCCGCGACGCGCGCGGTCGTGACGACCTGCGTGCTCATCCTCATCAGCGACTACGTGCTCGCGACGGTGCTGTTCAGGATCATCTTCAGGTGAGGTGAAGTCAGGGAACTGGTCGCAATCCGCGACCAGTTCCCCGAGCACCAGAGGCGCTCGTGACCGACTCCGCTCTCATCGAGATCCGCGGCGTGCACAAGACCTTCGAGGGCAACCACGTCCTCCGGGGCGTGGACCTCGGCGTGCGCGCAGGCGAGACGCTCGTCGTCCTCGGACCGTCGGGCTGCGGGAAGAGCGTGCTCCTCAAGCACATCATCGGGCTCCTTCGGCCCGACCGCGGCGCGGTCCTCTTCGAGGGGCGCGACATCGGCCGGATGGGGCCGCAGGAGCTCGCCGAGGTCCGGAAGCGCTTCGGCATGGTGTTTCAGGGCGCCGCGCTCTTCGACTCGATGACGGTGGGGGAGAACGTCGGGCTGCCGCTCGCCGAGCACCGCGGCATGAAGGGCGCGGAGCTCGAGGCGGTCGTCGAGCGGAAGCTCGAGCTCGTGGGCCTTGCCGGCGTGCAGCGCCTCTCGCCCGCGCAGATCTCGGGCGGCATGAAGAAGCGCGCCGCGCTCGCGCGGGCCATCGCGCTCGACCCGGCCGTCGTGCTCTACGACGAGCCGACGACCGGCCTCGACCCGGTGATGGCCGAGCAGATCAACGTGCTCATCCGCGACCTGCAGCAGAAGCTCAGGACGACCTCGGTCGCGGTCACGCACGACATCCACAGCGCGGAGTTCATCGGGACGCGCGTGGCGCTCATGGACGAAGGCAGGATCGCGTTCGTCGGGGCGACGAGCGAGCTTCGGACGACGGACAACGAGGCGGTGCGCAACTTCATCGCGCGCGGGAGGCGAGGCGATGTCAGAGCACAGGAATGAACTCAAGGTCGGCGCGCTGATCGTCGCGGCGGGGATCGTGCTCGTCGTGGGCGTGCTCTGGCTGGCGGGGTTCCAGCTCGGCGACACGAAGTACCCGCTCACGGTCATCTTCCCCGAGGTGGGCGGGCTCACGCGGGGCGCGCGCGTGACGGTGGCGGGGGTGGAGTCGGGGAACGTCGAGAACCTCGGGCTCATGCCGGACGGGAAGGTCAGGGTGAGCATCCTCGTGCGGCGCGACATCCGGCTGCCGAAGGACTCGCGGTTCTCGGTCGCGAGCTACGGGCTCATCGGCGAGAAGACGGTGGCCGTGCGACCGGGCGAGTCGCAGGAGTTCTACGAGCCCGGCTCGACCATCATCGGCGGGTACGACAAGGGGCTCGGGGATGTCGTGAGCGAGATGGGCGAGGCGCTCACGGAGATCCGCTCGGTGCTGAAGTCGGCCGACGAGGTCATCTCGGACCAGGAGGGCCGGCAGAACATCAAGGACGCGCTCGGGAACGCGAGCGTCGCGACGACCGATCTCAAGGGCGCGGCGGCCGACCTCAAGGTGCTCGCGAGCGACCTCAGGGCGTTCGTCGAGGCGAAGACGCCGGCGGCGGGCTCGACGCTCGACGCGATGGAGGAGGCGTCGGCGAAGTTCGCGAAGGCCTCCGGCGACCTCGAGCGCGTGGCGGCGTCGCTCGACACCATCGTCGCGCGGATCGAGTCCGGGCAGGGCTCGCTCGGCCGGCTCGTGAACGAGAGCACGGCGCACGACGAGTTCATCGCGGCGGTCGCCGAGGTGCGCGCGCTCGTCGCGGAGATCAAGCGGAACCCGAAGAGCTTTGTGAGGTTCTCGATATTCTGAGGTGGCGGCTTGCCCCCTTCGATTCCCCTGTGAAGGGTCATCGCGTGAAGACCAAGACCGTCTTCTTCTGCAAGAACTGCGGACACGAGTCTGCGAAGTGGTTCGGGAAGTGCCCGGGCTGCGGCGAGTGGAACACGCTCGTCGAGCAGGCGGCGGCGCCGACGAAGTCGCGCGTGTCGTCGCCGGCCGCGCGGCGCGAGGAGCCTGTGCCGCTTCCCGACATCGGGACCGGCACGGCCGAGCGGCTCGCGACGGGCATCGGGGAACTGGACCGCGCGCTCGGCGGCGGCATCGTGCCGGGCGCGGTCGTGCTCGTGGGCGGAGACCCGGGCATCGGGAAGTCCACGCTTCTTCTCCAGATGAGTGGGGCCGTGGCGGCGGGTGCCACCGTCCTCTACGTGAGCGGCGAGGAGTCCGCCGGCCAGCTTCGCATGCGCGCCGACCGGCTCGGCATCGCGTCGCGCGACATCATGGTGCTCGCTGAGACCGACGTCTCGCGCGTCATCGAGGAAGCGGCCGCGCGCGCGCCCGGCGTCCTCATCCTCGACTCCATCCAGACGGCGTACCATCCCGACGTGACCGGCTCGCCGGGCAGCGTCTCGCAGGTGCGCGAGTGCGCGGCGCGGCTCCTGCGGCTCGCGAAGGAGTCGGGCGTGCCCGTTTTCATCGTCGGGCACGTGACGAAGGAAGGCGCCATCGCGGGCCCGCGCATCCTCGAGCACATGGTGGACACGGTGCTCTACTTCGAGGGCGACAAGCGGCTAGCGTACCGCATCCTGCGCGCGACGAAGAACCGCTACGGCTCGACCGACGAGATCGGCGTGTTCGAGATGACCTCGGACGGACTGCGCGAGGTGGCGGACCCGTCGGGGCTCTTCGTGTCGGAGGGGCGGCACGCGCGGCCCGGGTCGGTCGTCATCGGGTGCATCGAGGGGACGCGCGCGCTCATGGTGGAGATCCAGGCGCTCACGGGGCTTACGAACTACGCGGTGCCGCAGCGGTCGAGCACGGGGATCGACAGGCGGCGGCTGCCGTTGATCCTCGCGGTGCTCGAGCGGCGAGGCGGGCTGTCTCTCGGGAATCGTGATGTGTTCGTGTCCGTCGCGGGCGGCGTGCACGTCGAGGAGCCGGCCGCCGACCTCGGCATCGCGCTCGCCGTCGCGTCGAGCTACTGGGACGCGCCCGTGGACGACCGGACGGCCGTGTTCGGCGAGATCGGCCTCGGCGGCGAGATCCGGCGCGTGACGCTCGCGGGGAAGCGGCTCGCGGAGGCCGCGCGGCTCGGGTACACGCGCGCGGTCGTCCCGCGCGGGGCGGTCGCGGCGCGCGAGAGGCCGAAGGGCATCGAGGTCGTCGAGGTCGCGGGCATCGGGGACGCGATCGAGCAAGTGCTCGGTGCGGGCGCGAGGCGGCGCGGGAAGCGCGCGGGCGGCGCGGGCTTCGGAGCGGCTGGTTCGGGGCGCGGCCCCGGGGCCGCCGGGCCCGGGCCCGAGGAGGTGTAGCGTGGCGCGCGTCGGGGCGATACTGGTGGCGGCGGGCGCCTCAACGCGTGCGGGGGGAGGGACGGCGAAGCAGTTCCAGGTGCTGGGCGTCGAGCCGATGTTCGTGCACGCGCTCAAGTGCCTGGTCCCGGTCGCCGATGAGATCGTGGTGGTCGCGCCCGCGGATGCCGTCGAGACGGCCCGCGGGCTCGTTCTTGAGTCGGGCGTGTGCGGGACGGTGCCCGTGGGCGTGGTCGCGGGCGGCGCGCGGCGGCAGGACTCGGTCGCGCGTGGGCTCGCCGCGCTGCGCGGCGACATGGAGGTCGTGCTCGTGCACGACGCGGCGCGGCCGTTCGCGTCCGCCGAGCTTGCGCGGCGCGTGGTCGAGGCCGTGGTTGTCGGCGGCGAGCGCGGCGCGGTCGTGCCCGTGGTGTCCGTGCCCGACACCGTGAAGCGCGTTGACGCGGGCGCGGTCGTCGCGACCCTCGATCGTTCGGTGCTCGGGCTCGTGCAGACGCCGCAGGGGTTCACGCGCGCGACGCTCGCGGACGCGCTCGCGGCGCTCGGCGATGCGGTCGTGACCGACGACGCGCAGGCGGTGGAGCTTGCGGGCGGTCGGGTCGCCGTCGTCGAAGGCGAGCCGGGGAATGTGAAGGTGACGACGGGGGCGGACCTCGAGACGGCCCGGTTGCGACTCGGCGCTGCGGTCGGGCTCGATGCCTCGGTTCGCGTGGGCATCGGCTACGACCTGCATCGTCTGGTTCCGGGCCGGCGGCTGGTGCTCTGCGGCGTCGAGGTGCCGTTCGAGAAGGGACTTGAAGGTCACTCGGACGCCGACGTCGCGACGCATGCGGTGATGGATGCGCTCCTGGGCGCGGTCGCCGCCGGCGACATCGGGCAGCACTTCCCGCCGGGTGACCCGGCGTATCGGGGCATCTCGAGCCTTGTGCTCCTGGAGCGCGTGGTCGAGATCGTCCGGACGCGAGGGTTCGCCGTGCGGTTCGTGGATGTGGTCATCGTGGCGGAGAAGCCGCGACTCGCGCCGTTCATTCCCCAGATGCGGCAGAAGCTCGCGCGCGTGCTCGGAGTGCCGCTCGGCGCTGTGTCCGTGAAGGCGACGACGACGGAGGGGATGGGGCCGGAGGGCACGGGCGAGGCGATGTCGGCGAGGGCGGTGGGGGGAGTGAGAGCCGCGCGGTGATCCGATGTGCGGCAGCCACCAGTGAGGCAACTCGCCGGAACGCAGGAAT
>Ga0194112_10004503_pt1 | contig 19050 bp, 10 predicted proteins | sample TA2MahC400mmetaG_FD_146191 | JGI IMG/M metagenome (GOLD analysis project Ga0194112, IMG submission 146191) | Freshwater microbial communities from Lake Tanganyika, Tanzania - TA2015016 Mahale Deep Cast 400m | ecosystem: Environmental > Aquatic > Freshwater > Lake | place: Tanzania: Lake... | reverse complement strand
GCAGAACTCTGTCCTGGCGGAAGGCCTAACCAACATACTTCGGAGCCGCCTCTCCGGCGTGGACGTCAGCGAGACGGCGTGCAGGATAGCGACGTTCAGCCTCTATCTGGCGCTCCTCGACCAGCTCGAGCCACGGGACATCCAGAAGCTGCAAAGCGCCCGCTGGAAACTGCCGAGCCTTCTCCATCTGTCCGATGCTCCCTCTGTGCCCCCTTCTAAGGCCACCATCTTCCAAGGCAATTTCTTCGACCGCAAGCTACCGGTGTCGAAGGGCGCATTTGACCTAGTCATCGGAAACCCACCTTGGGTCGGCCGCGGCGAGCCGAAGGACCCGTCGTTTGCTCAATGGTGTGGTGAGCACAAGGACATGGATGTTCCCGAGAACCAGATGGCTCACGGCTTCATGTGGCGTGCCCCGGAGTACCTGATTGCCGGGGGCCGGGGGTGCTTCGTTCTTCCTGCAGCCGTACTCTTGAACAAGACTACGAACGACTTTCAGGGCAAGTGGTTCCGACGGTTTGCCGTCGACAAAGTCACCCAACTGTCTGACCTGAGCTTCGTCCTCTTTGTTGGATCTGACCGTCCCGCAGTTGTTGTGCGCTTTAGGAATGAGCCGCCGGTCCTCAGCCAAGCGGGCATTGTCTACGCAGCGCCGAAGGCGGACCCGCAGAGCTTACGGGGCGGACCCCCCCGCATCTTCGAGCAGGACTGCTGGCATGTCAGGCAATCGGAGGTACTGCTACGAGCCGGGGCGGAAACAGCGCCGGTAGTGTGGAAAGAGCGGCTTTGGGGTACGCCGAGGGACCTCAGGTTCATTGATAGGTTGCTGGACATACCGCCTCTGGGTGACTTGGCCGGCCCTCCCGGCAGCGGGAAGCGGTGGGTGGAGGGTGTTGGCTTCAAGCCATTTGATCCCACGAGGCGCAAGCGGAAACCGGCGAGGAAGGAGAAAGTGTACGACGCTTGGTGGCCCAGGAATCACCTTTTCGTGGGGGCGGGCTCCGACTTCAGCCTCGTCCTTGTCCCACACGACGCGGGCCCTGTCGGCGACCGTTTCCGCAAATTGCACAGAAGCCCCAGCGAGACTCTTTTTCGCCCGCCGATGGTCCTCTTCAACCGAGGCTTCACGAAGGTCGCGTTCTGTAACTTCCCCGTGTTATTCCGCCACTGGCTACATTCCATCGCAGGCCCTCGCCAAGACGAAGACATTATCCGCTTCCTTGCAGCAACACTCGCCTCTGACCTCGCCACCTATTTCCTCTTCCACACGGCTGGGAGTTGGGGTACTGAACGCGACCAGACCCACGTGTTTGAGGTCCTTCGCATGCCGTTTGCACTTCCCAGCCAGACAGTTGACCCAGGCAGAGCTGAGGAGATTGTGGCGAAGGTCTCTGCGAGGCTTGCGCGTCTTGAGGGAGCCGTTATCGATGGAGCGGGTCTTCGCGCACAGTTGGTTCACGACGCCAGGAGAGACCTCTGGCCGATGATTCGCGAATACTACGATATCGACGGGTGGGAGGAAATGCTCATCGAGGACACGCTACGGATTTCTGAGAAGAGTTCTACTCCAGGAGGCCCAAGCGCTGACATTCCGGCGCTTCGCGCTCCGGGGCGCGGTGCGCGGGAACGGTACGCGGACATGTTGTGCCAGGTGCTGAACACGTGGGGCAGAGGCAGTGGGTACACGGTCAACCGCTTAATCGTGGCTCCGCGTGCTGCCAGTGTCGGGGTAATCACGCTTGCCAAGGATCGTGCTCCACGGGAGCCTATGTGGTCAGAGGGATCGCAGGAACTCGACCGGGTGTTGGCGAAGATCGCGAGACTGCTCCCCCAACGACAGGCCGGAATTGACGTAGTCAGGGGCATGAAGGTTTTCGACAGGAATGAGCTTCATATCGTGAAGCCGCTGATGCTGCGCTTCTGGACGCGGACGGCTGCGCTGAACGATGCCGACGAGATTGCATCCGCCATCCTGCGCGCGCGATAAAGGGGAGGCGATGGACCTCACGGGCGATCCAAGTCTCTGGTCAGACCTGGTCCCCGACCGGTTCATGCCACAGATAATCGCTCTCGTCCTGAACGGCTGGGAGTCCTTCGAGAAGCCCGGAACGGATGACCTGGAGGTCCCCATCACAAAGCGGTTCTGCTGCTGCCTGCGCGACCGGAAGAACCAGAGCCGAGTCTTGCCATTCAGCATCTGGTGGGAATCACCGGAACTCGATGCCGCGACCGGCACGGAACTGGGGCGCATAGATCTCAGGTTCTCTCACGGCCATAGGGAGGATGTCTACTTCGCGTTCGAATGCAAGCGGCTGAACGTCGTGGGCAGCGGGGGAAGGCTCCCCTCCCTTGCCGGCGAGTATGTGCAAGAGGGCATGATGCGCTACGTGGAGGGCAAGTATGCAGGGAGCTTGGACAAGGGTGGCATGTTGGGCTATGTGATGAACGGCGACGTTCCGGCAGCGATTGGAGCGGTTGGCCGAAGCATCACAGCGCGACGTATGGAACTCAAGCTCAGCAACGGTGGGCTTGAGCGTTCCTCCATCGTGCCTGCTGAAGACAGAGTGAGGGAGACTCGCCATTCACTCGACCGCCGCGGATTTGTGATTCACCACCTCTTCGTCGCAGTCGGCTGATCTGCCAAACCTATCCGTGCCCATCCGTGCAATCCGTGGTTGGCGCCCTCCTCTCGGCGGCCTTGGCGGCTTGGCGGTCAACCTGTCTTCTCTGCTCCCTCCGCGGCCTCTGCCTGAGAATGTGTTTCGCGTTTCGGGTTTCGCGTTTCGCGTGTGAAGACGCGCGGGCTCATTGCCCTGCGCCTCCGCGCAACCCGTGGCCGATTCCTCTTCTCGGGTGCCTCGAGCTCTGCGGGCGCCACCGCACCAAAGAAACCCTCGCCGCGGGCGACTGGATCCTCCGCCACATGCGCGACGGCACCCTCCTCAAAATGCAGGAACGCGACGGCTCCTGGAGCGAGGGCCGGGGCAACGAAGCCCGTGCCGGCGCCTGCTACTCCACCTCCATGGCGGTCTTGGCGCTGACTCCGGCGTACCGGCAACTCCCCATCTACCAGCGATAGCCAATCGTCCTCGTCCCTCGTCCATCGTCCTCGTCCTCGAACGATGCCGGGGGAGGAAGCCCTTCTTGCAAGAAGGGCTTCCTCCCCCGCACCCCCCACCATCCCAAGAACTCTGAACCTGGGCAGCGGCGGGCCACTTGCACAGCCGCCGTGGCGGTAGTATGATGCAAGCGGTCGGTCCACGCGACAGGCAGGTGATGAGGGAGCACATGGCTGCCAAGCAGAACACGCTCTGGGTTCACTCGGAACCCGGCGACTCGATCCTGACCCTCGCGGACCGGCTCGTAGCCTGCGTAACCAACCTCATGCGCTCGGCACGGAACGAGGAGGAGTTGCGCATAGGCTTCGAGAAGGCGCTGGCCCCCCTACTGCGCGACCTCGGGGTGACACGCGACCCCCGCTACGAGATGACCGTCTTTCACAGCGCGGGCGCCGGCCGCGCCGACGCGGTCCACGGCCAGGTCGTTCTTGAGTACGAGCCGCCGCGGGCTTTCCGATCCAAGAGCGCCGTCGAGCACGCCCTCGGCCAGCTCGTCCAGAACATTGGTGGCGCGGCGCAGGCGGGGAAGCCTACCCTCTTCATCGAAGACCCGAAGTTCGTCGGCGTCGGCTTCGACGGCGAGCAGATTTTCTTCGTCCACTACCGGGGGCCAAAGGCCAAGCCCAAGGTCGAGTTGGGCCCCAAGGACTTCGTGAAGACTGGGCCCTACCCGTTCGAGCGGGCTGCCGCGAAGAACCTTTTGGCTTCCATGCGCGCCCTGTCGCGCCGGCTCCTCACGGCGGAGGAGCTGGCCCAGGTGTTCGGCCCCCGCGGGACCATTGCGCCCTACGTCGTCAACGCCCTGGAGGACGCACTGGCGAACTGGCCGAGCACCCCGCGCGTCCGCGCCTTCTTCGACGAATGGCGCCGCCTCTTCGGCATCGTGTACGGCGAAGGCTTCGCCGCGCACGGGGCCGAAGAGGCCGAGAGCCTCCGCCGCTCCTACGGGCTGCCGCCGAAAGCGGACCTCCAGGGCCTCCTGTTCTGCGTCCACACCTACTTCGCTCTCCTCATGAAGCTGATCGCGGCCGAACTGGTCTCGGTCTCCAAGACCTCTTTCATGTCCTCCTTCTGCCACGATCTGGCGAACAGTGATGACCCAGCGCTGCGTGCGGAACTGGAGAGCGTGGAAGGTGGAGGCGTTTATGCGAAACGGGGCGTGACGAACTTCTTGGAGGGCGACTTCTTCCGGTGGTACCTCGACGCCCTCTCCCTGGAACTGAAGAACCGTATCCGGGACTTGGCGGCTGCGCTGGCCGAATTTGAGCCGGCCACGTCCACCATCACCCCCGAGGCCCAGCGGGACCTTCTCAAGAAGCTCTACCAGTACCTCGTCCCGCAGGAGGTCCGCCACGACCTCGGGGAGTACTACACGCCCGACTGGCTGGCGGAGCTGACCCTCGATGAGGCCGGCTACGACGGCAACACCCTCAAGCGCTTCCTCGACCCAGCCTGCGGCTCGGGCACGTTCCTCTCCCTTGCCATCCAGCGGGCCAGGAAGTTCGGCGAGGAGCATGGCGAGCCGCCGCGCGAGACGGCCAAGCGCATCCTGGCCAATATCTGGGGCTTCGACCTCAATCCCCTGGCCGTCATCGCCGCGCGCACCAACTACCTCTTCGCCCTGGGCAACCTGCTCCATGAGGTCGAGAACCCCGAAATCCCCGTGTACCTGGCCGATTCGGTCCTCTGGCCCCAACGGCCCGGCACACTCACTGCCGAGGACTTCTTGCCGGTCAGGACAGCCGTGAGGACCTTCCATGTCCCCACTCTTTGGGTGAGGAACAACGGCTTCCTGATGCGCCAGGCCGCCCCCATGGTGGAGGAGATGACGAAGGCGAAGTACCCGCCGGCAGAGGCCCTCAAGCGCCTCAAGCGCAAGGGGCTTGCACTGCCCGGGCATGAGAACGTCGTGCGCAGCTTCTACGAGGAACTGCTTGAGCTGGAGGAGCGCCAGGAGAACGGCATCTGGGCGCGGTTCCTCAAGAACGCCTTCGCCCCAATGGTCGCCGGCAAGTTCGACTACGTAGTAGGCAACCCGCCCTGGATTCGCTGGGGCTACCTGTCGCAGGACTATCGCAACGCAACGCTGGAGATGTGGAAGGACTACGGGCTATTCTCGCTCGAGGGCATGGCCGCGCGGCTCGGCGGCGGCGAGAAGGACTTCTCCATGCTCTTCACCTACGCCGCCATGGACTTCTACGTCGCCGACAAGGGCAAGCTCGCATTCCTCATCACCCAGGAGGTCTTCAAGTCCAAGGGCGCCGGCGAGGGCTTCCGCCGCTTCCAGCTCGGCGAGCGCGCACCCTTCCGAGTCCTCAAGGCGCACGACCTGGTTCAGGTCCAGCCCTTCGAGGGCGCCGCCAACAAGACCGCCATCCTCGTCGCCCGAAAGGGCGAGACCACCCGCTACCCCGTCCCATACACCCTCTGGCGGCGCAAGCCCCGCGTCGGACGAATCCCCACCGATGCGTCATTGGATAAGGCCAAGCCCCTACTGAGAAAGACTCGCCTCATTGCGCACCCCATGTCAGGGACAACCGGCTCCTGGCAAACGATGGGGCCTGGCCAGGAACGTCTTGCGCCCATCAAGGGCGAGAATGCCTATGAGGCCCGCCGTGGCGCGAGCGTTGAGCCATACGGAGTCTTCTGCCTGGAACTCAAGGAGGCCATGGCCAGGGATAGGGCTATCGTGAGGAATCTGGTGGAGATAGGAAAGCGCAGCATACCTGGCGTCGAGGAAGTCGTGGAGACCGCTCTACTGTATCCCGGTGTGCGGGGTGCCGACATTGAACGATGGGGGTGCAAGCCGGCGATTCACGTGCTGTTGGCGCAGGACCCGAAGAAGTCCAGCCCCTATCCCGCCGAGATGATGCGGCAGAGGTGGCCTCACACCTACAGCTATCTGACGCGGTTCAAGGACATCCTGCTCTCGCGCGGCTCGAAGACGGTGAAGCAGTTTGCGGAGAGGACCGAGTTCTACGCGATGTTCGGCATCGGCCCCTACACGGTGGCCCGCTACAAGGTGGTGTGGAAGCGGATGGCGAGCGACCTGGTGGCCGCCGTGGCCTCCCACGTCAAGACCCCCTACGGTTTCAAGACGATCATCCCCACCGACACGACGTCGCTGATTGCTACCGAGGACGAGGCGGAGGCCCACTACCTGTGCGCGGTCCTCAACTCCACGCCCGTGCGGGACTTCATCAAGACTTACTCCTCTGCCGGCCGCGGCTTCGGCGCCCCATCGGTCATGCAGCACGTCGGCATTCCCACATTCGCTTCCGGCAACCTGGTGCATGCGAGCCTTGCCCAGCTATCGCGCCAGCTCCATGATCTCAGGGAGAAGGACCGCCTGATGGAGATGCCGCCGCTGGAGAGGCAGGTGGACGAACTCGCAGCGCAGCTCTTCGGCCTCACGTGACGCCCATCTCCCCACACGGCTATCATCCGCGCCCATCCGCGTAATCCCCGGTCAAGACTCCTCATCTCTGCTGCCTCTGCCCCTCTGCGGACTCTGCGTGAGAATCGGTTCTGCGTTCGTGGATTCGCGCAGATTCGCGGTCCCTTCTTTCCGTGGCGGGCTTGCGCTAGAGCACTTGGCGCTGGCATGCGCGGGCGGGGTGGTGTACAATGATAGCAGGCAAAGCCAAAGGAAATAAGGAGGCATGGGCACGGCGTCGGCCACGGTGGACATTCACGACCTCGCGCGGCGCGGCGAGGCATACTACAGCGAGCACCTGCGCGCCAAGCTGGAGCCGGAGCACAACGGGGAGTTCCTCGTGCTCGACGTGGAGACGGGGGACTATGAGTTGGGCACCAGCCAGGCGGCGGCGCTGGAGCGGGCCATCGCCAAGCATCCTGGGACTGTTTTCCATATCCAACGCGTCGGCTATCGCGCCGCGGCGCGCATCGGGGCCAGGTTCCGCGGGAGAGAGGCATGATTACTGGGAGGGTAAGCGCCGAACGCGAGGGCGTGGTGAGGGTGCAGATCGGCGCCCCGCGCGGCAAGCCGCAGACGCTTGAGGCCGTGGTGGACACAGGGTTCACAGAGTCGGTCGCCCTCCGGCCTGAGGAGATTGCCGAGCTGGGCTTGCCGCTCCACGGCGAGGAGCGGGTGGTCCTCGCCGACGGCAGCGACACAGTCCTCCCCGTCTACTGGGGCGTGGTGGCTTGGCTGGGCGCCTCGTTCCTTGTGCCGGTTTTCCAGACCGAAGGCGGCGCGCTGGTCGGCATGGCCCTCCTCCACGGCTGCCGGTTGACAATGGACGTGGTCGAGGACGGCCCGGTCCAGATCCAGGCGCTCCCGAATCTCTGACCTGCCCTATCCGTGCCCATCCGTGCCATCCGTGGTTGATGCTATCTTCTTGGCGGCCTCGGCGGCTTGGCGGTCAAGCTGCCTTCTCGGCTCCCTCCGCGGACTCTGCGTGAGGGGAAGCGGCGAGCGGCGAGACACGAACCGCGAGCTTGGGGTGTGGCGCTCGGCGCTCGCGGCTCAGGGCTCGCGTCTCTTCCTATCCGCGCCCACCCGCGTCATCCGCGGTCAAGACCTCTTCTCCGCTGCCTCGGCGTAGAGGCGGCGGAGGATCGGCCAGTACTTGTCGGCGATGGTGATGAGGACGCCGCGGCGCTCGCGCTCGATGCGGTCGGGGATGGTGACCTGGAGGAGGACTTCCTTTCTGCCAGTCTTGACGGGGGTGAGGAAGCCCGTGAGGGCACCCCAGGCCTGCTGGGTGCGCAGGCCGACGCTCGCGGCAATCTCAAAGAGGCCCAAGGTGCGCTGGCCGGCACGCACGAAGGCGCCCAGGATGCGGTGCTGCCGCTCCGTGCTGCCGGTGGTCAGCTCGGCGTCGGTCCAGTCAAGGGATTTGGACCATCCGTGGGCTCGACCCTTGCGTTTCCTCAGCTTGGCGAGGGTTGGGTCAGGGGTGGGCGGCGGCACGCGGCGCACGGGTTCGCTGGGCGGCGACGGGGCCGCGGCGGAAGGGGTCCCGCGGTAGAGGCGGCAGACGATGGGCCAGTACTTCTCGGCGATGGTGACGAGTTTGCCGAGCCGGTCGTATTCGGCTCGCGGCGGCACGACGATCTCGAAGAGGTGCTCTTTCCTGCCTGAGCGGGCAGGGAAGAGGAAGCCGGAGATGGCGCCTGAAACCGCGTGCTGGGGGATGCCGGCGGCCTCGGCGATCTCGATGGTGCCGAGGGTGCGCTTGCCGGCGCGTGCGAACGCGGCGAAGATGCGCTGTTGGTTGGCGGTGCTCATAGTCGTCAGATCGGAGTCTGTCCACTCGGGGGTACTGGACCGGCCCGGGCCTGGGCCGCGGCGTTGGGCGCCAGCCTCGCCCCCTCTCCCTTGGGGAGAGGGTTGGGGTGAGGGTGCTTGCGCTCCTGCGGCGTCCTGAGAAGGCACCCTCACCCGCCCGCCTTCGCCAGAGGCTACGGCGGGCGACCTCTGCCCTCGACTTCGCTCGGGCCAGGCCCCGAGGGAGAGGTGAGGCCTGGCTGGTTGCTTGGGAGGCGCGGGCTCGCGGACGCCGTAGAGGGTGCGGAGGGTGTCGAGGGAACGGGCGAGGGAGGCGTCGAGGCGGGTGAGCTTGCCTTCGACGGTGCTCTTCTCGGCGGCGAGCTGGTCGGCCTGGGCCGTGAGGTCGCGGAGGCGGGCCTCGAGTCCCTCGCGCTGGCGGCGGGCCTGGGCGCGGATGACGGCCAGGTGTCTCCAGGCCTGCTCGCGCCTTGCCTGGGCCGTGCGGATGCTGCGGTCGGCCGCGCCGCTGGCCAGGGCGCGGGCGCCGAGGACGGCGGCAAGTCGCCGGGCGGAGACGAGGTCGGCCAGGTCGGCGCGGCGGACGCTGAGGAGCAGGGATTCGGCGAAGGAGGGGGCGTTGGCCCAGAGGGGGACGTAGAGGCGTATCTCTTCGCCGTTGGTGAGGACGGCGAGGAGGCTGCGTTCCTGGTAGGCGTAGCGTTCGAGCTGGTCGAGGTGGCGGTCGAGGGGCTCGCGGGGGCGCTTGGTCTCGACGAGGATGGCCATGCCGCGGGGGAGGCCCTGGGAGAGGACGATGTCGCGCTGGCGGTGCTCGAAGCGCAGGCGGCTGTGGCCGAGGGCTTCGAGGAGTGGGACGGCGAAGTTGATCTTGACGGCCTCCTCGTTGTCCCCGAGGTCGTCGGGACCGAGGGCAGCGAGTTGGCGGAGCTTGGCGAAGTCGGTTTCGGGCATGGGCGGGGTCTCCGTGCTCATGTTCGCCCGCATGCTCTGCGGCCGGGTCTCAGCCCCCGACTGGGGGCGTTTGAGCCGTAGCCCAGAGTGACCGAAGGGAGCCCTGGGATGGCGGCGCATCCCCCTATCAAAGCCCCCGAAGGGGGCGCCTCTCGGAGTCTGAATCGCCCCCTTCGGGGGCTCCCACATGGGTGGGCGATCCTTCCCAGGGCTCCCTTTGGTCGCCCTGGGCTACGGCTGGGTCGCCCGCGTTCGCGGGCTACGAAGTCGGGGGATGTGAGCAAGGATGAGGCCTCCCTGTTGGCTTCAGGCCAGGCGGGCGCGCTTGCGGATGAACCACTCGATGCCCGCCAGGGCGACGATGAGGACGAGAAGCGGCCAGGAGTTCCAGATGGCCCACTGGCGGCGGTCGGGGAGGGTGAGGGTGGCGGCGCCGAGGGCGGCAAGGGCATCGGCGGCGTGGGCGGGGTCGGCGACGCGGCCGTTGGTGAGCGTGGCGATGCGTTCGAGGAGGCCGCGGTTGGCGGCCAGCTCGATCTGTTCCTGGGGCACGGCCGGCTCGACGAAGAACTCGGTCGAGACCTTGTCGGCGCCCTCGGAGGCCAGGAGGTCCTTGGCGGCGGGGGCCTCGAGCTCGACGCGGTACGTGCCGCCGTCGAGCTTGCCCAGATCGGCGCTGTAGAGGCCGAGGGAGTTCTTCACGTAGTCCATCTTGCGGCGGAGGACGGGCTTGTCGGCGAGGTAGACGACGGCGGCCACGTCGGGGCTCTCGACGGGGGTGAAGTCGGGCTGGGTGATCTTGGCTCGGACGCGGACGACCTGGTCTGGGGAGTAGCGCGGGCGGTCGGTGCCGAGCTTGACGAGGTTGGTGCCGGCGGGCAACTTGTCGGAGGTGGCCCAGCGGAGGACTTGTCCCCAGAAGCGGTGGTGGTGGGTGTCGCCCACGCGATAGCGGAGGCGCCAGGTGTGGTCGGTGGCGACGAAGAGGACGCGGCCCAGGGCGGCGTTGTGGGTGACGAAGAGCGCGTGCTCGCGGATGTATTGCTGGCGCTTCTCCGCATCGGCGTCAGCGTTCTGACTTCCCCCTTTTGCCTTCTGCCCTTTGCCTTTTGCCTTCTGCTCTTCGGCTTCCGGCTTCTGCCCTTCGCTCGCACCAGCCCTCATATAGTCGGGGGCCTGGGGCGGCAGGGCGTAGGCGAGGATGAGGGCGGCCTCCTTCGTGGTGGTGATGGGGTGGCGCCAGGCGAGGTCGGGCAGCGACGCCCACGTTTCCAGGTTCTCCGCCGGCTCGACCTTGAGGCGGGTGATGACGTGCTCGCGGCCCTCGGGGGTCAGCTCGATGTGGAAGCGCTCGTCGGGCGAGGCCACGTAGTCGTCCGCCGTCTCCGCCGCCTTGAACGTCACGGGCAACAGGTCGGCCAGCGGGGCGCTCGCGTAGGCGTGGGGCATGTGGCGCGGGCCGGCGATGACGATGAGGACGCCAGCGCGGTCCTCGACGAACTTCTTGAGGATCTTCTGCTGCGGCTCGCGGAGGATGTCGGGCTCAACGTCGCCGAGGACGATGACGTCGAACTTCATCCACTCGGCTTCATTTTCGGGCAGAGCGGTGGCCTCGGGCTCGTCCTTGGGGCGTGCGGCGGAGGCGTGGACGCGGCGGCGGGGCGGCTGGCCGGGGATTTCGTCGGGGTGGAGGACCACGTATTGGAGCTTGACCGTGCGGTCGCGCGACGCGAAGAGGTTCTTGAGGTAGCGGAACTCCCAGCGCGGGCGGCCCTCGATGACGAGGAGGCGGGTCTGATCGTCGGTGACGCTGACGGCGAGGGGGCGCTCGTTGTTGGAGGCGAGGACCTCGCCCTCCACGTCCTCGACCTTGACGCGATAGGCGTGGAGGCCGCCCTCCTTCGGCTCGTCGGCGAGTTGGACGCGGGTGCGCAGCTTGTCGGCCTCCACCCGCACCTCCTCGGTGTCCACGGCGGTCTCGCCGTCGTAGAGCGTGACGCGGACGGTCTTGCCCGCCAGGCCGTCGAGCTTGAGGTCGGCGTTGAGGTAGAGCTTGTCCTTCGAGTAGACGGTCTCGGGCGCTTCAAGGCCGACGACGGCGGCGTCAATGGTCGGCTTTGCCCCGCCGCCAAAGACGATTGAGGAGACGGGCACCTGTCGCAGGCCGATGCTGCGGGCGAGTGGCTCGACGGGGGTTGCCGCGTTGTGCTGCCCGTCGGTGAGGAGCACGATGCCGGCCAGGCGGTCGGCGGGCACTTCGGTCATCACCTTCTCGATGGCGCCGGCGATGTCGGTCTTCTGCTGCTCGACCGGGAGGTCAGCGGCGCCCCCGCTCGTGCCGGTTGCCGAGCCCTTCTTGCCCTTGTCGGGCGGAGCTTTCACGGGTTGCGGCTTTGTCTCGTGCAGTCCCTCTGCCAGATTCACCTCGGCGGGCTTTGCGGCGAAGGCGTAGAGGCGGAGGCCATAGCCGCTCGCCCCCAGGTCGCCCAGGAGGCCGCGGCGGGCGGCCTCCGGGCCGGGCTCGCGGGCGGCACGGTGAAGCAGGTCCTGCACGAGTGCGAAGCGCTCCTTGAGGGCCACGGCGTCCACCTTCGCCCGCTGCTCGGGGGCCAGGGAGTTGTAGAAGGCCTCGTCGAGCGCGTCGCCGAGGGCGGCGGCGCGCGGCTCCTGCCTCCCCAGGGCCTCGGCCGCGTCGCGGAGCAGCTTGATCGCAGGCTCGGGGTCGGCGGCGACCATCGGCAGCCGGCTGGTGGCGAGCAACTCGGCGGCCTGGACAATAGGATCGTGGACCTCGCTGGTCAGGCGGTCGCGGAGCTGGGAGATGGCGGTGACAGTGCGGGCGTCGAGGGGGAGCTTGCCCTGGAGCGGCTCGGCGGCGAGCTTGAGCTGTTCGGCTGCGGCGGCGCGGAGCGCGTCGAGGGCCTCGGCGGTGGCCTTGCGGCGGCCCTCGAGCAGGCGTTGGCGGGCCTCGGGCTTGGCCTCGCGGAGGGACGCAAACCAGTCCACCTGCGCCGCAAGCTGCTCGCGGCCCTCGCGCAGCTTGCGGACCAGCGCCTCCGTGCGCCACGGCCGCGCGGGCAGGCCGGGCGACAGGACTTCGGCCAGGCGGACCTTTTCGGCGGGGGTGAGCTGCTTGTCGGGCACGTGCATCGAGGCCGAGTCGTCCACCAGCACGGCCACGAACCTCTGGAGCGTGCGGCTGAGGTCAATCGAGCGGACGGGCTGTGCGAGCATCACGACGATGAGGAGCGCGACGGCCACGCGGAGCGCGGCGAGGGCAACGCCCGTGCGGCGCGGCACGATGCGGCGTTCGAGCGCGTAGAGCAGCAGCACGGCCTCTACGACCAGGGCGCCGCCGAGCGCGATGGGCCAGATGGCCCAGTTCGTCGCCAGCACAGCCACCCGCTGCATCAGGTCGAAGGCCGTCAACAGCGCCAGGAAACCGACCGCCGGCCCCGCCGCAAGGAGCAGCCCCTTGCGCCACCGCGACGTGGTCCGCCTCCGCAGCGCATGCACCATCACCCACGCCGCCACCAGCGCAATCGCCAGCAGCAGCGCCGGCGCCGTCGCCAGGCGGAAGGGAAGAATCGCGTGTTGGCCGGCTGCTGGCGTCATGGCCGCTGCGCCCTCGCACGACGGAAGCCAGGAACCCACCACGGATGGGCACGGATGGGCACGGATAGCCAGGCAGGGCCAGAACCGGGTCTCAGAGAACGATGCGTTTCCATTCGAGCTTGGCTCGCTTGAAGTTGAGGAGGATAGCCACTCGCAGCCCCGTGATCGTGAGGTAGCCGATCATCTGGGCGATGTGGTCCCCGTTGAAGGCGGTGACCACCTTGGGGTCCACGATGATCTTGTCGTCCACAATCATGTCTGGGACGAGCGTCCCGATGAGAGTGCCCTTGTAGTGGACGGGGAACCGCTTCTGCTGGTCCACTGAGTGCCCCATCTCGTGAAGCTCCACCACGAGGGCGTTCTCGTACAGCTTCTCATCCAGTCCCGGCTTCAGCTCATTGAGGACTGCCATAGCCGCGCCGATGATGGCGCCGCTCTCGCCCTCGTGGATGACCCTCTCTTCCATTCTCTTCCTCCTATCCGTGCCCATCTGTGCCCATCCGTGGTTGTCTTCTTCTGACCCTACGACTTTGGCACAGGCTCGGAAGCGTTGGGCACCCTGAGGAGTTGTTGGGCCCGGTCGCGGAAGGTCTGCACGTCCACGACCTCGGAGCCGAAGAGGACGGTGGGCGCGGCGCCGAGGCGGCGCTGGACGGCAATCCAGCGCCCGACGGCAATCTCGCCCAGGAGCGCCAGCAGGGCGCCGATGATGAAGTACTTCCACAGGTCCTCCCCCGCCACGCCGCCCGTGGCCTCGGCGGCCGCCTCGTCCGTCCGCTCGGTCTCGAAGAGGTCGAGGTTCCGCTCGGCGAGCGAGCGCTTGGGCAGCTCCATGTCCGTGGCGGTCAACACGTCGAGCGAGCTTTCCTCGATGCGGCTGAGGGCGACGAAGGGGATGGCGTTGCCCTTCGCGCCCTCGGGGGCATAGGTCCTGGCCAGCGCAGGTGGCAGGGCCAGCGTGTAGAGCCCCGGCTCCTGGGTTTCGGCGAAGCTCACGCGGAGGAGGCCGTTGTCGAGCGCGAGCGTGGCCGGGCAGCGGCGCTGCGAGGGGGTGAGGACCTCGGCGGCCTGGGTCTCGGGCGCCTCGGAGGCGGCGGCGCCGGCAGGCTGGAGCTGGCTCTGGGGGATCGCCTCGCGGCGCTGGCGGTCGCTCGACCAGAGGAGCCGGGCCGTCGCGTCCCCCGTGTCCTCGAAGAACTCCATCTTCAGCGGGTAGCGTCGGCCGGCTTCGAGCGGCAGCGTGGCGAAATACTCAGTCGGGTTCTGTCCGCGCCAGGCGTCCACCAGCAGCTTGCCGTCCACCCACAGCCGCACGCCGTCGTCGGCGGTGACGTGGAAGGTGATGCGCTCGGAGAAGCGGGGCACGACGAAGCCCGTCCAGCGGACGGAGAAGCCGTCGGCGGAGACGGTGGGGGCGGGGCGGTTCTTGCCCCACTCGAAGTTGATCGTCGGGTCGGTTCGGGCGTCGCGGAGCTGCTCGAAGTTCCTGCCCTCGAAATACTCGGCGCGGAGGCCCCCGCCGCCCCGAACTCCGCCCGCTCCGCCGCGGGCGCGCAGCTCGAGCGTCACCTCGGTGCCGGGCGCGACGTTCGGCTCGAGCATCATGGGCGAGGCGAGGTAGTAGACGGCCTCGTGGAGGAGGGGCACGAAGCTCTTGAGGGCGGGCAGGTTGCTGCCCGCGGGGTCGAGGGTGGTGGCGGCGAGGAGGACGTAGCCCTTGCCCAGCTTGCGCTCGACCACGAATGGCTCGCCCGAGGCCAGGCGACCGCCCACCCGCACGTCCGAGTCGCGCTCATCCGCATCGAGCTTCCAGTAGGACTTCACGAGGGCGAGCGTGGTGTCGGACGCCTGGACGTCGGAGAGGAGCTGGAGGGCGGGGTGGCTGAAGCTCCGCGGGGTCAGGCGGACGGGGGACTCGTGCACGTCGCGCGGCTGCGCCAGGCTGGCGGGCATGACGGGGGCGGAGGAGGCGGTGGCCCAGGCGTTGTAGAACTTCGGGTCGGCGCGCGGGCCGGGGGCCACGAGCAGCCCGCCGCCCGACTGCACGTAGCCCGCAAGGTCGTTCGCCACCGACGCGGGCAGCGTGGCCACGTTGGCCAGGACGACTGCCGCGTAGTCGCGGAAGCTCTTGACCGAGCCGATCTCGGGCAGGGGCACGACGGTCGGCTCGACGAGGAAGCGCAGTTCTTCGACGGCCTTGGACCTGGGCTCGGCGGGCTCCTCCTTCAGCGCGGGGTCCTTCGCCTTCTCCTTCTCGGGCGGCAGGTCCTCGGGCACGTCGGCCTCGGTCGGCTCGTCCTCCTCGGCCTCCCCGCCCGGCATCAGGCCCAGCTCGATGAAGGCCGCCGCCCCGCCCAGCGGCGAGGGCGACGGCACGCCGTCCACCAGCAGCACGGGCAGCTTCTCGACCACGGTGAGGACGCGGTCGGCCGCGTTGTCCGCCGGCAAGTCGTCCTGGAGGGCGATGCGGGCCGAGACGAGGCGGGGGCCTGGGTGCTCGAAGCGGTGGTCGAAGCGGACGGTTTCGGCGGCCCGTGGCGCGATGTCGGTGGCGAACTTCTCGCTGGCCACCTTCGTGCCATCCACGCTCAATTCGACCGATTGTGGGCGGAGCGGCATGGTGCCGGTGTTCGTCACCTTCACGTTGATCCGCACCGAGCGGTCGGCGCCGACCACTTTGCGCGAGAACGTGAGGTCGGCGATGGCGGCGTTGCGCACCACCTTGGGCACGGGCAACCGGCGGCAGATGATCTGGGGCGGCGACTTCATCCCCTTCAGCCCCTCAGCCAGGAAGCGCCAGCGGGCCTCCGAACGGGTGTCCCACCCCACGTTCTGCCCGTCGGTGATGAGGACGATCTTCTTCGTGACGTTGAAGCCCTGGTCGAGGGAGCCTGCGGCGGCGTTGAGGGCCTCCAGCACGCTCATCGTGCCGCCGAGAGGCGTCAGCCCTTCGAGGGCGGTGGCCAACTCCTGCCGGTCCGCCGTCGGTGTCGCAATCACCGCGCGCGGCACGGGGCCGGCCAGGAACAGGCTGACGGCGTCGCCCGGCTTGCAGGCGGCGACGATGGCCCGCGCCTCGTCCACCGCGCGGGCGAAGTTTGTCTTCCCCTCGACGTTGAGGGTCATGGACATCGAGGCGTCGAGGAGGATGGCCACGTCGCGCTCGCCGCGCCCGCGTGCGAGCTTGAGGGCCTGCCACCACTGCTCGATGCCGGAGGCCGTGGCCGCGACGGCGCCGAGCAGAAGGGCCGTGAGGAGCATGCCCCAACGCGCCTTCCGGTGGTGCCACATCGCCGTCGCCACGCCGAGCGAGATGGCCGCGCCGAGGAAGGCGGGGAGCGCAATCGCCCACGGCACCCGCGAGCGGCTGGGCAGGAACGGCATCGCCATCGCCATCACCACGCCGGCCACGAGCAGGCAGCGGAGGGTGAGGAGAATGACCTCCTCGACCAGGATGCGGCGGTTCTGGCTTGTGAGCGACGCCAGGAGGAACCGCATTGCCCCCCAATCGAGAATCTTCGCCCGGCTGCGGTTCAGCAGGTGGATCAGGATCGGCACCAGGAGGGCGATGAGGCCGATCAGCATCAGGGTGTTGTTGAACTTCATATCGTCTTACCTCCCTCCCGCAGGTTCCAATACTTGCGGGAGGGTAGCCCGGGCCACTGGCACCCCCGGTTGCCTTGCCTTACCCTCCCGAAGGCATTGGAACCTTCGGGAGGGCAGTTGTCATTTCACCAGGCTCCTTCATGGAGCCAGATACGTGCCGGATCCGTCAGTGCTTTGCAGCCGGCGCACTCGCCCGCTGAAGCAGGGACCGGAACTCGGCAGTGGCCTTCAGCGCCTGGTCCGCGCGGAACGGCTTGAGGTCGCCCAAGGACCTCAGATACTGCTGGGCCGCCGCCTTGTCGCCGGCGGCGAGCGTCTTTTCCACGAGGAAAGCCGCGGCCTTCAGGGTCTCCGGCTCATCGCCCAGCGACGCAGGGTCCATCTCGACCGCGCGCATCAGGTCAGCGAGGGCCGCTTCCGGCGAATCGCCCGCGGCCACGCGGATCATGCCGCGGAGGGCATAGGCCTTCGGGTTGCCTGGGTTGAGGACCAGCGCCTTGTCGGCGAACGCCAGCGCCAGCCTCGGGTCGTTCCGCACCCGCCACTGGTAGGCGGCGCTGCCGAGGAAGGGGTACTCGCTGCCGCGGTAGAGCGTGGATTGCTGGGAGAAGGCCGGGTAGTCCCTCATGGTGCTCTTTGTCGCCCGGCAGTGCTCGACCGCGGCGCGGTGGCGCGCCCAGTTCGACGGCTCCTGGCTCAGGTTCATCCAGATGGCCGTCGCGGCGCTGGGCACCATGCTCGGGTGCGGGTCGGGCGGCTTCGGGAGCGGCTCCAGGACAGCGATGTGGCCGTGGAGGACCACCTGCTGGCGTTCCTTGCGGAACTGGGCCTCCAGGCGAGTCTTGATCTCGTTGGCCTGCGCGACAAGGCCCGACTTGGGGAACACCTCGCCGAAGTTGCGGGAGAAGGACCAGACCCATACCCTCGGGAGCGTCGCCGCGCCCTCCGCCAGGAGGAGGAAGGCCAGTGCCTGGCGGTCCGGGGCGCTCGCCTTCTCCTTCGGCACGAGCTTGGCGCGGAACGCCAACTGGAGGCTATGCCAGGAGTTCAGCAGCGTGCCCCAGGAGCCTTCATCCGTGACCCGCAGTATCCGCCAGAGGTCTCGCACGCTCGGGGCGACCACCGCGTCCACGCCCGGGAGGTCGCCCAGGCAGAGGGTCATCTTGAATGCGGCCTCCAGACGGGTTCGGACGCCCTTGCGGGCCTCCTCGTCGGGAGAGTCGAGGAGCGTCCTAAGCGATTCCTCGATGAGGCGGCCGAGGTAGGCCTCGCGGGACTCGGGGCCGGCCTGTCCGCCCTCTTTCGCGGCCCAGGCCTTCCAAAGCGCGATCCCCTCGTCGCGCTTGGCGACCGGGCTGGTGGCGTAGAAGTCGGGCGCCCCCATGTGGTTGACCTGGTGGATCCGTTCGAGCGCATAGGCGGCCATGTCGCACAGGCGCACGGTGTCGCCCGGATGGCGTCCGCCTGGCTCGCGATCGTCCAGCAGCGCCAGCAGCGCGGGGGTGCAGGCAGCGGCGCGCGTCTCGCCCGCCGCCAGGATGGCTGCAAAGCGGACGGCCTTCGGCGTCGCCTTGTTCTGAAGGAGCTTGAGGAGCTGGTCAGCCACTCCCGGGCCGCCGAGGCTTCCCAGGGCGCCCACGGCCTGAGCTGCGACTTGGGGGTCCTGGTCGGAGGCGGCCTTCAGCAGGAGCGCTCGGGCCTCGGGGTCTTTGGACTCCGTGGCGAGGTAGAGCGCCGCGGCGGTCTGGATGGAGCGGTCCTTGTCGGCGAAGAGCTTCCGCATCGCCTCGCCCGCGACCTGGGGCGGGTAGGCCCGCAGGATCAGGACCGCCTGGTTGCGCATGGCGGGGTGAGCCGAATCGGCCAGCCGTGCCGCGAGGGGGGGCCGCAGGTCCCGAGGGAGCTTTTGGATCGCGGAGGCCACCCGCAGGTCGCAGGCCCCCGACCGCACCGCCTCCTCAACCGCGGCCCGGACCCGCTCCGCCGAAGGTGCCTCCGCCGCGGCGGCGGCAAGCCAGCACATGGCGCCTGCCCATACTAGGCCGGTCCGCATCAAGGCGTTGCTGAACTTCATATCTTCTCGCCTCCCTCCCGAAGGTTCCAATACCTTCGGGAGGGCAATTGGGCACCCTGTCGCCCCGGGCACTTCATCTTTATCCTCCCGAAGGTATTGGAACCTTCGGGAGGGAAGTGGTCACACGCGTCATCCTCATTTCACCAAACTCCTCCGCCGCGCGAGGTACGTGACGAGCGCCACATCGAAGTCGCGGCGGGTGGTCATGGGCACGTAGTCAATGTTCATCTGCCCGCAGCCGCGCTCGATGCCGCCAACGAAGCGCTGAATCTCGTCGAGGTAGGCGGCGCGGATGCTGCGGGGGTCGAGCTGCACCTTCTGGCCCGCCACCTCGAGGTCGCGGAACAGGCTCCAGCGGTCGAAGGGGAAGCTGAACTCCTCCTCGGCCATGATGTGGAGGACGATGACCTCGTGCTTGCGGTAGCGGA
>Ga0194112_10004500_pt1 | contig 19061 bp, 17 predicted proteins | sample TA2MahC400mmetaG_FD_146191 | JGI IMG/M metagenome (GOLD analysis project Ga0194112, IMG submission 146191) | Freshwater microbial communities from Lake Tanganyika, Tanzania - TA2015016 Mahale Deep Cast 400m | ecosystem: Environmental > Aquatic > Freshwater > Lake | place: Tanzania: Lake... | reverse complement strand
GATAATGGGGATGATGATGAATAAGATACCGATCCAGTCAATGAAAAAACCGAGCAGGAAGATGATGAACATGATAATGCCGAAGGCGCCCCACTTGCCGCCCGGCATAGAGAGTATGAGCTCTTCCACCACCTTACCACAGCCGGCGCTGAGAAAAATGCCCACAAAAGCGTAAGCACATAGCAACCAAATGCAAATAAAACCCTCGGATGCAACTCACTTCAAAGATACCTCCACGGAGCAGGTCATAAAGGAGAAGTTCGGGGCGCTGCAGTAACCAGCTTCCCACCGCTCATATGTTAGGGAAGCCAATTCAACGGGGTTGAAAATAGGCGAACTATCCCGCATAATAGGTGCAAAGGTTGAGCAGCGAACGTTATACATGGTTTTCGTCCCATTGCTTTCGCCAGAAGCCTACGAGCCCCAATTCGCTAATAGTAAAGTAAAGAGGAGGTAGATTGAAGGAAGCACAGCTAGTAGCTTCGGTCTGTCCTTACTGTGGCTGTGGCTGTGGCTTGTATGTGCTTACTGAGGACGGAGTAGCCAAGAACATTGAATATCTGGAAGAGCATCCCGTAACCGAGGGTGCTCTTTGCCCCAAGGGTAATGCTGCCCTTGAGGTAGTCTATCACCCCGAACGGCTCCAGTATCCAATGAAGAGGCAGGGTGAAAATTGGCTCAGGATTAACTGGGAAGAAGCCCTAAATTTAATTGCCAGTCAACTTAAACAGATTAAAGAAGCCCATGGCGCTGATGCCTTGGGCTTTTTAGCTTCAGCGAAATGCACTAACGAGGAAAATTACCTCCTCCAAAAACTGGCCAGGCTAATGGGCACCAATAATGTTGACCACTGTGCCCGCCTCTGACATTCGCCCACGGTGACCGGTCTGGTCGCCACACTGGGGAGCGGGGCTATGACCAATCCCATCCCTGATATTGCCAACGCCAAGTGCCTCTTCATTATCGGCGCAAATCCGGCTGAGGACCATCCGATTATCACCAGGTGGATCTGGGATGCCAAGGAACATGGGGCCAAGGTCATCGTGGCTGACCCCCGCTATACGCCTACCGCCTGGATGGCGGATTTATTCCTTAAGCTAAAACCAGGCACAGACATCGCCCTGATTAACGGCATCATGCATCTCATCATCAAGAAAAAGCTGTATAACAAAAACTTCATAGATAAGCGTACGACCGGTTTTGAGCAGCTACAGAAAGCGGTCAGCAAGTATGACCCGGAGACGGTAGAGAAAGTCTCCGGCATACCAGGCCACCTGCTTCAAGAAGCGGCCGGACTGTATGCTAAAGCAGAAGCATCGGCGATTATTTACTGCATGGGAATCACCCAGCATACTTCAGGCCATGAGAATGTGGTTGCTTTGGCCAACCTGGCACTGCTCTGCGGGCATATCGGGCGACCAGGCACCGGTGTGCTGCCGCTGAGGGGACAAAACAATGTTCAAGGTGCCTGCGATGTGGGCGCGTTGAGTACCTTTCTCCCCGGCTATGTTCAGGTGACCAATGATGAGGGCCGAAAAAGGATTGCCCGGGAGTGGGGCGTAAATGAATTGCCCGGTAAACCGGGGCTCACCGTGGTTGAGATGATGAATGCCATCGGCGAGGGAAAAATTAAGGGAATGTATATTATGGGGGAAAACCCGGTTATTTCCGACCCGGACTCCCGGCATGTTGAAGAGGCCCTGAGCCAGATAGATTTCCTGGTCGTTCAGGATATGTTTCTCTCGGAAACGGCCAGGCTGGCCCATGTGGTACTGCCCGTAGCTAGCTGGGCAGAGAAAGAGGGCACCGTAACCGGAACGGAGCGACGTGTTCAGTGGATGCGCAAGGCGATTGAGCCCCTTGATGGCACCAGAGCTGACTGGCAAATCATCTGTGAAATCGCCAACAGGCTGGGTTTCAGTTTCCAGTACGCTGCTCCCGAAGATGTCCTGCGCGAGATAAACAGGGTTGTTCCCGCCTATGCCGGAATCACCCCGCAGCGGGTGAAAGAGCAGGTGGGCGGCATTATCTGGCCCTGTCCCTCTCCCCAGCACCCCGGGACACCCATCCTGCATGTGGAGCGATTTGGCACATCGGATGGCTTGGCCAGATTTATTCCGGTGGAATATAAGCCGCCATCTGAAACGACGAGCCGTGCCTATCCGCTGGTTTTGACGACGGGGCGTGTGGTCATGCATTACAACTCAGGGGCCATGACTAGGAGAAGCAGCCCCCTGCTTAAGCGCAGCCCGGAGCTATTTGTGGAGGTAAACCCGAGCGACGCCGAGATGGCCGAAATAAAAAATAACGAAGAGGTCAGCGTGGTTACCAGGCGAGCCAGGGTAACCGCCAGAGCCGTCGTCACCGATAAAGTAATTCCGGGCGTAGTCTTCATGCCCTTCCACTTCGCCGGGACTAACGCCCTGACGATAAGTTCATTAGACCCCACGGCAAAGATTCCAGAGTACAAGGTGGCGGCCTGCCGGATTGAAAAGAGGTCGGAAAAATGAACAAAGTCCTTTACATTGATTTAAATCGTTGTATCTATTGCCGCTCGTGTGAGGTTGCCTGTGAGCGCGAGCATGACGGGCAATCATTCATGTCCGTCCTCCTTCTTGATGAGAAGCAACCAATCCCATTGAAGTGTCATCATTGCGAAGATGCCCCTTGCGTCAAAGTATGCCCTCTGGGCGCATTGTGCTACATCGGCGGTAATATAGTTAGCATAGACGCTGCGAAGTGTGCTGGCTGTCAGCTTTGTGTCCTAGTTTGCCCTTTCGGGGTGCCCCAGCTAGACCCCCTAAGTAACACAGCCATAAAGTGTGACCTGTGCTATGACCGCCAAAAAGAAGGAAGAAGACCAGCCTGCGTGATTACCTGCCCCGCTCGAGCTCTTGCCTACGATGAATTAAATGTCCTAATGGAGAGAGCGAAAGATAAACCGGGTAAGGCAATAATTGAAGGCACTGAGATTAAAGATAGCGGCCCTGATGCCATACTGATGAATCAGGCGACAGAAAAGCGGCAGAAGGTCGCTGACTGGGAGGCCAATATTGTGCCCTGCAGCCATGCCTGTCCTGCGGAGATAGACATTCCTCGCTATGTTCGTCTTATCGCTCAAGGGAGACCTTCTGAGGCACTGGCAGTCATCAGGGAAAAGGTCCCCTTTCCCGGGGTTTTGGGGCGCATTTGCATTCACCCCTGTGAAACTGCCTGTCGCCATAGCCAGTTGAACAAGCCCGAATTGACAGACCCCATATCCATCAAGGCACTGAAGAGATTCGCCGCCACTCATGATGACGGCACATGGAGGCAAAGGGAGAAAGTCCTTCCGGCTACGGGGAAAAGAGTGGCCATATTAGGCTCAGGACCATGTGGCCTTACCGCAGCGTTCTACCTGGCAAAGCTGGGGCATACGGTAAGTATATTTGAGGCACTGCCGGAACTAGGGGGAATGATGCGGGTGGGCATTCCCGAATATCGCTTGCCCAGCAGGATACTTCAAGCAGAAATCGAAAGAATCCTAGATGTAGGTATCGAGGTAAAGGTGAACACCAGAGTGGAGTCATTTGATGAACTTTTTGAGCAAAAGTATAGCGCCATCTTCGTCGCTGTGGGAGCGCATCAGGGCATCAGAATGGGGATTGAGGGAGAAGATAGCCCGGGAGTGATAGAGTGTGTTGATTTTTTAAGAAGGATGGCGTTAGGTGAGGCGGTAAGGGTAGGAAACAAAGTGGCTGTGATTGGAGGAGGAAATGCCGCTATAGATAGCGCGCGGACTGCCCTGCGACTAGGGGCTAGCGAGGTGACGATTCTCTATCGACGCACTCAGGCAGAAATGCCTGCAAGCCCCGAAGAAATCAATGAGGCAATTCATGAAGGAATCAAAATACTTTTCCTCGTTGCGCCCAACAAGATAACCTCACGAAACGCTAAAATAGAGCTAGAATGCATGCGTATGGAGTTAGGTGAGCCAGACGCCAGTGGCAGAAGAAGGCCAGTGCCCCTGCCAGGAAGTGAATTTACCACAGAATTTGATACCGTGATAGCGGCCATTGGTCAGTCGCCCCAAGTTCCTCCTGGGTTTGGAGTCGAACTAGCTAAAGGTAACGTTGTCCAGGTAGACCCTGAAACTTCAGCCACCAGCAGGCAGGGCGTTTTTGCCGGGGGTGACGCGGTCACGGGTCCGTCTTCAGTTATCGAAGCCATCGCCCAGGGAAGAAAAGCAGCTAGCTCTATAGATAAGTATCTCGGTGGCACTGGTATTATCGACGAGCAATTAATTCCTTATGAGGAGCCGATGGTCTGGCTGAGGGGTGATGAGCGCTTTGTTTCTAGAAGACGAGCCCATCCCCCCTGCCTCCCTATGGAAGAGAGAGCCAGAAGTTTTAGTGAAGTGGAACTTGGCCTTGATGAAAAAGTAGCTGCGAACGAGGCAAGACGCTGTCTTAGATGTGACCTAGTGCTACACCTTTCTCATCAATATCTTCTTTAGAGGACAGGACTTAATTGACGAGCTCATCAATGCGTGGCCCCGGCATAGCCGGTTTTCAGGAGGCAGCTGATGCCGATTACGATATAATACGAACAACCATGGAGGCTCTTAATATCCCGTATTAGTGAAGGTGGCAGTATGCTGAAATCCCTGCTCCGGAAGATAACTGGAAAAGCTTTCACCAAAGCACTCTGGGTCTACCATGTCAATACCGGGGCGTGTAACGGGTGCGATATTGAGGTTATTGATGTTCTGACTCCATATTATGATGCGAAGCGGTTTGGCATAAAGCTGGTAGGTTCGCCACGGCATGCCGATGTTCTTCTGGTCTCCGGGCCGGTGACCCGGTAGATTGCCCCGAGCCTGCTCAAGGTCTATGAGGCCACACCAGAACCCAAACTTGTCTTTGCCATTGGCTCTTGTGCTATTGACGGAAACATCTGGCATGACAGCTACAATGTAATTGGTGGCGTTGATAAAGTCATTCCGGTGAACTTCTATGTCCCGGGCTGTCCTCCCCGACCTGAGGCTATCCTATACGCTGTGGCTCAGGCTTTAGGTATGGCACCCAAGAAGGTGAAAGCCATCAGGCTGACTGAAGAAAGCGTCCGCTCACCTGTCAATTTAACCCAGAGATGAAGGCGCTGGAGTCATTATTCAAAAAACCAGGCCCCAAGTTGGCGCTTTTAGGCGTAGGCAATCCATTGCGTGGGGATGACGGCGCCGGTCCAGAACTAATACAGCGGCTCAGGAACAAAACTGATGCTGTTTTATTTGACTTTGAAGAGGTGCCGGAAAACTTCCTGGATGAGATTGCCAAAACTCATCCTGAGACCGTCATTGTCATCGACGCCGTGAATCTGGGAACGAAACCCGGTGCCGTGGCCATCTTAGAAGAAGACGACTTCCAGTCCGCAGGCTGGTCAACTCATCATGCTTCTCTCAGACCTTTCATAAAATATTTAAAGGCAAATACAGGGTCGGACGTGTTCGTTCTCGGGATTCAACCAAAGTCAACAGAGTTGGGCGGCAAGATAAGCGATGAAGTCAGGCAGACTCTGGACATATTACAGCGGCTCATAACCAAGAATTCCGTTTAGGCAAGCTCTGTCATCCTCGGTGAGAACAGGCGTAGTGCGATATTCGCCGGCCCTTACTGCTGAGAGCGGTCATGACGGTTTAGACCAATTATGGGGTTTTATTTGCCTTTGGTGGGCAGTTGACACCTCACCCCTGACCCCTCTCAAGCATTATTAAGATGGAATGCAAAAGACAAACCTGTTTGAGAGGGGGACCAAGGGGGTGAGCAAAAGAACAATCATAGGCAAATAGTACCAGTTATGGCTTATGTTGACATACCCGGCAGCTTTACCTATACTTAAATACGAAAACTTGATGCCTACGACCAGCCCAGCTTTCTAGAGTGATGAGGCTCCCAGAAACCGATAAGATTTCGATTCCATGTACATAATCTTAAAGACGTGAAGTGATTAGAAAGTTGAGCGTGGTTACAGTACTTGCCGTATCTGGCAGGATGTTGCTCTTACCTTTCCGTGGCTGGCGGGGGTATATGGGGGGCCGGGGCCAGTTTAAATGGTCTAGCGATTCATGAGTATTAGTTTGGCAATATGAGGTTGAGAAAATGAGAAAAATTGAACCGTCCCTTACATCTCCTAACTCGGCAAAATCCTTCCTAGAAAGGGGCTGGGTCATTGCCAACCATATCCTGGTATCCTTCAATGTGGCTTTTATCTCAAGCCTGTTATCCTTACCTCCTATACCTCCCGAGAGCCGGGGTGAAATCCTCAAGTTCATCTTCTTTTCGCCGGAGTCGCTGATTTCCCTGGCATTTTTGTGGTTCGTTGGTCATTCCGCTATTGCCATTCATGAGATGGGCCATTACCTTGAGGCAGTAAAAGTGAATGCCTTAAATGCCAAATTGCTGACTCAGGCCAAGGCAAAGATGGCTCAGCCTTTGACCAAAAGGATACTCTGGTATTTGAAGATGTACGCGCTGATTCCCACTGGTAAGTTCTCTGGCGTGGTCAGGAGCGGCCTGAACTATTACCCGGATGCGCCGTTTAACCTTGCGGTGGCCGCCAGTGGCCCCCGGGCCAGCCGGAATCTGGCCACCATATTCCTCCCCGTGGCCATCATCCTGCTGGGCGTGGGCCTGTTAGGCGGTTTAGCCCCTGTGGTCTATATCGGCCGAGTATGTCTGGGCCTGGCCCTGGTAGGCCTGCTGGACTTCTACATCGCTGACCCGGGGAAATACCGGGAATTCAGAGATAGAGAGAAAAGGGCCAGGGAAAAGGCGCAGGCCGTGGAAAAGGTCTCCGACTGGTATAATGCCACCAAGCAGCTAAAACAGAGGATGCTCACCCAAAGGACCCAATGGGCGGAGCACCCCAGCCTGGGCAAGGTAACCATGCCGTGGCAGTTCCGCAACTGTGGCATGGGCGGCAGACACACTGAGAAAGAATATCCCGAATCCAATATCAGCATGCAGGAAGCCATGTTCGTCATCTTGGAGGCAGAGAACTGGCAGGAAGCCCAGGAGATGACCGTGAGGCTGCAGGACCGCCTCAAGGAAATCATTGAAAAAGAAGAGGGCTCCCGCGTGATGGGCCTAGGTTACGAGGGAGGCCTGGCGCCTTACGTTGAGAAAGCCCAGTATCCCTTACCTGAGGTAAGGCTATGGGCGATGATGAAACAGACCATCGAGGAATGCGGTTACCAGGCTGGAAAACAGGTAGCCATTGGGATAGACCCGGCGATGAGTGAGCTGGAAGAAGCCTACCGGGAAGAATATGATATGCCAGGCGCTGTGGGCACGTATCTGTTCTGGCGAGACAAGACCAAAATCAGCCTGGACAGGGACGGAGTATTAGGCATCTACAAAGAAGCCATTCAGAAGTATGAGATACCCATTATTTCAATTGAAGACGGCTTTGCTGAAGATGACCCCCAGGGCTGGAAGATGCTCCTCAAGGAACTCGGAGACAGCTTCTGGATTATCGGTGATGACCTGATAACCACCAATGACCGGACCATTGAGATGGCATCTCAAGAAGCGTTAATCAATACTTCGCTGATTAAGGCAAACCAGATTGGCACGATATATGAGACCATTCTGGCGATGCTGGTAGCTCTGGGCAAAGGGCAGGAGCTGGTTATCTCCCACCGCTCCAAATCACCTAATGATGATATGGAGACCCAGATTGCCCTGGCGGCAAACGCCCTGGGCATAAAGGCCGGCGGTGGAGCCAATACCGAAAGACTTTTCAAGTATCAGAGCGGCATCGTCTTGATGCGGAAACTGGAGGAAGGCATCAGACCCATCAGTCTCAAGTCAGGAGAAGAGGCCCTTATCCGTAAGTTTATCGCTTATGAGGAAGCCACCAATGCCGGTGTACCCACGGTGGGTGTGGAGATAGAGGTAGAGCTTCCATCTGTAGGGGCACTCTTGAAATTCAAAGGGGCGACTCCTTTGGGCACCTCAGCCGGCGCCGGAGAGGCCATCCACCTGGTTGACTCCTTAATTGAATATGCCGACCATCGGGAACGTATCGATAAGCACCCGGATTTATTCCAGAAAGTAGAGGAAGGGGTCTATAAGTTTAACCAGAAAGTAGGGGATGCTCAGGTAAAAGCCACTAAAGATGCCAAACTAATGACGCTCTTCAGACGGGCCTCCAGGTACGAAGGCAAGGGCTGCCTGAATGCGGTGGACAATGTTTTAAAGAGGATAGCCCCGCAATTTGAGGGCAAGAACGTAACTAAACTCACCTTAAGAGATAATGACGCCACCCTCTTAAGTTTGGAAAAGGATTTAGCTATTGAGAGGGGGAAGCTCTCGGCTAAAGACCCGGAAGCCCAGAAGCAGACAATGCAGCGGAAGCAGAACCTGGGCATGAATGCCATCCTGTCGGTTTCCCTGGCCCTGGCCAGAGCCGTGGCCCATATCCAGGGGAAAGAGCTCTACGGTCTCATCAGAGAGGAGGTCTTCTCCATCATCGAAAGTTTAGCTAAAGACTACAAGGTCAAGATAAAAGGTCAGGAAGTCTCTGATTACATCGCCGCCTTAAGAGAGGTAAACCAGATATTACAAAAACAGAAACAGCCCCTATATGAAGTCCTAAGAGAGAAGACAAAGATATATCCTGTCTTAAACCCTTCTGCTGATTCTGCCAAACCCAGATAAGAACCGTGACTTCAGCCGCACCAGAGATGGCTGGCTGCTTTCGGCTGCAAAATGTGTGGCCCTAAAGCGGCCAGTTTTATAACTTACCTCTTTAAGCCTTGGGTTCAATATAAATTTCTATCGGTCCGGGCGACTGCTCGCCGGCTTCTGAGGTTATAAGACCGGCAACATTTAGTTAAGAAGTGATATCCTTTAAGGGAGTAGGTCAATATCTTCATATTGACATCTCAAAATAAAAAGTATTTGATATAGAGAAAAAGGAGGAGGTTCCGGAAATGCTTTATGAATTAAGGGTCTATGAAATTGTGCCGCTTAGAATGAAGGACATCAACGACCGGTTTGCCAAGCATACCACGAGGATATGGAAGAGGATGGGTATTCGCCCCGTAGCTTTCTGGGAAAACGTAATAGGCCCAAGCAATATATTGACTTATATACTTGCTTGGGAGAGCCTCAAAGAACGCCAGGAAAAGTGGGATGCCTTTGTCAGTGACCCTGAATGGCAAAAAGTTATGGCAGAAACACACAAAAATGGACCGATAGTCCTTAGAAGCACTAATACGATCATGCGGCCAACGTCCTACTCACCCATGCAGTAATCTGTTTGAGCTATTTATCTTCCGCGGGATTCCGGTGTTTTGGATTTTGAATTTAAAAATATTGACGGCAAGTTAGCCTTGTTGCTGGCTATACTGAGTAGCGGAATTTCCCATAGGTGTTATGGTGACTGCACGGGCAAGGGCCATTTTTGCCTTACACCAGTGCACAGTCTGTCTTTTAGTGTGATTGCGCTTATCCTGGCAGTTAAGGTAAAGTATGCGTAATTATGCCGGAGAAGCGACCAAAGGGCGGTTTCCCAACCTGTACGTGATGACATGGAAAAGACTCGTGTTTTAAAGAAGGCTAAGATTTTTTATGGGTACTGGATATTGGTAGCCGGCTTTTTCTGCCTTTTCATTGAGTCAGGCTTTGTTTATTATGCCTTTAGTCTATTTGTTAAATCCCTTCAGACAGACTTCAGGTGGGGCAGGGGCGAGATAATGCTTGGGCTGACCGTCTATTTAATCGTTGGTGGGGTGACCTCGCCCTTTGCCGGGAAACTGGTTGATCGCTATGGCGTGAGCAAGGTTATCTCTATCAGTGCTTTTATAGCGGGCCTTGGCTTTATCTTGCTAACTCAAATTCATAACCTTTGGCTTTTTTATGGTAGCTATGCCATTATCGGGTTAGGGATGACAGGAATCAGTCACGTTCCGGTAAGTGCCGCAGTTTCAAACTGGTTCAAAAAACGTAGAGGCACGGCTGTAGGCATAGCATCAATCGGGATAGGTGTTGGTGGGTTTGTGGTGGCTCCAGTTGTTGGGGGCTATCTTATCCCTAATCTTGGTTGGAGGGCATCGTATTTTATCCTAGGCCTGTTTACATGGGCGATCGCTATCCCTTTAGCGTTATTAGTCATGAAGACAAAGCCAGCGGACATGGGGCTTTATCCTGATGGCGTAGAAGCCGCTGAGAAAGAAGTGGTTGAGACCAAAGCCGCGCCTTCAGTATCTGACAGATTAAGCTTAGGGAAGGCAATAGCAACCTCGGTCTTCTGGCTGATTGGTATAAGTTACTTTCTAGGCATGGTCAGTCAAAGCGGTGTTGTTCAGAATCAAGTTCCTTTCCTTGAGGATACTGGCTACCTGGTAGCCATGGCCGCCGGTGCCCTTGGTGCCGTCGGGCTGGGCAGTGCTATTGGTAAATTTTTTTTTGGCTGGCTTTGTGACCGTATACAGCCAAAATACGCCTGGTGTACTGGCCTGGTTTTTCAGGCAGTGGCAACTATTATAATCCTGTTCATCGGGCCAGCATCACCTCTAGCGCTAATATGGCTATATGCTCTCATTATGGGTCTGGGTATAGGTAGTTGGCTACCCACGTTGTCGATGCTTACCAGCACTAATTTTGGATTAGCTTCTTACGGCGTTATCTTTGGCATAATGAATGCTACTCAGAGGATTGGCACTGCAATTGGTCCCATTGTGGCCGGTTATATGTACGATGCTATGAATACCTATCGCTGGGCTTTTATCATCTTCCTTGGATTATATCTAATAGCTATACCGGCTATTTTAATGGTACGTCGTCCTAAGTTCAGTTGATAAGTAATACCTATTCCCTTATTGCAGCATAGGGTAACCAAATACTGACTTGTAGAATAAGAAATAAAAAAGGGCTGGGGAATTGCTCTCCAACCCCATTACGTCTCTTCTCCGGCAAGCCGCTGAATTATCTTGGCCACCACGGACCAGTCCTTGCTGCCGTAACCAGCGGCTCTGGCGGCCTCAATTAACTGCCGGGTCAGGCTGCCGGCCAGCAGCGGGATTTTAACAGCCTCGGCGGCGGAAAGTATCAGGCCGAGGTCTTTGGCCATCAGGTCGGCGGTGAAGCCGGGGGCAAAGTCTTCATTGGCCGGGCTCTGGGGAATGACATTGGGGTATGGTACCCTGGTCTGCAGCACCCAACTGTTGCCGGAGCTGGCGCTCATGACGTCATAGAGAATCCTGGGGTCGGCACCGAGCCTGACGCCGAACAGAAAGCCCTCAAAGACGCCGATACCGGCGATAACTGCCGCTAGGTTGTTGGCCAGCTTGACCACCTCGCCCATGCCCACGTTGCCGGCGTGAATGATTTTCTCCCCCATTACTTTCAGGATAGGTTGGCACTGCTCAAAGAGCTCTTTACTACCTCCCACCATTATGGACAGGGTGCCGTCAGCAGCTTTGGGAGGTGCGCCGCTCACCGGCGCGTCCAGCATACCAATCCCCTTTTCCGCCGCCGCTGCCGCTATCCTGCGAGTCACCAGGGGGTCAATGGTGCTCATGTCAATGATGATACCGCCCTTTTTCAGCCCGGCTAGGACGCCGTTAGGGCCATACATTAACTGTTCCACGTGTGGCGACGAGGTCACCATGGTAATGACAATTTCAGAATTTGCGGCCACCTCGCGTGCTGAACTGGCCGCTCTGGCGCCAGCTTTTACTAGTTCCCGAACCGGCTCGGGCCGTATGTCATGCACGATCAGCGGGTAGCCGGCTTTGACCAGGTTCAAGGCCATCCCTTTGCCCATATTGCCTAGGCCGATAAAACCGAGCTTTTTCATCGTGCCTCCTTTATTAAACGAGGTGGAGAGGGCTTCAGAATATTTTTTCTTGACTATTTCCCCGACCGTCTGGGCGATGTGTCGGGTGGATAACTCGTATTCCTCTTTCAGTTCCGGCAGAGTACCCGATTGGCCGAAGCAGTCCTTGACGCCGAGTCTTTTCCCCGGCACATTTCAATTAGCCCCAAATTATTTATATAATACCCATTTTCAGAATGTAAAACTGGCCGCTGAGAGAGGTCAAAAACTTCCCTCACTTGTTACCAAGACCTGATTGTCTGCGAGATACCGCCATCGACCAGCAAGGTAGTTCCCGTGATGTATTTGGCCTCGTCGGAGTTAAGGAACAGGGCGGCATTGGCAGTATCCCAGCCTTCACCTTGTCGGCCCATGGGGCACATGGCATCACGGCGCCGCCACATTTCCTCTATATCACCCCCCGCCCAGGCATCCTTGTTGTAGTACTGGGCCTGAGGGGTCTTCATCAGCCCGGGCAGGATGACATTGCAGCGGATGCCTTTGCTGGCATACTCAAGGGCAATGTCCCTGGTGAGAGCGATAATCGCCGACTTTGAAGCCGCGTAGGCACAATTGGGCAGGGTGAACCGGATGGCGCCCACGGAAGCTATATTGGTGATGGAGCCTCCTCCCTGCTTCAACATGTGGGGGATGACATATTTGCTGGTGAGGAACATGCTCTTCACATTGACTGTCATCACCTTATCCCAGGTCTCTTCCTCGGTCGCAACAATGCCGCCCCACTGTCCGATGCCCACATTATTGTGCACTATGTCAATGCGACCGTACTTCTTAATACATGCCTCCACCATTTTCTGGCAATCGCTCGCTTTGGAGACATCGGCGCGGAAGGTAATGCACTCACCGCCTTCCTTGTCTATAATGTTTTTGGTTTCCTCTGCAGCCTCAATTTTATAGTCCACCGCCATGACCTTGGCGCCTTCCCGGGCGAAGACGACAGCCGTCGCTTTGCCGTTGCCCCATCCGGGAAGAACGGAACCGGCGCCGGTGACTATGGCCACTTTCCCTTTCAGTCTATCTCCCATTTGGCATCCTCCTGTCTCGTTGACTATTTCTTTTCCGACGACCATGACCGCTGAGTCTGGCAAAGACCGGCATCTACCAGCAAGGTCGTCCCGGTAATATACTTGGAGTCATCAGAGGCGAGAAACAGGGCAGCATAGGCCACGTCCCAGGGTTCACCCTGCTTGCCGGTGGGGCACATGGCATCACGCCGCTGCCACATCAGCTCAACGCTCCCATTGCCGTAAGCATCCGGGTTGTAATACTCAACCATGGGCGTCTTCATGAGGCCGGGCAGAATGGCGTTGCAGCGTATCCCCTTGCTGGCATACTGGATGGCCACCTCACGGGTGAGGGCAATGACACCGGCTTTGGAGACGGAGTAGGCGAGGGCCGGCGCTGGCTGACACCTGATGGCACTGAGCGAAGATATGTTGATGATGACACCGCTGCCCTGTTTTTCCATGTAGGGCAGGGCGTACTTGCAGGTGAGATACATGCTCTTCAGGTTGATATCCATGGTCTTGTCCCAGGTCTCCTCCGGCAGCTCCACCGGCCCGCCATAGCCACCCATCCCCACGTTATTGTGCAGGATATCAAGTCGGCCGAACTTCTTGACGCAAGCCTCCACCATTTTCTGGCAATCGCTGGCTTTGGAAACATCGGCATAGAAAGAGATACAGGTGCCGCCTTCCTTTTCAATGAGGCGCCTGGTTTCCTCAGCAGCCTCAATTTTATAGTCCACCGCCATGACTTTGGCGCCTTCCCGGGCGAAGACGACAGCCGTCGCTTTGCCGTTGCCCGTCCCCGCCAGAATTGAGCCGGCGCCGGTGACAATGGCTACCCTGTCTTTTAAACGTTCTCCCATAGCTCCACCTCCTTAAGATAGTGTGGAGAAGCGATAATCGCCTTAAACGGTGTATCGCCCACGCCCCATCACGGGATTAAAAGTACCTTTCCCGCCTCACCGCTCTGGGCCAGCTTAAACGCTTTCTCATATTCAGCCAGCGGGAAGCGGTGGGTTATAATTGGCAGCGGGTCAAAGCGGCCCGTATCCAGCATGGCTCTAAGCTGCCACCAGGTCTGCCAGACTTCACGTCCGAACACGCCTCGAACTGTGGCCTCCTTGAGTATGATATTGGGATGGAAGTTGAACTCAATTGGTCCCGGGGGCACACCGACCAGGCTTACCCGGCCCTCGCGCTTCAGCACGTCAAAGCATAGCCTGGTGGCGTCAGCGCTGCCGCTGAGCTCTATTGATACGTCCACGCCGAAGCCGCCAGTGGCGTCCATGATAATCTTGACCGGGTCCTGCTCTCTGGGGTTGATGATGGTGGCATCGGGGAAGAGCTGGCGCGCCATGGCGATGCGTTTTGGTGCCACTTCAATGCCAAACATTTTGGTAGCCCCGAAAACCCGGGCGGCGCCGAGAGCGAACATGCCTATGGGACCGCAGCCAAAAACTGCCACGCTTTTACCGTTAATCGGTCCGGACATTATGCTATGGACTCCCACGCCAATGGGCTCGTGGATGGCACCGAGTTCGTAGGAGATGCCTGGTGGATGTTTCCAGCAGACGTGGGCAGGCACCGCCATATACTCGGCAAAGGCCCCGCCGATGGTGTGGCCGAGAAGGCCCATGTTCAGGCAGTTGAGTGCGGCACCGTTCTGGCAATAATAACATTCCCCGCAGAATATATGTGGCTCGGGTGAGATGAGGTCGCCCTTTTTTATGCTGGTCACGTACTGGCCCACTTTCACCACCTCGCCGCAGGTTTCATGGCCGACAACGATGGGTAATTGGAACATTTTCATGATATTGGGTGATGAATGATAGGCGTGGATGTCGCTGCCGCATATCGTGGTGCCCATAATCTTGACCAGGACGTCCTTGGGCCCGATTTTGGGCACATCGACATCCTTGTATTCGAATCCTATGGCTTCGCTTGTTTTCACCAGTGCTTTCATACTGTTTTACCCCCTTTCCTCCAAATATTCACTTTCGGTTATTTCAAGCCTGTTGCCCGTAATAAAATCCCCGGTAAATTTCGTGCCTGGGCTCATCACAGGGGAATCTCTGTGCCTATTCCTTGGGTGCTGATATGGGGAATGATGATGGTTTGAATGACCGGTTAGTTGAGTCAGGTTCAGCTCTACCAGCGGGTATCATCCTTTATTATACCGTACCCCGGAAACACAATCAGCGGCCCGGTACTGCCAAAATACCTGTTTCAGCTTTTGGCCAGAGCTTGCAGCATTTTATCGGCCGCCTCTTTGGCGGACATGCCTACGCGCACACCCATCTTTTTGGCGGTCTCATTGGCTACGGATATTTTACCCTGCTCATACGTGCTCATGCCGGAGCCAATCTTGGCCGACCTCGCCGCCACCGCGGCCGCGGGGATGCCACGCTCATCGCACATTTTGAGGGCGACGATACCGGCATCATTCTTTCCCATCCCGGCATCGTTGCCAATCATCGCTCCCATGCCACTGTTGATGGTCATTTCACCAACGTTTACCCCGCAATGAGAGCCGTCAACAAAGACATCGCCCTTGCTTCTCTCGTCCATAGCCGCCGCAGAATCAGCGACGACTATTTTACGGTTTCCAGACTTCTTTATTACAGTTATATTACCAGCCAATGGTTACCTCCCTTCGTTCAATGTTATTATCCCCGTCGTTTTAACACGCCTGCCAGCATTTTATTGGCTGCCTCTTTGGTGGTCATACCAACGGCAACGCCCATCTTTTTGGCCACGGCGTTGACCGTGGATATGACGCCATCACTGTAAGTTGACTGGCCAACGCCGATTTCAGCGGACATGGCGGCCACGGCTGCCGCCGGGATGCCGTGCTCCTCAAGGATTTTCAGGCTGGCTATCCCGGCATTCTCCAGACCGATGCCGGCATCATTGCCGATCATGCCACGGGCACCGCTCGGAAGTATATAGTCGGAAGCGATATTGGCGCCGCAGTGTGAGCCGTCAACGACAATGTCATTTTTATTTGCCTCTGTAACTGAGGTCGCTGAATCGGCAATGATAATACGCCGTCCGCCAGATTCCCGCACCACCTTATGAACTTCATGTGTCATAAATTTTGCCTCCTCATGACGTGTCTCATAAATGATACCATGTCTTAAGTTAGTGCCACCAGCTTTCTAGCCTCTTATCATTGTGCTGGGCAGAAAGGTGACAAGCTGTGGGAAGATGGTGCACAGTGCCAGCCCTACCATAACTAGGATAACGAAAGGGATAACGCCCCTGATGATATCAACCATGCGGATATCATATTCTCTGGGGCAGGCGCCGCGCAGGATAAAGATGGCGGAGGCAACCGGCGGGGTCATGAATGCCATCTGCAGGTTGACGCACAGCATGACGGCAAACCAGACCGGGTCAAATCCGAGTGCCTGACCGACCGGTGTCACGATGGGCACCATGATGTATATGATGCCAATCCACTCTACAAACATGCCCAGGATGAAGAAGATAAAATGGACGACAATAAACGCGCCCCACTTGCCGCCCGGGGTGCTCAGAATCAGGTTCTTCATGACATCGCCAGCCCCGGCGGCAATGAAGACGCTGGTAAAGGCAACTGCCATGGTGATGATGAGGTAGATGAAGCCGCTAGTTTTCATAGTCTGATAGGCTACATAGACCAGCCCTCTCCAGGTGAAGCGGCGGTAAACGACAGCCAGCAGAGTGGCCGCGAGCGCCCCCATGCCAGCAGCGTCAGTGGGCGGTGCAATGCCCAGGTAAATCACGCCGAGAACGGAAAAGATGAGGATCACCGGAGGCAGAACTGCTTGAGCCAGTTTGCCCAGTTTGGTGGCCAGCGGTACTTTCCGTTCTTCAGCCGGTATCGAAGGGCCGAGATGTGGCTGGAAATAACATCGTATTGCAACATAGGACATGTAAAGTGTGGAAAGGATGAAACCAGGTATGAATGCACCCATAAATAGCTTGCCTACTGAGACGCCTGCCGTGGGTCCATAGATGACCAGCATGATGCTGGGCGGAATCAGAATGCCCAGCACCCCCCCTGCGCAGATGGCCCCTGTGGCCAAGCTTTTATCATAGCCGCGCTTCATCATCGCCGGCAGACCGACCAGCGCCAGCATGGTGATGGAGGCAGCAATGATACCAACGCAGGCGGCAAGAATGGTGCCAATGAGGATGGTGACGATTGCCAGGCCGCCGCGCAGTCCGCCCAGCCAGAGGTAAAGCGCCTCATACAGCCTTTCGGTGATGCCTGAGGTTTCAAGCATCACCCCCATGAATACAAAGAGCGGCAGAGCAAGCAGGACGTATTCTATCATCATGCCGTACATGCGGGAGTAGATAACCTCGCCGATTCCGGTGCCAAAGAAGAGGACACCGACGCCAATGCCTACCGTACCGAAAATGAACGCCACCGGAAAGCCGGTGAGCAGCCCGACGAGGATTCCCCCCATCATTAAGATGGTAGCCAGCTCCGGGCTGAAATTACTCATAGGCTTTATTCCTTATCAAATAGTATGTTTCCCTCACAAACACAATGACTCCCTGGAGCAAAAGCAAGATGAACCCCGCTGCCAGGACAATCCGCAGGGGAGCCGCAGGTGGGTACCAGCCAGTGACCGCTGACCTCTCATCAATGGCAAGTGCCCGCAGTGCCATCTGCACTGACGTAATCGCTACGAGAGCCATCACCGGGAAAAATGCTATCAGCATTCCTACACTATCAACGGCGGCCTGTGCTCTTCGGGAAAGGTGAGAATAGATAACGTCAACCCTGACATTCAATTTATGGCGCATCACGTAGGCAAAGGAAAGCCCGTACATGGCTGCGCCCATCATGGAGACGGTCTCATACTCCCAGAGCGAGCTGATACTGAAGACGTAACGCATGATGGTTTCATAAGAAATGATGGCGACGAGGGCAACGCTTAGCCATTGCACCGTGATTCCCGTACGGTCGCTTATGGCATCAATAATGCGGAATACTTTCTTCATCCTCTAAAATCCCTTTTTACCGAAATTCCCCTGCCCCGAGGGTACACCCTCGGGGCAGGGGCAAGACATTCCGTGGTTAGAGTCTCGGGAAACTCTGGTCTACTGCTTTGCCGTAGTTGAGGAGTGCATCGTAAACCTTGGCGTAGAAAGCGTCCTTTGCTTTCATTTCAGCATAGAACTCCAGAGCGCTCTTGACCACTGCTTCCTCAAAGAAAGCTGGAACTGGCTCAACCGTCACTCCGGCATCCTGCCACTTTTTGGCAACCGTCAGGGCTTTGACTAGCTGGGAGGAATGCATATTGATGCCCTCAGCCCAGCTGGCCTCAACGAGTATCAGCTTCAGGTCGTCCGGCAGTTTTGCCCAGGCAGCGTTATTGACATAGTGGATATACATGTCAGTTGCCTGGCGGGTAGGACCCATGTAGGCATACTTAGCGACCTCATGGAAGCCCATTGACTCGTCGGTAACGAGGTTGCTGTGCTGGAAGCCGTCAATGACGCCCCTCTGCATTGCCTGGTAGATTTCTGCGCTCGGTGTGGAGACGGCGGAAACGCCCAGCTTGCCGAAGATGACCGCTTCATCGCCGAGGAGGCGCATTTTCTTACCCTTGACGTCATCCAGTTTTGTTATCGGGAAGCTGGTATAGAGGAAGACCTCCGGCAGGAAAGCCCACGCGGCAATGGGGGTGACGTTGAGGTTCTTGGTGGCGAAGAGTTCTTTCATCAGTGTGAAGCCCTCGCCGGCCTGATACCAGGCGAAGTACTGCATTGCCGTGGGACCGCCGATGAAGGTGCTGAAGAGCGGCGCCTGGGGCAGGATGGGCTTCCACAGGATGGGACCGTTGCTCGCTGCCTGGAGGACGCCCCTGCTTGTCGGTTCAAGCTCGGCGTCAGCCGGGACAATGGCACCGCCCACATTCGCCTGGATGATGAACCTGCCGTTGGATGCCTTCTCAACAATCTTGGCGATTTTATCACTTGTCTGCCAGGTTATGGTAGTGGCAGGGTTGTCATCCTGGGTTATCCATCTGAATACCTCCGCCGGTTGAGCCGGAGCTGGTGCCGGGGCTGGGGCCGGCGCTGGCGCTGGAGTCGGTGCCGGAGCTGGGGCCGGCGCTGGCGCTGGAGTCGGTGCCGGAGCTGGTGCTGGTGCCGGCGCTGGCGCTGCGCAAG
>Ga0194112_10004493_pt1 | contig 19078 bp, 16 predicted proteins | sample TA2MahC400mmetaG_FD_146191 | JGI IMG/M metagenome (GOLD analysis project Ga0194112, IMG submission 146191) | Freshwater microbial communities from Lake Tanganyika, Tanzania - TA2015016 Mahale Deep Cast 400m | ecosystem: Environmental > Aquatic > Freshwater > Lake | place: Tanzania: Lake... | reverse complement strand
CGTCTACTTCGTGCCCGCCTTCGTTGGCCTTGGAGCACCCCACTGGGACGCCGAAGCCCGCGGCGCGATCGTCGGGCTGACCCGCGGGGCCCACCGTGCTTACCTGGCGCGCGCGGCATTGGAGGCGACCGCCTACCAGGTCAAGGACGTCATCGATGCCATGCAGGTGCCGGCCAGCCCGACGACCCGCGGACCGGCCCGGCGTGCCCGCACGCCAGCGGTGGACTCGGGTGCCGCCTTGCGAGCCGACGGCGGCCAGACGGCCAGTCGGTTCCTGATGCAGTTCCAGGCCGATATCCTGAATCGACCAGTCGAAGTGGCCGCGGTGCAGGAAACGACCGCCCTGGGCGCCGCGTTCCTCGCGGGCCGGGCGCTCGGGCTGTGGGCGTCGGAATCGGAGCTGGCGTCGCTCTGGAGACCCGGCCGCGTCTATGAGCCGAAAATCTCCTCAGGTGAGCGGCTGGACCTGCTGGCCGGTTGGAAGCGCGCGGTCGCCCAGGCCCGCCATCGCGAAGACCTGGTGGCCCGCCCGACCCGGGCCTGATGGCAAGGGCTGTTTCGCAGCCGCCCGATCGTGGTCGGTGGCCTCAGGCCTTCCGGCCATTCGACCTGGCAGCCGGACGAGCGGCCAGCGCTTCCAGGATCCGTCCCGGCTTCATCGGCGCCTGGTTTAGCCGAACCCCGACCGCATCGTGGATCGCGTTGGCGATCGCCGCGACCGGCGGCACGATAGGCACCTCACCCACCCCGCGCACGCCGTAGGGGTGCGTCGGGTACTGGACCTCGACCAGGATCGTCTCGATCATCGGCGTGTCGAGAGCGGTTGGCATCCGGTAGTCCAGAAAGCTCGAATTGGCCATCGCCCCCTTGTCGGTGACGAAGTACTCCTCGTTGAGCGCCCAGCCGATGCCCTGCACGGCGCCGCCCTGGATCTGGCCCTCGACGTACGACGGATGGATCGCCTTGCCCACGTCCTGGATCGCGGTGTAGCGAAGGATGTCGACCTTCCCCGTGTCGGGATCGACCTCCAGGTCGACGATGTGGGTGCCGTACGCGCCGCCCGCATCCGGGATGTTGACTGTGCCAACTCCGACCACCGGCCCGCCGGTTTCGCCGAGACGGGCTGACAGCTCCTTGAACGACATCTTCAGCTCTGGATCTGACTTCGAGAAGAATCTGCCATCTCCGTGAGCGATATCACCCGGCTCACGATTCCAGTGGCGTGCCGCGCGCTTCTTCATCTCCGAGATGACCAGGTCGGCTGCCTTGATCGCCGCCGCGCCCGTAGCGTAGGTCGTGCGGCTACCCCCGGTTACGTCCGTATAGCCGATGCCGTCGGTGTCAACCACGATCGGCCACACATCCTGGGCTCCTATTCCCAGCGCCTCTGCCGCCTGCATCGCGATCGATGCCCGAGAGCCCCCGATGTCGGTCGATCCCTCGACCAGCTGCACGGTCCCGTCCCCATTGACCGAGATGGCCACTGACGATTCACGCCCCGCGTTGACCCAGAATCCCTGGGCGACCCCCCTGCCACGCACCCGCCCGTCCTTGCCTTTTCGTACCAGCTTGCTCTTCCAGTGGGGCGACGCCATGGCCGCCTCGAGCACCTCGACGCACCCGATGCGCGGATGGCGGGGCCCGTCGGGGCGGCGGTCTCCTTCGCGTGCTGCATTCAGGAGCCTGAGCTTGACCGGGTCCATCCCGAGGCGCTCTGCGACTTCGTCAACCACCGTCTCCATCGCGAATGCGGCGTGCGTCGATCCTGGCGCCCGGTAGGCGGATGTCTTTGGCTTGTTCACGATCACGTCATAGCCGTCGATCCGCGTGTTGGGGATCTTGTAGGCAGCCATGATGCAGGTCATGCCGCGCGCTATTGGTGACCCCGGATAGGCCCCGGCTTCATACCGCAGGTCGGCTTCCGCGGCTAGCATGCGGCCTTTCCGATCGACTCCGAGCTTGACGCGCACCCGGCCGCCGGGCGTCGGCCCCGTGGCTTCGAAAACGGATCTGCGGTCCATGACCATCTTCACCGGCCGGCCGGCCTTTTTCGACAGGAGGGCAGCCAGCGGTTCGAGGTATACGGAGATCTTGCCGCCGAAGCCGCCGCCGATCTCCATCGGAACGACCTTGATCCTCGATTCTGGCAACAGGAGCACGCCGGCTACCTGCTTGCGCACGCCGTGGGCTCCTTGCGTGCTGGTCCAGACGGTTACGCGGCCCTCGGCGTTCCAGTCTGCGGTCGCGTTCTGCGGCTCGATGTAGCCCTGGTGGACCGTGGCGAGCTCGTACTCGCGCTCAACTACCAATTCGCAACTCGAGAACGCCTTGTCGACTTCGCCGAACTCGTGCCGGTTGTGCGACGCCACGTTCGTGTGCGGGACCTTCTTGCCGAGGTGATTCCCGGTCAGGTCTTCGAGCGCGATCGGCGCCGCTTTCGCCATCGCCTCACCGACGTTCAGGATTGGCGGGAGAAGCTCGTACTTGACGTCGATCAGCTTGAGCGCTTCCAGCGCGGTGTTCTGATCGACGGCGGCAACCGCTGCTACCGGATGGCCTTTGAAAAGGGCCTTGTCCTGCGCCATCACCTTGTCGCTGTTGTACCGCATGTTCTCGGCGCCCTCGACGAGGTCGACGACCTTCGAGGGGGCCAGGGGCATGTCGTTTCCGGTGATGACTGCGAAGACACCGGCCAGCTTCTCTGCCTTCGATGTATCGATCTTCTTGATCCGAGCGTGGGCGTGCGGGCTGCGGAGCACGGCTCCGTGTATCAGGCCGGGGAGTTTCAGGTCGGCGCCGTACAACGCCCGGCCGATCACCTTGTCGAGCCCGTCGTGGCGGACCGGGCGGGTGCCTATGACCTTGAAGTCTTTGCCGGGCCTGGCGGTAGCTACCATCGGGCGTTCTTCCTCTCGTCGCGTGAAACTTCGTTCATGTTAGCGAACCAAATCCACCAGCCGAAACCAGTGAGTCCCCTCCGTGTATCCTGCAACCCTCGTGGCGACCCGCCAGACCGCCCCAGCCGCTGTTGTGGTTCGGCCGCAGGATCGCAACCGCATGACACTTCAAGGGAAGGCTTCAGATGTACGTAGGCACACAGGTCGGAGCACGGAATGACACAGACTTCGAGGTCTGGGCACAGCTCGGCGTCAAGAACATTTGCGCTGATCCGAAGAAAGGCAGCGCCCTCACCTGGACCGTCGACGACCTGAAGAAGCACCGTGAAAAGGTTGAGTCGTACGGCATCACGCTCGACATGGTGCAGTTGCCCCTGAGCTCGACGCCGCTCGAGCAGTGCCAGAGCCCGAACATCATGCTCGGCAAGAGCCCTGAACGGGATCGTGAGATCGAAGTCATCTGCAACCTGATCCGCAACCTGAACCGTGCCGGCATACCGGCCGCGAAGTACAACCTGAACATCATTGGGATACCGCGCACGGCGGACCGCATCGGACGTGGAGGGTCGCGGAACTCCAGCTTCGAGTGGTCAAAGGCGGAACAGAAGGCAAAGCCGGGCATCGCCGGGGTATTGTCCGAGGACGAGAACTGGGAGCGCATCGACTACTTCCTCGAGCGCGTGGTACCGGTGGCTGAGGAGTTCAAGATTCGCCTCGCGTGCCACCCGCACGACCCCTACACGCCACCGGGCTACCGGGGCGTCACGCGGGTGCTCGGCACCGTCGACGGCATGAAGAAGTTCGTCCAGATGCACGAGAGCCCCTACCACGGCCTGAACTTCTGCCAGGGGACGGTCTCCGAGATGCTCGATAACCCGGGCGAGGAGATCTACGACGTCATCCGTTGGTTTGGCAAGCGCAACAAGATCTTCAACGTCCATTTCCGCAACATCAGGGGCGGCAAGCTGGACTTCTACGAAACTTTCCCGGATGAAGGCGACGTCGACATGCTGAAGGCGGTCCGGGTCTACCGAGATGTTGGCTACAAGTACATGCTCATGCCCGATCACGTCCCCCACATCTCGGGGCCGGATGCCCAGGGCGTCGCGTTTTCGTACTGCTATGGCTACATCCAGGCTTTGATCCAGGCGGTAAATCACGACTGGAAGAGCAAGCCCTGACCGGCAGCAGTCGGAGGACGTATTGGCAGACCAGGTCGCATACCGGTCCAGAGTACGAATTGAGCGCATCAAGGGGACGTTGCGACGTGCCTTTGTGCCGGCGGAAAGTGAACCGGTCTGGTTCGACGTTCATTCTGAGATCGCCGAGCATTACGGGGTGCAGATTGCGGGAAGGCCCCCGCATGCAGCGACGATCGATTACTTGGTCGCCGCGACCGCCGGTTGACTCACCGGCACATTCGGAGGCGCGCTGGAAGCGCGCCAGGTACCGGCGGGAGAGGGATACCTCACTGCAGAAGCGGTCGGCGAGATCGAGAAGGAAGATGGCGTGCTGGTGATCAAGCGGATACACGTCCGCTACCGGCTGCGGGTCGAGAAGGGTCTGCTCGAAGGGAAGCGCGAGGCCATCGATCGTGCCATGACCTTCCATCCGGACCGGTGCCCGGTTGCTCGCTCGATCAAGGCGGCAATCGCGCTTTCGACAGAGCTTGAGATCGAGCCACTCTGACCCTGGAAAACATGGTTGATCAGCGGCCATGGCGAGGCGAATGTGCCAGACTGTCCGGGCCGAAACGGCCACGTAGAATAGCGGCGTTGCCCGAAGGATCCGTCTGGGTAGACCGGGTGACGGAAGGGGATTGATGAATGGTCGCAACTCCTGAGAAGACTAAGTCCGGCCAGACCTTCAAGGTGGTCGGCACGAGCCCAATCCGCCACGACGGCTACGACAAGGTGGTCGGCCGCGCGCTATATGGCGGGGACGTGCGGCTGCCCGGGATGATCTGGGGCGAGGTGTTGCGCAGCCCGCACGCGCATGCCCGGATCAAGAAGATCGACACGTCCGAGGCGTTGAAGATGCCGGGCGTGCTCGGGGCGATCACGCACGCAGACCTGCCGGCGGCGGAAGCCAAGGATATCGACATCGGGGAAGGCGTCGTCAACTTCCGCCGGGCCAGCATGAACATCCTGGCCGACAAGAAGGTGCTTTACAAAGGCCACATGGTTGCTGCCGTCGCAGCTGTCGACCGCAACACGGCGCTCGAGGCCGTCAAGAAGATACGCGTGGAGTACGAGCCGCTGCCGGTCGTCCGCAACGTGGACGACGCGCTGGCCAAGAACGCACCGATCCTCCTCGACGACCTGGTTGGTGACGACCTGGGGACGCCGGTCAAGAAGACTAACGTCGCCCGCCACTTCCGGCACGAGTTCGGCGACCCCGATGGCGCAATGAAAAAGGCTTCACTGGTCGTCGACCGCACCTTCTCACTCGAGATGGTGCACCAGGGCTATATCGAACTGCACAACGCGACTGCCGTCTGGGAACAGGGCGGCAGAATCACGATCTGGTCGAGCACGCAGGGAGCTTTCGGCGTGCGCGCGCAGACCGCCGGCATCCTGCGCGTTCCTGAGTCGCAGATCAAGGTCAACCCGGTCGAAATCGGCGGTGGTTTCGGTGGGAAGACCGTCATTTACTTGCCCCCGATCGCGGCGATCCTTTCGAAGAAGACCGGTCGACCAGTCAAGATGGTCATGGACCGGAAGTCGGTATTCGAGGGAACCGGGCCGGCGCCGGGGGGCAAGGTGCGGGTCCGCATGGGCGTCGACGACAAGGGCAAGATCGTTGCCGCGACCGCCGACATCAAGTTCGAAGCCGGGGCGTTCCCTGGCTCGGCGGTGGGCGCGGGCGGGATCTGCATCTTCGCCCCCTACAACGTGGCGAATACGCGGATCGACGGCTATGACGTCCTCGTCAACAAGCCCAAGTCGGCTGCCTACCGGGCGCCGGGCTCGCCGCAGGTGGCGTTCGCTACCGAGTCGGTCGTGGATGAGATCTGCAACGCCCGCGGGTACGACAAGGTCGAATTCCGCCTGAAGAACGCCTCACACGAGGGCACACGGCGCGCCGACGGTCCGATCTTCGGCCGCGTGGGCCTGATCGAGACCCTGGAGGCCGCCAGGAACTCGGCCCACTGGAAGTCGCCTCTTAAAAAGATCGGCCCCGACGGGAAGCTGCGGGGACGCGGCATTGCAACCGGTTTCTGGATGAACGGGGGCGGCAAGTCGACCTGTGACCTGGCCGTCAACGGCGACGGCACCGTGTTCATGAACGAAGGCTCAGCCGACATCGGTGGCACCCGCGCATCGATCGCCATGCAGGCGGCCGAAGCGCTGGGGATCGCGGCGCACGACGTGCGGCCCAGTATCCCGGACACCGACAGCATCGGCTTCACGGGCGTGACCGGCGGCAGCCGGACGACCTACGCGACCGGGCTCGCGGCGTACAACGCAGCGATGAAGCTGATCGACGCCCTGAAGGGGCGGGCGGCCCAGATCTGGGACCGCAAGGAAACGGACATCGAATTCAAGGACGGCGTCTTCTGCTCGAAGTCAGACCCCGCCCTGAAGCTGACCTTCAAGCAGCTGGCCGGCAAGCTCGACGGCACCGGCGGCCCGGTAACGTCGACCGCTTCGGTCGAGCTGGCTGCGGCCGGCAACAGCTTTGCGGTCGGCATCTGCGACCTCGAAGTGGACCCCGAGACCGGTAAGACCGACGTGATTCGCTACACGGCGATCCAGGATGTCGGCCGTGCCGTCCACCCGGCCTTCGTCGAGGGCCAGATGCAGGGCGGCGCGGTGCAGGGAATTGGCTGGGCGCTGAATGAGGAGTACTTCATGACCGAGAACGGGGTCATGGCAAACTCCAGCTTCCTCGACTACCGCATGCCCACTTCGCTTGACCTGCCGATGATCGACACGATCCTGGTCGAGGTGCCGACTCCACTGCACCCGTACGGGGTACGCGGAGTCGCCGAGGTCCCGCTTGCGCCACCTCTCGGCGCGATCCCGAACGCGCTCTACGACGCGCTCGGCGTCCGGTTCACCGTCCAACCGATCCGGCCGGGCCGGATCCTCGAGGCGCTGGCAGCCAAGCCTGGTTCCAGTAATGGCGCCAGGTCGAACGGCCGCCGCCCGTCATAGGATTGCGTTAGACCGGGCCGGGCGGGGGTGACCCCGCCCGGCTTTTCTTTTCGCCGGGTTCGGACGGCCCGCCGTTACGGGTCGTCGCGTTCGTAGGCGTGGATATCGAGGAGTTCCACCGGTTCAGAGCCGTGCGTCCGATAGCCGTGCAGTGTGCCGCGCGGGATGAATGCGACATCGCCAGGTCCGAGTACTTGCTCGGAGTCGGCGACCCGCACCAGCGCCTGACCCAAGATCACGTAGTACGCGTGCTCGTGGTCATCGTGGACGTGCTCCCTCGTCCAGCCGCCCGGGGCATACACGCTCCGTGTGATCTGCAGTCGCCGCGTCCGCAGGTTACCGAGGCCGTACCGAAGGAACTTGTGGTCGGGGCCCATGAGGATCTGGAGCTCGACGTTACCGTCATGGACACCCGGGTGTTCCCCTTCTACGTACTTCGCCCAGTCGCCCTTTGGGTCTGCCCTTCTCAGGAATCTCGAGCCTCGTGGCTTCATCTGCTGCGCCTTAGCGCGAATTCTTCTCGATGAATGTCAGGATCTTGCTCCACGCGTCGTCGCACTCCCTCTTGAAGTCCGCGAACCGACGGTCGAAAAACGAGTGCGGCGCGCCCGCATAGACGTGGAATTCGTGGGGCTTGTTCGCCGCCTTGAGCGCCGCAGTGAACTTGTTGACCTCTTCGGCAGGGATTCCCTGGTCGGCGCCGCCCATGAGGCCGAGCAGAGGAGCCTTGATGTCCCTGGTCCGGTCGATGACCGGGACCGTCCCGTCGCGCTGCACCCGCGTGGGGTGCCCGTAGAAGCCGACCGCCCCCTTTATGCCATGGCCGGCAGTCGCCTGGATCCAGGAGCCCGACCCACCGAAGCAAAACCCGACCGTGAAGATCGGCCGGTTTGCGTTCCCCTGACCCTTCTTCAGTTCGGCGATGGCGGCGCCAACGTCGGCGTTGATCTGGTCGATCTTCGTCAGCGCCACGTGCTCCTGAAAGGGAAATTGCTCATCGCGCTTGGCGACGCCGGCCGTCCGGCCAAAGTAGTCGATCGCGATCGAGTCGAAGCCGCGTTCGGCGAATCTGACCGCCAGCTCCTCGTAGAACTTGAACAACCCTCGAACGTCCGGCAAGACAACGATGGCCGGGCTGCCCGGCTTGCCGCCGCCGGCGAAAAAGGCGGCGAACTTCGTTCCATCCTTCGACGAAAGGGTCAGGTCCCTTGAGTTGACCGCAGCCCCTGTGATCGGCGGTACGGGCGGCCTTGAGTCATACGGAACGCACATTGGGCGCCTCCTTCCGCGCATGGTGGATACAGAGGGTCGCGGCCGTTGCGGTGATCTTACCCCGGACCCGCGCTAGAGCCTGAACCGCCGCCAGTCCTGCTCGAACCGTTCCTTCGCTCGAAACCCCTTGAGCGATGGCTGCTCGAACTCGACCTTCGGCTTATCTGGCGCGAGGAACAGCCCCGATACCCGGCCCGCTTCCTTGCCCGAATAGGCAATGAAGCAGTAACCCTCGCCGGTGAACGTTGGCCTGGGACCGCCGACTGCCCTGGCCGCTATGTCCTGGGCGACCACGTCCCCCTCGGTCGAAGCGAAGATCCCCGCCTTGGGCAGTGGGCGGCTGTTCGCCATCGGAACGACATTCACATCGCCGATCGCATAAATGCCGGGGATCGAGGTCTCCAGCGACTGGGGGTTCACAGAGATCCATGGCTTGCCCCCGGCGATCCCGGACTCGGCGGCGACCCGCGCCATCCTGTGAACGGGAACCGTCACGATGAGATCGGCCTCCGCGGTAGTGCCATCAGTGAAAGTAGCGGACCGCCCGTCCCTCGAGAGCTCCTTGACCGCCGCGTTCGGGTGCAGCGTGATACCGCTGCGCGTCAAGTCGGCGGCCACGCACGCGCTCGCCTCCGCCCCGGCAACAGGAATCGGCGCCGGCTCAGGAGTGTAGAGGTCGATCTGGACGGCCGCCTCGACGCCGCGGTTCTTCGATGCCCAGCGCATCATCATGGCCCCTTCAAATGGAGCGGGAGGGCACTTGTAAGGAGTGCTTGCGACGGCCACGATGATCCGCCCGCGCTTCAGTCCGGACAGCGCGCTTCGAAGCTTCTGCGCCGTCGCCAGGTCGTAGAAAGAATGCCCGGCCCTCGAGTTCGGGACGGCGTCCCAGTCGTATTCGGCGCCCAGGGCCACGACCAGGTAGTCGAACGGGAACTCACCCGCGCGCGCCTTGACCGACCGGCGCTGCGTATCGACGCGCTCGATTTCAGTTTCGACGTAGTTCACGCCGCGGTTCGAGATCTGGCCCAGCGACCGGCTGGCCTTGAGCGCCTCCTTCTCACCAACGATCAGTAGAGGCATCGAGCCACAGATATAGGTCCGGCGCCGCCGGTCGAGCAGCGTGACTTCATAGTCCGGCGGCAAGAGCCTGCGGGCCGTAATGGCGGCGCGAACCCCTCCGAACCCCCCGCCCAGGACGACCACTTTCTTACCTGGCATCGATACCTCCGCGAAAATCACTTCGGCGCGCCGGTCGGGGTCTATTGTGATGGATCCGGGGCAAATGGACTGGCGCCGTCGGTAAGCGTTGTACCATGCGGTTCTCCCGGCTGACCCGAAACCAGAGGAACCATATGCCCGCCCTGGACTCGACTCCCCTGCTGCCCACAAGTGTGATCGGCAGCCACGGATTGCCCGGCTGGCTCTACGGGGCCCTCGAAATGATCGAGGTCGGCCGGTTCGGACCGACCGATGAACGAGAACTCTTCGACGACGCCGTCCGCATGGCAATCGGTGACCAGGAACGGGCCGGTGTTGACTTCATTTCAGACGGCGAGATGCGTCGTTGGAAGTTCGTGCAGAGCTTCTATCGCCGGATGACCGGCCTCCAGTCGGAAGGTCCCCTCCGGAAGCTGGGCCCAGAAGCGTACGACTCCGTGCCGCGTTACCAGGCGGTGGAACGGATCAGGGTCCCGCAGGGACTCGGGATTGTCGACGAGTTCCGCTTCCTCAAAGCGAACTCCTCACACGGGCTCAAGGCGACTTGCCCTGGCCCGGCCACGATCTCGATCCATATTCGGGAACGCCCGAGCGTATACAAGAACCGTCTCGAGCTCGCAGGCGAGTTCGTCGAGGTGATCAACGCCGAACTCAAGGAGCTGGTTAAGGCCGGCGCCGACTACATCCAGATCGACGAGCCGTCGCACTCGATCATCGGGGGGTCGGCGCGCGATTACATCGAACTGTTCAACCGCTCGGTGAAGGGCGTGAAGGCGCGCATCGCTCTCCACATCTGCTTCGGCAACCTGGCAAGTCGCGCCCGGTTCGAACGCACTTACGCCCCGCTGTTCCCGGCCATCATGGATGCCGACGCCGACGAGCTCGTGTTCGAGTTCGCCAACCGCGAAATGCGAGAGGTCGAGCTCGCCGCCCGGATCACCGAAAAATTCGACCTCGGGGCCGGGCTGGTCGATGTCAAGAGCTTCCATCAGGAACCGCCCGCGCTGGTGGCGACCCGACTGCGGGAGGTCTTGAAGCACGCACCCGCCGAACGGGTCCGGGTCGTGCCGGACTGCGGCTTCTTCACGGTCCCGCGCTGGCTCTGCGTTTCGAAGCTGACAAACATGGTCGCCGGTACTCGGATCGTGCGGGAAGAACTCGCGGGCCCCGCGCGGCTTCGGCGCAACCCCGGCCGGTCGCGGTCAATGAAGCGCGCCTAGCTGGATGTCCGACTACGACCGCCGCAAGGCGCTTGGTGCGGCCATCGAAGCGCTCGACGCCGGCTCACGGGAGCTGATGTTGCGATTCCGCCAGGCAGGCGGCCCGCTGAAGTCGTGGGACAAGACGCAAGGCGCTCCCGTCACGGAAGCCGACCTGGCGTCCGATCGCGCCATTTCGGGCGTCCTGTCCGGCTCGGGCATCGGCACCGGGATCCTGTCGGAGGAGAGCGAGGCCGGCGAGAAGCGGGGCCTTGTCTGGCTAGTCGATCCGTTGTGCGGCACGTTCCCTTACCGCGAGGGTCTGGCACACTGGGGACTTAACGTCGCCTTGCGCGACGAGGAGATTCTCGTGCTCGGGGCCATCGCCCTGCCGCCGACCCGTGACGTCTTCAGCGCGGTCCGGGGCGCGGGCGCGGCGCATAATGGACGCAGGTTCGAGCCAAAGCCTCCGGCAGTCCCACTCGAGAGGTCGATGATCTGCGTAGAGATCGACAGCGCGGACGAGTGGGCCGCGCATGCCCCCTTGCTCACCCGGTTCGCGCGGGCCGCTGGCGCCATCAACATGTTCGGATCGATCACCTACCCGATCGCGCAGCTACTCCAGGCCAGGCTCTCAGCGCTCGTCGTCCTCAAGGTCGCGCCGATGCACGTCGCGGCAGGCGCCGCCATCGCGACTGAGATCGGACTGGTCGTTTCGGACCTCGGCGGGGCGCCCGTAGACTGGACGACTAACGGCGACCTCCCCAGCATCGTCATCGCCTGGCCGGAGCATCACGCCTCTCTGATGAAGGCGGCATCCGGCCGCGCCTGACCCCTTGGGAATGAGCACCTTGCCGGTTCGTCACGCGCGCTGTTCTTGACTGTCATCGCATGCCGGGCTAGCCTTCGGCCGTTCGAATCTTTCACCCAACGAAACCGAGGCAGGGAATCTCATGGCGTTTCGAATCAACCACATCCACCTGAAGGCCGCTGATCCCAGGAAGTCGGCCGACTGGTGGGTCAAGGCCTTCAACCTCAAGGTCGAAAGCGATGCAGTCCGTCCGTTCGGCGACCGCTTCATCCGCTGCAAGAGCGAGGATGGCGGGATGACGGTAAACATTTCTGGTCCGAGGAACTCGGACAAGAACATGCCGCGTGGCAACTCAGGCGTACATTTCGGCCTGGAGCACTTCGGCTTCGACACGACCAACATGGAAGCCGACATCAAGCGCCTGGAAGGCCTTGGCGCGAAGTTGCTCGAAGGACCGATCGTGAACCCCGCAGGCGGCCCCCGGATCGCGTTCATCGCGTGCCCGGACGACGTCCGGGTCGAGCTGATCGAAGTCAAGGCCTAGCCTGGCCTGCGGCCGGCTCACGCGCGGCGACCGAAGCTACCGGGGCCGACTCACCCACACCAGGCCGGCCCGAAGATCGCACGCCGTCGCATGGCGGCGGTTAGAGCCAGACCCGCGGCGGGCCGGTCGGTACATCATCCTGTCGGCCAAGCGCGGCCGCATGTCTCTGCCTGATCCTCGTCTTCGAGCAGGGGGTGGAGGGCGCGGCCGCCAACACTCGACGCGTGCCGGGCGGCCGGTGGGCCGGGTGTTGCCGTCAACGGTCGCATCGTCAGGCGCAGGCATGACGATCGTGATGGGGGCGCTGGCCGAGACGCAGCACCCGCCCAGCCGCGACATGCCTGGAAATCGTCCTGCTCGGGGCCGGCTTTGTGACCGCGCTCTTCCTGGTCACCGCGGCTCCACGCACGTCACCTGAGGCTCGTCGTGCTCAGGCGCTTCAGGAACCTGCCCTAAGCCGCCTTCGCCAGCTGCGGCCTGCTCCCCTGCCAGGGCCGGCCGGCCTCGAACGCCGCGCTGGCCTGCAAGACGGTCATATCGTCGCCCGTTCGCCCGACGATGTGCAGCCCGACCGGCAGACCGTCCACGAATCCGCACGGGATGGAGGCGGCCGGCTGCCCGGTCATGTTGATCGGAAAGGTGTAAGGGTAGAAGCCCGTGATCGAATGCACCGGCTTTCCGCCAATCTCGGTTGGCCGGCTCGCAGGGTCGAACGCGGTGATCGAGGTGGTCGGGCTCAGGAGCAGGTCGTACCTCTCCATCAGGCCGCCCATGTACAGCTTCAGTTCGTTGACCACGCGCAACGATCGGGCATAGGCATGACCGCTAATCGCCTTGCCTCGTTCGAGAGCCGTCCGAGCGCTGACTCCCAGCAGTTCGGCATGGTCGTCCAGGAGCTCCCCGTACTGCAGGTAGGCGTTGGCGCCGAACACGTTCCAGAAATGCTCGGGGAGGTCCGGGCGCAGCGACACTTCTGCTTCCTCGACCGACCAACCGATCTCGCCGAACCACCTGGCCGCGCTGGCAACGGTCTCCGCGACCGAGGGGTCCACGATCCCGTCGCCGAAGTCACGGGCCCACCCTATCCGCAACCGTTTCGGTGGGCGTTCCAGAGCCGAGACGAAGTCGGGGGGATCTGCTCGCAGGAAAGGCTGTGGGTCGCGCGGGTCCGGGCCACTTATCGCCTGGAGCAGGACCGCCGAGTCCTTCACGTAGTTGGACATTGGGCCCGACTGTGCGAACTGGTTGGGGTCGGGCCTGGCCAGTCCCATGGCGCGAGGAACCCGGCCATGCGACGGCTTGTAGCCGTACACGCCGCAGAAGCTCGCGGGAATGCGGATCGATCCGCCTCCATCGCTCCCGATCGCCACTGGACAGAGGCCCGCCGCCAGCGCGGCCGCCGCGCCACCGCTCGACCCACCGGTCGTCCTGTCCAGACGCCATGGGTTGTGACAGGCGCCCGCCACCAGGTTGTCTGTGATCGTCTCAAGGTGGATGGCGATCTCCGGGGTGTTTGTCTTCCCAATGATGATTGCGCCCGAGCGCTGCACTCGCTCGCTGACCACCGAGTCGAAGTCGGTAACGCGATCCTTGAAGACGAGGGAGCCGAGCGTGGTCCGTATCCCCTTCGTCGCCTCCACGTCCTTCAGCGTGATCGGCACGCCGTGCAGGGGCTTCAGCATCTCCCGCTTCAGCACGGCGGCTTCCGCGCGTCGGGCCGCCTGCAGTGCCTGCTCCGAGGCGACCGTTATGAAGGCGTGAATCATGGGGTCGATCTTCTCGATGCGGTCCAGGTACAGCCTGACGAGCTCGACGGGCGAGACCTTCTTCTGTGCGACCAGCTTTGCCTGCTTCCACGCAGGGGCGTAGGCCAGTTCCGGATCGTGCATCGGGTTCTCCACTTCGGATAGCCGGGCGGCCCGGCGTCCCTAGCGCCGGATCGTGCCGTGCCTTGCCAGGCATGCCATCGCGCGATCGATCTGCACCACGACCGGGCCGTCAAGGCTCAACGCCACCTCGACCTTTCGATCGGGCAGTAACGAGATCTCTCGCTCCCCGTCCAGCGCGACGGTTCCCGGGCGCAGGCCGATCGGACGTCGGTCGCCCGGCGCCATCATCGACCACTCCGCAATCGGGACCTGCGCCACCGACCCGGGACCGACGGGCGCCAGCACCTTCTGCCTCGAGTTGCGGTCTCCGATCTTGAAATAGATGCCGGCCGGCTCGTCCAGTTCCAACGGCTTCAGGCGCGCGCCGATCGACGAGATGCCGATGCTCGATGGGTCGGCCCGGGTGAGGAAGACCTCGTGGACCGTGCTCAAGTCCCAGATCGCCCGCGCGCCGGTGAACATCTCACGGGATACCGCGACATCCACCAGCGCGAGCTCATCCGGCTTCCCGTCGATATACAGGTCGAGCCGCTTGGAGCGGAGGCACACTTCGTCGATGGGTGCGATTCCGGTCGCCACCGCGCCCGCCGCGAGCCCGGCGATCGTGCCTTCGACCATCTGCGGGAACACGTTGTTGGTGCCGGTGGAAATCGCCACGATCGGTACCGATCCGCACCCGCGCGCCACGACCCGGTTAGTGCCATCTCCGCCAAGCGTGATCAGGCAGCTTACGCCCGACTCGGCCATGATCCGGGCCGCCGCCGTGGAGTCCCCGCTCTCCCATGCCGGCAGCATGTCGGCATAGGCGACGGCCATCTTGTCGCCCACGTCCTCGGCCGCCATCCTGGCCAGCCCGACCCGTTCGGGCATGACGACGACCCGCTCGACACCGAGCGCAGCAAGGCCGGCAAACACGCGGCGGAGGATGTTGGCCTTCTCCTGGTCGGAGACGACCCTGCCCTGGGCAACCAGGCGGCGAATGTCGCGCCCGGCCGCCGGGTTGGCGATGATGCCAACCGATGCCGGTCCGGGCGCGGGTTTCTTCTTTAGATCCGGGATGGCGTTACCCGCTTCCGATCATCCATCCGGGCTCACTGAGGTGCCTGCCCACCGCTCGCAGGAAGTCGGCAGCCGGCGCTCCATCAATAGCCCGGTGATCAAACGTCAGCGAGAGCCATTGCATCGAACGAATCGCCACCTGGCCGTCATGGACGGCTGGCTTGCTTACTACCCGTCCGACTCCGAGGATCCCTATCTGCGGCCGGTTAAGCAGCGGATTGAAGGCGTCGACCCCAAATGAACCGAGATTGGTCACACTGAAGGTCCCGCCATCGAAGTCTTCAACCTTCATGGAGTTGCCCTTGACCCGCGCCGTGATCTCTCGAACCGCCTGAGCGATCTCCAGCAGGCTCTTGCGATCGGCCTCCCGGATCACGGGCACAAGGAGTCCACCGGGCACCGCAACCGCGAACCCGAGGTTGACCTGGACGATCTCCTTGACCTCACCCTGGCCTGGCCGCGCGGGATCAGCTATCAGCCAGCTGTTGAGCCCGGGGTGTTCGCTCAGCGCACGGGCGGTCGCCTTGAGGACCATGTCCTGAAACTGCGGCCGCAACCGGTGCTGGCGCCAGTCCTTCACGAGTTGCTCCATCCCCCGCTCGGCCATCGTGACGTCGACCTCGTGGGTCAACGTGACCGTCGGAGCTGCGCCGCTCTCGGACATGCGCCGGGCGATCGTCGACCGCATGCCCTTGAGTTGGACCGTGCTGCGCACGGTCGCACCCGGAGCATCGGCGGCCTGCGGGGTGGCGGTAGCCCTGGTCGGAACCGCAACGGGCGTTGCGGGAGGAGCGGCCGCCGCTTTCCGAACATCTTCTTCTGTGATCCTTCCGCCCGGGCCCGAGCCTTGCACGGTTTCGATGTTTACACCGAGCTGCGCTGCAAGCCTCCGCGCCATCGGCGTCACCTGGCGTCCGCCACCAGGCGCAGGTGGGGCGGATGGCGCGCTCGGCGCCGTTGCCGCCGGGGTTGGCGCGGGCGGTGGTTCAGCCGCCGCCTGCGCGGCCCCGGGGGCCATCCGCTCGGGAAGATGGGTGGCCTTCTCACCGGGGGCGAGGATTACCGCGATGACGGTCCCCGGAACGACCACGGCGCCTTCCGGCACCACGATCCTCGCAAGCGTTCCCGCGGCGGGAGACTCAACTTCACTGTTGACCTTGGCCGATTCGATTTCGACAAGGTGCTCGCCTTCGGCGACCTGATCGCCTTCCTTCTTGAGCCACTTGACGATCATGCCGTCGTTCATGCCCATGCCCCACTTGGGCAGGAGGACGTCTATAGGCATTCGCTACTCCCGGTGTGTGTTGGACCTTCTCGCCGCCATTGTAGGGGGCTTTCGCCGGCCGGTGCTGATCGCCAGGAACGCGATCGATCGCAAGCCGGCTTCGTCGGCCAGTCGGAGACTTTTCTCGAACGCGCTGGCTAGAGTAGCCGCCTGGTCTATGCCGGGCATAAATACCGGCCCCACCGCATGGATGACGTGACGTGCCCTCAAAGCGTACCCGGGGGTCATGACGGTATCGCCGGCTGGCCGGCCGTCTGGAAACTGCCGGGACCTCGCTTCACGACACTCCGCGAGCAGTTCTGGGCCGGCCGCCCGGTGGGTCACGCCATCCACCCCTCCGCCGCCCAGCAGCGAAGAGTTGGCTGCGTTCACAATCGCATCGACCGCCGACGTGGTGATGTCTGCCTGCACCAGTTCCGCCTTCATCGGCCCGCGACCCAGTCGAGCAGTTCCGAGACATCCCTGGCGGAGGGCCCGGCGGCTATCGTCACGCCGTGAGACCCGGCGTGGAGGCGGACGCCGATCGCACCCCTCCCATCCTCCCAGAGCGCGCCCTTGGTCGAAGCGTCGACCGTGCGCCGCCAGCGTGATGCGCCGTCGAGCCCCTTCGTCAGTGCCGAGAAGAACTCTGGTCCGTCGGTTTCGGGATCGTCCCACACGATGCATGCCGCCAGGGCGGTCCTGTGATCCGGCCCGTAAAACACGGCTACCCGGTCCCCGCCCCATCCCGCTGCGGCCCGGTCTGCACCGGGCGCGCCGAGACTCCGAAGCCAGGTCCGCAGGAGGAACTCGCCGAGAACGTCCTCAAAGGCCCGTGTCCACGCTTCCCCTGGCGGGCCATCCGGAGGAAGTTGCACGTCCATGGCCGCCTCGCGCCTGAGGTACTTTTCGACATGGATGACTTGCTCGGTCGTCAGCGGAGGATCCAGGAAGGCCCTGTCGATCGCGTCAAATCTGTCGTCACTGCCGCGGAGGGCGGCGGCGAACCGCTGGCCCGCCTGGTACGGAAACTCCAGCGCGCGGAGCATGACATACGGAATGTCTGCAGGCGGCGGCGAGACCCTTCGCTCCTCCGACATCAACTCGACCAGCCGGGCCCTTCCCATGTATTTGAGCCCATACCCGAGCTGTGTCAGGGTCGCATCGCCCTCGATCAACGCCGAGAGCGCCAGCGCCCGGTCCGCATTGCCTTTCGTCGCTTTGGCCAGCATTTCGAGGTCGTATTGAGCGTCCTGTAGCCGGTGCGCGAACTCATGGGCGTAGGTGCTCTCGGCCAGCGCGCCAAGATCGCCCGATGAGTTTTCCAGCACCAGGAACTCATCGGTTTCCGGGTCGTAGAGCCCGAGCACCTGGCTGCCAAGCAGCGCGCGGTACAGCCGGTCGAGATCGGTGTCCGGATCGATCAGCCCCAGCATCCGGTAGAGCGCCTGTTCCCGTTCGATTTGCTCACGGGCGTCGTTCTTATCCAGTTGTCTGCCGATCTCAGCCGCCAGCTCGCTCGAACTCAGAAAACGCCTTTTCGTTTCCCCTTTCCGCGGCAGGCCTCGGAGGGTCGACACCTGTTCTTCGAGCGCGTCCAGCCGGGCATCCAGCCCGGGCGCCTGAGGTGTCCCGACGATCGAAGTGGCGATCGGGCCATCGACCGTGGCGGGTGTGGAGGGGCCGCGCGCTGCGCACGCGAGAGCGGCGGACAACAGGATGGCCGCCAGGCACAGCTTGCTGGCCCGGCGGGCGAGCCCGAGAATCCGCCTGTTCATTCTTTCGGTTCGAAATCCTTCCGCCCCGCGCATTCAGTGGACAAAGAGGAGCGCCAGGACAGAAATGACCGTGCGCTGCGAATGGGCCGGCAACGAACTCATGATCGCCTACCACGATACCGAGTGGGGCGTTCCCGTGCGGGACGACCGCAGGCTGTTCGAGTTCCTGGTGCTCGAAGGCGCACAGGCCGGGCTCAGCTGGAACACGATCCTCAAGCGCCGGGAGGGTTACCGGCGGGCGTTCGCTGGATTCGATCCGGTCGCCGTCGCCCGTTTCGACGACCGCATGGCGGAGAGGCTGCTCGCCGATACGGGCATCATCCGCAACCGCCTCAAAGTCTCTTCGACGATCCAGAACGCCAGGGCCTTTCTAAAGGTCCGGGACGAGTTCGGGTCGTTTTCCAGCTACATCTGGGGGTTCGTAGGCGACAAGCCGATCCGAAACGGGTGGAAGGCGATGTCAGAGATACCGGCGCGAACCGAACTGTCGGACCGGATCAGCAAGGACCTCAAGTCGAGGGGTTTCTCATTCGTGGGGTCGACCATCGTCTACGCGCACATGCAGGCCACCGGCATGGTCAACGACCACCTCGTGACCTGTTTCCGCTACGCGAAGGTCTGATCCGACCGCGGGAGTGCAATCCCGGGCGGCTGCTCCCGGCATTACCAGCATGGGAACGGTGCGCCGCCGGGGCAGGCGACCGCCCACGTTGTCCCGGTGAAGCCGGCGCGCTCCCTGAATATGAAGGCCCGAGAACCCGAATCGAACGCGGGTCAGCCCGGTCGGTTCAGCGCCGGGTCCTGCAGCCGGCCGGCGAACACTTCCACCGCCGAAGCTTCGACTCAGATGACGCATCTGGGGATCTTCCCGTGAGCTGCGGAGTGCCCCTTCCCGATGATCTCCGCGCTGGGCGTGTCGACCAGGCAGAATGGCGACGATTTGGCCTCGTCCGGCCAGTCGGTCGGAAGACGGATGCCCTAGCG
>Ga0194112_10004486_pt1 | contig 19089 bp, 14 predicted proteins | sample TA2MahC400mmetaG_FD_146191 | JGI IMG/M metagenome (GOLD analysis project Ga0194112, IMG submission 146191) | Freshwater microbial communities from Lake Tanganyika, Tanzania - TA2015016 Mahale Deep Cast 400m | ecosystem: Environmental > Aquatic > Freshwater > Lake | place: Tanzania: Lake... | reverse complement strand
ACTACGACGACCTCGTCCGCCCCGAACCGGCCAAGACACGCCGCCAGTCACCTGCGGCGAAGGCCGGCGAGACCGAGAGCAAATCGCTGACTCCGGAACGCGGGTTGGATATGGTGGTGGCGACCTTCGAGGCCATCAGTGAAGAACGCCGTGGCGACGACCCCATCTTCGGCTCCATGATCAAGCAGACCCTCAAGCGCCGCAACCCCGGCTTCAACGAACGCGCCCACGGCTTCCGCAGCTTCAACGACCTGCTCCTCGAAGCCCAGAAACGCAACATGCTCAAGCTCGAAGCCGACGCCAAATCCGGCGGCTACATCGTCCGAGGCGTCGAATGAATCGCTGCGCGGTTCTTGTCCTCGTCGCAGTTCTTTCCTGCGCCGCCGCACCGCGCGACCTCAACCGTAACGAGAATCGAAAACCCGGTACGGCGGATTGGCAACTCACACGCGTCCGCCTCGACAGCGCTACCGGCATGCGCTCGCCGTTTGTCGAAGGCTACTGCTCGCGTCAATCGGTTCTCGCCGGCGAGCCGCTCGACATCATGGTCTCGACCGATCCGCCATCGAAGTTCAAGATCGAGATCTTTCGCACCGGCTACTACGGCGGCAAAGGCGCGCGGTTGCTGAAGACGCTCGGGCCGTTCCAAGGCAAGGCGCAGACGGTGCCGAAGCCGGGACCGAAAGACATCCACGAGTGCAAGTGGGAAGTGACAGCGCAACTCACAATCCCGAAAGACTGGATCAGCGGCGTTTATCTTGGCCGGCTTACGACGTTGCCGGACGAGAAGGACAAGCCGTATTGGCAGAGCTACGTTATCTTCATCGTGCGCGACGAACGGGCCGCCGACATCTTGTTCCAGTGCTCTGATAACACCTGGCAGGCCTACAACCGATGGCCGACGAAATTCTCGGTTTATACGCACCCGAAAGGCAATCAGGGTCCGTGGGCCGATGTGAGCTTCGACCGGCCTTACGGTCGGCAGTCGCAATACACCGGGATTGTCAACGACCCGCTCTCAGTCGGTTCCGGCGAGTTCCTCTCGTTTGAGCAGCCGTTTTCATACTGGCTCGAAGAGAACGGCTACGACGTGACCTATTGCACCAACAGCGACATGCTCGCGCCCGATCGGGGCCTCAAGTGCAAGGTCTTTCTCAGCGTCGGGCACGATGAGTATTGGGACATCCGCCAGTTCCGCAGCGCCGAGAAGATGCGCGACGCCGGCGTGAACCTGATGTTTTTCTCCGGCAACGCCGTGTGCTGGGTCAGCCCGTTCCGTGCCAACAGCAGCGGTGTGCCAAACCGCATTATCTTCCGCGGCGGCCCTTATGGCGGAAAGCAGGAATACGTTCAGGAACGTCACACCAAGAACGGCCCGTTCCCCGAGACCGGTCCCGATGAGGGCTTGCTCATGGGCGCCCGCAACGGTCGTCCGATCAACGGCGGCGGCGATTGGATCGTCACCAAGCCCGGCCACTGGATGTTCGCCGGCACCGGCCTGAAGAAAGGCGACCGCATTCCCGGCCTCGTCGGTTGGGAATACCACAATCTTGCCGCCACGGAGATCCCCGGCCTTGAGATTGTCGCCGAAGGTCCCGTCTGGGTCGGGGGCACGACGTTGTCGCATTACACCGCCACGATCTATCCCGGCCCGAAAAAGAATTTCGTTTTCAACGCCGCCACCATCTTCTGGTGTCAGGATTTGTCCATGCCGCCGGGGCACACGTTGCCGTGGTCGCACTGGAGCCGGCCCCACGGCCCCGACCCGCGCGTGCAGCAAATCACGCACAACCTGCTGCGGAGGGCAATCGGCAAATGAGAACCACACTCTTGCTCGCGTGTTTGTTTGTTTGTGTCGCCGCACAAGCCAATCTCATTCGTGACGAGAATCGCAAAACAGGCGCGCTTGACTGGCAGCTCACGCGCGTCCGTACCGACAAGAACAACTACCGCTCGCCATGGATCGAAGGTTACTGCTCGAAGCAATCCGTCCTCGCCGGCGAATCGCTCGACATCATGGTCTCGACCGATCCACCGGAAAAATTCAAGATCGAGATTTTCCGCACCGGCTACTACGGCGGCAAAGGTGCGCGGTTGATGCAAACGCTCGGCCCGTTGCAGGGAACCGCGCAACCGATTCCGCCTCTCGGTGAGAAGCGTTTGCGCGAATGCCGTTGGAAAGCGTCGGCAACGTTGAAGATTCCCAAGGACTGGGTGAGCGGCGTGTATCTCGGACGGTTGACGACGTTGCCGGATGCCGATGACAAACCATACTGGCAGAGCTACGTCATCTTCATTGTCCGTGACACACGTCGCGCCGACGTGCTGTTCCAGTGCAGCGACAACACCTGGCAGGCGTACAACCGCTGGCCGGTCAACGAATCGCTCTACACCGACCCGCGCGGTGCCCACGCGCGCGAGGTCGCTTCGAGTTTCGACCGCCCTTACGGTCGCCAAGCGCAATACACCGGCATCGTCAACGACCCGCTCTCCGTCGGCTCCGGCGAGTTCTTGTCGTTCGAGCAGCCTCTCGCTTATTTCCTCGAACAACACGGTTACGACGTGACCTACTGTTGCAATAGCGATTGTCTCGACGCCTCGCAGATCACGCGTTGCAAGACGTTCATCAGCGTGGGCCACGACGAATACTGGGACGTGCGGCAATACGACGCGACCAAGGCCGCCATCGAGTCGGGCGTCAACGTCCTCTGGCTCTGTGGTAACTCGGTCTTCGGCGTCACCCCGTTCTCGCCGTCCTGCGATGGCCGGCCCAACCGGATCATCACGCGCACCGGCCATTTCGCCGGGCTGACTGACGAGGAGATGGCGCAGGCCGAGAAGATCATGACCAAGGAATGGAAGCGGATGGGGCCTGACGAGAGCCTCATCATCGGCGCGCGAACGATCATCCCGTTCAACGGCGGCGGCGATTGGACCGTCACCAAGCCCGACCACTGGATGTTCGCCGGCACCGGCATGAAGCAAGGCGACGCCATCCCCGGCATCGTCGGCTGGGAACATCACGGCGCGCCCGCCAAACTGCCCGGCCTCGAAATCGTCGCCGAGGGCACCGTCTGGGCCGGCGGCGTCACGCCCGCGCACTGGACCGCCACGATCTATCCGGGCCCGAAGAACAACTTCGTCTTCAACGCCGCGAGCATCTTCTGGGTGCAGGCGTTGAGCATGCCGCCGGGTCACACGTTGCCGTGGTCGCACTGGAGCCGCCCGCACGGCCCCGACCCGCGCGTGCAGCAGATCATGCACAACCTGTTGAAGCGCGCCATCGAACCCCACAAGTAAGGATCACATCCATGAATCGCCGCACGTTTATCAACCCACATTTACCGGATATGCTTCACAATCCGCAGGCAACAATCTATAGTTCAGCCCCATAAACAAAGGCTTTCGTCACTGTTGAAGTTACCAAAAAAGGAGAATCCAATGGGTGAAAGCAAAAAACGGGCTCTGCGCGTTAGTTTTGATGGACGGTTGAAGTTGGAATTTCATGGGGCGAAGATCACTTCCGATGCGGGTCTGCTGGTGTACCGCGAACTCGACGAGGCATTGGAACTGACCATCCGGAGTGGTGATCTGTTGGATGACTGGCGCACAGGGAAGAACACGCAACACTCACTGGTGGCGCTGCTACGGCAATCGATCTTTAGCCGTCTGGCTGGTTACGAAGATACCAATGACGCCGAACGGCTCGCGGTTGATCCCACCATGCGACAGGTCGTTGGCGGGCGAGCCAGCGAACGCAGTGCCGCCTCCACCAGTCAGATGGGACGATTCGAGACGGAAGTGTTGACGCAGCCGAGGAATCTGGCGGAGTTGACGCGGTTGTCGGGGATCTGGATTGAGGAGTTGCGGGAACGTCAACCCATGCGGGAACTCATTCTGGACATGGACAGCTCGGTCAGCGAAACCTACGGCGAACAAGAAGGCACGGCGTACAACGGGCATTTCGGCTGCACTTGCTACCACCCGCTGTTTTGTTTCAATCAGTTTGGTGATGTGGAGCGTACCTTGTTGCGGGAAGGCAATGTCCATAGTGCCAAAGATTGGCTGGCTGTACTGGAGCCGGTGGTGTCGCGCTATCGCGGCCAGAAGTTACCACGCTACTTCCGGGCGGATGCGGCCTTTGCCAACCCGGAAGTGTATGAGTTTTTGGAAGCCGAAGGCTATAGCTATGCCATTCGCCTGCCGGCCAACGATGTGTTGCAGCGGGAGATCGCGCCGCTGCTGACCCGCCCGGTGGGACGGCCATCGAATACACCGGTGGTCTGGTATGCGGACTTTTTGTATCAGGCGCAAAGTTGGAATCGCGCTCGCCGCGTGGTGGCCAAGGTGGAGTGGCACAAGGGCGAACTGTTTCCCCGCGTTGGGTTCATCGTGACCAACCTGACCCGGTCAGCCAAACGGGTGGTACGGTTCTACAACCAACGGGGCACGGCGGAACAGTGGATCAAGGAAGGCAAAAACGCCGTCAAATGGACCCGGCTGTCTTGTCACGACTTCGTGGACAACCAAGTGAGGTTGCAGCTATTTGTGTTGGCGTACAATCTGGGCAACTTCCTGCGGCAGGCGGTGCTGCCCCGAGCGGTGCGGCACTGGACGCTGACGACGTTGCGGGAAAAACTAATCAAGATCGGAGCGAAGGTAGTGCGCCATGCCCGGCAAGTGATCTTCCAGATGGCGGAAGTGGCAATCCCACGGGAATTGTTTCGGATGATTCTGGAGCGGATTGGGCGATTGAGGTTGCCGACACCACAGACGGGTTGATGTCAACGGAATGAAATAGCTGCAAAGTGTGCGTGAGGAGGGAAGGATTGTGCCGATGATCGGTCAAAATTCGCAATGGAACCCGTTCGCAAGCAGAAACAATGTTGTTGGATGCAACAATCTAGTCTGGAAACGGTTACAATTAACTTGCGGACAACATCAGAGAGGATAAAATGCCGTCGATGAAACTAACTGCCTCGCGAAAAACGCAGGGCATAAACCATATGGGAAATGTCGGGTAAAGAATAGGAGGAATGCCATGACGGAATTTATTGATTCTCCACTCAGTCGAAGACGTTTTCTGCAGCAGAACACAGCGGCTTTTCTGGCCGCCTCCGTGGCGGGTATGACTGTTGCCGAATTGTTCGGAGCCGCGCGGCCTGGCGCGAAGAATCCGCATCCCATTCGTCTGGGTATTGCGGGGGGCGGACCCTTTGGCAACACGTTCCAACATTTTCAGGACCATCCGGATTGCGAGGTGGTTGGCGTCACTGATGTGCGACCGAGGCGTCGAGCGCGGCTGATGCAGACGTATCGTTGCTCCAAAGCCTACGATTCGCTTGAGGAGATGGTGAAAGATCGTTCCATGGATGCCATCGCCATCTTCACCGACGGCAACCTCCATGTGGACCACGTGGTGAGGGCCATGAAACATGGCAAGCATGTCATATCGGCCTGCCCGGCAGCGTGGGGTAGTTACGAGGATGCAGACCGTCTATACGACGCGGTCAAATCCAGCGGGCTTACCTACATGATGGCCGAGACCAGTGTGTTCTCGGATTTCTATCTCTCCGCGAAGCAAATGTATGACGAAGGAAAGTTTGGCGATATCTATCATTTCGAGAGCGCCTATCAACATCCCGGCATGGAGGTGCTTTGTCATGAAACAGGCAACGATGGGCCGCCGTGGGAAAAGGGAAAACGAACTTGGCGGCGCGGCTTTCCGCCCATGTTTTATCCGACGCATAACATCGGTTATTTTACCGGCATGACCGGCGAACGGTTGGTCGAGGTCAGTTGCACCGGCTGGGGTGATGACGACCCGATCCTCAAAGACAATGCGTACAAGAATCCTTTCTGGAATTGCTACGGCCAGTTTCTCTCGGACAAGGGACACTCCGCGCGCATTGACATTGTGTGGAAAGGCCCGGTCATGCCGGGGCATCCCACGCGGTGGACCGGAACCAAGATGAGTTTCTACGCGAACAACAACCCCCAAAGCGCTCTGCATCCCGCGACACTGATTCATGAAGGACAACTCGAAAAGGCCAGTGACGGCTATAAGCACCAAACCGGCCACAAAGAATTGTTCCAGCAAGAAGAGTGGTATCGAAGCGAGCGTCTTCCCGAACCGTTGCGGGTAAGGAACAAACATTGCGATTCACACACATTCATTTGCCATGAGTTCATTCAAGCGTTAAAAGAAAGGCGACGTCCGCTTGTGCATGTGGCTGAGGCGTTGGCCTACACCGTGCCCGGAATCGTGGCGCATCAATCCGCGCTTCGGGGCGGTGAAAAACTGAAGATTCGCCACTACGACGTTGTATGAAGAATAATGACTGATGAAACGGTGCCCCTATGAAAACAAATCTCAAATTCCCGCTTTTTCTTATTGCCTGCCTGTTAATGCCGGTATCTTTTTTGCCTGTTTCTGCGGTCGAACCAAAACCGAACGTCATCATTATTCTGACCGATGATCTCGGCTACGGCGATCTCGCCTGTTACGGGCATCCGAAATTCAAGACGCCCCATCTTGACCGGATGGCCGCTGAAGGGGCGCGTCTTATGCAGTTCAATTGCCCATTAAGGGAATTTTCAGCCGTATATTTAAAACGCGAAACTGTCGCTGAAGTAATTTCAAAATAGGAAAAACTCATGACTATCATCAGGCTGTTCTCTGTTCTGTTGTTCCTCTTCGTTCCGCCATGGAGCTTTTCCGGCGATAAACCAACTACTCCGGAAGCGGTCAGGCTGCGGGAATGGACTTTCCGGGAACCCGATGATTTCCAGGGCTGGGAAGCCCGTCACTGGTCGAAAGTCTCCGTGGCCGAATACAGTCTGCGCGGACGAACGGAAAAAAATGCCCAACTGTCTTCTCCGCCTATCGATCTGCCCGCCGATAAATGCAATATCCTCTCAGTGCGGATAAAAAGCGACAGCGTGGGAAGCTGCCGTATATTTTTCCGGACCGATGAGGAGAAGCAGTTCTCACCGGCCAAAATGACCGTGTTGAAAATCAAGGGCGATAATCGCTTTGGCGACTACCAGGTCAATCTGGGGTTGCATTCCCTCTGGACAGGAATGAGAAGGCAGCTGCGCTTTGACCCGGTCAACGAGGCCAATATCGAAATAGCCTGGCTCAACCTGGATTATTCAACAGCCATTACCCGGGTCGAAAAGGAGGCTCCATCCACTGAAGCCATATCTGAGGATAAATCCGTCAAACTGCCTCCCGCCCTCCAGCTCCCCTCGCCAGCCGACCTGTCCAGGCTGACCCGGACGTCAGTTTTGGAGATCAGCGCAGAGCCCGTGCTGGATAAGTACCCGGTTGAACGTCAAATCGATATACTCCGGGGCAGCCGGGAGAAATTTCAGCCGGTGTGCGACTTTCAGGATCTGTCCGGTTGGAAGCTGGAGCTCTACGGAAGTGCCCGCGCCCAGGCCGCCCGTAGCCGGGAAGTGCCGCTCTGGGATTCGTATTGTCTCAAAATTCAATTACTCGCCGGTGTCCAGCAAAACGGCTACCTCTGCCTTATTCCGCCCCGTCCGCTTTTAATCAGTAATACCTTTACCAGCGTCCAACTCTACGGCCGGCTGCGGATTAATTCTTCAAACAAAACCGAAATCGCCAACAACAGGGGTGGATATGTGAAGGCTCGTTTCCGGGATAGATCCGGTAGCATTTACACCGTACCGCTCGGTCCCCTTACCCATACCCATCAGGGGCAGTGGCGCCTGCTGCACTGTAGCTGGCAGGAGAAATCTTTTCTCGGGCCTGCCGCCGGTGTCGACCAGGTCACCCTCGCCCGCATCGGCGGCCTGCGCCGCTGCTCTTGGGAAGAGGAGGGCCAGGGCAGCCCGCAATTACCTCTGCAGCTGACGGCCTTGATTATTCTTTTACCACGGGAAGAGGTCGCCTCACAAGTGGAAGCTATTTATCTCGATTCGCTTGGGCTGTCCGTTGATCTCCAGCCGCAGCTTCCGCCCGGCACCGATCTCGATCTCCGCCCTTATCTGCAGACGACAGACACCATCCTACCGATGAATAAGGAACGGAAGTATACCAACCTGGTCATGAATGTCGGAAAAAGTTACCTGTTCAAATATTCCGGACCCGACGGAGAGCTGGTCTATTCTTATAAGCCGCAGTCGGGGCTGTTGTCCGACATCCAGGTTTCCTGGAACGGGAAAACCACGTTTTCCCCTCTGCACGGCGGCGGCCTCAATATCTGTCCCGGCGATGACGACCGCGAGGTGATTGCCGCCGTCGATCCGCTTGCCACCCGGGAATTGCTTTCGGTTCACCAGGTGGGTGAAAGAGTGCTGTCCCGCTGGCGTCAGCCGACCGCCGGGACACCGCAGGAATATACCGTGGAGATGCAGGTTAAGCAGAAGAGCCTGATTATTGACCTCCATGAAGACAGCGGCCGCTGCGCTTCTTTCACCTTCGGCCGGGCCGAAGGCGTAGCGGCAGGCCGGCTGGTGGATATTCCCTATATGCAGTACGATGGTTCGTCCATATTCAATGTCGCCCAGCCGCTGGCCCTGCTGGTTGACAACCAGCTTTTCGTGACGGCCATCCTCGATTGGTATAGCAGCGACTGCACTTATCCTTTCGGCGCCAACCCTGACCAAACCGGAAGGACTGCTGATACGTTTATTTACAACGGCGGCTGTTACTATTTGCGGAAGACCGACGGCCGGCGTAATCCGCTGCGCGAGCGAATTTTTCTGACCGTTTCGCCGGATTACCAGGAAGTGCTGCCTAGTATACCCAATCCGCGATCAACGTTCATATCACGCATGGCCGGTTCCTGGTATGTGTTCCGGGCTGACGTCATGCCCGAATTCTTCCGCCGGCTTCATGAATTCGGCCTGCGTGATATCCTGGCCCTGCATCACATCAATCACAGCCTCAATCCCGGGGATGGCAATGCCGTAAACTTCAGAGTTGATCATCCGCGGGCGGCGCTATTGCAGGGTCGCTGGCTTGAAGACTATGTCGACGGCTTGCGCCGGCTCGGTTACAGCTATGGTTTTCTGACCTACGGAGATCATATATCACCCTTCAATCAATATTTCCAGGAAGGCCTCATTTCTCGCGGTCAGGATAATTCGTTCCGCTTTGTCATCGGCGATACCTTGGCCCTCAAACCGGCTCAGGGACTGCAACTTTTCCGGGATTATTATCCGAAAATGTACGAAAAATATCGTCCTGATTTTCATCATTTTGACACCTACGCCGCCGTTTCGGAAATTGAACATATCGACTTCGATTCCCGCAATCCCCAGGCCGCCAGCTACCGTCAATCCCTGGCTTATAAGTGCCTGCAGCTGCTCGAGGTGAAAAAATACGGTGTGATTGCCAACGTGGAGGGGCGGCGCCATTTCATGGTGGCTGGTTTCGCCGACAGCGCTCACGGCACCTGCGACGGCAGGCAGTTCCAGGCGGAGAGGCTGCTCATTCCTGATTTCAATCTCCTGAAGATTCATCCGTTGATGGTCACCTACTACACCAAGCTCTTTCACAACCGGCGGGCCAAAAACCTGGAGGTGGAACCAGCTACCGGCTTCAGCCAGGAGCGGGCCTGGGTCATAGCCAACGGCCATGCCGGCTGGACCTACCCCCCCATTTCCTCCCGGCAGGATCGCGCTTCATTCGCGAGAATCCTCAGCGACTATTACACTTTCAAAAGCTTGCAAGGTTGCTATCTGCCGGCCAGAGCAGTTGCCATTGAATTCTACGACGCCGGTAGATTTTACGACACCTCCACCGCCCTCAAAAATGGTGCGATAGACGGAGGTCGGCTGCGCGTCAGGTATGAGAATGGCACCGAAGTGTGGGTCAATTACAATAAAAGCGACGATTGGACTGTGCCGACCACGGCCGGGGATCTGGTGCTCCCTCCCTGGGGCTATTATTGTTACCGCAGGAATTATCACCTGCAGTACGCGGCCCGGCGTGGTGAGGACAAGATCGAGTATGTGCAGTCACCGGGTTACTTATTCATTGACACCTTCGGCCGGATGCAGACCTGTGGCCCGCTCTCAGCCCGGGGTGCCGCCGCGGTTTTACTGTTGACCAATAATGCGCTGCTGGTAATTCCCACCGGTGGTTACGGCAATCCGGTTACAACCACCGAATTATCGCCCACGGTGGTAAACGGCCGCAGGATCGAGGATTTGTCCGGTTTTGAAAAGGTCGCCGCTGCCCGGGGCTGCCCGATAATCGAGCTCGACAAGAAGTATTTTTTCCCTGGCCGGACTGTCTTGGCGGTCGAAGCGTATACCGACGATGGGCAGCCGGGTGGTCCTTACCCCTTTCAGGATACCGGGGAGAAAATCCGTATCGAGCCGAATGATAAATTCCTTAAATACCTGGTCAGGGGTGTTAAGTGACTGCAGGTAAAACAATATCCACCGCCAATCCCGGCCGCCGCTGGCGGGCACGCTGGATCTGGCACGAGGCGGACAATCCCGCCGGATCGCTCTTTTTCAACTACACCACCTGGGCGAGCGCCAATGGCATTCCGGGCGAACTACCTGAAAATGACTACGACAACGACGGGCTTTCCAATCTGATGGAGTACGCGCTCGGTTTGGACCCCAAAGTTTCCAATCCGCTCACCTATAACTTCGACGACAACACGATTACCTTCCCCAAGGGCAGCGACGCCATCAACAATGGTGATGTCACTTACATTATCGAAACTGCGACCGACCTCGTCGCCGGCGATTGGAATTCGTCCGTCACGCACACCCCACCCGACGCCTCACCAACCATCCAATACTCATTTCCCAGCGATCAGCCAAAAGGCTTTGCCCGCCTAAGAATAATACTATCGGCTCCGTAAAAGCGGTTGGGTGCTTGCTCCCTCCAAACTCAAGGCCGGTAGGGCGGCTGAAAAACTTCGAGTTCAAACGTGTAGCCGAAGACTTGTTGGCGGCGGACGACGGTTTTGTGGTCCGGCTCGTGGACGTGCGGCGGTTCGGGCAGGTCTTCAAGGCGAACAAGGTTCTCGTCAAGCCAAAGACGGTACGGACGTTCCTTGGCCATTTTCTTTTTGAGTTCGTCATCGGCGACGATGCGGCCCTGTTCGGTATCAATGAGGAACATCCGGCCCGGCTGAAGCCGCCCCTTTTGCGCGATCATGTTTGGCGGGATGTCGAGCACGCCGACTTCGCTGGCCATGATGACGCGGTCGTCCTTGGTGACGTAGTAACGCGAGGGGCGGAGGCCGTTGCGGTCGAGACAGGCGCCGATCTTGACGCCGTCGGTGAACGCGATGCTGGCAGGGCCGTCCCACGGTTCCATGAGGCAGGAGTGATACTGGTAGAAGGCGCGTTTCTCGTCGGGCATTGACTCGTGGTGTTCCCACGGTTCGGGGATCATCATCATCATCGCGTGGGGCAGGGAACGGCCTGAGAGGATGAGGAATTCGAGGACGTTGTCGAACATGGCGGAATCAGAGCCGTCCTCGTGGATGATCGGGAAAAGTTTTCGGATGTCGGGACCCCAGACGTCGGAGCGGAGCATGGACTGGCGGGCGCGCATCCAACTGACGTTGCCGCGGAGCGTGTTGATCTCGCCGTTGTGGGCGACGTAGCGGTAGGGATGAGCGCGATACCAGCTCGGGAAAGTGTTTGTGCTGAAACGCGAGTGGACGAGCGCGAGCGCGGACTCCATCGAGCGATCGTTCAATTCGGGGTAGAACTTGTCGAGTTGGTCGGACATCAACATGCCCTTGTAGATGATCGTCCGGCAGGACAGACTGACGATGTAGAACCAATCGCCGCCCTTGATGCCGGAGTAGCGGATGCCTTTCTCGGCGAGCTTGCGGATGACGTAAAGCTTGCGCTCAAACGCGAGGTCGTTGGGCAGCTTCGGGTCGCGCCCGATGAACACCTGGCGGATGATCGGCTCGGAGAAACGCGCGGTCTTGCCCAGTGAACTGTCCGCCATCGGCACAGTTCGCCAGCCGAGGAATGGCAGGTCTTCGGACGCGACGATTTCCTCGAAGAGTTTCTCGCACTTGTAACGCTCTGACGGGTCAGGCGGGAGATAGACCATCCCGACGCCGTACTCGCGCGGCCCTGGCAACTCGATGCCGAGTTGGCCGCACGCCTTCTTCAGGAACGAATGCGGCACCTGCATCAGGATGCCCGCGCCGTCGCCCGTGTTCGGCTCGGCGCCGGCGGCGCCGCGGTGGCAGAGGTTGACGAGCACCTGCAACGCGTCGCGCACGATCTGGTTGGACTTGCGTCCCTTGATGTCCACGACGAACCCGACGCCGCACGCGTCGTGTTCCCATTGTGGATCGTAGAGGCCCTGGGGATTCATCTCAGTGTGTTCCTTTGCCGTTCTTGAGTAGCAAGTCCAGAAACTCGCGTGTGTTGGTGTAAAAACGTTTGCCGCGCCGATGCACAATGCCCAGCGGCCGCGTGAACTTCTCGCCGTTCAACCGCGCCGCCCCCAGCATCCGCAGCGCCACTTCCCGCGCCAGCGTCGGCTCCGGCAGGATCGCCACGCCCGCGCCGACTTCGACGGCGCGCTTGATCGCCTCGATGTTGTCGAACTCCATCACCACGTCCACGCGCGCCCCGCAGCGTCGCAACAGCCGGTCAATCTGCCGGCGGATCACGAGGTTCTTGTCGAACGCCACGAACTTCTCGCCCGCCAGGTCCGCTGGCCAGACCGCCGCGTTTCTCGCAAAACGGTGCCCCGGCGGAAACACCACCATCATCCGCTCTGCGCGCCACGGGATGAGCGTGATCTCTTTGCGTTGCTGGGGGAACGACACGATCCCAAAATCCACGGCATCCTCCAGCACGCGCTCATAGACGCGGTCCGGGTGCAGATACTCGACTTGGACGCGCGCTTGCGGATGCGACTCCGAGAACCGCTGGACGTACCGGCTCATGTCGCCCAGCCCGACCGAATAGATGGCGGCGACGCGGACGGTGGAGTTCAAGTCAGTCTGGACCTGACGGACGGCGTTCTCCAAGTCGGTGTAGCCCTGCAACAGGTCGCGGCACCCATCGTAGAACAACTTGCCCTGCGGCGTCGGATCCAACGGGCGGCGCGACCGGTCAATGAGGGTGACGCCCAGATGGCGTTCGAGGTTGTTCACCGTCTGGCTGGCGGCGGACTGAAGGACGCCGTTGGCCTCCGCGCCGCGGCTGAAGCTGCGGAGACGGACCACGTCGCAAAAGATTTTCAATGCCTCTATCTGCATTATCTTTCGTAATAGTTAATTGTTATAGCATCAGGATAACTAATCCCACGGCCCTCCCCTGTCAAGTACAAGGTTGACGCCAGCGCCGGTTCCGGCGAATATGCCCTGGAACCAACCACGAAGGACACTTATGAAAACTGTCAAACAACTCTCCCTCTTCCTCGAAAACAAACCCGGCACACTGGCCGCGATGTGCCGGACGCTCGCGGCCGCCAAGATCAACGCGCTGGCCATTTCCGTCACCGACGGCGTGGACCATGCCGTCGTTCGCATGGTCGTGGACGAGCCGCAGAAGGCCCTCCATCTGCTCGGCGAGCGGGGCGTGCTCGTTGTCGAGCGCGATGTCTTGCTGATCGCCTGCCAGAACCGCCCCGGCGAACTCGCCGCGATCGCGCGCAAACTCTCCTCCGCCAAGGTGAACATTGAATACGCGTACGCCGCCGCCGTTCCGGAAGCGAGCGCGGGCGCAATGATCCTGCGCGTGGACAACCTTGCCGCCGCCCGCCGAATCTTGAAAGGACACTAGAATGAGCACCCGCGAAAACAACGCCACCATGGCGGTCTTCCTCGACCTCGAAAACATCGCCCTCGGCGCCCTCGATGCGCATTTCCCGAAGTTCGACATCCAGAAAGTCCTCGAACGCCTCCTGCTGAAGGGCCACATCGTCGTCAAAAAGGCCTACTGCGACTTTGACCGCTACAAGGCGTTCAAGCGCGACCTCCACGAGGGCGCGTTCGAGATGATCGAGATTCCGCACGTCCGCCAATCCGGCAAGAATTCCGCCGACATCCGCATGGTCGTGGACGCCCTCGACCTCTGCTACACCAAGCAGCACGTGGACACCTTTGCCATCATCAGCGGCGACTCTGATTTCTCGCCGCTGGTGAGCAAGCTGCGCGAGAATGACAAGACCGTCATCGGCGTCGGCGTCAAGAATTCCACCTCCGACCTCTTCATCAACAACTGCGACGAGTTCCTCTACTACGACGACCTCGTCCGCCCCGAACCGGCCAAGACACGCCGCCAGTCACCTGCGGCGAAGGCCGGCGAGACCGAGAGCAAATCGCTGACTCCGGAACGCGGGTTGGATATGGTGGTGGCGACCTTTGATGCCATCAGCCAGGAACGCCGCAGCGACGACCCGATCTTCGGCTCGATGATCAAACAGACCTTGAAGCGGCGTCACCCCGGCTTCAACGAACGCGCCCACGGCTTCCGCAGCTTCAACGACCTGCTCATCGAAGCCCAGAAACGCAATCTCCTCAAGCTCGAAGCCGATGCCAAATCCGGCGGCTACATCGTTCGAGGCGTCGAATGAACCGCCGCACGTTTCTGAAAGCTGTCGCCGCCACGGCCGCAGTTGGCGCCGCGGCTCCCACCGTCATTCACGCCGCGGACGCAAAACCCGTCCTGCTCGGCGGCAAACCCGTCCACACCGGCGGCTGGCCGATGTGGCCCCGGTGGAATGAGGCGTGGGAACAAGGCGTCCTCAACGTCTATCGCACCTGCAAGTGGAACCGCAACTCCGACAAACACGTCGAGACCTTCGAGACCGCCTTCGCCAACATGCTCGGTGCCAAGAAATGCGTTACCACCACCAGCGGCACAACCGCGATGACCGTCGCCTTGCACGCCATGGAGGTGGGCGCTGGCGACGAAGTCATTACGTCGCCGTTCACGTTCATCGCCCCGTACAACGTCATCCTGAACGTCAGCGCGCTGCCGGTTTTCGCCGATACCAATCCTGAGACGCTGACGATGTGTCCGAAGAGCATCGAAAAGCTCATCACCGACCGGACCCGGGCCATCCTGCCCGTCCACATCTTCGGTTCGCCGTGCGACATGGACGCCATCAACGCCATCGCCAAGAAACACAAACTCGCCGTCATCGAGGATGCCTGTCAGGCGTGTCTGGCCGAATACGACGGACGCAAGGCCGGCACGCTGGGCGACCTCGGTTGTTTCAGTTTCCAGGAATCCAAACACCTACCGGCGGGAGAGGGCGGCGCCGTGACCGGCATGGACGAGCGCCTGATTGACAAGTGCAATTCCTTCCACAACGTCGGTCGTCCTGTTGGCGCCAACAAGGGCACCGGCGCGTTCACACGCGGCCACAACCTGCGCATGATGCAAGTGCAGGCTGTTATCCTTCTGCAAGAGCTTGAAGCCCGCAAACAGGACATCCTCACCCGCTGCGCCAACGCCGACTATCTCAGCGCCGCGCTGAACAAGATCCCCGGCATCGCGACCGCGCGCCTGCAAAAGAACAGCCGGGCCGTCTGGTATCTCTACCCGTTCCGCTACGACGAGAAGCAGTTCAACGGACTCTCGCGCGAGAAGTTCGCCAAGGCGCTCTCCGCCGAGGGTGTTCCGTGCTCGCCGTCGTATCGCGAGCAATACAACGAGGGCGTGATTGACGAGGCGATCAACTCGCGCGGCTTCAAACGCCTCTGGACCAGCGCCCAGTTGAAGGCGTACCGCGACAGTTTCCAGCAGTTGAAAGGCACGAAACAAGCCTGCCAGACCGTCGTCGCGATTGGCAACAAGATGTTGCTGGCCGAGCGCAGCGCCCTCGACCACATCCCCGAAGCCATCCGCAAGATCCAGAAGTTCAGCGCCGAGCTGGCAAAACGTTGAGAAGAATGACGAAGGACGAATGACGGATTGTCGAAGGAATGCGGAAATCCGAATGCTTCAAACACCGCGCTGCATTCATCATTTGTCCGCCATGTAAGTTCGTGCTTGAAGCGCGTCGGTCACCGGGCGTATGAAGTGCCACACCGTAACAACTGCGACGACCGCCGTAATCGCTGCGACACTCCGGTTGCCGCGCCGTAGTATAAACGAGCAAAACCAGTAAAGGAGAGTCCCATGAATCGCCGCACATTTCTGCAAGCTGTCGCTGCCACTGCCGCTTTCGGCGCTGCGCGCCCCAACATTTCCCTCGCCGCGGATGCCAAGCCCGCGTTGCTCGGCGGCAAACCCGTCCACACCGGCGGCTGGGTGAGCTGGCCGCAGTGGCGTCCGGAGTGGGAGGCGAAGATCATGGAGGTGTATCGCAGCCGTAAGTGGTTCCGTCTCTCCGGGCCGAACGTGCCAGAGTTCGAAGAGGCTTGGGCGAAAATGATCGGCGCAAAAAAGGCGCTCGCCTGCGCCAGCGGGACCACCTCGCTCATCATTGGCCTCAACGTCATGGACGTTGACGCCGGCGACGAAGTGATCACTTCCCCCTACACGTTCATTGCCACTTACAACGCCATACTCAACCGCAAAGCGTTGCCGGTGTTCGCCGACACCAACCCGGAGACGCTCACGATGTGTCCGAAGTCCCTCGAGAGCCGGATCACCGAACGCACCAAGGCCATCATGCCCGTCCACATTTACGGGATGCCATGCGACATGGATGCGATCAACCCCATCGCGAAGAAACACAAGCTGGCCGTGGTCGAGGACGCCTGCCAAGCGTGGCTCGCCGAATACAAAGGCCGCAAGTGCGGCACGCTCGGCGACGTCGGCGGGTTCAGCTTCCAGGAATCCAAGCACATCCCGTCCGGCGAAGGCGGCGTCGTCACCAGCATGAGCGAGGAGTTGATAGACAAGTGTAATTCCTACCACAACTGTGGCCGTGCTTGCGGCACCAACAAGGGCACCGGCAGCTTCACCCGCGGCGACAACTACCGGATGACGCAGTTCCAAGCCGCGCTCTTGCTCCAGCAGTTCGACAAGCTGAAGAAGGAAACCGCGATTCGTCAAGGCAATGCCGACCATCTCCGGGCCAACCTCGGCAAGATTCCCGGCATCAAACCCGTCCGTCTGCCGGAGAACAGCAAGCCGTCGTGGCATCTCTGCGCGTTCCTCTATGACGCGGAGCAGTTCAACGGCCTGTCGCGTAACAACTTCCTGAAGGCCCTTTCAGCCGAGGGTGTGCCGTGCTCCAGCCCGTATCGCGAACAGTACTACGACGGTCTGCTCGATGAAGCGATCAACTCGCGCGGCTACAAGCGCCTCTGGCCGGCCGAGCGACTCAAAGCCTATCGCGACAGCTTCCAGGAGTTGAAAGGCAACAAACAAGCGTGCGAGACGATGTTCGCGTTCGGTCAGAACATGCTCTTGGCCGACCGCAAAGACCTTGACCAGATCGGCGAGGCTATCCGGAAGATCCAAAAGCACAGCGCCGAGTTGGCGAAGGCTTGATGTGATGCGGTTGTTCTGGTGCGTTCTGACATTGGCGCTGCTGCTGGCCGGTTCCGCCTCGGCGGCGGACGGTTTACGGATTGCCGCGTTCCGGTGCGATGCCACGCCGCCATTTGGCGAGCCGATGGTCTGGGACGTGCCGCTGGAACGTATCGAGACGCCGCTGCTGGCAAAAGGCATCGTGCTGGAAGACAACGGTACGCGCTACGTGCTCGTCTCTTTCGATTGGTGCATCATCGGCAACGAATCGGAACTGGCGTTCCGCGAGTTGCTCGCGCGCGCCGCGAAAACTGACCCCACGCACGTAGCCGTCCAGACGATTCACCAGCACGACGCGCCGTACGCCGATGCCGGGGCGTGGCGGTTGCTGGAAAAAGCGCCGAACCCGCGCCCGCACCTGAGCGCGAAGTTCATGAGTGACTTGAACAGGCGATTGACGCGTGCCGTTGAACAAGCGGTGAGATACTTGGAGCCGTTTGACAGCGTCGGCTGCGGCGAGGCGAAAGTCGAGCGTGTGGCGTCGGAACGTCGGTTGAAGGGGCCTGATGGCAAGATCGCTGTCACGCGCGGCAGCGAGGGCGCGAAGAATCCAAAGCACGCCGAAATGCCGGAAGGCGACATTGACGCGATGGTGAAGACGATCTCGTTTGCCCGTGGCGAAAAGGTCCTGGTCAGGCTGCACTACTACGCGACGCATCCGCAGACGGTCTCCTGCACCGGTGGCGCGACGGCGGATTTTGTCGGTATGGCACGGGAGACGCTCGAACAAGACGAGGAAGTCATTCAAATCTATTTCACCGGTTGCTCTGGCAACGTGACCACCGGCAAGTACAATGACACCACGCCCGAGGCGCGGAACGGACTCGCCGAACGACTCCGCGACGGCATGATGGCAGCCATTTCCGCCACGCGATTCACGCCGGCGAAACGGCTTGTCTGGCGCACTGAATCCGTTTTGTTGCCGATTCGCAAGGACGCGGAATTTGCCGAGCAGAGCCGCGGATGGCTGAATGACCCGAAGGCCGCACCCGGCCTGCGCATCTACCGGGGCGCAATGCGGCTCGCCTCCATTGACCGGGCGAACCGGCCGTTTGCGCTGACTTCGCTCCAGATCGGCAACGTCCACATCGTCAATTTGCCCGGCGAACCGATGTTGGAGTTCCAGAAATTCGCCCAACACTGCAAACCGAAAGCGTTCGTCGCCGTCGCCGGCTACGGTGATGGCGGCTCGGCGTATATCTGCACGGACGCGGCGTTTCAGGAAGGCGGCTACGAGCCGAGCGCGAGCAATCTCGCGCCCGGCGGCGAACAAGTGGTGAAAACGGCAATTCGCCGGCTGCTGGGCGAATAGCTTGCTGTAGTCGCCCCGCTCTGCCGGGGCGCGGGAACCCGGCACGCCGGCGGAGCGGCGTGACTACAACGCAAAAACGTTTTCACGCGCCGTTGCTTGTGGTAAAGTAAATCCCAATGCCACTGTGTGCCGTCAAGTTCAACCGGTGTGAGCGTGCGCCGATCTTGTTTCCGGATCCCGCTGTCCCGGTGATTGCTTATACGAGGTCGCTGGGGGGAACCGGCAAGTTCCACGCGCACACAGACGAGGACTGGGAACTCTGCTATATCGCCAGCGGCACGGCGGACTACCGGCTCGGCGCGGAG
>Ga0194112_10004485_pt1 | contig 19090 bp, 16 predicted proteins | sample TA2MahC400mmetaG_FD_146191 | JGI IMG/M metagenome (GOLD analysis project Ga0194112, IMG submission 146191) | Freshwater microbial communities from Lake Tanganyika, Tanzania - TA2015016 Mahale Deep Cast 400m | ecosystem: Environmental > Aquatic > Freshwater > Lake | place: Tanzania: Lake... | reverse complement strand
AGGGTGCTCGCCTTGCCCTGGAGTCGCCGCTCAGCCAGAATGCTATCCGCAGCATGGTGAATACGTTTCAGGAACGGAGGGGCATTGTCATCGATGGTTTGAATAGGATCAAGGGGATTCGGTGTCAGAAGCCAAAGGGGGCATTTTATGTGTTTCCAAACATTAGTGAGATGTGTGAAAATCTGGGAATTATGGAGGCCTTTCAAAGCCTCCCTCCGGACCTACAAAAGAAAACGAGTCCTTCGACCCTTTTCCAAATGTTTCTTTTATTTGAATACCAAGTAGCCACCATGGATCGAAAATCCTTTGGTCGTATTGGAGCTGAAAGCTTTCATTATTTGCGGCTCTCCTTTGCCACGGATACAGACTCTTTGAAAGAAGGATTGAGGCGACTTTCAATAGCCTCTCAAGATAAAAAAGGTTTCGGTCAGTTTTTTAAGAAGAGAGAGCATCTTTATTAAGAATATTAGGGTTGCGGAACGATACGAGTGAATCGTAAAAAAGTGGAGTATCAAATCCTATGAAATCAAGGGTTTTAATCAGCCAGAAAATCTTTGATGAAGTGGTGGCTATGGTTAGACAGCATTTTGAGGTCGATTGGAACCAGAGCGAAACGCCTCTCTCCCCATCTGTTCTGATTCAAAGGCTTCGGGATAAGATGGGAGCGATCATTTTGCTCACGGATCGAATTGATGAGGAGGTTCTCTCCAATTGCTCTGAGCTAAAGATTGTCTCGAATGTGGCAGTGGGATACAATAATATTGATGTTGAGGCCTGTACCCGTTGCGGGGTCATGGTGACGAATACCCCGGGTGTTTTGGATGATACGACGGCGGACTTGACCTGGGCCCTCCTTCTGGCTACCGCGAGGCGAGTCGTTGAGGCGGATCAATTCCTTCGTTCTTTGAAATGGAAAGGTTGGAAACTCATGGAGTTTCTCGGCTACGATGTTCACCACAAGGTCATTGGCATCTGTGGACTCGGACGCATCGGACAGCGCGTGGCAAGGCGGGCCAAAGGATTTGAGATGCAGATCTTATATACCGACGTTATTCGAGCTGCTCCATCGTTGGAGGAGGAGCTGGGGGCCCGTTTTGTAGACAAAAAGACACTTCTCAGCCAATCTGATTTTATTACCCTTCATGTACCATTGATGCCCGAGACGACGCATTATATTGCAATGGCAGAGTTCAATCTCATGAAGCCGACGGCCATTCTCATCAATGCCTCTCGAGGCCCCATCGTCGATGAGAAGGCTTTGGTTAAAGCCTTGCAGGAAAAGAAGATCGCCGGGGCTGGATTGGACGTTTATGAAAGAGAGCCGGAAGTTGAACCCGTCCTCCTTCCGATGGAGAATGTGGTTTTAGCCCCCCATATTGCGAGTGCTTCCCGGGAAACCAGGTTAAAAATGGCGACCATGGCAGCAGAAAATGTGGTGGCAGGACTCACCGGGAAGTGCCCCCCAAATCTGGTGAACGATAAGGTGTTAAAACAAAGGGAATAATGGAAACATGTGAGAAACAGAAAGATTTTAGAGAAGAAAGGATATAGAATGATTTCGAGAGAAAGAGTCCTTGCGGTTCTTGCAGGAAAGATTCCAGACAGGGTTCCTTGGATTGAGAACTATATATCCAATGAAGTAGTGGCCGGCTTGCTTGGACATAGCAATTTTTTACATAGCACCTATTCTCAAAAGATCGAAACACCTGGGATGATCCGGATCTCACCTGAAGTCCGGAAGGTCATACCACTCGACAATATTAGTTACGACTTAGCTCCACCCCGGTTTGTAAAAACCCAGGAAGTGAGTGGTCACCAAATTGTCATTGGCGGGCAAATCAAAACAAAAGATGATCTAAAGTTTTTGAACACCCTTCCTGACGCAGATGATGAATCCCTATATCGACCCGCAGAGGATTATCTAAGTCAATTCAAAGAAGATTCAGCAGCAATAGCGACGATACGAACAGGTATAAGTAATACCTACTTATCCATGGGCATCGACCACTTTTGTATTTCAATTATTCTAGAGCCCAACTTGGTTCATGAAATTCTGCACGTTTTTAGTGATTGGACCCTGAGAGTTGTTAAAAACCTCCAACAACTTCCTTTTGATCTCTTCTTTGTGCCTGACGATATTGGTTTAAGTACTTCGCCCATGATTTCGCCGGGCGCTTTTAGACAGTTTTGCATCCCGGTCATGAAAAAAGTCTTTGATGCTATAAAGCTGCCCATCATATACCACAGTGACGGAAATATTCTTCCCTTAATGGAAGACATCATCAACCTGGGTATTTCTGGCATTGGAAATATTGAACCTGGACCGATGGATATTGAACAGTTGAAGAAGGACTTCGGAGAAAGAATCACTCTTGTCGGAAATATAGATTTGCAGTATACCCTCACTCAGGGTACTCCTGAGGAGACGCGAAATGAAGTGAAGCGGCGAATTAAGGTCATCGGTCAGGGAGGTCGCTACATCGTGGCGAGCTCGAACACGCTTCCAAACTACGTCAAGCCCGAGAATGTCCGAGCTATGGGTGAAGCTCTTTTGGAATATGGGCTCTATCCCTTAAGGGTTTAAAAGAAATGTTCTGGTCTTGTAAGGTATGAACGAAAAACTGAGAAGGGGTGGTCCTATAGGAGGAGTTTCAATCTCAATGACGGGTAGTAAGTACCCTCATTGTTGTCCAAAATACGAGCTTTTATTATTTTACGCCACGATAAAAGTACATACATTTAACCTTGATTAGCGTTTGAAGTTGAAGTGAACAGTGCAATGTAGAATGACCAATCGGTGATTTCAAAAGCATCAACGTTGAGGGAAAGGATGGAGAGAACATATTCTGAAGTGCTGGCCGCTTTCGTAGGAAGTGTACGCTATGAAAATCTTCCGCTTGAGGTCAGGCGGATGGCCAAGAACTGCTTCTTGGACTGGATAGGGTGCGCTCTTGCTTCAAGAAACGAACTGGCAGTGAAAAGCATGGCCGCGGTGGCTAGGCTATCTAAAGGAATTGAGCAGTCAACCGTGATTCCCTATGCCGAAAGAAATTCAGCCCTCCTTTCAGCTCTCGTCAATGGAGCAGCCTCGCATGCGTTAGAAACAGACGATGTTCACCGCGATTCAGTCCTTCACGCAGGGACAGTGGTTATGCCTGCAGTTTTCGCAGTGGCTGAGAGAGAAGGCGCTTCCGGTAAGGCTCTAATTGAAGCTATTGTTGTTGGCTACGAAGTGATGATCCGCGTTGGTGAGGGTGTGGGAAGATCCCATTACTGGTTTTGGCACAATACGTCCACTTGTGGAACCTTTGGCTCAACAGCAGGTGTCGGGAAAATCATCGGCCTTACTGCAGAACAGTACGTACATGCGCTGGGCAATGCAGGCTCACAATCCTCGGGTCTCTGGCAGTTCTTGGAGAACGGTGCGAATACCAAACTTCTACATACTGGGAAAGCCGCAATGAATGGAATCATTGCCGCCGATCTAGCCAAACGAAACTTCACCGGAGGTCGCAAGATCTTTGAGGGAGAAAAAGGATTCTACCGGGCGACATCAAAAGACTTTGATCTGGCTAAGCTAAACCAAGGTCTTGATGATAAGCTGATGGATTACAAAATTCTTTCTAATTCTTTTAAACGCTATCCTTCGTGCCGACATACGCATCCTATGATTGATGCGACACTGGAACTGGTTTTCAAGAATAACCTTCAATGGCAAAGCATTCAAAAAGTCGAAGTGCATACATATTCAGGGGCTATTAACCTTTGTAGCGGTGTCGAACTAGAAAATGCATATGTGGCTAAGTGGCACATTCCATTTTCGGTTGCCACTGCTATCAAATACAAGGGAGTAGGTCGCGAATCGTATACTGACCTTAGAATTCATGAAAAAGACTTGTTAGACCTCTCTAGCAAAGTTTCCTTGCATCTTGCCCCTGATCTTGATGCACTTTATCCCGCTCAATGGCCTGCCCGGGTTCAAATATACGTTAAAGGAGGCGACCACTATCAGACTACCGTTTATTACCCCAAAGGAGACCCAGAAAATCCACTATCGATGAAGGAACTGGTGGAAAAATTTCGTAATAATACGGCCCCAATTTTGTCATCTGAGTGCACTGAATCCCTGATCAAGGAAATCAATTGCCTAGAAGATCAAAGAGATTTGAGTACCTTTCTTAAAGACATGATTTTGGTGGTAGGTTCATCCGGATAGACTCAATGGGAGGACATCGAAAGTTGTCCACTCTTCTTTCTAATCTGTCTGACTATAATTGTTCGATAGGTGATATCATCTTGAATCGCGTTTGCCTCAAGTATCAGAAACCAATCTTGATCTGAATTACGGTTTGGGAATAGAAAGGTGAGGAGCGCGAGCGGTGGAAGGTGATTGACACGACCTGGTCGTACTTTGAGACGGGATTGAGTGCCCAAGTGTTGAAGCGGCTGGTATCGGTTAATCTTTTTTTGGCAAGGATGCCCAAAGGTGTAGAAGGCGCCAATCCATCTGGGTCTGTTTATCCCTTGGGTGTTGGACATACCTTTAAACTGATGGTGACCAACAATCCGATCAGGGAGAGGAAAGCGTTTGTGTTTCAGCAGAAGAATCGGAGTCTGGCAAATGGGTTATCTTGCTGAGCACAAATTTTAATATTAAAATAACTGCATATCTGTCAGACTACTTCCCGGGAATCGACTTTATTTGATGGCAGGTATGTTAGTCCAAAATCTGAGAAGAGGAGATATTAAGCATGTCAGATCAACGAACGAGGATTGGAATTATCGGAGCTGGATTTATAGCCCGAGGCCATGCTCGATGCTGCCATACCATTGAGGAAACCAAGCTTGTCGCTGTGGCTGACTTGGACGAGAGCCGGGGACGCGCATTGGTCCACGATTTTGGTGGAGATTATTATTCGGATTACCACAAGTTGCTTGAGCGACATGATGTGGATGTGGTAATTATTTGTTTGCCCGATCACCTTCATGCGGAAGTGTCTCAGGCGGCAGCTCGGGCCCGTAAACACATTCTCCTGGAGAAGCCTCTGGCCACTACCCTTGAAGATGCGGACAAAATACTGAAGGCGGTTGCAGAGAATGAAATTCGTATGATGGTTGGACACTCTCTACGATTTAACGTCCCCTACGCGGCTTTACACGAGCGGGTGAAAAGAGGGGATATTGGGACTCCGGTGCATGGATGGGCTCGACGGAACGCTCGAATCATTGACGGGAGAAGGTTTCAAGGGAATACGTCGGTAATAATGTTTCTCGCTGTGCATGATATTGATTTCCTGCGCTGGTGCATCGGGAGCGAAGTGACCCGAGTATACGCCGAGGGAAATCGACGGGTTTTGACAGATGTAGGCGTTGATGACTCCATCCTTTCTGTCTTGCGGTTCGCCAACGGCTTTATTGCCTCGTTGGAACACTCCTGGATTCTGCCTGAAAACTTCGGGGCCGTGGTGGACGCAAAAGTGGAACTAGTCGGGGAAAATGGGATGATAACCTTTGATTCTTTTGATCAGGGTCTTAGTTCCTGGACTCAATCCGGGGGCAGCTTTTTCCCGCCAAGTGACTTCCTGGGGCAGGTTCGCGGTTCCCTTTATGAAGAGCTTAGACATTTTATCGACTGCCTGCACAAAAAAAGGGAGTTTCTGGTTTCCGGAAATGACGCTCGCCAGGCCCTTATAGTGGCACTGGCGATCCACGAATCTTTAAAAAAGGGAAGGCCCGTTGACTTGACATAAAAGACCGGAAATTTAATGCAGAGCAGTAAGACGGTAATGGCATTTCAGCCCCTAAGTTCCGATGTGCGAGAGCGACTTATAGAATCTTGAGAAAGCCCGTTTCCTTAGTTTACGCTGGCTCATCGCAAGAATATCTTCTCCCTTGGAGAGAGCTGAGCTAAATTCAAGAGATGGAGCAGCGGCTTTCAAAGAAGAACGGACAGACACCTACAATCCAAGAAAGGAGGAAGAATTATGGAAAGAGTAGTGAAGCAAGGAGTTTTTTCTTACTGTTTGGTGATACTCATGGTTTTTTCTTGCTGGGTTTTGGCTCCTGATTCTGCCATGGCAGCCCCGCCCAAATTCGGAGGCACCCTCATCGTAGGCATACCCGTCGATCCCTTCAGCTTCAATCCGCTCCTGACAACCTCACTTCATACTGCCTATGTTACCGGGCAGATTTACAATCGCTTAATCAATGCAGACTGGAAGGGTGACCTGACGCCTTCTTTGGCGCAAAAATGGGAGGTCTCCTCAGACGGGCTGAAATACACATTCCACCTGGCACAAAACGTCCTTTGGAATGACAGCAAACCCTTTACCTCAGCCGATGTAAAGTTTTCCTTTGAAGCGTTAGCTAAATATCATCCGGCGGGTGCAGCCAGCTTTGGAGCCATAGACAGAGTGGAAACTCCCTCCCCTCACACTGTGGTCGTTTACATGAAGAATCCTTTTCCGTCCTTTTTGATGGGATTATACCAAACCCGGATGGCCTGTATCATTCCCAGACACATCTACGAGGGTACAGACATTCAAACCAACCCTCACAACGTTCGGAATCCGGTGGGTACCGGCCCGTTTATGGTTAAAGAATGGGTGAAGGGAAACAATGTTACCCTTGTGCGAAATCCAAACTATTTTCTAAAAGATCAGCCTTATTTGGACCGCCTTATCTTTAGGGTGTTTGCTGATCCCTCAACGCAATTGGCCGCGTTCGAAGCGGGAGAGGTGGACTATTTGCCTTGGAATCTCCCGCCCCATGAAGCCAAGCGATTGGAGAAGAACCCCAAATTCGTGGTAAAGACCTTTTCAACGGGGATGAAGATTTCTCACGTCCTGGGATTCAACATTCGCAAACCCTATCTCAAGGACGTACGGGTTCGTCAGGCTATTGCTCACGCAATTGACAAGGCCCATTTGTTGAAGACTGTGGATTTTGACTATGGTAAGGTTATGGATAGCATTGTACCCAACGAGCCAGGATCGGCGTGGTATCACAATCCAGACGTAAAGCGATACCCCTTCGATCTTAAGAAAGCGGAGCAACTTCTTGATGAAGCAGGATTTCCCAGGAAAAGTGGTGGCATGCGTTTCCAGATCTCGGTTGTCAACACATTTGCTGACCCTTCAGTGATCAAAAACACAGAGATTATCAGGGATTGGCTGAAGAAGATAGGCATTGATCTGCAGATCGAAACGAGGGATACGGCCACCGGGTTTGAACGAGTGTTCAAACGTTGGGATTTTGATGTTTGGTATTACATGGTGGGCTTAGGGCCTGATCCGCAGGTTGCGATTCGCCGCTTTTATCATACCGAAAACATTCGAAACCATGCCGGAGTGGTGAATGCGTGCGGGTTCAGCAATCCTCGCGTAGACAGACTGTTCGAAATGGCAGCAAAGGAGATGGATCAAAAGAAACAGGCCGAATACTATAGAGAGTTTCAGAAAATTGCAATGGAAGATCTCACCTATCTTCCTATCTACAACGCATATGCCATTCAGGCTGTGAACAAAGACTTCGAAGGGATTCCTGTAGGATTTGATTCACCTATGGAAGCGATGGATACCCCATGGTGGACCAAAGGAAGTGACAAGAGGTGAAAAGTGAAGCCTCGGGCGTCCCATTCCCGTGCTGAGGGAGTGATGGGACGCTCGAGGTCCAATCGTATTTCAGGACGTAGAGAATGAGGGATGAAGGAAATAATCGATGAATCTTTGGGTTTATATGTTACGAAGGTTTATTACTACCATTCCTCATTTTTTTATGGTTGTTGCGCTCGCCTTTTTATTGATCCACTTGGCTCCAGGATCACCTATCACTCTTCTTGCCGGTGAATACGGTACGGACCCCCAGTATATAGCTAGAATAGAAAAAATGTTCGGTTTGGACCAGCCGCTCCATATCCAGCTGTTCAAATACATTCTCCAAGTGTGCCGGGGCGACCTGGGATTTTCCTTTATTTATATGGAGCCGGTGAGCAACGTTATCTTTAAGCGTATGATCCTTACCCTTCAGCTGATGGGATTGGCCCTCTTATTCTCCACGACCTTCGGTGTACTCATGGGCGTAATCTCATCTAAGAACCCCTATTCGCTCACCGACAACGTTACCACAACCCTTTCATTGGTCGGCTACTCAATCCCTGTTTTCTGGATGGGGCAGGTGCTCCTATTGGTTTTCGCACTCAACCTATCTTGGTTTCCACTAGGCGGGATAAAAAACCTTCGATTCGAGTACATGGGGTTTCGGGCAACATTGGATGTCCTGCATCACCTAGCCCTGCCATCCATGGCTTTGGGCATCATCTACGCCGCATTAGTGGCACGACTTGAGCGAGCAAGCATGCTGGAGGTATTGGGACAAGACTATATTGTAACTGCTCGTGCCAAGGGATTGAAAGAAAGCAGCGTGCTTTACAAACATGCCCTTCGCAATGCCTTGCTACCAGTGGTGACCATCGTCGGACTCACCATGGGATTCGTGCTTTCCGGTGCGGTATTGACCGAGACTGTTTTTGGTCTTCCCGGTCTCGGGACTTTGATAAAAGACGCCATATACCAAAGGGATTATCCTGTGCTGATGGGAGCATTCGTCTTTTCTTCAATTTTTACCATTTCCGCAAACCTGATGACCGATATTGTTTATTCGTTCCTTGATCCGAGAATTCGTTATCAGTAGGAAGAGCTCTCTCATTGAGACAGGGGTTAGAAAAGACAATTTTGAGGTGAGGCCTTTATGGAGTTCTGGCTGCGATACCGGAAAAATCGGGCAGCTGTAGCGGCAGCTGGAGTCCTGTGCTTAATAATCATGGTGGCAATACTATACCCTTGGCTGACCCCTTATGAGGCCCTTTCTCCAGTGGGTAAACCCCTCATTCCTCCGAGCCCCGGACATTGGATGGGAACAGATGATCTTGGGCGGGACTGTTTGGCAGGGGTGCTCGAAGGTACTCGAGTCTCACTCATGGTTGGTTTTTCCGCAGCAACCATTTCAGGGATTATCGGGATTCTGGTCGGCTCCATTGCCGGTTTTTTTGGTAAGACCGTGGATAACCTCTTAATGCGATTTACCGAAGTGTTTCAGATTATACCCGTCTTCTTGCTTGCTGTTTTAACGGTGGCCTTGTTCGGAGCCAACATATGGTTTGTTATCTTGGTAATCGGCCTCTTGAGCTGGCCCAGCACTGCTCGAATTGTACGAGCCGAATTTCTATCTTTAAAGGAACGGGACTTCGTGTTGGCGGCGCGGGCTACTGGCTTCAGCACGAGACGGATTATGTTTCTGGAGATTCTGCCCAATGCCCTGCCGCCTGTGATCATAAACATTTCTCTCCAGATGGCCTCTGTCATTATTATTGAGGCAGGGCTGAGCTATCTGGGGTTAGGCGACCCGAGCCTCATGAGCTGGGGAAGGATGATGTACGCGGCCCAGACGTTCCTTCGCCGTGCCCCTTGGATGGCGATATTCCCGGGGTTGATGGTTTCCGTCACCACGCTGTCGCTCAATCTCTTGGGTGATGGATTGAATGATGCGTTTAACCCCCGTCTGGAAGATCGATGATTGGGAACAGGCGGAGGGGGAGCACAGATCATCCTTTGTAAAGCAGGATACAAACGGCTGGGCACACCTATTTATTGTTGGAAGAATGAAACAGGTTTTAATAGTGAGGCAGTGACGGTGATATCGGAAGGGGATAAACTTTTGGAGGTAAGCAGCCTGTGCACTTATTTTTATGTCCGCGGGAAGGTCGCCAAAGCCGTTGATGATGTGAGTTTTAGCCTTGGCCAAGGTGAAACCCTTGGCCTGGTCGGCGAATCAGGTTGCGGCAAAACCGTAGCTGCCCGGTCTATCATTCGCCTTATCCCCAATCCTCCAGGGAAGATAGTTGGCGGAAAAATCATCTATGGCAACACCGACCTATTGAATCTCCCTGAAAAAGATATGTTGAAGGTCCGGGGAAAACAGATCTCAATGATCTTTCAAGAACCCATGACATCCCTCAACCCAGTTTTCGCAATGGGTGATCAGGTCGGAGAAGTTATTCGACTCCACAACGATTTGTCAAAGCGAGAGGTGCGAAACAAGGTTATCGAGATGTTCTACAAAGTGGGCATCCCTGACGCGGAAAGACGGATAAGGGACTATCCTCACCAGATGAGTGGCGGCATGCGTCAGAGGGGGATGATTGCTATGGCATTAGCTTGTAATCCCCGACTAATCCTCGCGGACGAACCAACAACGGCATTGGATGTCACCATCCAAGCTCAGATTTTAGACTTAATGAACAAGCTAAAGGAGGAAACGAATGTATCGATACTCTTTATCACCCATAATCTGGGCGTCATAGCCGAGATGAGTAAAAACGTAGCTGTAATGTACGCCGGAAAATTGATGGAATATGGTGACGTCAAGTCGATCTTCGCACAACCCTTGCACCCTTATGTGGTGGGGCTGATGAAGTCAATCCCCGTCATCGGAAGAAGGCCAGGGGGAAACCGGTTGTACACGATTCGCGGGGTTGTTCCATCATTGCTTGCTGTACCTTCGGGGTGTCTCTTCAACGATCGCTGTCCTGAGGCGTTTAAAGAATGCAAGGTTGTCGAGCCGAGTTTAGTTTCCGTCGATAAGAATCATACGGTAAGGTGTTTGAAGTATGCCTGAGGATTACTTAGCTCTAAAGCCACCCCTTGTCCAACTAAAAGACGTTGTGAAACACTTTCCTTTGAGAGGGGGGTTTTTCAACAGACAAATAGGGTCAGTGAAGGCAGTGAACGGGGTTACCCTAAATATCCATCCGGGGGAAGTGCTTGGGTTGGTGGGAGAATCAGGTTGCGGTAAGACCACCGTCAGCCGAATGATCCTTCGCCTTGAAGAACCAACGAAAGGGGAAATCATTTTCGAAGGGAAAAATATCCTAACCTTCAATAACCGGATGATGAAGTCCTTCCGGAAGCAGGTGCAGATCATATTCCAGGACCCCTATTCTTCTCTCAATCCGAGGAAAAGGGTCTGCAATATCATCGGGGATTCCCTCCTCGTCCACGGCTTGGGAAATCAACGGGAAAGGGAAGCCAGAGTTCTGGAATTGATGGAAATGGTTGGATTGCGGCCAGAACAGTTACGCCGCTTTCCTCATCAATTTTCAGGAGGACAGAGGCAGAGAATTGGACTGGCCCGAGCCCTAGCTTGTAATCCCAAGCTGATCGTATGCGATGAACCGGTTTCTGCACTGGATGTCTCTATTCAGGCGCAGGTGCTGAATCTTCTTCAGGATCTCCGGGCGAGACTCGGGTTAACCTATCTTTTTGTCTCCCATGACCTGAGTGTCGTGGATAACATCGCGGATCGTGTTGCGGTGATGTACTTGGGCAGAATCGTTGAATTGGCCGACAAGGAGACATTTTATGCAAATCCCCTTCACCCTTACTCTGAGGCCCTGCTTTCCGTGTGCCCTATCCCTAATCCCATGGCGAAGAAAAACAGAATTATCCTCAAAGGTGATGTACCTAGTTCAATCTCTCCACCCTCCGGGTGTCATTTCCACAATCGCTGTTCCTATGCTCAGGCTATCTGTAAAAATGAAGAACCCACCCTTGAGCAGGTAGCAAAAAACCACCAGGTAGCTTGTTTTTTAAGAACAGGTCATTGACTTCCTGTGAAATAATTGAGAGACAAATCAAAGAGAAGAAAAGGAGATGAATCGATGTCATACGGATATAACGGTCGTATTCTCCATGTGGACCTAAATAAGCGTTCTTGGGAGTTAGAAAAACCCAGCGAGCGATGGTATCGAACCTATCTCGGCGGGGGAGGTATAGCCTCCTATTTTCTGATTAGATATCTCAAAGAAGAAGTGGATCCGTTGTCAGAGGATAATATTCTTGTTTTTGCCGCCAGCGTTATTACTGGTGCGCCGATTTCCGGGTTCAGTCGCTATACCGTGGCGGCCAAGTCTCCCTTGACCGGTGCATTTGGCGAATCCGAGGCCGGTGGCTATTTTGGTCCGGAACTCAAATTTGCTGGTTATGACGCCATTGTCGTGCATGGGCGCGCCCGGACGCCAGTTTACCTCTGGATTCATGATGGTGACGTGGAAATCAAGGATGCCACAGCTCTTTGGGGTCTGGATACTGGAGATACCTTAGATGCTATACGTGCCGATGTAGGTGTGGCTCAGGCCCGGGTGGCTTCAATAGGCCAAGCCGGGGAGCAGATGATTCTATTCGCCAACGTGATAAGTGATCTGGCGCATGCTCATGGCCGGACCGGTATGGGAGCAGTGATGGGGTCAAAGAACCTCAAGGCAGTCGCAGTGCGCGGTACCCATCGAATGGAGTTCGCTGAACCGGACCTGCTCAAAGAGATCGCCAGATGGCATAACTCCACAATCAAAGAAAACTCCCGAAACAAGAATCTGTGCGAATTCGGAACACCCGGTGATCTGATGCCCCTCAACAAGGCCGGGATACTCCCCACGCGATACTTTAAAAGCGGTGTCTTTGACGGTGCTGAGAAGATTGGTTTCCCGGGGTATTCCAAAATCTTTCAGCGGTCTGCCACGTGTTATGCATGCACTGTGGCCTGTAAAAGAGTGGTAGCCACAAGCCATCCCTATGAGGTAAACAGTAGGTATGGTGGGCCTGAATATGAAACATTGGCCGCGTTCGGCTCTAACTGCGCTATCGATGAGTTACCGGCCATAGCCAAGGCACATGAGATGTGTAATCGGTACGGCATGGACACTATCTCGGCCGGCAACTGTATCGCTTTTGCTATGGAGTGCTTTGAGCGTGGGATTCTGACTGAGGCTGATACAGGAGGCAGGTCCGTCAGGTTCGGCAGCGCCGATGACATGCTCTGGCTTTTGAATGAGATTGTCCAGCGACGAGGCTTGGGGAGAATTCTCTCCAATGGCGTTAAACGGGCTGCTGAAGAGATCGGCCGAGGAGCAGAAGATTTCGCCTTTCACATAAAGGGGCAAGAGATCCCCATGCATGAGCCCAGGGGCAAGACGGGATTGGCGCTGGCGTATGCTCTTTCGCCCACAGGTGCGGACCACCTCGAATCAGCCCATGAGCCTAGTTTTGCTGGGCCAGGGATAAGTGTACTCGCCCCCTTAGGCCTATTAGAGCCAACACAACCCCTGGCCGGGATTAATGAGCAAAAGGTGCGCTTTTTTGCTAATATGCAGCGGATATGGAGCCTCTATAATTCGCTGGGAGTCTGCAATTTTGTTGCCGCCCCAGCGGGGGCCTTGAGCTTTTCTAGGCTGGTACAAGCAGTGAGCGCCATTACAGGTTGGGAAACGAGCCTTGAGGAGTTGCTGACTGCCGGGGAAAGAGCCCAGGTCATGGCTCGCATTTTCAACGTAAGGCAGGGCATTGGCCTTGATCACGCCCGGTTCTTTAGCCGGATGTACCAACCCTTGGCGAGCGGACCTTTAGAGGGTCAAAGGATCGATCCCGATCAACTTCAGAAAGCAGTGAATCTCTACTACGACATGGTAGGATGGGACAACCAGGGTGAACCAAAGCCTGCCAAACTCGCCCAACTAGGCCTGGACTGGTTAATCAAGTAGGGAAGCATTACAGCTTTGTTGCTCGAACAGGCCACGATCTAAGAGTTCTAAATTTCCGTTTCCTTAAAAATAGGGGTTCTTTGTAAACGATGCAACAGCGAGAATGGGCATACTAAAAGGGGCATTTATTTATGGATATTACAAGATTAAAAGCAGAAGCAGTGCGCATCATTGAAGAGCATAAGGAGGAAATTATCAAAATAGGAAGGAAGCTTTATACCATGCCTGAATCCGGATACCGGGAGCAGAAGACCTCCGCCTATATGAAAAAGGTGCTAGAGAGCACCGGGCTTTCGGTAAGGGACGGTATTGCTATCACCGGGCTCAAAGCAATTGCAAAAGGACGCAAAAGCCTCGCAAACGTTGGATTTTGCGGCGAACTGGATTCACTCATCATGCCCGGACATTCCACAGCGAACCCAGAGACCGGCGCCGCGCATATATGTGGACATCACAGTCAGCTAACCGCCGCAGCGGGCGTCGCAATTGGACTTGTGCAATCCGGACTGATCAATGAATTGGACGGTGATCTGACGTTCTTGGTAGTACCTGCGGAAGAAATGATTGAGCTTGAGTACCGTGCAGATTTGGTAAAACAGGGGAAAATAAAGTACCTCGGTGGTAAGCAGGAGTTCATTCACCTGGGCGAGATCGACGATGTAGATTGTATCATCGGCTGCCATAATTTTCCCAAGCCCGGCGCATATTTCAACTTTGGGTCAAATTACAACGGTCTCATTGCTAAGAGCATAAAGTTCATTGGTAAGAGCGCCCATGGCGCTAAAAACCCTGAGTTAGCCATAAACGCGCTCCATGCGGCAGTGTGTGCCATAAACAATATCAACGCCCTACGGGAGGGTTTCCGGGACGACGACCATATCAGGGTACATTACATTATTACCAAGGGCGGTGACAGTGTAAATATTATTCCTGACGATGTGCGTCTTGAGATGTGTGTCCGGGGTTTTACAGCACATGCGATGAAGGAAGCCAACCTTAAAGTTAATATCGCGATACGAACTGGAGCGGCAGCCATAGGCGCTCAAGTGGAAATCGAGGACTGCGGTGCGTATCTACCCTTTGTGCAGAACAAAGAAATGAGCCTGTTGTTTGGCGCCAATGCAGTAGAAGTGGCAGGGGAAGAAAATGTAGAAAGCAAGATAGATACAATATCCGCTTCATCCACAGACGCAGGTGATTTTTCCTCAGTCAAGCCTACATGTCTACCTTATTTCGGCGGATCCCGTGGTGTTTTACACACAACGTCATATGATGTAGCGAACGATTACATTCTTTATGTGCAGCCCGCAAAAGCTTTTGCAATGACAATAATCGACTTACTGTACAACAATGCAAGAAAGGCTATAGAAATTAAAGAGAACAATACCCCCTTATTTAAAAGCAGAACAGAGTATGAGGTGTTCTTAGACGAATTGCTTAATCAATAAGCCTGAAATTAACTAACAATGAGCTATAGAGGTTACACCTTTCAGTTCAACTGTGGGGCTTCACGTTCGCACGGTAAGCGTTTCTACCGTTTGATCGAGCAAACATCGATTATCGAGCCAGTGTCTGCCCACAAAATTCGTGGAGGATCTGCAACCCCATCAACTGTAATGTCAACGAAGGAGGAGTCAAGCCGATACCCCAAAAAAGTATTTAGGTGGGTAAGGGAGTAGGGAGATGCGTCATGGCGAAAGAGATCATGAAGGGTTTGGAACCGAAGCTCCTGTGGGGTCATTTTTATCGGATATCCCCAATCCCCCGTTCTTCCAAAGAAGAAGTGGAAGTTCGGGACTATGTGATCGAAGTCGCTTAACGAAACGGACTTGAAAACAAAACGGATTCCATAGGAAACGTGGTCGTTAAGAAACCGGCATTTCCACAACTCAAAAATAGACCGATCCTTGTTTTCCAAACCCACCTGGATATGGTATCGAGAAAAACAAGGAGACCGTCTATGATTTTCAAAAAGATCCCATACGGTTGAAAAAAATCGATCACAATTGGATCTCTGCTGAAGGGGGTTCGTCCTGTAGCGATTTGGAAGCCCATGCTCCATGAGGTCAATACCGAATCCTGCTGAAATATTGTGAAAGTTGAGTAGCTCCCGAAATTGGATGTGAATCTATCGATACAACTGGTTTTATTTGCCAAGCCGATGCTTGCGAATGTTAAGCGGGCTTCTCCATGTTAGTAAACCGACCCATAGATGAATTGACAGTCTCTGTCTGATTAAGTACCATTCAGGACATAGAAAACTGGAGGAACAAATGATTACGAGAGACGTTATGGAGAAGGTGATTTTTGAGACGATAAAGAAGAGTTCCTGCCGTATTTCGCCCGATGTTCATTCGGCTTTTGAAAAGGCGATCCGCACGGAGGAATCCCCCTTATCAAGAAAGGCATTGGAGGGGACGCTGAGCAGCCTGGATGTCTCTAGGGAAAGAGAGTGCTTGGCCTGTCCTGACACAGGGTGGCCCCTTTTTTTCTGTAAGGTAGGTAATGAAGCGAAGGTTGAAGGAGGGATTCTGGCCCTGGAAGAAATCTCTAAGAGGATGGTAAAAAAAGCAACGGAGGAAGGCTTTCTGAGATCAACCATGCGACATCCCCTTACGGGTGCAGATCCGGGAACCAATGTTGGAATGAATGTGCCAAGTTTCACCTATAAGTTTGTTCCTGGAGATTCTGTCCAGGTTACCTATGTAGCAAAAGGGGGGGGATCCGAGTGCTTCGGCGGAACCCGGTATAGAGTCGTCGCCTTTGCCGACGGGCTCAAAGGGATAGAGAAGTCGATAATCGAATGGTATATTGCCGCTACGCGAGCAGGGGCTATTTGTCCCCCGACCGTTTTAGGGGTAGGGATTGGCGGGACGTCGGATATTGCCACGCGTCTGGCCAAGCAAGCAGCTGCCTTGAGGCTCATCGGGAGCCATCATCCTGAACCTCAAATGGCCAAAATAGAGGCGGATTTGACGGAGGCGATCAACGAGCTTGGAATAGGAGCCATGGGCTCGGGAGGAAGGACCTCCGTTTTTGCCGTCCACGTGGAATATTCCCTGACGCACATTGGTGGCATTGCCGTTGCCATGTCAGCCAATTGCATGGTGGCCCGGAGAGCCACAACAAAAGTGTTTGCAGATGGTCGAAAAGAAGAGCTGGACAATCCAAATTGGTTCGATGGGAGGTAGACCATGACCGAATTTTATCTATCCGTTCCTCTAAGAGATGAAGATATCCAAAAAGTGAAGGTCGGGGATTTGGTCTTTTTTTCTGGACCTGCCTGGACCTGCCGTTCGGCTCTTCAGAGGTATGTCTTCGATGAAAAGCATGTCCTTCCGTTTTCCACGAAAGATAGGAATCTGCTCATTCACGTCGGTCCCGTTATTATTCACGAAGATGGTAAATGGAAACTTGTCTCCTTCACGCCAACGTCGAGCATCCGGTTCGAAAAGTGGGGTACAAAGTCAATTTTAGAATGGGGACTGAAGGCCATTGTTGGGAAGACGACGATGGGAAAGTCAACGATGCGGGTCATGAAAGAGAAGCACTGTATCCATGCAACACCCATCGGCATCATTCCGAATTCCTACCAGGACCAAATAGAAATCCAGGATGTCTATTGGTTTAAGGAGTTGGGAAGTATTGAGGCAGCCTGGATCCTGGAGCTCAAGAATTTGGGCCCCTTCTTGGTGGATATCGATACGGAAGGAAAGAATTTTTTTGATGATCTCGATGCGGTCATTGAGATCAACCGAAAGCGCGTTCTTCAAAAACTGGGCATCCCTGAGGATTTCGAATTTACGAAACTTTATTGATGCGAGAAGGACCACCTGAAGGATGAAATCATGGACGCTCCATCTTCTTAGCGGTGAGTGGAGATTGATGCTTATTCCCGGAGTTCCTCCCCGACGCAGCCTCGGATCGAGTCAACCAAGGGGTCAGCCCTTGGTGCAGCCCTTAAAGCTGCATATCTTGCAGGTGAAAGTCCTGCTCCAGGAATTGCCTATTTACCTGGGTAGTGATATCCGACTTAGGAGGAGGTGACAAATTCTAAGCAAGCTCGGAAGTAAAAAACTCGTTGGGCTTTCTCGATGAAAGGGAAAGTTCAGGTCGGCACAGGAGCTGAGCAAGACCGGGGGCCGCAGCGTGAAGCGAACATTACAGCGTCGTAAGACCCCTCCACATGAAGCCGATTGAAGTGGAAAGAATGGAAGTGCCAAACCGATCAAGGGTTGGTGATGGCCGATGGTATCAGGGGAGGAATAGGCGTGGGCACCTGATACACTTCCCGGCGTATGGGTGGTGGCAACCGGTCAGAGATATGCAGATAAAGAGGGGAGAGTCTGATAGACAGGCAGGAGCTATCCTGGAATGCCAAAGATCTTCCATATAACCTTGGTAGGGAAGTTGGGAGGAGTTTATCAGACAGGCGGATGAGGCCATAAGAGCGAGGATGGGAGGAGACAACATAACTCTTCTCTATGCGAAGGGCCTCTGGGCTTGGATGGTTTGAGGAAACAGAGAAGGCTGGCCTGATTGCCACGGGAGTGGCCAAAGACAGGCAGAAGGGGACATAGGGCACTGCTGGTAACGGCAGAAACAGAGTTGCCCCGGATCAGAGAACAGGAATCTGGAGTACTTGGGCGAAGGCTATAGCAAACCTTTAGGGGAGTGGGTGAATATGGGGATGGCATTTAAGCCCATCGACTTAAAGGGAAGACTATAGCTGACATATTCAGGCTTGAAGCCGTACTGGGGAAAACCCGCCGTACGGAATTTTAGAGGGGGCATAGGAAACGGAAGCATGGTTTGAGGCTCTTTGGCACCAACAGACGAAAGGGTTGGAAACGGAAAGTCCTTAACCTAAACTTACTGCGCCTGTGCTCTACTCGACACACGGGACAGCTTCTCCTCCAGGTTCCTTATCTCACCTCTTGGTCCCTCATCTCCTGTCATCCTCTCTCTGAGCCTTGTCCTAATCTTGGTGACCTCAGAGTAGGTAAGCCCACCAAAGTATTTGCCTATCTCCGCGTTCGAACATGGGGTGTGCTTCCTCGAAAGAAAGACCCCATATCCCCTATAGGGGTAAGAGGAAAGAACCCTTTCTTTCGGAACCTTGAAATGAACGCAGAGAAGATGAACGGTTTCATCAATATCAAAAGTATTGCGCATTATCCAATGCGAATGTCTGTCCTTTGTCAAGGGCTGACCCCTTGTCTGACCCCTTGTCTTCTTTTGAGATTTCTGGGCTTTTCCAGAAATCTCTTAAATTCTTCTTGACATTGTTCCGTAATTGGAACAATATTTTTATAGGTTACAGGAGAGACTCCTTGTCAAAGGGGGCGCCGAAGGGGCAAGTTTCGCCGGGGGCGGAATGAAACTCTCAGGCAAAAGGACTGTAACTTGGCTGACTCCTGGAAAGATCCTGGCCTTTTAGCTTTTGCTCAGGTCGGGACACCGAAGGGGACAAATCCCGAGCTTGGCGAGGGATAATCT
>Ga0194112_10004484_pt1 | contig 19091 bp, 17 predicted proteins | sample TA2MahC400mmetaG_FD_146191 | JGI IMG/M metagenome (GOLD analysis project Ga0194112, IMG submission 146191) | Freshwater microbial communities from Lake Tanganyika, Tanzania - TA2015016 Mahale Deep Cast 400m | ecosystem: Environmental > Aquatic > Freshwater > Lake | place: Tanzania: Lake... | reverse complement strand
CACTGGAGATGATGTTAATATCTTAAACAAAGTTAAAAACTTTAGAACTCGTATTTGGCCTGATTATACTTGGGCAAACAGCTCTAAAATTAACCATGTTTATCCAGCTCCATGGCCCAACTTAAAATGATATAGTTAAGTAGTTCTAAAGTCCCTAGGTTGAAAAACTTAGGGATTTTTTTTGCTTTTATATATAATAGCTAATGTCAAAAGATAAATCACCAAAAGTTCCTCAAAGGGACAAGTTAAAAGAAGAGCTTAAAATAAAAGATCTTAATTGGAGCCCCAAACAAAAAGAATTTATAAATCTAGCCCAAGATAAAAAAACAAAATTAATATTTGTTAGCGGCCCCGCCGGGTCTTCTAAAACCCTATTAAGCATTTATTGCGCCCTTCAATTAATTAAAGACAAAAAGGTAGCTGAAATTATGTATATCCGCTCTCCGGTAGAGAGTTCAGATAGCAAAATAGGCTTCTTACCCGGAGATGCTGAGGATAAATTAAAATTCTACAATTTACCATTTATGGATAAATTGGAGGAGTTATTATCTAACGCACAAATAGAACTTTTAAATCACCAAGAAAGAATAAAAAGTCACCCATTATCTTTTATAAGAGGAATGAGTTGGAATTGCAAAGCAATTATCTTAGACGAGGCCCAAAATTGTACACAAAAAGAAATAATAACACTAATGACTAGAGTAGGGGAGTTTAGTAAATGCTTTATATTAGCAGATCCTGAACAATCTGATCTTGGTCAGGGCAAATCGGGTGGGTTTGAAAAACTCCACGCTTTATTTAATGATGAAGAGAGCAAAGAACAAGGGATATATTCTTTTTCGTTTACAGAAGAAGATATTAAGCGGAGCGAACTAGTAAAGTTTATTGTTAAAAAATTAAAAAACCTTTCGCCAACCCTGAGAGTATAAATATTTAGTTAATACCGCAGAGAATTTTCTTACCTTTTTTTCAGTTTTATCAAAAAAGAAAGCGTGAGCAAATTCTTCTATCGTAACAGACATTTCTCTTCTTGGTAAGAGATTAGGATCAATAATTATTTTAGGATATTTAGAGGTAGGATCGTCACAAAGACCTTCTGCCGAAAATCTATAGTGAGGCTTAACTCTATCTACAGAATATTCATATCCTTCGTCTGTTTTGAATTTGAAACCTTTAAGCATATTCGTTATAATATTCTAGAATGAAAATTTACTGCCAAAAATGCGGGACAGGAATGGAGTACACTTACGAAAAGCCCAACTTTTGCACCAAGTGTGGCTTTAGTTTTAGTCCGGTCAAGTCAACAGTCGCTAAAACCATACCTTCCCGATCAAAGGAAATTACACAAGAAGATGATACAGAAGACATTGAGTCGCTAGAAAATATAAAGAATATGTCTCAATTAGATGTAGAAATCTCAGCTATTTCAGACAGGAAATCTCAAATTAAAGATATTATTGGTACAAGATCAAATGACTTTACCAACGAAAGCCAAACACAAATACCAATAAATAAAAAAGATGCAATGGAATCTTTTAAGAAAGAAGCTGGTTTCTATCCGTCAAGAAACGAAATTGATGAAGAAAAATAAAACAAAATTTGAAGACTACTTAGATTTAATAAATGGAGAAATAACAAAAAGAAAGAACAAGTGGACTCTTTCTGCTCTTAATTGGATTGATTTTGAGGACGTTTCTCAAATCATAAGGTTTCATATATATAAAAAATGGAGCCTATATGATAAATCTAAACCTATACTCCCATGGGTAAATCGTATAATTTCTAATCAAATAAAAAATATAATTAGAAATAATTATGGAAATTATGCTCGACCTTGTTTAAAATGCGCCGCCTCACTAGGAGATAGCGGTTGTCGAATTTACGGCGAACAAAACTCTAGTTGTCCATTGTTTAAAGCTTGGAAAGAAACAAAAAAGAATGCTTACGATATTAAAATGGCGGTTTCTATAGAAGACCATCCCCAAGAAATAAATAACAAAAGCGAAGACCACTTAGACATACAAAAAGCAACTAAGAATTTAAACATTATCATGCGCAAAATTCTTAAGCCTATGGAGTGGCAAGTGTATGAATTATTATATATTGAATTAAAAAGCGAAGAACAGGTATGTCGAATTTTAAAGCTCAAGTTCGACAAGACAGCGAAAACTGGATACAACAAACAATTAAGAAATATTCAAAAATCAATAATTAAAAAAGCTAAAATAATTATTCATAGCGGTGAGGTGGACTTATGAATCAAATAACCTTAACTCAAGACCAACAAGACTTAATAATCAAAATCTGGAACGAAAATAAAGACGACCCCCCTAGTCTTCAAGACTTGACTCAAAAAATTTTTCCAGAAATACCAAACTTAGACGGCAGAAGTGTTTATGGTAAAGCTGTAAAAAATTTCTTAGCGTCTAGATCTCTTAATGTAAAAACTAAAAGTCAATATACTCCTAAAAATAGAATTGATTTTACTCAAGATCAAAAAGACTACATATCTAATAATGCTTCTTTAATGACTCCTGTTGAAATAGCAAGAGAGTTATTTAATAATTATTCATTAACTAATCTTTCTATAGAAGCTAGGAGTGTTCAGGAATATTTAGATACATTACCTAAGCAAGTTATTACAAATACAGCAGAAGAACCAGATAGCTCAAGCGACTACAAGCCACCCAAGAATTTAGAGAGAGCTTTGGTAAGAGTTAATAAGTATGTTTTAAATGGTTTAGATAAAGATAAATTAACAGCTAAACATAAAAAAGATCTTACATCTTTAATTTCTTATTTACATACATATAGATTCTTGCATCAAATTGGTACATATGTTTTAGCACCCGATAGAGAATTATTCGAGAGTAGTTTTATTAGATATACCTTCGATAAGTCGGATTTAACACAAGAAGAGGTTGACCAATATATTGTTCTTTCTACCGAAGTCGTTATATCATCTAATATTCAAGCTACAATTCAAACTTTACAACAGCAAATTGAAAACGAAGTAAATTCCGGAAATAGAATTCCAATGCCGTTAATTGAAGCCGTTAATTCAGCAAGAACAGAATACAATCAATGCGTCGGACGCCAACAAAAACTTCTTAACGATCTTAAGGTAAAAAGAAGCGAAAGAATATCTAACCAAGTAAAAGAGAATGCTTCTATTTTAAACTTAGTTCAAATGTGGAAGGACGAAGACACAAGAAAAGAAATGATTAAAATGGCAAACATGAGAAGAGAAGTCTTAAAAACCGAAATAGGCAGACTATCTTCGCTAGACGATGTGAAGGCTAGAATTTTTGGAATGACAGAAGAGGAGGTATTAGATGGCTAAATGTAAAATATGTAATGTTGACTTTGATAATGATAAGTCTTTTCATAGTCACTTAAAATCTCATAAGTTAAGAATGGTAGAATATTACCAAACTTACGAACCAAGAAAAGATCTTTTAACGGGAGAGTTAATTAATTTTAAAAATAAAGATTATTATTTTTCTAATGATTTTAATAATAAAACCAACATGAAAAAATGGTTGGAGAAGCAACCAATCGAAGATCAAAAGTCTTATCTTTTAAATTTATTAAAACAACGCAAAGAAAAAAGAAATCTTATCTATACTCCCACTGAAGTTGAATTAAGATCAATAACTAGCCCACCAATTACATTTTATCATAATCTATTTGGAGATTATTATTGGATGGCGAATACTATGGGATTTAAAAACAAATATTCTTATCCTAAAGAACCTTTAAAATATGAGATTAAAGATGGGTTTTGTATCTTTGTTGATTCTAGAGAGCAAATGCCGCTAAAGATAGATTATCCTACCGAAGTTAAAGGTTTAAAATTTGGTGATTATGCTATAAACGACCCAGATAATAAATGTTATATAGAAAGAAAATCTATTAAAGATTTCATAGGAACCATGAGCGGTGGGTACGAAAGATTTTGTAGAGAAATTGAAAGAGCGCAAGCAGCCGAAGCGGGGCTAATCGTTCTTGTTGAAAGGCCGATTAAAGAATGCTTATCTTTTAATTATGTAGACTATATTTCTAAAAAAATAAAAGCTACTCCCGAATTTATATTTTTTAATGTTAGAGAAATTATTCAAAAATATTCAAACGTTCAATTTTTATTTGTCAACGGTAGAGAAGAGTGTGTTAGAGTAATGAAAAAAATATTTTTTTGCAATGGAGAGTATAAAAAATATGACTTACAATTAATGTACGATTTAAAATTGCTCTGATATGTGGTATCCCGCTGAAAAATACAAAAAGAAAACAGAAAACTATAACGATATTTTTCTGGAATTAAAAGGAGACCTAGAGGACAAAGAAGCTAAAATTACTTTAGCTAAATTTTTACGTCAAAATTTATATTTTACTACTTATATTTTAACAGGAATTAAATTATCGCCATACCAAGAGATTACTCTAAAAGCGATGTTTAATCGTAATTTTTCAATGTGCGTTTGGGGTCGTGGTTGTGCTAAATCTTTTATAGCTAGTGTTTATTGTGTATTGCAATGTATTTTTGAACCTAATACTAAAATTTTAATTGCTGGTCCAACCTTTCGCACCGCTAGAGCTATATTTAATAATATAGAAAAAATGACAGAAACTAAAGGCGCAGAACTTTTGCTTCAAGCTTTTGGTGGAAAAAGTAAAAGAAACGATCTTTACGAATGGGATATTAATGGCGGATCTATAAGAGCTATTCCATTGAGCGGAGAAAAGATCCGTGGTTTTCGCGCAAACATTCTAGTTCTTGATGAGTTTCTTCTTTTGCCTGAAGAAATAATTAAAAATGTTTTAATGCCATTCTTAGTCGCTCCTCAAGACATGAAAAGGCGTATAGATATTCGAGAAATGGAAGACCTTCTTATTAAAGAAGGAAAAATGGCCGAGCAAGACAGGGTAGTATTTACAAACAACTCTAAAATGATAGCTCTTTCTTCAGCAAGCTATACATTTGAAAATTTATATAAAACTTATCAAGAATGGGTTAATCAAATAACTTCAGCAGACAAAGGGGAATCTTCTTATTTTGTTTCTCAACTTGGATTCGAAGCTTTACCGCCAGAGATGATTGATAAAACAATTATTGAAGAAGCTCAGAGTGGAGGAACTTCTCATTCTGCATTTTTAAGAGAGTATTGCGCTCAATTCACAGACGGATCTGATAGTTATTTTAGCGCTAAGAAAATGGAAGACTGTACTCTTAAAGACGAATACCCTCACACTTTAGTAAGAGGCACTCCCGGCAAAAGATATATCGTAGGAATTGATCCAAATATGAGCGATAGCCCTAATGCGGATTATTTTGCTATAGCTGTTTTAGAAATTGATGACGAAACGGGAATGGGAATTTTAGTCCATACTTATGCTGGACTAGGAAATTTAAATAATCATATTAAATATTTTAGCTACTTAATTACTCACTTTAATGTAGTTATGATTGTTTGTGATAATGCAGGGGCAGACATATTTTTCGACACATGTAATCAATCAGATGTTTTTAAAAATTCTAGAATCAATATTAAATGCATGGATTTTAATGCTGAAGCAGAGGGCTCTGAATATGAGCTAGAAACTAAAAAAGCTAAACTACAATATAATTTATCGGACGGGAGAATAGCATTTAATCAAGTCTTTTCTTCTTCTTTTATTAGAAAAGGAAATGAATATTTGCAAGCTTGTATAGATTACAAGAAAGTTTTATTTGCCTCTAGAACCTGCTCTAATGAAAAGTTTTTTAATGAAACAATAGGAATAAATTTACCAAGAGAATTAATTTTTAGTGGCGATAAGCAAGAATGGACAAATTTAGATTTCATAGAAAACCAAGACGATTTTATTTATCAAACAAAAAAACAATGCGCTCTAGTTGAATACACAACAACTTCTAGGGGAATGCAAAATTTTGATTTACCCCAACACTTAAAAAGAGGATCCGCCAACACAAGAGCTAGAAAAGATAACTATTCTGCGTTTATGTTAGCTAATTGGGCTTTAAAATGTTATAATGATATAATGAAACAAAATACTGAAAATAACACATTTACTTTTACTCCCGTAATGTTTTAGTGTAATTTCTTCAGGGTATGGCTAATTTAGTCCGTAGGAAACAGGTAGATCAATTAGAGTTTTCTGGTTTTTTTGTAGAAATCGGAGATGAGAATTATTATCCGCTTTCAACAAATCCATCTGATTTTATAACTAATACAGACTTAACAGTTGCCACTGGACAAGTTTATGTAGATTTAAATGCTGCTTCTGGAAATTTAAATACAAGTATTATTTTAAGTGGTCAAGCTTCTAATAGTTATTCAGATTCAATTAGCGGAGCTTTAAATACTAAATTAGATTCAACTGGAAATTCTTTAACAGCGTCAATTTCTTCTTTAAGTGGTTATGTAGTATCTGTTAGCGGAAGTTTAACTGGTCAAATCAGTGCTACTAGTGGCGTTTTAAATACAAAATTAAATAATACTAGCGGAGACTTAAAGAGCTATACAAATTCTGTATCTGGTAACTTATCAACTCAAATTACTAATAACTCTTCTGCTACTACAGTAAATTCTATAGTAAGCGGAAACAATTTCAATTTTACAGGAACTAAAAATTTTAATTCTACTATAAGTACAACTAGAATTAACTTAAGTGGAGTAGGAGCTTCCAGTCAAATTGCTTTAGTTTCTGCTCCGGGAATAGCTTCTTTTGTTGCGGGTACTGGAACCTTAATGTCTTTCATAGAAACTGGAGTTGGTAGCACTTCAAATTCATTATTTGCTGTTGCAGATGCAGCGGGGGTGCCAATGCTTGAGCTTTTTGATGACTCTAAACTTGTTTTAGGAAGAAGTGCTGCCAAAGCAATAGTTGTAAGTGGCATTTTAGGATATGTTCTTATGCCTAGCTTACCAAACGAAACTCAAATTTCAAGTTTACCTGTTGGTACTCTTTATAAAAGCGGAAATTATTTGATGATTAAATAGGATATAAAATGAGAAAGAAAAAACTACAAGAAATAATTCCTTTAATGACAACTGCATCGGCAGCTTCAGATACTCCAATCCAAGCTCGTCGAAATGTTGCTGGGAATATAGAAAGAACTGATCGTTTTCACAATATTGAATTTGGATTAGTTCCTTTTAAATATTCTAATAATATATCAAATAAGAGTTCTCTTAATGTAAGAGATGCGGTAATTCTTTGTCAGAAAGCTTATTATAATTTTTCTTCTTTTAGAAATGTTATCGATTTGATGACTGAGTTTTCTTGCTCACAAATTTATTTCACAGGTGGAAATAAAAAGTCAAGAGATTTTTTAAATGCTCTATTCAAAAAAATAAATATTAATAATTTTATTGATAAGTTTTTCAGAGAGTATTACAGATCCGGTAATGTTTTTGTTTATAGGTTTGATTACAAAGTTGACCAAGAAGATATAAATAAAATAACTCAAGTCTTTGGAAATCAAGAGTCTTTAGCCGCTACCAAATTACAATTGCCGTCAATGTATATGGTATTGAATCCAGCCGATATTCAATACGGCGGCAATATTTCTTTTGTTGGAACAAACTATTATAAAATTTTAACAGATTATGAGTTAGAAAGATTGCGTAATCCAACAACGGACGAAGATAGGGAAGTTTTAAAAAGCCTTTCAGAAGAAAATAAATTAAGAATTCAAAAGAAAAGCATGTCTGGAGCAGGAGCTTTTATTACTATACCTTTAAATACAGAAAAGGTTTCGGCTGTATTTTACAAGAAGCAAGATTACGAACCTTTTGCGGTGCCCATGGGATTTCCTGTTTTAGAAGACATTAACTGGAAACAGGAAATGAAAAAAATGGACATGGCATTAACCCGAACTACCCAGCAATCAGTCTTGTTGATTACAATGGGAAGCGAGTTAAAGAGTGGAGCTTTAAATATTAATCAAAAGAATATTGAAGCAATGCAAACTCTTTTCCAAAACCAATCTGTTGGAAAAGTTTTAGTATCTGATTTTACAACCAAGGCCGAATTCGTTATTCCAAAAATAGCAGATATTTTAGATCCAAGAAAATACGAAGTGGTAAATACAGATATTCAACAAGGATTAAATAATATTTTAATTGGTGATGAAAAGTTTTCTAGCACTAGTATAAAAGTTAGTATTTTTATGCAAAGACTAGAGCAAGGTAGGCAAGCATTTTTAAATAATTTTTTAATTCCTGAGGTTAAGCGCCTTTGTAAAAATTTAGGTTTTAAAAATTTCCCTATGCCTCATTTTGAGGAAATAGATATTAGAGATGCTTCAGTTTGGAATAGAGTTGTTGCTCAGTTAATGCAGCTCGGAGTTCTAACAGCAGAAGAAGGCGTTCAAGCAATTGAAACAGGAAGACTTCCTGATCCTGAGGAGTCGGTGGAATCTCAAAGAAAATTTAAATCTCTAAAAGATGAAGGTCTTTATGCTCCTGTCGCTCCTAACGCTGCAGCTTTAGGCGGAGGAAGACCTCCGGGATCTTCAGCTCCACAAACAACTAAAAATGTTTCTCCAATCGGAACTAAAAAAACTCCAGCGATAGCTTCTTATTCAGTTCAAAAAATATCAGAATCATTTAAGGACTTTGAGTCTTTAACCGCTAATGTAGAAGATTTTATAAAAAAGAAGCACAAGAAAAAAACTTTAAATCAAGAACAAAAACAAATTTGCGAAGAAATAGCTAAGGCTATTTTTATTAATGAAAACAAAGAAAACTGGCAAACTTGCATAAAGGATTACTTAAGCGGAAAAAATAAAAATTGCGCGGACGATAAATTTAAAATCTTAAATAACATAATGAACGAACATTCTGTAGATTTATTTTCTGCTGCAGTTTTAAATTATAGTCAAAAAACTTAATTATTAGTGTAATTTATAAGGAATATTTTAAAATGACTTTAGAAGAAACAGAAGTTAGTGGAGAAAGATCTACTAAACCAAACGTATTAGTCGTAGATTTTTCCACAAAAAACACTGGTTCAACTACCGAGAATCCAGTTGCCAGAGTAAGTGATCAAAGGAGTAAGGCAAGTGAATTAGAAGTTGAGATTGAAGCAAAAAAAAGACCGGGTCCTAAAAGCTCAGCTCAAACCCCAGCCAAGCCTTCTGAAAAAAGAAAAGGTTCTAGTAAAAATAAGGCTGGATCAGCGGGAGAAAAAGCTAATGATGCAATTTCTTTTTCTAAAAAAGTCATCGAAGCTCTTCAAAATAAAGTTAAAGAACATAATTCAAAAAATTCAAGAAAGGTTTCACTATCTCAACTTAAAAAAGTATATCGCAGAGGAGCTGGAGCTTTTAGCTCTTCACACAGACCCGGAAAAACAAGAGGTCAATGGGCAATGGCCAGAGTAAATATGTTTTTAAGAATGATGTCTGGTGGAAAAGTTAAAGATGCTTATCGAAAAGCGGATCAGGATGTAGCGAAAGGTTCTGATATTATAGATATTTCTGACTTTTGGGAACCAGAAGAGCAAGATATTAATTTAGCAATGATTGATATAGAGTCAATCGGAGATTTTGATTTTGAATCTGTAGATGAGCTTTATCTTGATGAAGAAGAAGCTTCAGAAAAATGGTACGAAATTTAATTATGAACTTCAAATATACTACTACATTTAGTTCTGTTATCAAACCTTTGGTTTCAGAAGAAAAAGATAAGTATTTAGCTTTAGCTTCTTTAATGGAGATAGGTAGTTTTATACCTAACGTTGATACAGAAAAAAACGTTGATCTTTTACCAGTTGCTTTTAATGCTGCAGTTATAAATAGAGTTAATAAAAATGGAGACGTTATAGACACAGCAACGGCAGCAACAATTTACAAAGATTTTATTAATAAACCTATAAATTTAGAACACAATCGCGAAAAAATTATAGGAGTTATTTTAACCGCTGGCTTTAGTGAATTTGGAACAGACACTATTTTAAACGAAGAGCAAATCAAAAATTTAAAAGGCCCATTTAATATTACTTTAGGTGGAGTTCTTTGGAGAATCGCTAATCCCCACTTAGCCGATATGATTGAAGACTCTAGCGATTCTTCAAGTGGTAATTACCAAAAAATTAGCGCAAGTTGGGAGCTTGGCTTTAGTGATTACAACCTAGTAGTTATAGAGGGCGAATCAAAAAATATCGAAGATGGATTAGAGATTTCAGATTCCGGACAAATCGAAACAATGAAAGCTAATTTAAGAGCTTTTGGAGGTTCTGGAAAAGTTGATAAAACTAAATCTATTTATAGAAAAGTTGTAGGAAATGTTATTCCTCTTGGAATCGGTCTTACCGAAACTCCAGCGGCTGATGTTAAAGGAGTAACTACAACTAAAATAGAAAAAGAAGAAGTAGTAGTTGAAGAAAATATTTCCAAAATTGAAAATTTAAATGTAAATACAACTATAGATCAAGATACTATGAAAATTACAAGCATCAAGGATATTACTGACGAAAACTTGAAGCAAGTTTCCGCCTCTCAAATTTCCGACCTTATCGAGCAAGAACTTAAAACTGCTTCTGAAAAATACGCTGCTGAAAAAACCGCTGTTGAGACTGCATTGAAGGCAAGTCAAGAGCAATATTCAGCATTGTTAAGCTCTCAAGATTCTCTTAAGCAAGAAGTTGAATCTTTAAAATCAGCTTTGCAAGCCGCTCAAGATGAAATGCAAAAAGTAGCTGCTGCAGAAGCTTTTAACGTTAGAATGGCTGCTTTCGACGCTGAATACGATTTAGACGCCGAAGCTAGAGAGGTTATTGCTAAAGACATTGCCAACCTTGATGACGAAGCATTCGCTGCTTATAAGAATAAAATGGCAGTCTTTATGAAAAACAAAAAGAAAGGAGCTAAAGTAGAGGAAAAAGAAACTTCTGAAGATTCAAAGGAAGTTAAAGCTTCTGTCACTGAAGTTATCGAAGAGGTAACAGACAAGGCTAAGGCTGAAGTTGTTTCAGTTCCCACCACCTCAACAGCTTCTGAAACTCTTTTTGATAAATACAAAAAAGCTTTTGATTACGAGGGATTCGTAGTCAGCAAATAAAACAAATAAAACAAACAATACAAAATAAAGGATAAATATGGCTTATAAACTAAGACCTTTTAGAGATTATGATGAACACGATGTATTAAATCTGTTCTCATACGACACTTCAAGTCTAACCGCTGGACAAATCAACGTTCCCAAAGGCGTTCTTGTCAAAATCAGCACTGGTTGGAAAAACTATGATTCAGGAGTTGAGCTTGCTGGTGGACTTGAGTTCATCGGAAGCGCAGGTACTCTTGCTCCAAATAACGTTGTTTCTCAGCGTTACGGAGTTACCGCTAAAGTTGTTGCTGCAACCACAGGAGAAACTCCTGTTGGCATGATGCTTTACGACGTTAGAGACACAGATGAAAACGGCGAGTTGCTAAAATACAAGCCCCGTAAAGCTGCTGAAATGCAAGCTGTAATTCCCGGTCAAGCTGTTCCAGTTGTTACCCGTGGTATCTTCTTGGTTCAAGGAGTTCTTGGAACTCCAGCCGCTGGAGGTACTGCTTACGCTGGTCTCACTGGCCAAATCACTGCTTCTACCGGTTCTGCTGGTATCGCTAACGTTGCCATTGGTAAGTTCCTTGGAGCTGCTGACACAAATGGCGAAACCCTCGTAAAATTAGCCCTATAATATAAAGGATTAACATGAGAATTAAACTTAAAAACACACCTGAACAAGTAGAGCTAATTAAAGCCCTTGGTTCAAAAAATAGATTAGTTGCCGCTGAAGCTTCAGAAGCTTTTGCCGCTTTCCTCGGACCAGTAATTCAAAGGGTTATTCTCCAAGCTGGAACAGCATCTCAAATTTATACTGATGCTCCTTTCGACGAGAATGACTCACCTAGCTACCCTCTCGATCTTTATTATAACGAGTTAAATAATGGATATGTTAGCGTTTGGTCTCAAACCTTAGCTGGTGGATTACCTAGCTCACAAGACGTTTCTGCTATTCAAGAAGTTAAGATAGCTACCTATCGTCTCGATAGTGCTGTTTCAATTAACAAAAGATATGCTCGTCAAGCTCGTTTAGATGTTATTGCTAAGCTCGTTGAGCGTATGTCTCAAGAAGTTCTTGTTAAGCAAGAGCGTAATGCTTGGGCTGTTCTCTTGAAGGCTCTCGGAGAAGCTTCTACAACTCCTTCTGGAGGTTCTGCTCTTAAGCACTATATCGCAGCCGGAACAGCTGGACAATTCAAACTTGACGACCTCAACAAGCTCATGACCCGCGTTAAGAGAATTAACGAATCTTGGGCTGGTGGTACTCCTGCTGATCCTTACAGCACTGGATTAACTGATCTTTATGTTTCTCCTGAGATTAAAGAGAAGATTCGTGCTTTTGCTTACAATCCTCTTAACACCACAAAAGGTGCAACAGGAACAACTGATACTAACGTTGGAATTGCTCTTCCAGACGGAATGAGAGAAGAGATTTATCGTAACGCTGGTATGCAAGAAATCTACGGAGTTAACATCATCGAGTTGATTGAACTTGGTCTTTCCAAGAAATATAACATCCTCTTTGATTCTTATATCTCTGAGACTACAACTCTTGGTCAAGCTTTTAATCCTTCTACTTATCAAATTCTCGTAGGTGTTGATAACAGCAAGGGAGCTTTGATTCGCCCAGTTGCTACAAATGCAGAAACCGGAAGCCAATTCAGCGTTCAACCAGACGATCAATTCCTCCAAAGGACTGATAAGACTGGTTTCTACGGATCAATGGAAGAAGGTCGTATTTGTATCGATGCCCGCGCACTCTCCGGAATCATCGTTTAATATAACTAATTAACATCAACCCGCTAGGGAAACCTAGCGGGTTTTTTATTTGATTTATAGGAATTTATTTTTTATAATTTATATGAGCAAAAAAAGTAAACTTAATAACTTAAATCAAATCGATGGGAAAGCTGAACCTTCTAAACCAATGACATTAGATCAGATTTGGGGTGAAAGAGGTTTAACAAAATACGGAACAGATAATATTGATGAATATAGAAGTTATTTAAAATCTTTAAATAGAACAGATATCCACGCTCATGCAATTCAAGTGGGAGTTTTGCCTAATGACAATATGGAAATTTTAGTTGCTAGATTAGAAAGGGAATTTTCTAGACATATTTCCGCTTATCAAGCCCCAGTTGATCAGCCAAAAAAACAAAAGAAAGCCTCTAAAGAAATCCAGAAGATTTTATCTGAGGGTCGATAATTTGTGTAATTCATTAGATGGGAAACTTAGTAAGACTAAAACAACTAGATAAACCTGAGCTTTCTGGTTACATAAAGGAGGTAGGAAATCTTAGTTATTACCCATCAAATAATCCATCTGGGTTCATTTCTAATTTAGATAATGACCCAGATTTTTTGCAATTAAGTTTAAACTTAACTACGGTAAGTGGTGATTTAAATACAAGAATAACTAGCACAGGAGATAGTTTAAGTTTTAATTTAAATTCTACAGGTAATTCTTTAACCAATAAAATTAATAACTTAAGTGGATATGTAGAATTATCTAATACAAGTATTTTAGCCGTTTCAGGAAATGCTAATTATGCTCAGTATTTAGCAACTGGATTAGACTATAGTAGTAATAGTCTTTTGTCTGGAAATATCATTGCTACAAGTGGGTATGCGACTTCAATTAGTGGTGATTTAAACAATAAAATTAATAGCACTAGTGGTAGTTTGTCGGCGAGAGTTTCTAGTTTAGAAAATGTTTTCATAACAAGTGGGTCAAATTATGTAGACGTTACATCTAATAATCAAAGCATAGTCGGAGAGAAAAATTTCAATAGCAAAACAAATTTTAAATTAGTAAATATAGTTCCAATTTCAGGAGACTATTCAAATCCCGGAGGTAGCACAAATAATTATCTATATACTCAATTTATAGATAATAATCTTTTTTATGCAAGTGGGCTAGGTAATATTACTGGTGATTTTTTTATTACTAAAATTCGTTACCCAAATAACGATGAATGCATAATAAGTTCTAACATTTATACAGGGAATTATTAAAATGCCTATCGCGATTGGAAATTACGATTCAGCAGCCGGAAATTGTGTATTGTTGTATGATTTTTCAGCAGGCTCTTATGATGGTGAACCTACTGTAAATTTATTTCCTCAACCAATCGCAAATAGCGGATTTCAAATTAAACCTTTTAATACTGGCAGAGCTTTTTATAAATTAGATTATTATCAAGATGTTAGTGGTCAAGGCTCTTTTAATGATAATGCGCCGGGGCCTTTTTTAGACACTGATTCTATTTATAAATATAATTTTTCAAGCTCTCAGTACGATACTGACGTTACTCAAACAGGTGGCGGAAATAAACATGGCTTTTTAGTTAATATTTTACGAGGAGAAACTTATACAGCATCAGTTGATGTTTATGTTTCCACTGGCCACCAAAGAACAGGCGCTCAAACTGTATTGAGTTTAAATCCAAATTTATCAGGTTCGTTTACTACTATTTCTGGATCTTATGATTTTGATAATAAAGGAACTTGGCAGTCAATAAAACAAAAAGTTTTTGTTCCTTCGGCAATTAACACAGTAGCGCCGAACCCAACCTATTACGAAGTAAGTGTTGCTACGAAAACAGCTCAGCATCCTTATTATACTTCTGGTTCTAATTATGGATTTGTAATTGGTAATACTCAAGGTCGAAACTTAACCTTTTACAAAGGCGGGTCTTATGTTTTTGTTCAGTCTAATTCTTCTAATGTAAATGATGAATTATATTTAAGTACAACTCCAGATGCGGGAGGGGGAACAAATGCTTATTCTAATGGTTTTTCTTATTATGGTAATAAAGGATTTGATGGGTATGCAGTTTTTAACGTTCCTTATAATGCTCCTTCAGTGATTTATTATAATTCTAGAAAATCTTCTAGTTCTTATGTTGGGGGAAAAATTTTTATTGTAGGAGGTTATAATTCTGGCAATACTGGTAATGTCGGAACTTCTGGTTCAAGCGGTACCTCTGGTAGTTCTGGTAGCTCCGGAACAACACTAACTTCGGAATCTTATGCAGTTTGTTTTGATCCTACAAGAGGTGTGCCTAATTCTTCTTTTGGAAATTTAAGTAGTGGATATATTTTGTATAAAAACATGCAGTTTGAAAGAAACAAAAAAATGTTTCAAGGTACAATTCATAAGACGCAATTTACTTCTTCTTCAAGATCAGAAATTTCTTCTTGCGTTGATTTGACGGGAAATAATAACAGTGGTCATTTTGCAAATTCTAATTACGATGGTTTAGCTTACTTATATTTTTCAAGAAGGCAAAATTTAAACGATGGCTCTTTTATAGATATCAATTTAAAAAATACGAAGCAAAAAACATTTTTGGTTGGAAGTACAAAAACTCAAAGTTTTGATTTTTGGTTTCGTCAGACAGCAACAACAAATACAAAAGCTTTTCTTTTAGCTAGATCTTCTGGTGTTTCTAATGATTTATTTATAGAAAATCAAGGTGCTCCTCAATTAGTTTACATTCAAGATAGAAGAGTTTATTTTTCTTTTACTTCCGCTTCTAATAGAGTTTTTGCAGGACATACAGAAGAAGTTATTGATATTAATGTTTTGTATAATGTAATTATATCTTTGAATTTTAACGCTGTCCTTGGAGAAAAGGTTAAGATTTATATAAATGGTAAACTTATTCAAACAACAGTATTGTCTGTTTTAACTCCTCCAGAAAATTTTAATTTTTTAAATGTTGTTTCGTCCGTGCAGGTTTTGGGAGCTTCAGCAGCTATTTCTGAAAAGGGTTTTAAAGGTAAAGCAAATCAATTTTATTGTATTTCTTCTTACGATACCAATGGTGAATCAATTGCTTCAGCACCTATATCCGTTCCGATTAGCTTTTCTAAAAAATCAATAGAGTTAACTTGGAATGAAGTTAAAGACGCTGAAGGTTATTATATATATAGATCTCGATCTTCTTCTTTTGGCGGTCTTTCTTTACTAGCAAATCTAGTTGGAAGTAGAAATACTTTTTTTATAGATGAAAATTTTAATACTAAATTAGGTAATCCTAAACAAATTCCTGCATATACTTATTTTTACGATGCTAATACTTTGGCTTTAATAGACGACTCGTCAGCAAAAATTTGTTTTGGTGATTATCCAGTTACAACTAGCGTTCCTAATTATTTCGAAGGCTATATTTTTAGAATAGGAATATATAATACAAATATTTCAGAAAAACAAGCTATTAGAAATTATAATTCTCTTTTGTATAAGTTTTTCTCAGGAAATCCTTATTTATCAAGAGAAATATTTAGACCAAAAAGTGTAATTTACAAAAAGGTGCAATTTTAGTTTATGGCTATAACAAGGTATGCGGGAGATAGGTTTTATGGTTTAGAGTCTGAAAAAGACTCTTTGCTTTCTCGGGTAATTGATGGGGCGCACTATACAGCATCTGATTCTTTAATTAGTTATATAAAAGTAAATGGTAGTTGGCTTTCTACTGCTGCAACAGGAGGTTCTGGAGAAACTTTTTTTACTGGAGATTTATATGTTTCTATAGCTTCTGGTAAAACATTTGGCAAATATATTAATGGAGATACTATTCCGGCATCTGGAAAAACACCTCAGCAAGTAATAGAAATGGCTTTGAGAGAAAATCTTTCTGTTACAACTTCTCTTACTTCTTCTACAACAATAGCATTTAATCAAACTGCTATAAGTAACATTCTCGATTTCAGTTATCAAATAAATACTTTAGGAGCTTCTATTTCAGGAGCTTTGCTTGAATATAGAAGAGGAAACGTTGGTTCTTGGGCAACGCTTGCTAGCGGAACTGGCACTCCGGGATCTCATACTCATTCTTTAACTGATTCGAATTATAATACTTCTGGTTTTTATTATAAATATACAGTAACTGATACTGCTGGTTCAACAGGAAGTTCTTCTCTAGCTATAACCCCAGCTGCTTATTCAGCCCCAACCGCTGCCTTGTCTGTTCTTGGGGTTAGTTTAGTTAGTCCAGAGTCTAATTCAAAACGAGAAAAAGGACATATTAATTCAACATTAGAAGGAACGGTAACAAGAAATAGTGCTAATGTAAATTTAACAAGTTATCAATGGCAATATCAGTTGGATGGCGGTGGCTCTTATATTAGTATTGGTTCTCCTGTTTCTATTGGTCCTGGGACAACTTCTATAAGTTCTACTGGACATAATGATTCTGGTTTAAAAACAGCCAATTCTTTATCTTACAGAGTTAAGATTATAGATGATTATCAAACTTACCTTTCTTCTCAAGTTTACTCTTCAACTTCTACTGTTGATTTTTTAAATTTAATATTTTATGGTCCAGCAAGTTCTGCTCCAACAACATCTTCAGATGTTAGAAATTTAACATCAAGAATTTTTACAGATGGCAGTAATCCATTTAATTTAAATACTAGCACTAGTGAGAAAATATTTTCTGCCGCTATGCCTTCATCAAAATCTATTACTGAGGTTTTAGATTTAGATGCATTGAACGCTAATATTACTGCAAATTATGCTTCTTCCACAGTTTCTGTAGCTAATTACACTGGAGACACTTCAAGCTATAAAGTTTACACGATGACTAATGCTATTCCTTACTCATCAAATCATAGACACCAAATAACGAGAACAACTTAATACTATGGCATTAACTACAGGTTTACAATTACCATTTGGAGTTCAACCGGTCAACCCTTGCCCAGTAGATAGTTGGTCTGGTCCTTACTCTGGAACTTCAGAAGCTGATGCCAAAAATTTAGCTAATGCTGCAATTTTATCTGGAATAAGATTTCAGTCAATGGAAGTTAGATTAATTTACGGTGGTCAAGCGTATAAATATTGGTATAGAGATGGGGTAGATGATTCTCAATTAGTAGTATTTGCTGGAGGATCTGGAACTTCAGGATCTTCTGGTTCGTCAGGAACATCTGGCTCTTCTGGCTCGTCTGGCACAAGTGGATCTTCTGGTTCGTCTGGTACAAGCGGATCTTCTGGTTCGTCAGGAACATCTGGCTCTTCTGGTTCGTCTGGTACAAGCGGATCTTCTGGTTCGTCTGGTACAAGCGGATCTTCTGGTTCGTCAGGAACATCTGGCTCTTCTGGTTCGTCTGGTACAAGCGGATCTTCTGGTTCGTCGGGAACATCTGGCTCTTCTGGTTCGTCTGGTACAAGCGGATCTTCTGGTTCGTCTGGTACAAGCGGATCTTCTGGTTCGTCAGGAACATCTGGCTCTTCCGGCTCGTCTGGCACAAGTGGATCTTCTGGACCGTCAGGAACATCTGGCTCTTCCGGCTCGTCTGGCACAAGTGGATCTTCTGGTTCGTCAGGAACATCTGGCTCTTCTGGTTCGTCTGGTACAAGCGGATCTTCTGGTTCGTCGGGAACATCTGGCTCAAGCGGTCAAAACGGTGGCGTTCGTTATAATTTTAATAGTGACTCTAGTAACACCTCTTCTAATCCCGGAACTGGGAATTTAAGATACAATAGCTCTTCGATCTCTACGGTTGATAAGATTTTTATTAACGACGTAGATGCGTTAAATAATAATCAAACTCTATGGTACGATACTTGGGACGACAGTACAACTTCTAATAATCGAGGTTACTTATATATTTATAGTCGGGACACCGGAACAACGGTAAACATATTTAAGGTTACAGGTTCGGTAGTTGATGGTAATTCGTATTATGAAATACCGGTACAGTATATTTCTGGATCTGCTCCCGGAAGCAGTGCTCAATTGGCAATTTTATTTTCAAGAACCGGAGACACAACTTCAGGAACATCTGGTTCTTCAGGGACATCTGGTATTGCAGGTACAAGCGGATCTTCTGGTTCGTCAGGAACATCTGGCTCTTCCGGCTCGTCTGGCACAAGTGGATCTTCTGGATCGTCAGGAACATCTGGCTCTTCTGGTTCGTCTGGTACAAGCGGATCTTCTGGTTCGTCTGGTACAAGCGGATCTTCTGGTTCGTCAGGAACATCTGGCTCTTCCGGCTCGTCTGGCACAAGTGGATCTTCTG
>Ga0194112_10004478_pt1 | contig 19102 bp, 10 predicted proteins | sample TA2MahC400mmetaG_FD_146191 | JGI IMG/M metagenome (GOLD analysis project Ga0194112, IMG submission 146191) | Freshwater microbial communities from Lake Tanganyika, Tanzania - TA2015016 Mahale Deep Cast 400m | ecosystem: Environmental > Aquatic > Freshwater > Lake | place: Tanzania: Lake... | reverse complement strand
CCGAGGGCTTGAATCTAGTCTCCGGTTTTGAGGTGGGTTATGGCGGCGTGTGGGTGGGCGCGGCGCCGGAGCTGTTGTTCATTCCCGACCGCGATCGCGACGACGTTCCAGACGGCCCGCCGCAAGTGTTGCTCGATGGCTTTGGCTATCAGGACACGCACGAGTGTTTGAACAGTTTTCTCTGGGGACCGGACGGCTGGCTTTATGGAAATCAAGGCGTGTTCAACACCGCGCACATCGGCAAGCCGGGCGCGCCGGACTCGCGGCGAACCGAATTGCGCGCGGGGGTGTGGCGGTATCATCCGGTCACGCGTCAGTTCGAGGTGTTCGCGCACGGCGGGAGCAATCAATGGGGACTCGATTACGATGAGCGCGGCCAACTGTTCATGACGCACTGCCGCAGCTACTGGGGCCGCGGCGGCACCACGCACGTCGTCCAGGGCGGGCATTACTGGAATCAGGCCAACGCGAATCACGCGCCGTTCATCATCGCCAATCCGCCGGAGGATTTTCCCGGCTACCGCAACTACCTGCTCGCCTCGGCCCGTTACGATCACGGCGCGGGAGGCGCGGGCGTGCGCGGCAGCGACGCGATTTACGGCGGGCATTCCCACGTCGGCACGATGATTTATCTGGGCGACAACTGGCCGGACGAATTTCGCGGGCACCTGTTCACCCACAACCTCGGCGGCCACCAGATCAATCATCAAGTCAACAAACGGCTCGGCTCCGGGTTCGAGACCGTCCACGCGGGCCGCGACCAATTCTTTTGCAGCGATCCAAAATATGTCGCGGTGGATTTGCAGTATGGCCCGGACGGGGCGGTCTATACCATCGACTGGTACGACCAGCAGCATTGCCACAATCCGAACACGGAACGCTGGGACCGAGGAAACGGCCGCATCTATCGCATCCAATACGACGCGACCTACAAGCCGAAGAAAGTAAACCTCGCCGCAATGACTGACCTGGAACTGGTCGGACTGCTGCGGCACAAGAACGCGTGGTTCGCACGGATGGCGCAGCGGCTCTTGCACGAGCGCTATGTCAACTCGCTTCCCAAAGATCCGCAAGCTATCGAACGCATCGTCGAGCTGGCCAAGACTGACCCGTCGCCGGCGCAGCGGCTACGGGGTCTCTGGGCGGCAAACGCGGTGGGCCGATTTTCCCTCGAACTTTCCCAAGCGGCGTGGAAGGACCCGGATGAATTTGTGCGCGCGTGGGCCGTTCGACTCTGGACCGATCGCGAGATGAAACCTGTGGTGGAGCGCGAGTTGGTTCGCCTGGCGAATGAGGATGCGTCGCCTGTGGTTCGCCTGCACCTCGCTGCGGCGATTCAGCGAGTCGGTGACAAGCCTGCGTGGCAAATCGCGGAAGCCCTGGCGCGACGCGGCGAAGATCGCGAGGACCGAAACTTGCCTTTCCTTCTCTGGCATGGAATCGCCGCCCGGATGCCGAAAAATCCCGACCGTGCTTTCGCCATCGCCGCGAAGTCGCCCTTGCCTGAACTTGGCGATTACATCTACTGGTATGCCGCCACGTTCGGAGGCAAAGCGTTGAATCGCGTCGTCGCCTCGCTCGAAAAACTCCAGGGCGACGCGTTGCGGCGGCGCTTGATCGGAATCGCGCTGGCGATGGAAACGCAGCCGAACGTGCCGATGCCGGCAGCCTGGCGCAGAGTGGCGCCGAAACTCTACACGAGCGACGATCCGCGCGCGCACCGCCAGGCGGAACGGCTTGCGGCGGTTTTTGGCGACGCATCCCTGTTTCCGCGTCTCCGCGAAATTCTGGCCGACGCAAACGCAGATGCCGAGTGGCGCCGGCACGCATTCGCCGTCTTGAGCCGCGCGCAAGATCGCGCGTCGCTGCCGGCATTTCTGCGTTTGCTCGACGGCGCCAGTTTGCGCGCCCAGGCCCTCAATCTCCTCGCCCGCTTCGACGCGCCGGAAATTCCGGAAGCCATCCTGCGGCGGTTCGAAACGTTTTCCATTCCCGAACGGGCCGCCGCGATGAACGCGCTGACTCGCCGTCCCTCGTTCGCACTCGCTTTGCTGGATGCGGTCGCCTCGGGCCAGTTCAAGCGCGAGCAACTGTCCGCTTTCCATGTCCGCCAGCTTACGGATTTGCGCAACGCGGAAGTGGACCAGCGCGTCGGCGCGGTCTGGGGCAGGATTCAACAAAGTCCGGGAGAGAAACAGTTGGAGATCGCGCGGCAGGAGAAGATTTTCAATGAAGCGCCGCTCTGGGCTTACGACGCAGGCGCGGGTCGGCAGCATTTCCAGAAACTCTGCGCGCAATGTCATGTCCTTCGCGGCGAAGGCACGCGCGTCGGCCCCGAACTCACCAGCGCGGGCAAGAATGGAATCCGCTATTTTTTGGAGAACGTGATCGATCCCGACGCCGTGGTGGGGACGGATTTTCAAGTGACCACGATCGAGACCAAAGCCGGCGACACCGTCTCGGGCCTGCTCATCAACGAATCCCCGAGCGCGCTCACGATCCGGACCACCACGGACCAGGTCGTGGTCTCCAAAGCAGAAATCGCGCAGAGATCGCCGAGCGAGAAATCGTTGATGCCGGAAGGGCTGCTGGAGTCGCTCAATCCACGCGAACAAATCGAGTTGCTCAAATTCCTGACGAACAATTGAAATCGGGGGGCGATGGACGCGCCGACGCCAGTGGAGGCCCTAGCTGGCTGGGTGGAGGGGGCTACCAGCCCGCCTCGCGCGGCAACCTGCCGCGTGAAAGGTCGCGGGTAATTCCTTGCGATCCGTCCGGGACTGATCCGCGACCGTTCCGTTCGGCTGGAATGTCAACTCGGTCTCATTCGGCTGCTGTGCAGCTACCGGCGGAACTAACAGCTCCAGCCCCAAAAGCATTCCGAATGTCAGGCTTGCGTTCACTCAGCGCGGACTTTCCATGAACATGGCGGTAGGGCGAGCCTGTCCCCAGCGAGCCGAGTCGGACGTGGTCCAGGCACGTCGAGCGGCTCGCCGGGACGGACTCGCCCTACCGGGTTCATGGGGAGAGAGCAGGTCCGTAAGGGAAAGGAGGCTTTCCATGAGCTTATTCATTTCGGACTGGCCGGCCTGAACCTGGTGAAATGAATGGGACTGGCTCCGGGGGCAGTAGAGGGAGATAGATGTTCAGTTTATCCAACCCCAAGGTCGTTTTCGGCCAACATACGGATGATTGGGCCATTTTCGCCAGGGAAGATATCCGCTTTTGAGTTGACGCCGGTGCTAATGGTGGAGGCAGGCGGCAACACTCGGCCCACTTTGAGCGGCCTCCACCTGTCGGATAAGGTGGAATACTTGGCGCTCGCGCGAACATCTCGAACGATGGCGTGGCCGTCTTCACCCTTCGCAGCACAAATATTGAGCATCGCGGACGCGGTCACCGCGTGGCGATCCATTTTGGAAGGCATCCAGGTGATCTCATAGACTTTGCAGAGGCATCTGGCCTTCGCCTTGGCACAACACCACCTGCGCCGGATTGATCGCTTTGTATTGAGCCTTGTTCCCCGTGATCTCAAACGCCTCCGGCACCGCTTCGATCCCGTGCAGCGTGTGCGTGATGACCGGCTTCAAACGCACTCGCCCCGACGCCGCCAGCCTCACCGTGTGCTCCAGATGCGCGCGCGTGCTGATGTCGGGGAAAAGGTAGCGCAAGCTTCGTTCGCGCAGGAGATCGACATCGAGCTCGATCGGTTGGCCGAACCACGAAACTCCGATCAGCTTGCCGCCCGATCGCACCACTCCCATGGCTTGCATCAGCGAAGTCGTGCCGGACAAACCTTGCTTGGGGCTGCCGCCCGCGCACTCAAAAACCACGTCCACGCCGATCCCACCGGTCAACTCGCGAATCGCGGCGACGGCGTCGCAAGCATTTGGGCTAATCGCCTGGTCTGCGCCGAGCTCTCTCGAGATTCGGCACGCCTCTTCGCGCACGTCCACGGTGAAAACCTTGCCGGCGCCGGACACGCGCGCGATTTGCAGGCATTCGAGTCCCATGCTGCCCTGCCCGAAGATCGCGACGGACTGGCCCATGCGAATCTCAGCCGTTTCCACGGCGGCGACACTGTCGCTCAGCGATTGCAGGCAAGCCGCTTCTTGATCCGAAATCCGGTCGTCCAATTTGACGAGAGCGATTTCCGGCAAAAGCGCAAATTCCGCGAAGCAACCCGGAAGCTGGAATCCGATGATCGGCCCGCTGCGGCAGAGATCGCTCTGCGCAGAAAGGCAAAGCGGACAGGCGCCGCACGGGAGCTTGGCGCGCGCGGCGACACGGTCGCCCTTGCGGAATCTTGAGACGCCCGCGCCGGTTTCCAGAATCCGAGCGCAGAATTCGTGGCCGAACAATTGGACCGGAGCTTCGGTTTCCAGCCTTCTTTTGATTTTGTCGAAGGCCAGCGTGCGAATCCCACGGGCCAGTTGCGCCTCCGTGACACTGGGCTGCACGCACAAAACCTGGACGAGCACGTGTCCGGGTTTGCAGCGTGGCACGGGCACCTCTTCCAGCCGCATGTCGTTGAAACCGTAGAAAAGCCAGGCTTTCATGCGGACGCAACTGGGGAGCATACGCGCCCTCGCGTGTCTCGACTGGCGCCTCGCCAGTCGGAACGCCGTCGAAACCATCGTGCTGAGTAGGGACTGTTCGCTCCGATTGAATGCGGTCGGCGAGGGCGCCGACCGCGGCACGCGAGGGCGCGGGCGCTCCTCATTTCAACTTCGATGCATGGATAAAACCCGCGCATCATGCAAGAACCTCCTTTACGACACGCCCGTGCACATCCGTCAGCCGGAAGTCGCGGCCGGCGTAGCGATACGTCAGTTTCTCGTGGTCGAGGCCGAGCAGCGCCAGCAGGGTCGCGTGCAAATCGTGGACGTGAACTTTGTCCTTCGCGGCGAAGTAGCCGTAATCGTCGGTCTCGCCAAAGCTGAAACCGCGCTTCACGCCGCCGCCCGCCAGCCACATCGTGTAGCCATGCGGATTATGGTCGCGGCCATCGCCGTTCAATTCTGTCACCGGCGTGCGGCCGAATTCACCGCCCCAGAGCACAAGCGTGTCGTCGAGCAACCCGCGGGCTTTGAGGTCAATGAGGAGGGCGGCGATCGGCTGGTCCACCTCGCGGGCGTTCTTGGCGTGGTCGCGGGTCAGGTCACTGTGCTGGTCCCACTTGTAACTGTGCGTGGCTTGAACGAAGCGCACTCCGGCCTCGGCAAAGCGCCGCGCCATCAGGCATTGCCGCCCGAAATTCGCCGTCACCGGATCGTCCAGGCCGTAGAGCTTTTTCGTGGCCTCGCTTTCGCCGCGGAGGTCCTGAAGTTCCGGGGCAGCCATTTGCATGCGGAACGCAAGTTCGAACGAATTGATTCGCGCTTCCAGGGCCGAATCCGGGCCGGTGTCCGCAAGCCTTCGCTCGTTCATTTCGCGCAACAGATCGAGTTCGAGCCGCTGGAGATCGAGCGGCGTGTCGTTGGCGTTTTTGATGAACGGAATTTGCGCTTGAGCCGATGGTGTGCCCGCGTTGCCCAGCGCCGTTGCCTGGTGAATCGCCGGCAAGAAGGCCGAGCTATAGGCATTCACGCCCCCGTGCGATAACGTCGGACAAATCGTGATGAAGCTGGGGAGATCGCGGTTCTCGGTGCCGAGCCCATAGCTCACCCACGAACCCAGGCTGGGCCGAACGAAGGTGTCGCTGCCCGTGTGCAATTCCAGCAGCGCGCCGCCGTGGCGCGAGTTCGATCCGTGCATGCCTCTGAGGAAACAAATCTCGTCGGCACACCGCGCCACATTCGGAAACAGTTCGCTGGCCCACGCGCCGCCCTGGCCGTGTTGGCGGAATTTCCAGGGCGACTTTAGCAAGTGGCTCGTCTGTGACGAGAAGACGCGCGGCTTGGGAAATGGCAGCGGCTTGCCGTGGTCGCGCTCCAGCAGCGGCTTGTAATCGAAGGTATCGACCTGCGACGGCCCACCATGCATGAACAAGAAGATGACGCGCCGGGCGCGGGCCGGGAAGAGCGGCGCCTGGGGAGCGAGAGGGTTCGTCGGAGCGTGGGAGCGTGGGAGCGTGGGAGCGTTCGCCGCGCTGAGGCGTTGTTCGCCAAGCAAACTCGCGAGGGCCAGATAGCCGAAGCCAGCCGCAGAGACGCGCAACATCTCGCGGCGCGTGAAGACCGGTGTGAATTGGTGACAGCCGCAGGGTTTCATGAGTGACTGCTTTGCTTGGTGACAGGAGCAGTAACCGTGAACCCACCCCTTCCCCTCCCGGGAGGGGAGCAGAGTTTCCTGCGCCAGTTGCATGTTTCCCCTCCTGGGAGGGGCGAAGGGGTGGGTTTCATTGGCGGTTTACTCCACATAAATAAACTCGTTCGATGCCAGCACGACCCGGGCGAGACTTTGCCAGGCATTGACGCGGCTTGTCTCGGACGACACTCCCCGATCGGCCGATTTCGCCGCGTACCGATCCAGATACTTCAGCGCCGCGGTCCGTTCCGGTTCGGTCGGAGATCGGCTCAAGGCGGTGCGATAGAGTTTCTCCAGCCGCGCCGAATCGTCGCGTAAATTCCCGGCCAGCAAGTAATCCCTTGGTAAAGGTTGGTGGAGCGAGGCTCCTGCCGAGCCATGCGTCGATGGCGATTGGCTCGCGAGGACGCTCGTCCCACCTTCACCGGCGGAATACGCCAGCAACGTATCAGCCAGCCGCCGGGAAGCGTCGGCGACCAGTTTGCTGTTCATCATGAACAGCGCCTGCGGCGCGACCGTCGTCTGATCGCGATGGCCGTTGAGCGTGCTCGGATCGGCAAAGTCGAAAATCTGGAAAACGTTGTAGAGCGCGCTGCGAATCACAGGCAAATAAACTGAACGGAGTGGCTGAACGAAGAGTGCGCTGTCAAGCTTGCTGGCAGTGCTGGTGACGTACGCGCGATTCGAGACCGTCAAGAGCGACCCACCCATTTTCAAGTCCAGACCGCCGCTGACGTAGAGAATAGAGTCTCGAATCGCTTCGGCTTCAAGGCGGCGGCGTGGGAAATGGCTGAGAAGTCGGTTTTCGGGGTCGAGCGTCGCGAGGCGACGGGGGTAATCCCCATTCAGTAACCCGTGATCAGTATTCAGTGAGCGCCAATCAATCCCGGTTGTGCGTGAGTAATCAGTATTCAGTTTCCAGTGATCAGCCGGCTGAGCCGGTGCGGACCGACTGACTGAATACCGATTACTGATCACTAAATACTGATCACTGGCCACCGGCCACTGACCACTGACCACTCCCCCTTGCCCCGCTTGCTGGTACACCGCCGAATTCATGACGAGCCGATGCATCGCCTTTACACTCCAGCCGGATTCGACGAACCAGCGCGCCAGCCAGTCGAGCAACTCCGGATGCGTCGGCTTTTCGCCCAGTGTGCCGAAGTTGTCCGGTGACCGCACCAGACCCTCGCCGAAATGTCCGTGCCAGATGCGGTTCACCATGATCCGCGCGGTTAGCGGATGATCGGGGTCGGTCAGCCATTTGGCGAGATGGAGGCGTCCGCTGTCGTTCGTGGAGATCGCCGGACCGGTCGGCGCGCGGATGGAAGAGAGAAAACCGCGCGGCGCCAAATCGCCCTGGCTCAAATAACTGCCCCGAATGTGCACGCGAAGGTTTTGCACGGCGCCATCCGAGACCGCCATGGCTTCGGGCAACACGGGCAAGCTTTGTTCGAAGGATTTCAACGCCGCGCGAGCCTCTTTGAGTTCGGCCGCCTGATTGGTCGTGAAACCGCTCTCCGCATTCTTCGGCAGCTCGAACGGCCCTTTGGGGGCATAGAGAATCTGCCGGAAGGACTCCTGCACCGGATCTGAGAGTTTGTCCGCCTTCGCGCCGTTCGTGGAAGACTTCAGTTGCTGCCACGCCCGATCAGCCTGAGCGAATTGTTCGCCGTAACGTTGGGCCAGTTCTGCAAGCGAGCGTGGAGGGGTCTCTCCGAAAAGAGCCTGCGCGCAGGGTGATTGGTACGCTCCGTTCCCCCTCACCCCGGCCCTCTCCCTTGGGGAGAGGGAGTCACCGTCGGCTGCAGATCGGGTATCTGTTGATTCCGGGAGTTTCTCGCTTTTCCCCGCTTGCGAGGAAAGAAGTGACGGACCGGGAGTGGTTTGAGCCGGAGTCGAGGACAGAATGCCTTTCTCCCTCTCCCCAAGGGAGAGGGCCGGGGTGAGGGGGAGGTGAGCGTCGCCAACCCCAGGCGACTTCGACTCTCCCGAGCGCTCCGCTTGCGCTCGCGCGACCCATTCATGCCACAGCTTCAGTGCGGAGTTGGTGTCCTTCTCCGTCTTTTCCAAATACGCCGCCCATTGCTTCAAGAACTCCGGCCCGAGCGCCGCGTTGGTGGATGCGCCCGGAGTGCTTTCATTCGTCACTTTAGTCCTTTGCTCCCGTAAACGCGGTTCGGTCGCAGCAAGCAGATACTCGGCCGCGCGCGACCGGGCTTCGCGGAGCAACTGCGTATTGGCTTCGGCAATCAACCCGTTGACGCGCCGCTGCTGCTCGTCGATCCGTTTGCGATGCGCCGCGAGCCGCTCGATTTCCTCCGGTCGGCCGAGCGGGCGTTCCTGCCAGCGCGCGACGACCTTGAAGTTATCCATCGTGTGCGTGCTCTTGAAGATGCCGGCCAACGCGTAGTAGTCCCTGGCCGGCACCGGATCATACTTGTGATCGTGGCACCGCGCGCAGCCGACGGTCAGGCCCATGAACGCGCGGCTGGCGGTGTCCAGTTGTTCGTCGACGATGTCCATCTCCATTTTGACCGGGTCGTCCTCGGCGAGCATCTTGGGACCGATGGTCAGAAAACCGGTGGCGATGATCCGCTCGTAATCCCGGGTGGCGCCCGCCGGCGGAAGGAGGTCTCCCGCGAGTTGCTCCAGGATGAACTGGTCGTAAGGTTTGTCGGTGTTGAAGGCGGCGATCACATAATCGCGATATCGCCAGGCGCTGGCGTAAGCGAGGTTTTCGTCCATGCCATTCGAGTCGGCGTAACGCGCGACGTCCAGCCAGTGCCGCCCCCAACGCTCGCCGTAGCGGGGCGACGCCAGCAACCGCTCGATGACTCTGGCGAATGCGTCCGATGATTTGTCCGCCAAAAAGGCATCGACTTCGTCGGGTCTTGGCGGAAGTCCTATGAGGTCGAAGGTCGCGCGTCGAAGCAAGGTGCGTTTGTCAGCGGGCGAAGCCGGGTGCAGTCCGTGCTCTTCGAGTTTGGCGAGAGTGAATCGGTCAATAGCCGTGCGCGGCCACGTAATGTTTTTCACAACGGGGGCGGACGGATTTTCGATGGGCTGGAAGGCCCAATGAGGCTGGGCGTTTGACTCCGCGGCGAGAGGTGAGAGGCTCGTCGCAAACAGACTCACCAGCGCAATCTGGATTGATCTTTCGAGCGACACAAAACCGAGCCGGTAAATATCACCCTGGACCGCGATCCAGGTCAGACGGAGGATCTTCATGCCTTCTCAAAAGTTCTGAGGAAGGCAATAGCTTCCTGTCGCGTGGAGAATGTGGCTTCGATCTTCGCCCCATTGTTGAAACGAACGAGAATCTCAAACATCTCGCGCTGTTCGGCTTCTTCTCCCAACCGGTAGGCCTTCTCTTCTTCGATCAGGTAAGAAATGGCGCTCTTGATGTCGGAGCACTCGACAGTCTGACCTCGTAGAACAGCTAAACGCACCGAGACGACACCGCGAAGCAGTGATGCTTCCAGCTGCGATTGAAACCCCGCCACGCCAGCGGCGTGCAGCCGGTAAAGCGACTTCAAAAACTTGTCTATTGACTCTGACTGCGGCAGTTCCTCCCATTGCGCGATCTTCCGCTGAAATTCCTCCTCACTCGTCACGCGGTCCACGGATGAAGCGTCAATTCCAATCTGCTGGAACGCCTCGATGATGGATTCGTACGGGATGTGAAGGACGGAGAAACCTTTCGATTCAAGCTGCGCCAGCGCATTGCGCGTGAACTCGCCCGAGGGCACCGCGCCGCAGAACGGCTGACTACGTGCGAAGGTCAGCGCGATCGGCAAGACTGCGGCTTCTATTTCCTGGACCTTGTTCTTGGAATGCTTGGTGTATCTGCGCCACGCGGATTCGATGAATGCAACGGGAACACCGAGCTCATCTTCTGTCCCGCCTCGCTCAAGCACGTAGTCCAAGTCGTGACGATTGCCGTAAGAATCCCGCCACATCACTTTTGACAAGTCTCTGCCGCCTTGCTTCGCCCTCGCGCGCCGCGGCTTCTTGAAGTCGAGATATAGTCCGTGCTTATCCGCGATGCTCCTGAGCATGTGGCGAACAAACTGCTCGAAGACGTCACCGATGATTTGTCCCCACCGATGAGCGTAGGATTCAGCCATAGGTCAACCGCGAAGCCACAGATGACCTTCGCACAGCGGCACGCGATGTTTGCGATTCTTCCACTTGGTATTTCGGTCTCGGAGTTTCCGGAAGGTCCACGACTCAAATCCCGCAGCCTGCGCGAGCTTGCCGAGCCAATCGATGACCGGCACGTAAACGCCATAAGGCGCAGAATCGCCAATCACGAAGCAAACCTCACACGGTGATGCGCACACGCGGCGCAGCGCCCGCCACACCTGGGCCAAGTCGAGGAAGTAGCAGGCGATCATGTTGTTGTAGGTCTTCTTGCCGCCCCGCTCCAGCCGTACCGCCGAGAGCTCGCCGCAGACCGGCACAATCTCATCACGGATGGGTGCAAGTTCCGGCGACGCCAGCACGTTGTCCAGATTCACTGAGTTCGGCGGTACGTGCTGCGAGCAGGCGCGGATCAGATGTCTTCTCACCGCCTCCTGTAGATCGCCCCACCCACGAATCTCGCCCATGAACGCCATCTCTAGCCGCGTCGCGTCGGCGTAATCGTAGTTGTTCGCGTAAGGCGGTGACGTAATGACGAGCGTGGCCCAGCCACCCGGAACAGTCCCGCACGTTCGCGCGTCGTCCGCATGCAATTTCGCCAACGGCTTGGCCCGACGCGCCATAAAACGGATGTCACTCGCAATCGTCAGGACTGCGTTGTGCAGCGCGGTTTCAGGAGACGGAGGCGCCGTCTTGCGTCGGCCCGGCAACACGTATTGCCACGGCGCCGTACCCGCTTCGGACGTGACGCGCAAGGCTGACACTAAAGCCATCCAAAGCAACTCCGCTTCGCGCGTGCCATCCTGTTCCTTTTCAACGGCCTGACGGAAGCGATCCAGAAAATCGAGCGTCTCAGGACCGAAACATTTTTGGATGAGTTCCGGGTAATCGTTTGCAGCCTGCGCCGTTCTGGCGAACCGAAACACGCGATCCGCCTTGGCTAGAAACCGCTCCGGGTCGGCGGTGTAAGCAAGTTTGGCCCTGGCGACGCGATGAACAAATGGATGCGCCTCCAACCCGTAAGATTCGACGCCCATCTCGTCACATGCGAGACACGTCGTGCCCGAACCGACGAACGGGTCGAGCACCCGCAGTTCTTGGCCCTTTCGTTCGGCCAGCAACCACTTCACCCACTCCGCCGAAAAGCCCGCACTGTAGCGAAACCAACGGTGAATCGGAAGCCGCAAGTTGTCGAGAAAGTTGGATGTGTGCCCAACTACTTCTAGCGCGGGACGAACTTCATCGGCGTCGTCCGACTCAAACAAGTCGAGAACCGCTTGCTCGTAATCTTCGCGAAGACGCAGCAACACGTTATCGGCTCCCTGTCCCGGTGGATATTTCAGCGATTCTGCCATGCGTTCGGCCGATGTTGTTCCTTGATTCTTTCGCCTTCATGCCATTTCGAGTTACGTGAGGTCTTCTTGGCAAGCATCTTCCTGTATTGCCGAAACTTCGCTTGGAGTTGCATAGGTTCGCGGCGGAACGGGATGCACCTATCTCTTTTCTTAGCCGCTCCTCGGAGCGATTCCTTGTGCCTCTTCGCCGTGAACGAGCGAACGATTTGGTTCAAGACAGCCACTGCGATCTTCGTGAACTCGTAGTCGTTCATTTGCCGAACGTTTTACCAGGGTTCAGGAGCAAGCGCCGCAAGAAATTGTCGCTTCGGCCGCTTTCACGCCCTGCTTTGTCAGCGCCTTTCTGGACGAACTCGCGGGACTTTTCTTGCATTTCTTGGCGCCGGGCTTCTTCCCCGCGTAGTCAGCTTTGGCTGCGACCAGAATGCGCCCACCCTCGGTCGTACTTCTTCAATACGCTGCTATGCTCTTACACCTCAGCCAGCGGTTCCGGCGCGTCGCCGAACTTGCCGAGGCGCACGTCCATCTTGTCCATCATCGAAAGATAAAGGCGGCACATCTGGCGCTCCGGTTTCTCTTTGAAATCCAGCACGCGGCCGCCTTTGACGCGGCCGCCCGCGCCTCCCAGCATCACGACCGGTAACTGCGTCGCGTCATGGCTGCCGGTCAGCATGCTCGACAGGAAGAGGAGCATCGTATTGTCGAGCGCCGTGCGTTCGCTTTCTTGAATGGCGTCGAGCTTGCGCGCGATGTACGCGACTTGCTCCAGGAAAAACTGGTTCACCTTCAGCCAGTCCGAGGTGTCCGAGTGCGAGAGCAGATGGTGAATCATGTAATCCACACCGAGGTTCGGGAAGCGCAACGAAGAATGGTCGTTGTTCAACTTGAGCGTGCAAATGCGCGTCGTGTCGGTCTGGAACGCGAGCACCAGAATGTCGCACATCAAGCGCATGTGCTCGCCGATGTCCTGCGGGATGCCGTCCGGCGGGCGCGGGATGTTCGGCTGCGCCAGCGTCGGGCGCCAGCCCTGCAACTCGCCCTTCTGGCCGGCTTGCTCGATGCGTTGCTCCACGTCGCGAACGGAGTCGAGGTATTCGTCGAGCTTGCGCCGGTCCGTGGTGCTGATGTGGCGCCGGAGGTCGTTCGCGTCAGCGAGAACCGCGTCGAGCACGCTTTTGTCGCCGCGTTGCGCCTCGTCCTTGAAGAGCCGGTCAAAGGCGAGCGCAGGATAAATCTCCAGCGGCGTCGGCGTAGTCGGCGAGGTCCACGAGATGTGCGAACTGTAAAGCATCGAATAGTTTTTGTGCACGGACGGATTCGATTTCTCGCAACCGAGCACGAGGCTCGGCACTTTGGTCGAGTGCCCGTAACGCTGCGCCAGCAATTGATCGATGCTGGTGCCGGATCGAATCTCGCCGCCCGAGGCCAGCGGCGCGCCGGAAAGCAGATTCCCCGTCTGGGAACTGTGGATGTTGCCCTTGAGGGCCTCGGCATTGTAGAGGCCGCGGATGAAGAGCATCTTTTCGCGGAAGTCAGTGAGCGGCGCGAGGACCTTGCCCAGTTCCATGTTCTTGCCTTCGCCCTTTGCCCACCATTCCTTGCTGTGAAATCCGTTCCCAGCGAAAAGGACTGCCAAGCGCACGGGGGCCTCGCTGGCGGGCCTGGTCACCGTGGGCGTGTCGCCCCAGACGTTGAGCGATTCCAGCCAGGGCAGCGCCATGGTGACGCCGACCCCGCGGAGAAACGTGCGACGGGAGAATTGGTGTGTGGTCATAAGCGTAATTTGGTGCTCGCTTAATAATGCTCCCGACGCAGGTGGGCCGCAAGTTTTTCGAGGACCTTGAAACGCTTGATTTATATTTGAGCGCGCTGGCGCACTGGCGAAGATAATCGGCAAAAAGTCGTTGATTCCTTAAACTTACGAGCATGAAACTCGACGAACTTCTTCCCGTTCTTCACAAGCTGCCCCGCGCCGACAAATATCGAGCGGTTCAATTCCTGACTACGGAACTGGCGCAGGCTGAAGGAGGCCTGCTGCAAGGCTCGGAGTATCCCGTATGGTCCCCCTTTGAGGCGCACGACGCTGCCGCTACCCTGACTCAATACCTACGCGACGAAACGCAACTCAACTGAGTCATGGCTGCCCGCTTTGCCTACCTGCCGATTGCTTCAGGGCGTGGCGATGCCGCGCTCATGCCGGTTGTGCCGCTGCAACTGCGATTCAAGGACAATGAACCGATGCAGGTCCACGGACTGCTCGACTCTGGTGCGACGGTCAACGTGCTCCCGTACGGACTTGGCGTGCGGCTTGGCGCGGTGTGGGAAGCCCAAACGACCCGCGTAACGCTTGCAGGAAACCTAGCCGCGCAGGAGGCGCGCGCCTTGCTGGTCGAAGCGCAGGTGAGTAACTTCCCACTGGTGTCGCTCGTCTTCGCGTGTACCCGCTCCGAAAATGTACCCTTGCTGTTGGGGCAGGTGAATTTCTTCGAAGAGTTCGATGTTTGCTTCCACCGCTCCCGACGGCAGTTCGAGATTGAACCTGCGCGCAGATGAAAAACGCCCTGCGGGCTCCGAATTCACTCCTCCGCCGTGAATTCGCGGCCTCGAATCTCTCGGAATTGCCGGCTCCGGACGATCGACTCGACGGCCATGACAATCCGATAATCGTTTGATTTCAAACGCGCCTGGATTTCCGTGAGCAACGGTTCGTCTGACAACTGCACGCCGCGCCCCAGCGCGTAGCCGAGCAGTTTCCGGCAGAATTGTCGGAGAAAGGCATCGCGGCGCTGGGTCAACAAATACTGGCGCAAGCCATCGATGCCGTTGAACTCCGCACCATCCATCGCTTTTACACGGGTGTCGATGGGGCGATCCCCCAGGTCCTTCTCGCGGCGGCGGCCGATGGCGTCGAAACTTTCGAGCGCGTAGCCGTACGGGTCGATGCGCGCGTGGCAGCGAAGACAATTCGGATCGGAGGTGTGCTTCTCGACAAGTTGCCTCACGGTCAAACCTTCCGTGGCGGTTTCGTCTTCCGGCAGACGCGGCACTTCTTTGGGCGGGCGCGGGAGTTTTTCGCCGAGCAACACTTCCACGAGCCAGTTGCCGCGCAAGATTGGGCTGGTGCGCGAGGCGCCGGATTGTTTCGCCAGCGTCGCGGAAAGTCCGAGAATGCCGCCGCGCGAGAATTTCTTCACGCCTTCCACGCGCCGCCAGTCCGCGCCCATCACGCCGGGAATTTCGTAGTGCCGGGCCAGGGCCTCGTTCAAAAAAGTGTAATCGGCGTCCAGGATGTCCAGGACGGAGCCGTTGCGCTGGAACAAATCCGTGAAGAACTGGATTGGCTCTTCATACATTGCGCCGCGCAAATCGGCGAACGTCGGGAAATGCCGTTCGCTCTTTTCGTCCAATTCATCGAACGCGTAAACGTGCAGCCATTGGCAGGCGAACTCCGTGGCCAGCCTGCGCGCGCGCGGGTCCCGCAACATGCGCCGGGCTTGCGCCGCCAGCACGTCCGGATCGCGTAAGCGGCCGGCCGCGGCCACCTGGCGCAATTCCGCATCCGGCATCGTGGACCAGAGAAAATAGCTGAGCCGGCTGGCCAATTCCCAATCTGAAACCGGCGACGGTTCCACGCCGGGGCCAGGCTTCTCCAATCGATACAAGAAAGCCGGCGAGACGAGCACACGCGCCAGCGTGAGACGAACCGCTTCCTCGTGGGGCAACTCCTGCTCGCGCAACTTCTGGTAGAGAGCGCGCAATTCGGATTTCTCCGTTTCCGCCAATGGACGGCGATACGCGCGGTCGGCGAACTCGATCACGGCTTCGACGTGCTTCGGCTGCGTTTCGAGGAGCAACTGGCGGAAGGCGGCGGCGCGGTCCTGGATGGGCTTGCGGAGCGGCTCGAAGACTTTCGGGTCGGCGTCCTGCGTCGCGTATTGCCAGAGTTGTTCGAAGGCGTCCACGAGCGTGAGCGCGTCGTGGCTCACGTAGTGCAAGTCGTCCCAGAGCCCATTGAGCTTCGCGGTCTGCGCGTCGTCGAGCATCAACCGGCGCAAGTGTTCGTCCTCGCGATAAAAAAGCGTGAGCGTCACGACTTCATCCACGGGCACGATCTTCGTGTAGCAAAGCGCCGCAGGGAAGATTGTGCGGAACGCGTTGAAATCCGCTTCGATGCGGCGGCGCGCCTGGCTGCCTTCGTTGACGACGATGGGCGTGGCGTGGGAAGTCCGCCGGTTATTCGACGTCCACATGCCGTTGACTTGCGCCACGGTCAGCTCGCTCGGCAGCAAACCCAATTCGCGCTCGGGTTTCATCGTGAGCGCCTGCAGTTGAACGCTGCCTTCCGCGCCCGTATCGGAATGAAGTCTTCCCGTGGTTACAAATTCGCAGCCTTCGACAAGATCAGCCGGCAAGCGAATCTCAAGGACTGAAGGCGCCTGGAGGCAAAGGCTCGCGGAGTCGATGGATTGGCCGTTGGGGTGGCGGCCAAAGAACGCTGGAGCGAGAGACCATTCGCCGTTCTCGATTTCGGATTTCGGATTTCGGATTTCGGATTTTTGGCTGCGTTCCCGCTCACCCCGGCCCTCTCCCGCTGGGAGAGGGAGTGTCGTGTTCCGCGATGTGGCAGGGCTGGACGGGTCTGGATTGTTGGAAGCCGGCCTGCGCTTCTCCCTCTCCCCTGGGGCCCCTGGGGAGAGGGCTGGAGTGAGGCGGAAGGGCGCATCCGTTTTCGTGGAAGCCGAAGTGCTCGCCGAGTTTGCAGTTCCCCGGATTATCCCGCTGAACAGTGGCCCACTCAGGGAAGCCAATTGTCGATAAAGCGCCGCATCCGGACTGTCCTTGCTCTCCGGCGGTCCGGAGGTGAGCAAGCGCTGTAAGTCCTCGGCTAACTTCTGCTTTTCCTCCGTGCGCTCCGAAGATTGCCAACGCGCCAGCAAAGAACCGGCGGGAATCACCGGTCCCAACTCGTTGCCGCCCTGATCAGGCTCGGTGTAGAAGTGCCAGATCCCCTCATTGCCGAAACGGTCGGCGTGCGGGTTGCCCGCGGTCACGTCATCCGACACATCGCGCGCCAGGTTCCATTCACGCCCGCCTTCCCCGGTCGGAGAAAGGGACAAGTCGATCCCCGTCAGGTCGCAGGAGTGATTTCCATCGCGCGGGCCGATCAACAAGGACACAAGATCGCCGGTCTGCACCGCGATTCTCTCAATCGGGCCAACTTTGCCTTCTTTGCTACCTTGAGCGAAGCCACTGACGAGTCGCTGCCGCGTGCTGCCGCGACGCAGTTCCAGCGACCACGTGACGCCGTTGCCGCACTCCGGATGCGCGTGCGTCACTTTTCCTTCCACGCGCAAGGATGTGGCGACTGGACTGCGCCAGCCGACTGCGGCCTGCAACTTCGGGGACGGATGCACGGCCACGCTGCGCGGTTTCATGTTGCCCGGAATTCGCACGTGTTGATCCGAAGAATTGGCCACCAGGAGCGGCGTGCTGTGGCTGCCCCAGCCTTTGACGAAGTCGTAACCCGCGGAGCTTGCGATGGTGTTCGTGAAGTAGGAATCGATCTTCGCTGCGCCGGGTGAACCGAGGCCCAGGAAATCGAGCCAGGCCCCCAGCACGTCGGCCGCGACGCCATGCCGGCTCGCCAACTCCGAGACGTCGAACTTTGTCGCCGTGCCGCTGACTTCCGCCGCAGCCATCAGACATTTCGCGGCGCTGGCAAACACTCGTTCCCGTTGCTGGGCCAGTTCGCGGCTGACCTCGCGCACGTCGCGGAGCAGCAAGTTCGGCCGTCCAGGCGCGACCAGCCGCGGCTGTTCCCAGACCACGAAATCATGGTCGTTCCCATCGCCGGCATCGGCCGCGACCAGATAGAGCGTGACTTCATTGCGGTTCGTGACGGTGGGAATCTTGATCCGAATTTCCTCTTTCGCCGTGAGCGGGTTGACTGGTTCCATCCAGGCTTTGGGGCCGCCCGCTTTCCCGATGTGGCCGACGCTGGCGAATCTCCAGAGCACGTTTTGCCACCGGGCGAACTCAGAGGCCAGGGCCGCTGCGCTGCCCGGTTTGGCTTCGCGCCAGCGCGCACGAAGCGGGTCAAGCAGCAGCGAAGATTGCCTGTCATTCAAGGTGACCCAAAGGTCACGAAGATACTTGGCGCTTAAACCGCGTTTGGCGGCGACTGACGAGGTCAAGCCTGCTTCTGCTTTGGCGCTCCGTTCCCCCTCACCCCGGCCCTCTCCCTCAGGGAGAGAATTCTCCGAAGCGTTTCGCATCTTGAACCCCTGAACCGATTCTTTAACCACGGATTTCGCGGATTTCGCGGATGGAGGAGCGGATTGATCCGTGTAATCCGTGGTTGAATAGGGTTCGTGGGGAGGGTGAGTCTTCTCCCGGGCAGGGATACGGCCGGCGGCGTTCGGATTTAGAGAAACTGCCCCGCCCAACTCCCTCTCCCTGGGGGAGGCCGGGGTGAGGGGAAAGGACGCATCCGATAAAAGCGCTGCCCTGAGTTCAAATGTCGCCTCCAGATATTTGTCCAGAGGCAGACGCCCGCCTTCGTTGGTGTTGAACTTGATTCCCTGCAAATTGACGGACGAGCCGCCTCGCGTGTCTGTGAACTCAGCATAGAACTCGCGAATCTGCGCGAGGATCTCCTCCGTCCAATCGCGCCGTGTGGTCTTGGGCGAAAACCGAATCCCGTCCGGCAACAACACGGCGTGGCCCGTAATCTCTTTGCCGGCGTCCAGATACTTCCTGAGCAACGCCGGAGACATCACGAGCGAATTGCCGGTGTTCATGAAACCTTCGCCCGCCGCGCCATCGACGGGGAACTCGCGCACCGGATCCAGCGAATCGACGCCCGTCAAATCGCGGATCGTGTAACTGTATTCTCCGTTGGAAAGCCGGCGCAGCACCACGGGGCCCGGATCGCCCGCGCGCGAGCGTGCGATGTCATCAAGCACAGCTCGCACCCAATGAGACAATCGTTCGCGTTGCGCCGGGGTTGGCTGCGGCTTGTCTTTCGGCGGCATCTCATTGTCCGCAAGCTGCTCGGCGACGCGTTGCCAGACTTTCGGATGCCGCTTCACCTCGTCGAGCGACGCAAACCGTTCGAGGTCGAGTTCGCCCTTCTGCTTCTCGGTGGAGTGGCAGCTCAGGCAGAACTCGCCCAGCAAAGGACGGATGCTCTTGTCGAAAAATTGAGGCGTGACGGGAATCTCCGATTGCGCGAAGGCGCCACCGGCAATGGCGGCCAGCGCTAACGGGGCAAGGGAAGCTGCCAGGAAACCACGGACGATCCGAAGAACGCGAAACCCGGCGTTAGTATTGACTCCCGAATGCGCCTGGCG
>Ga0194112_10004476_pt1 | contig 19107 bp, 13 predicted proteins | sample TA2MahC400mmetaG_FD_146191 | JGI IMG/M metagenome (GOLD analysis project Ga0194112, IMG submission 146191) | Freshwater microbial communities from Lake Tanganyika, Tanzania - TA2015016 Mahale Deep Cast 400m | ecosystem: Environmental > Aquatic > Freshwater > Lake | place: Tanzania: Lake... | reverse complement strand
CGGCGCTCCAGGAAATCCCCGACGTAAAGTATGAGACCTCCACCGCCGCCTGCCCCTCGAACCTGGAGTCCACGTTCCATATCAGCACCTGCGGCCGGTCGGCAGGGAACGTCGTGTCCAGCACCTCGATCTCGGCCTCATGCGCCAGCGGCCGGAAGTACGCGCTCGTCGGGTCAATAAGCGTGTTCGCCCAAGAAAACTCTATCCGGTTCTGCCCCTTCTTGAACGTGATGGAGCGCGTCTCGCGCACAAGCGTCAGGTCCTCCGAGTTGTAGATCGTCAACTGGACCGCGTCGCGCGGGGGAAGCGTCACAAGGTCAACGTTACGTGCCGCCGCCACGCCGGCCAGGAGCACAAGCGCCACGAGCAGAATCGTCGCGTGTCTCATGAGTTGCCTACCATTCATTCTTGAACAGAACGTGCAGAAGGAAGATGACCTCGTCGGGCTTCTTGTCGGCCTCTTTCGGGCCGGCCGGCAGCGCTATGTGGATTTCCACCTTCTGGGCGCTCTTGCGTTCGACCTTGGTCTTATCCGTGGTCTGGCCGAGGAGTTCCCAGGAAGCCTCGCGGTCCTTCTGCCCGCCGCAGAACTCGTTGCGGAGTTCGTTCATGTCTTCTTCGATGTCCAGCGTGCAGGCCTCTTTCTTGAAGTTCTGCATCTTGTACTGAACGATTACTTCCTGGTTGAAGAGGTTGCCGTGGATGGGCTGCCGCTCGTTTTTCTTGACGGTGCGTTCAATCTTGACGTCGCGTGCCAGGCCCAGGAACAGTTTCATCTCGTCGTCAATGGGGGTGAACTGGCCCCAGTCCTCGCCCAGGAACGCCTCATTCGGCGGCACGGCCTTGTCCTTGAGGAATATCCGCACCTTGCCGAACGGCAGGGGATACGTGCCCAGGACGACGGGCGCCTCGGCCCTGGCGCCGGCGGCCGCCGCGGGGGCGGCCGCGCCGGGGGGCTTCACGTTCTTCAGCACGTAATGCATCGTCACGTAGCGCTGGTTCGGCTCGTCGGGCACGGGCTGGCCGGTGCGCCAGTTGAAGACGAACTTCTTCCTGATGGGAACCTTGTCGAACTTGGCGACCAGGACCTCCTTGGCCTCGGCCAGGCCCATCTCCTTCTGGAAGACCCCGGCGAAGCCCGCGTACACGCCGGCCATGCCGAACTCTTCGCCCGAGAAGTTGTTGACGCGCATGTAGTGCCGCAGCGTCAGGGCCGACTCGTCGGCCTCGGCCGTTGCGCGGTAACTGAAGTTGCGGCGCAGGTTGCCAACGATGTACGAGATGCGCACGCGCACCGGCCCCGCGTTGTCGGCGAAGACCTCCCACACGAGGGCGTTCTCGCCGGGCGGATACGACTGGTTGATGACGCGGACCGTATCGCCCGCCACAAGCGGGCGGAACAGGATGGTCCACTTGTCGATCTGCGTGTTGGTCCACGAGAAGTCGATGTGGTTGGTGCCCTTCAGGAGCGTTACGATGCGCTCCTCCTCAACGAGCGTGGCGTTCTCGTTTTCGAGTTGGATTTCGACCCGCTCGCGGGCAGGCAGCGTGGCCAGTTTGATGCGGGCCGACGCAGGCTGCACCATCGCGGCCAATAAGGCCGCCGCGAGCATTGCCACCAGGAACCTCTTGCTTCCGTGCATGGAACCTCTCCTTACCCGATTCTGACTTGCCTGTGACAGGTGCTTCGACCGCTTTAGACGCCGCAGGGGCGGCGCAGGTTCCAATTTCTCCCAAGCCGCCCGGCCGGGCAAGCCTTTTCCCGCTTGCTCGCCCCGTTTGATTTCCCCCCGGCACGCCCGACCCGCGGCTGCTCGGCCAGGCGTTCAGCCGTCGCCGGAACGCCGCGGGCGCACGGTGCGCACGTGCTCGGCCGGCGGCAGGGTCCGGCCCTCGCGTGCGGCCCGCTCAAGGGCCGCCAGCAACTCGAAGGCCGCCTGCACGACCTCGACCGGGTCGAGCCGCGAGGCGGCCGCGCCCGCCGCTGCGTCGCCCCAGTCGATGCGCACGGCGGGGGCCGGCCCGTCGCCCGCCACGTGCACGCAGGGGACGGCCAGTTCCTCAAGGACGCCGGCCGCGCCCGGCGCGCCCAGAAGGAGCGCCCCCGCCAGCCGTCCGGCCCGCGCGTCGGCATCCAGCGGCGTGTCGGCGGCTGGGGAGGCAGCAAGGTCCAGGTACGTCCGCACGCCGCCCTCGCGCTTGGCGCCCCACGCGACCGTATGCCGCAGAAGGTCCGCCCAGAAGGCCGCTCCGGGCGGGGCGTCGGGCGGGCCGAGCACGACGGCCAGCGCCCGGCGGCCCAGGTCCGGCCGCACGTACGTGCCCAGGCCGCGGGCGCGCTCCAGCAGGCCCTCCCGTTCCAGGAGGGTCATGATCTTGTTTACGGTCGTAGATGATATCCCGAAGCGGACGGCCAGTTGCCGCTCCGTGGGCAGGCGCGCACCGGGCGCGAGGCGCCCCGACAGTATGTCGCGCCTGAGTTCGTCGGCGATGCGCGCGCTGGGCGTGTCGTTCACGGCCGCGGCCTCCCCGCGCGCTAACCTACCGACCGCCGCGCGGCAAATCAAGCAAGCGCGCCCGCCCTTTGCGGTACCGCGTTACTTACGGGGGCGACCATCACCAAGCGATGTGGCACGGCCGGCAGGCGGGCATGCCATCTTGGTCTGCCCCAGCAACTGACGCCGTAGGCGGCGGGCGATTTATTTCTGGCGGCGGGGGCGAGCGGGGCATACACTCACCGGCGCCTCGGACCACCTGACGGGGGGCGCACCGTGCACGGCGAAGAGGCGTACTTCATTTGTTTCGGCGTGGCCTTCTTCCTGGCCCTCCTGGCGGCGCTGCCCGTCTCAATCATTGCCCTGGTGCTGGCGCTGCGGGCGAACCGCGCGGCCCGAGATGCGGCGCAGCGGCTGCGGGACGTGCTCCCCAGGGCGCCAGAACGGGCGGCGGAAGCGCCGCCGCGGGCTGCGGAGCGGCCTGTTGTGCCCTGGCCCAAGCCGGCCCCACCCCTCGAGGCGCCGCCCGCGGCGCGGGTCCCGGAGGCCGCTCCGCCCGAGGCGCCAACGCCTGCCGCGCCGCCGCCGTATCGCCCTGCTGCCACCGGAGAAGCGGCACCCGCGCCGCCGCCCGCCGTGCCACGTGTCGGCGGGGAACCCCCACGGCCGGGCAAGCCGGCCGTGCCACGTGCCGGCGGCGCTGCGCCGCGGCCGGCCGTGCGCTGGGAGGAGTGGATCGGCCTGAAGGGCCTTGCGCTGGCGGGCATCGTCGTCGTTCTCATCGGCGCAGCCCTCTTCGCGGTGTACGCCGCAGAGCGGGGCTGGCTGGGGCGCACGGGGCATATCCGCGTGGCGCTGCTCGCGCTGGCCGGCCTGGGCTTTATGACGGCGGGCGAGGTCTTCGCCCGGCGCGCCTGGACGGTGCTTGCACGCGTGGCCACGGGCGGCGGCCTGGCGATGGAGTACTTTGCCGCCTTCTCGGCCTGGTCGCGGTTCCACATCATCCCGGAGCCGGCCGCGTGGATATTCATGGCGGCCATCACGGCGGCGGCCATCGTTCTGGCCGTCCGCTACGCGAGCCTGGCGGTGGCCATCCTGTCGCTCGTGGGCGGGCTGGCGGCGCCGCTCCTTATCCGGCCCGAGCGCGACCCGGGGCACGTCCTGTTTCTCTACATGATCGCGGTGAACGCGGGCGTCCTGGTCCTGGCCTACTTCCGCAAGTGGCGGGTGCTGAACCTGCTGGCCCTGGCCGGGACGGTCGTGAACGTGGCCTTCTGGCTCTCGGCCCACTACTGGCACGGCGGGACTGCGGCCGAGAAGTTGCCATTCATCGTTACATACATGACGATCTTGTGGGCGGCGTTCTTTGCGCTGGGGCTGATCTATCACCTCGTGGGGCGGCGCGACCCGTCGGACCTGGACCTGCCCGTTACGCTGCTCGCCGCGGTGGCGTACTTCACGGGCCTGTATCTGCTTTTGCGCGGGCCGGAGCACCACTGGCTGCTGGGGCCTGCGGCGGCCGTCCTGGGGGCCGTGTACCTGGGCGAAGGCCTGGCCGTGAGGCGGCTGGCCCCGGCCCAGGTGCGATTCGTCCTGCTCCAGGTGGCCCAGGGGCTGGGCCTGCTGACGCTGGCGATTCCCATCCAGTTAAACGGCGTCTTCATTCCGATGGCGTGGGCGGCGGAGGCGTCGGTGCTGGTGTGGTTCGGCCTTCGCACCTGCGACTGGCGTCTGCGGGCGGTGGGCCTGCTGGTGCATGCGGCATCCATCATCGCCCTGGCCTACTACGCCGACGAGGCGTGGCACACGAAGGGCGCGCTGGTGCTGAACGCCCGCACGGCCACGCTCGGGGCCGTGGCGCTGGCGATGGCGCTGTCGGCGTGGCTCTTCCGGCGTCGGTCCGACGGCAAGGTCACGGCGGAAGCCGTCGCCATGAGCGCCGCCGCCGCCCTGGCCCACGCGGGCCTGATGCTGGCCATCGGCGTAGAGGTCTTCCGCTGGCACGCCGACGCCGCGGCAGCGCTCCGGAAGCAGGTTCTCTCGGACCTTGCCGCACGCCTCGCGGACCTGCGGTGGATGCGCGACGCATTCCTGGCGTGCGGCCTGGCGGCATACGGCGTCGTGGCGGCGGGGGCGGCGGCGGCCCTGCGCCGCACGTTCCACCACGGGATGGCCCTCGTGGCGTTTGCGGCGTGCTTTGCCGTGCTCCTGGCGGCCCAGGCCGACCCGGCGCCCCGGGAATTGCCGGCCGTTTGGAACAGCATGGGGGCGACCTTCGGCGTCGTGGCGGCGTGCCTTGCGGCGGCGGCGCTCGTGGCGTACTTCGTGGCCACCGTGCCGCCCACCGGCCGGGGGCTGACCATCACGTACGAGTTGCTGGCCCTGGGGGTGGTGCTGGGCCTGCTTCTTGCTGAACTGCACCGCGCGGAGGAGTTTTTATCTGCCTCGGTCACGTGGTCGCCTTACGGCGGCCCAGCCGGGCCAGGGCTCGATTTCTGGCACTCGCAGGAAACGCTGCGCGACGTCGCGATGATACGCGCGGCCGGGCTGGCGGCCATGGGCAGCCTGGTGCTGCTGCGGGGGTTCTGGATGGGGAGCCTCGCGCACCGCATCGCGGGCCTGGCGGCGATGGCCCTGGGCGTCCTGGCGCTGGCGGGCGCTGTCCTCGGCGACTGGCCGGGATACTACACCGTTCTCTGGCAGCCGCGAGGCGTGGCCTTTGTGCTCCTTGCCGCGGCGATGGCCCTGGGCGCGGCCGGATACGCCCGGCGGCTGCCGCAGGAATCGCGGGAGCGCCGGTGCGTCCTGCCGGTGCTGGCGATCCTGGTGCACGTGGCCGTCCTGGCGTGTTTCACGCTCGAAGCGATGGACTTCTGGGACGCCCGCGCAGGCAAGTGGTTCCCGCACGAGGAACTGGACGCCTGGTACGCCCGCCACGCCACGCTGTCTGTGGGATACGCGCTGTACGCGCTGGGCCTGCTGGCGGCGGGCATCGGGCGGCGGGTGGTGCGGCTGCGGGTGCTGGCCCTGGTCATCCTGGCCGGGACGCTGGCCAAGGTGATGCTGCTGGACCTGTCGCGGCTGGAGGCGATATGGCGTATTCTGTCGTTCCTGGGGCTGGGCCTGCTGCTGCTGGCCGCGTCGCTCTTGTATTACAAGTACCGGCACATTCTGTTTCCGACGGAGCCGTCAGGGGCGGCCGGGGGTCAAGCCACGGCAGGCTTGCCCGGCCAGGGCGGCGGGCCTGCCGCCGGGGGCAAGGAGGGTGCCGATGCATCTGCCTGACCGCAAGCCGGGGCGCCTTCCCGGACTGCATGGCGCCTGTGCGACTTGGGCGTTTGCCGCCGTCGCCCTGCTGGCGGCCGCACCTGCCCGCGGCGACTTCGACCCGGAGGCGTGGCGGGTGGTCCGCGAAATCCGCGTCCAGGAGGGGGCGGCGGGCGGCATGGCCCGCGCGTTCCTCGACCCCGACGTGTTCGACAAGTCGGCCGGGCCGGACCTGCCGGACCTTCGCCTCATCCGCGGCCAGGCCGACGACATCGGCTACGCCGTCTTCGTCCCGCGCGAGGCCCTCCCGCAAGTCGTCCGCGCGGCCGCGAGGGTCTTCAACATCGCCAAGCGCGGCCAGGAGGCCACGGAACTCGTCCTGGACCTGGGCGAGGGGCCGCCCATAACGAACCGCATCCACGTCCGCACGGCGGCCCGCGATTTCGGCTGCGCGGTCACCGTGGAAGGCTCCGACGAGAATAAGACGTGGAAAACCATCCGCAAGGACGCCGCCATCTTCGATTTCGGCGGCGACATCCAGCGGCAGTTCACCACCATCGCCATCCCCGACACGCGGATGCGGTACCTGCGGGTCATCGTGGCGGCCCCGCCGAACGCCGGCCCCATCGACCTGGACGGGGCCGACGTCTTCCAGGAGAAGCCGCCCGAACGGGGCGACCTGCCCGCGGCGGTCGTCCTTCAGGCAGAGAGCCGCACAGACGACCAGCAGATGCGCGAAACTCACGTGACGCTCGACCTGGGGGCCCGGCACCTGCCCGCCCACTCCGTCACGCTCGTCACGCCGCAGCGGAACTTCTCGCGCCACGTGCGGGTCGAGGTCTCCGACGACATGAAGCGCTGGCGGCCGGCGGGCGGCGGCACGGTCTTCCGATTCACCGAGAAGTACCGCGAGGAGCGGCTGACGGTGACGTTTCCGGAGGCCTTCGGGCGGTACGTGTGCCTGAGGATCGACAACGGCGACGACCCGCCGCTGCCGATAACCCACGTGGAAGTCCAGGGCCGGCCGCGATACCTGTACTTCCCCCTTGAGGCCGGAAAGCAGTACCGCCTGTTCTACGGCAATCCCGACGCCCGCAGTCCGCATTACGAGTACGCGGCCGTGTTCGAGAAGTCTGACCGGCGTGCGGCCGTTGAGGCCCGGCTGGGCGACCCGCAGGCGAACCCGCGGTTCATCCCGACCCGCGCGGCTGCGCCGCCGCCGCCGTGGCTCGTGCAGAACCAGTGGGCGCTGTACGCGGCCCTGGCGGTGGTGGTGGCGGCGCTGGGGCTGATTGCGCTGCGTGCCCTGAGGCAGCCGCAGGAGGCGCAGCCCCCGGCGGGCGGGTGAGAAAGGGCCCGCCGGCGGGGCCGGCCGGCTTCTCCAAAAAGGTCATATGCGTATTTGACAATCCGCGGTCTCTGTGGTATACTTGGGCGTGTGTGGAACGGTTGGCGTCATTGTCGTCCGGACGCCTGCCTGCATGTCCCAGGTCAGCAACTTCGCCGCCAAAGGGAGCGCGCCACGAGCGCGGGGCGGGTTGTGCGGCGCCTGGAGAGCGTTCGGCGGCAGGCAAGCCGAACGGTAGTTGTTCCGGGGGAGCATTGCCGTGACCGAGGCCATCCGGGAGGGATTTGGCCTCGGTCTTTTTTTCTGCGCCCGGGCGCCCAAGCCGCGGCGCCTATCCGAGCCGCTCTCCGTGGGTGGCGTGCCCACAGCCTGCCCGCCGCGGCGGGCCGCCGTTGCGTGGGCATGCATGCCCGCGGAACGGATGCCGCGGGCACGCCATCCATCCGCTCCCTCACGGTCGCGGCTCCGCCTCGTAGGTGCGGACGGCATCCTCGCCCACGGTGGCCCACCGGCCGCCTTCCTCCAGGATGACCGTCAGCCGCGCCCAGGCCTGGCCCGGCCTCAGGTATGCCACGATGCGGCCGTCGGAGCGCTTCGCGCCCGTGGCGCCGGGGAGTTCCCTGACGATGGCGTAGGAGGGCGCCTCTGCGGCATCCGGGGCGGGCGGGCCGCTCCGGGCGGGCCCGCGTCGGTAGGCGTAGTGGAGGCGCGCGGGGTCAAGGTACTTCGGGGCGAGCGCTTCGACGGCCGCCGGCCTGGCGCCGCCGTGGTCGGCGGCGTAGGCGGCGAGGGCCTGGGCGACGGCCTGGAGGTCCTGGGCGGCTTCCGGTTCCAGGTACTTGCGCGAGGCCACCTCGGCGTGCATCTCGCCGAAGACGACCACGCCGATGGCAACGATAACGACGGCTCCGAGGCCGACGACCTTCCGCCGCGCGGCCGCGCGGTCGAAGTCGCGCCTGCGCTGCCTGGGCCGGGGCCACATAAGCCAGACGATGCCCCCCGCGGCCGCCAGCCCCGCCGCCGCCATCCACGCGTAGTGCAGGATGCGGTTCGTTTGCCAAGCGGCCGTGACCGGCAAGGCCAGATGAAGACCCACGAGGGCCGCCGCCGCTGCGGCGGCGATGGCGGCCAGGACGAGGGTCTGTCGGGGGGTCATAGGCGGCTCACTGTGGCTGTGCAATGTTCGCGGCCTTGGCCCCCGGAGGCGCCAGCCGACCGCCGCCCAGAACGGACCGCGAGGCCTCGGCGATCAGCCAGACGGCCAGAACCAGCAGGAGCGTCCCGGCGACCCCGACGATGACCGTATCGGTCACCAGGTCGCCGCGACCCGCCAGTCCCGCCCAGAACGGCCACGCTTGGGTCACCAGCGACCACAGGGCCATCACCATCATCAGGGCCATCGGCACCAGGACGAAGACGGCCCGCCTGCCGGTGTGCAGCAGCCAGATGGCCACCGCCATCAGGGTCAGGCTGGCCAGCAACTGGTTGCTCGCGCCGAAGATGTTCCAGGCCACACGCCACGCCTGCTCGCGCTGGATGAGCAGCAGGAACGCCAGGGGCGCAGCCAGCGTGGCGGCCGTCGCCACGAACCCGCCGACAAGACCTTTCCAGGCCAGGAGTTCCTGTAGGATATAGCGGGCCAGGCGCGTGCACACGTCCAGCGTGTCGTAAACGAATGTCGAGAAAGCCAGCAGCGCAAAGCCCAGCCCCACCTTGTACGGCAGGCCGAACATCGCAAGGTAGTTGGCGATGCCGGAGGCGTAGATCATGTTCGGGCCTTCCTTGCGCGCGGCGGGAGCGTCGGCCGGCGCAAGGGCCATGACCGTAGCCAGCGCCAGCACCGCCACCAGCCCCTCCAGGAGCATCGCACCGTAGCCGACGCGGCGGGCGTCGCTCTCGCGGGCCAACTGCTTCGACGTGGTGCCGGAACTCACGACGCTGTGGAACCCGGAGCACGCCCCGCACGCCACCGTCGTAAACAGGAAGGGCATCATCGGCAGAGCGCCGCCCAACAGGCCGCCCGGCCCCTGGTCCACGACCGCGTCATACCGGATGCCGAACTGGCCCGACAGCGCGCCCACCAGCCCAACCGCCACAACCAGGTACAGAAGCCACCCCCCCAGGTAGCCGCGCGGCTGCAAGAGAAGCCACATCGGGATCACCGACGCCACAAAGCAATAGGCCAGCAGGATGGCGTCCCACTGTTTCCCGGAGATGGAAGCAAGGGCATCGAGCCAGGGCTGCGGCAGGTTCGGACCCAGCCAGACGATAAACAGGACCAGCGGCACGAAGATCGCCGTCGTCAGCCCGAGCGGCGCCTTGAACTTGTAAAGGAGGATGCCCATCACGAAACCCGACGCCAGGTACAGGACGGACGAGGCGGCCACGCCCGGACCGTACGCCTCGCCGCCCGAGACCGCGCAAAACGTCTGCGCCGTCACGTCGGTGAAGGCCACGATGACGTACACCAGGCACAGCCACACGAACGCCAGGAACAGGACGAACGACGTGCGCGAAACGTGTTCCTTGACGATCTCGCCGATGCTCGTCGCACCGTGGCGCACCGAGGCCACGAGGCTCGTGAAGTCGTGCACCCCCCCCACGAAAACCGCCCCGCAGATGATCCACAGCAGGGTCGGCAGCCACCCATATGCCAAGCCGGCCAGGACCGGACCGACGATCGGCCCGGCGGCCGCTATCGCCGAAAAGTGCTGGCCCAGCAGCAGGCCCGACCGCGTGGGGATGTAATCAACGCCGTCGTTCACCCGCACGGCAGGCGTGGGCCTGCCGTCGTCAATACCCACCTGCCGCACCAGGAAACGTCCGTAGTACCGGTAGGCCAGCAGGAATATGAGCATCACCGCCACGACGACCCAGGCGATCATGACCTTCTGCCCTCAAGACCGGCCCGATGTTCCGCGATAGTGTAGGAGCCGCGGAGCCGGCAGGCAACTGCTTTCCCCCTGCCGCGGCCCGAAAAAAACGCGCGGCGGGCCGGCCGGCCCGCCGCGCGCCGTGTCATTCTTACCTAGTTACTTAGTTACCTGGCCACCTCTGTTCTCACGCCCACCACATGCCGCCGGTCTTCTCGGTAAGGATGATGTTCTTCAGGAACGCGACGGCCTTCTGGAACCCCTCGTTTACGCTCATCAGGCTGTCCTCGTGCTCGATTGAAAGCGCCCCGTCGTAGCCGATGACGCGCAGCGTCGAGACGAAGTCGCGCCAGAACGTCTCGCCGTGGCCAAAGCCGATCGTGCGGAATATCCACGACCGCTCGTTCTCGTTGCCGTAGTGCATCGTGTCCAGCACGCCCTTGAAGGCCGTGTTCGGGCCGTCGATGCGGCAGTCCTTCATGTGCACGTGGAACACGCCCTTGCCGATGGCCTTCAGGCTCACCAGCGGGTCCATCCCCTGCCAGAACAGGTGCGACGGGTCGAAGTTCGCCCCGATGTTCGGCCCGCACTCCTTGCGTATCCGCAGCAGCGACTCGGTGTGATACACGCAGAACCCGGGGTGCATCTCGAAGGCGATGCGCAAGCCGTGGTCCTTCGCCAGCGCCGCTTCCTTCTTCCAGAACGGGATGAGTTTCTCTTCCCACTGCCACTTGACGGCGTCGGAGAAGTCCGGCGGCCAGGGACACGTTATCCAGTTCGGGACCGTGTCTTTCGGCCCGCCGCCGGGGCACCCCGAAAAGCCGATGACCGTCTTTACGCCCAGCATCTCGGCCAGCCGGAAGGCGTTGTGCATCACCTCGATGTCTTTCCCGGCGAACCCCGGGTCCGGGTGCAGGGGGTTCCCGTGGCACGAGAGGGCCGAGATCTCCAGGCCCCGCCCGGTGATCTTCTTCTTCCACTCGGCGGCCTTGTCCTTCGACGCCAGCAGTTCCTGGACCGGGCAATGCGGGCTGCCGGGATAGTTGCCCACGCCGATCTCGACCGCCTCCAGGCCGCTCTTCTTGACGTAATCCAGGGCCGTGTCAAACGGCTGTCCGCCGAACAGCGCCATGAACACACCGAGTTTCATCGCGAGTCTCCTTTCACGTTGACGTTTCGTCACCCGAGCCGCGCTACGACAGTTTCAGTTTCACCGGCCTGGCGCCCGCCTTGCTGCTCTTTACGGCGGCCTCGATGAACCGCATGTGCATCACGCCGTCGTGCACGTTGGCGTACCTGGAGCCGTCGCACGCGAACGGGCGCCCATCGTTGTACAGGCGCACGTCTTCCTCGAACGACTTGTGCAGCCGCCGGTAGGCGTCGTGGAACGCCTCCAGGTGCCCCGACGGTATGGTCGGCTCGGCCCCGACCCAGTCGGGCAGGTCGCCCAGGAAGGAGTCCTTGCCCTTGAGTTCCCCCCGCCAGTACTGGCGGTCCGGCTCGCCCGGCAGGCGGACGATGAAACCTTCTGCCTCTTCCTGCCGCCACACGAGGCTTCCGCGCTCGCAGTTCACCTCCAGGCCCAGGTCGTTCTTGTGGCCGATGCATATCTGGCTCGCGCGAACCAGGGCCCTGCCGCCGTTTGAGAGTTCGCAATATGTAGTGAAATGGTCGTCCAACTGGCGGCCCTTGAGGAACGTTTCGACTATGCCGCGGACGCTGGTCACCTCCAGGCCCGTCACGAACCTCAGTTGCATGTATGCGTGGCTGCCGATGTCGCCGCCGCAGCAACTTGCGCCCGCCATCTTCGGGTTCGTCCGCCACGAGGCCTGCATCTGGCCCACCGTCTCCAGGCGCGTCGCCAGCCAGCCCTGGAGGTAGTACGCGTCGGCCCACCGCACCGCGCCCAGTTTGCCGCTGCGGATTATCCACCGGGCCGCCCAACTGGACCAGTGCCCCAGGTACGTGTGGGCGATGCCGAAGGGCACCTTGCGCTTCCCGACGGCCGCCTCCAGCGCCTCGGCCTGCTTCGCCGTGATGGTCAGCGGCTTCTCGCAGAACACCGGGATGCCCGCCTTGATGCACTTAAGCGCAGGGTCGAAGTGCACGAAGTTCGGCGTAACGATTACCACGTAATCCACGCGCTGGCCGGCGGGCTTCCCCGCCTGGTCGGCGATCATCTCATCGTAGGATGGATACCCCTTGATGGGATAGGGCCACTTCCCGGCCTCCTCCATCGCCACCCCGGGGTCCTCGTGCAGCGCCCCGCACACCACCCGGCGGGTGCCGTCCATGTGGATGGCCTTCTGGTGCGGGTTCACGATGAACGCCCCGCGCCCGCCGCCGATCAGGCCCACGTTCAACACTCGCTTTGCCATGATAGTTTCCTCCCGCCCCGCCCTTCTTGTTTCCGTTGACCCCGGAACTGCGGACTTCGCATGTTAGCCCGGCGCACAGCGCATGCAACAAAATTCGGGGCATGAAACGCCTGACGCCTAGCCGTCGCCGTTGTTTAGCCGTCGCCGGTACGGCGACGCAAAGGGTCATCGGCGCCCCCAGCACGTCCCGCGGCCGCGCCGGCCGCGGCTACACGGCGCCGACGGCCGCGCCGGCATCCCGTCGCCTACTCCGCGCGGCGGCCGCCGACGACCTCCACCACATCATCCTTCGCCAGGTGCCGCCGGTCGAGGCGATACGGCATGCCCTCCGGCAGCGCGGCGCGAATCTCGTGCCGCCCGCCGCGACGCCGGATGGAGACCTCGACGAACCCCCTGGGCGTCCACGCGCGGCCGCTCAGGCCGTCAAGCCCGGCGGGCATCGGCGAGAGGCGAAGCGCATCAAACCCCGGACGCTCCGGCTGGACGCCCAGCATCCACCGCACCGCCATCGCCGGCGGCCAGGCGCCCCATCCGTGGCAGAGGACCGCCGGCGGAAGGCCGCCGTGCGGCCCGTCGCCGCCGCCGTCGCCCGCCGCCGCACGGGTACTGCTCGCGCCGGCGCCGGCCGCCTCGCGCGGCCCGGGGAGCGGAAACACCTCCGGCACGGTCGCCAGGCCCGCCCGCGCCATCCCCCCGAAGTACCGCCGCACCAGCGCCAGCGCCTGTTCCCCCTGGCCGCGCTCAAGCAGCGCCTCGGCGGCAAAGAACTTGACGTACGGAGTTTCGTGCGGTCCCCACGGGGCGGCATCGGCGGCTTCGCGCGGCCCGCCAATTGCGGAGGGCGGGCCGCGCCAGAAGGCCGACAGGATGCGCCCGGCCTGCTCCTGGCTCGCCAGGCCGCCGTACAGGGCGTAGTAATTCGTCTCGGCCGACGCGCGGGTGCTCTTGCGCTCGTACAGGCGGCAATCGACAAAGAGACCCTTCGACGCGGACCACAACCGCTCGCGCGCGGCGGCCGCGACCGCGTCCGCCTCCGCCCGCCCCTGCCCGGCGGCCTCGTGGTTGCCCAGGAACTCCGCCACGTCGGCCGCCGCGCGAAGCGCACGCACGTACAGGGCCTGCCACGCCGTCACCACGCCCTGCTTGTGGATGGGCGAGTAGTCGAGCATCAGCCACCACGGGGCGCGATCGGGCTTGTTCTCCAGCAGGCCGTGCGCGTCGCGGAAGGAGGCCGACCAGTCGAGGCACCGCTCGGCCGCCGGGTACAGGTCGGCCGCGAGGGCCTTCTCGCCCGTCCACGCCACGCAGTCGGCCAGCCAGATGACCCACAAGAGGTTCCAGTCGGGAACGACATATTGAACGCCGCCGGGCACGACGCCGCGGAAGAACCCGTCGTCGCCCTGCTCGGCCGCGAAGGCCCGCAAGGCGGCGGCCTCCAGGTCGGCCCGCCCCAGGAGCACCCGCGCCGCCTGGCCCAGGAAGTACGCCGCCGGAATGCTCTGCTCGGCGTCGCGCCCCGGGCTGCCTTCCAGCGTGTCCTGAACGCAGGCGCGGACCGTGCGGGCCGCCAGGCGCATCGCCGCCGCAAGGTCCGCATCGTCGGTCTGCGGAACGGGCGGCGGGGCCGACAGCCGCGACGTCCCTCGCACGCCCAGCCGGTGCACAGTGAGCGTCCCGCCGTCGCTCCGGGCCACCAGGGCCAGGTACCGCAGCGCGCGGCGGCCCACGAGTCGCACCGTCTGCCGGCCGCCCGCCAGGATGAGCCGGTCGGCCCGCCTCATGCCGCGATGCAGCGGCGCAAGGTTGCAACCGTCGTCGAGCCCGTCGGCCCAGGCCAGGTCCAGGAATGCCCCGGCGGGGCCTTCAACATCGAGTTCCGCGCGGCCGACGATTTCGTCGGCGAAATCGTAGATGACGAACTCGCCGTCCTTCAGGACGAGCCGCCCTTCACCTTCGACCTCGCCGCGCCCCAGCCTGCCGCCCTGGCCCGCCGGTCCGGCTGGGCGGGCCGTGGCTTGACCGCCGCCCCCTTCGCACAACGACCCGGCCCCGCGGGCGGCGCGGCGGCTGGGCGTCCGCACCTCCCAGGCCAGTTGGCACGCCGGGTCCGGGAACGTGCGCGAGTTCGGCCGCGGCGTGTCGGGGATGCTTCCGTCGCCGCAGGGGCACAACTGATCAAGGACCACGTGCCAGTCGGCCAGGCCGCCCGTCTTCTGGTCCGGCGAGAACTCCACCGGCAGCCCCGCGCCCGTCCGCGGATGGGCCAGCCGCACCGCGAAGCCCCACGAGCGCCCGGGGTCGTAGATGACCACCCCGACGGAGTTCCAGCCTTCGTCCAGGGCGACCTCGGCCGCCTCCGTGCGGCGGCCCTGGCCGCGATGGACGCCCGCGTACTCGTCCTGCTCGCCGGGCTGGAGCCACACCAGGAAATCCTCGCGGTATCCCTGGCGGAGGGCCTGGCGGTTGTTGACGTACACGGCGGCCGACTCGTCGCAGTCGAACGCCAGCCGGGCCTTCTGCCGCCTCCGCGAATACACAAATGTAGCCGCGTAGAACTCTCCGTGCCGGGCGTTCGGCGCGGCCAACTCCAGCGGGATGGCCGTCAGGCCCCCCGGCCAGCGGACGCGGCCCGCGCCGGCCACGGCCCGCGGCCGCACCAGCGCCTCGGCCAGGCGCGGCCAGGCGCGCTCGCGCACTCGCGGGGGCGCCGTGCTTTCGCGCCGCCCGGAAAGCATGGCCGCGGCCCCCCGGGGGGCATGCTTTCCCAAGCGAAAGCACGGCGCCCGCCGCACTTCGTCGGCCGGCGCCCAGCGGCGGTCGTCGAAGCCCGCCGCCGTCCAGCCCGCCGGCTCGCGCCGAAGGTCGCGGATTTCGGCGAACCCGGCGGTCCAGCAGAGCCGGGGCGCCCTGCGGCTGAAGTCCTCGGCCTCCGCCGCACGCCACCGCCGGTCCGTGACGATCGTCTCGGTCCGGCCGCGAGTGCTCGCAGCCGCAAGTTCCAGCCACAGCCCGCCCGCCGTGCGCGCCCCCTGCGCCGTGCCCACGTGCAGGTTGTGCGCCAGCACCGCGATGACGTTCCGGCCGCGAACGAGGCCCAGGTCCGCCTCCGTGTACACGTCCAGGAGCGGCTCGTCGGGCGCCGACGGCGCCGGCCCGCAGCCGACGTGCCGCCCGTTCACGTAGAGGACGTACTCGCTGAAGGCCGTCACGCGCAGGCGGGCCGCGGCCGGGGCGAAGTCCAGCGTAAAGGCGCGACGGGCGCGCATGTAGAAATCCTCGCCGGCGCACTCGGCGGCGATCCATATCCACTTCGGCTTGCCGGCGGCCCTGGCCATGTCCGTCCCGAGAAACCCCTCAAGCGAAGAACCTCAGTTTAAGCCGCTCCGCAGGCCCGCACAAGCGAATTGAACGCCGGCGATGGCAACCCCCGTAAGCAACGCAGTACGTCGGCGAAATTAGGGCGGTGCTGACGCAACGGCAGGCGGGTTCAATACTCCGGCAGGCAAACGCATCCGGGGAGGGACCGGCCATGTCCGAAACCAACTCGATTCCGGGCGAGGTGCGCCTGGTGTTCGCGTGCTCCGGGGCGGTCGACGTGGGCGAAATCGCCGACCGCGCGGCCCGGATGCTCAACCGCGAGGGCGCCGCCCGCATGTACTGCCTCGGCGGCATCGGGGCGCACCTGGATGAATCGCTGGCCGACGCCCGCAAGGCCGGCCGCATCCTTGCTATCGACGGATGTCCACAAGATTGCGCCAGGAAATGCCTCGAACAGGCCGGCCTCGCCAACATCCGCCACATGCGAATCACCGACCACCAGATGGAAAAGGGCAAGACCCCCGTCAGCGTCCACAACGTCTCCCTGGCCGCAGACCGCGCCCGCCACGCCCTCCTGGCGCTCTAGGCCCGCACGGGGCGGATTTTGTCCGGACGGGTGCTTGACCGCCGATGCCCAAGACTTATGATGGTGACGCCGGGCTTCCGCGCCGGAGGTAGGCCATGACCGCCAAGCAAGTGACGAGCCGAGCGCTGCGACTGTCGCCGCGCGATCGCGCCCGGTTGGCAAAGCGCCTCATCGCCAGCCTCGAAAAAAAGCACGAAGAGGGATGCGAGCAGGCCTGGTATGATGAGGCCGTTCGCCGCGACAAGGCCTGCCGTGAGGGCCGTCTTCCCGGTCGCCCGGCCGAAGATGTTTTTCGCAGGGTCGCCGCCAGATTGCAATGAAACCGGTCATCTTCGTCTCCTTGGCGGAACAGGAGTTCACGCAGGCCGCTGTATTCTATCAATCCCGCGTCTCAGGCTTGGGCGCGGCTTTCAAACTCGCTGTTGAGGTAGCGGTTCACCGCGTGCAGCGTCACCCCCGAGCCTGGCCGATGGTACGCCCCGGAGTCCGCCGCAAGAATGTCGCCCGTTTCCCGTACGGTATCCTCTATCGGGAGCACGCCGACAAGATCGTTGTCCTGGCGGTGATGCACCTGCATCGGCATCCTGACTGCTGGATTGGCCGGCAGTAACCGGCCCGAGGGAGTTCTCCGCGAGGCAGACGACGAAATGTCCAAGCAGCCAAGACAAAGGCCGCCGAGACGCCAAATCATGCGGCGCGGCCGGCCGGAAGATATCCTCGACGCCTGGGTCAAGGAGGCCGAGCGCCGCTTGCGGGCCTGCAAAGAGGGCCGGGTGGAAGCACTTCCCACCGAGGAAGTTTTTCGCGAAGTCCGCCCCAGGCGCCGCCGAGAACCGCGCGGCCGGTGAAGGCCAACCCGCGCCGTCCGCCACGGCGGCGCGCGGCCAGGCGCGGGTTGTGCCAAATCCGCGGCATGATAGCGCGCGGCCAGTCTCCAGACCCGCCGCGCGTTTGTCGGTCACGTGAACTTTGAACCTTGAACTTTCAACTTTGAACTTTGAACTATCCTTCGTACACCTCCGCCGGCAGCGGCAGGCTGCGCCCCTCGGCGCTTGAGCGTTCGGCCGTCTCGATGACGGCGATGACCTCGCGGGCCTGCTCGGCCGTCACGGCCAGCGGTTCGCCCATCAGCAGGTGGTCGGCCACGTTGCGGTAATACTCCCTGCATCCGTACGTGGGCTTGGCGGGGATCCTGCCCTCAAACTTAAGGCCGCTTGCGTAACTGGTCACGTCGACCGTCTCGCCCCCGCCGGCCACCAGGCCCCCCAGCGTGCCGCAGATGCGCCACTTGGGCTTGCCGACGGCCGCCAGGGCGGACTGCTGGAGGTCGGCCACCTGCCCGCCCTCGAAGCGCATGACGGCCTGCGTGGCGTCTTCGCTGGTCACGTGGTTCCACAGGCGCTTGTGGAAGAAGCCGGACACCTGCGTCACCTTCTTATCTACAAGACGCAATATCCAGTCGGTGAAGTGCGCCCCCCAGTCGTACAGGGCCCCGCCGGACACGGTCTTGTCGCTCCGCCACCAGAAGCCGGGCCGGTTGTAGCCGCCCGTGAAGCACTCGATGTGGAACACGTCGCCCAGGAGGCCGCGGTCCACGATGTCGCGGATGGCCAGGTAATCGCCGTCCCAGCGGCGATTGTGGAAGACGCTGAGCATGCGGCCGCTCTTGCGCGCGGCCGTTATCATGGCCGTCGCCTCGTCGGTGGTGATGCAGAAGGGTTTCTCCGAGACGACGTGCCTGCCCGCGCGAAGGCACGCCAGGCTCGTCGCGGCGTGCAGGTTGTGCGGCAGGATGTTCACCACCAGGTCGAGGTCCTTCATCTTGAGCATATCCTCAAGCGTCGTGAAGGTGCGGATGCCCGGCAGTTCCTTGGCGGCGGCCTCCGTGCGGGCCGGGTCGCGGTCGCACGCCGCTGCGGCCGCCAGGCCCGGCGTCGCGTTTATCCATTCTGCGTGCCCCTTGCCCATGTTGAAGGCCGGGCCGTAGCCCAGGAGTCCGCAGCGGACGACCCTGCCCGCGGGCGGCAGTTCCGCCCCCGTGGTCCACTCCAGCGCCCGCAGCACGAGTTTCTGGAACTCCGGGTGCCGCCACGCCCGCAGGTCGTGCCCCAGGGCGATGTAGGCCGCGCGGCCGCGCCCGTACGGCCGGACGAAGGCCATCGGCATCCTGCGGCCCTGCCACGTGGTCTCGGCCAGGAGGTGCGCCCGGGCCGGATCGTAACTCTGGAGATGGTACATCTCGTCCGGGACGGCGAAGTCCGGCGTGCGGACCGTCATGTAGTGATTCTTATCGACTATCGCCACGGGAAACTCGTGGAAGTGCGGGTGCGCAAGGAACTCGGCGTTAAGCATCTCGATATACCGGCGCGAATCGCGGAAACTGTCGGCCGCCGAGTGAACGCCCACAAGACCCCCGCCCCCCCGCACGAACCCCAGCAGGCCCCTCTCGCGGGCCTCCGTCAGGTCCTTGCGGAACCCCGTGGTGTAAATGATGACGGCCGAGTAATCGCTCGCCGCGAGGGCCGCCAGAGAGTCCAGGTCCGCCGTAACCGTCAGTTGCCAGCGGCAGCCGCCCTTCTTGAGGAACTCCTCAAGGACCGCACCGGCCCTTTCGTTGGCGTGCCACGGGCCGCCGACGACCATCAGGGCCTTCCGCACGGCCGCCGCCGCCGTCGCGGGGCGGGCCGGCGCAGCGGGACGAGCCGGCGCAGCGGGCCGCACCGGCGGTTTTTCGGAAGTAGCGCGGGGGTTTATCCCCCGCGCGCTCCTGCGCGGGGCACAAGGCCCCGCGCTACGGGTCGCGCGCGGCAGGGTCGCCCGCGGCGGCGTCGCCCGCGGCGGC
>Ga0194112_10004473_pt1 | contig 19116 bp, 16 predicted proteins | sample TA2MahC400mmetaG_FD_146191 | JGI IMG/M metagenome (GOLD analysis project Ga0194112, IMG submission 146191) | Freshwater microbial communities from Lake Tanganyika, Tanzania - TA2015016 Mahale Deep Cast 400m | ecosystem: Environmental > Aquatic > Freshwater > Lake | place: Tanzania: Lake... | reverse complement strand
CAGCAGCACCGAATTGCTGTCGATGGCCGAGATGAAGTTCGAGCCGTGGTCATAGCCCGTCAGGCACAGCTGATAGCGAAAGCGCCGGAACGTTGATGGCCCCACGCGGGGCATGCAGTAGGGTGCGAGAAGGGGATCGTCGGCCAGATGACGAAAGGACCAAGCCATCACGATACCGATGTCGAAGTCGGGGTGGCCAAAGTACCTGCGGACAAAGGACATCCGGTTGGTGCCAAGCAGCCCCTGCCACGCCTGTTCCCGGTCCTGGGGGGTCACGGCCTCGGCCAGGTGGTTCAGCCAGACATGGCTGGCCGCGCCGGGCCGGACGCCGGGGCGCATCTCGGATCCCGAGATCATGCCGCGCCAGATCAGGCGGTCCTCCTTGTCCTCGAAGGGGACGGGATCGGGCGCTGCGGCGGGATCGAATCCGGGCAGGCCGATCGCGTGCTGGTCCGGCAGGGGCCACAGGACCGCATTGACGGCCCCCTCCCGCCGGTTGTGGCACAGGACCGGCCGGTCCAGCGGCTGCCCCTGCGGGCTGCCGAACCAGCGGGAGTCCTCCATGTCGATCCAGACCGGATCACGGCGGTCCAGCGACAGGATGTCGTTGATGACACCTTCGGCCCGGACCAGCTTGAAGTGGCGGCCTTCGCGTGACACGGCCAGCGGCCGGTCCTGGGGCTGCGCCACAAGCGCCATCTGGCGGCCCGAACCACGGGCATCCGCCACGGGATTCCGGTCCCCGATGCGGCCGTTCCAGTGACAGGCGAAACCCGACAAACCGTCGATGCCGCCCGGCGCCGCGGGGTCCAGCCCCTTCAGGCAGAACTGTGCGACCTCGGCGGCCCAGTCCGCAGGGGCGGACGGTGGCTCGGCCCGATCCAGCAGGGCCAGCACGTCGCCCGGCACGGGCCGGGGCCATCGGTCAAAGGGGACGGAGGCCATCGGCAGGATCGGGTCCAGCATCGCGGCCACCTCGGCAGGTCCCTGCCGCGCAAGATCGACGACCAGCAGCCGGGGATCATCGCCAAACAACGCCTGAACCTGCGCCAGATGCGACTCCAGCTGTTCCTGCCACAGGCCCGGCACGGCCGCGGGCGGCAAGGCATGGTGATGGACATGGCAGGGCAGCGCGTCCGTTCCCGCACGCCACAGGGGCCAGTCGTCCTGGGGCGGGATCGTCAGCAGGAAATGCGCATGGGGCAGCGCGTCCCGCAGGAATGCCACGCAGCGCCACGCCTCGAGCGGCGGGCGCCAATGGGGCCTGTGCCGGTAAAGGCCTGCGAACAGCCGGGCTTCGGGCCATCCGGTCAGGGGGGGCCTGCCCTGCCCCATGGCGAAAAGGATGTCGCTGGCCAGCCGCCCGCCATCGTGGCACGCGACCTTGTGGCCGTTGGCGCGGAACAACCGCGCCAACGCCCGGTCGGCCGGGCTGTCGGGGCCGACATGGACAACGACAGGCGCCTGCACCGATCAGGCCGCCAGGTGATCGCGGCGTGGCAGAAGGATCGTCAGCAGCCCCAGCACCGGCAGGACCGAGCACAGCCGGAACACCGTCTGGATACCCTGCGCATCGGCCAGCACGCCCAACGCGGCCGCCGCGATCCCGCCCATGCCAAAGGAAAAACCGAAGAACAGCCCCGCGATCATGCCGGTGCGGCCCGGCACCAGCTCCTGCGCAAAGACAACGATGGCGGGAAACGCCGAGGCAAGGATCAGCCCGATCAGCACCGCCAGCGCCCCCGTGCCGTAAAGCCCCGCGTAGGGCAGCATCAGCGTGAAGGGCAGCACGCCCAGGATCGACACCCAGATCACCGTCAGCGGCCCGACCCGGTCTCCGATCACGCCGCCCAGCATCACGCCGCCCGCCATGCCGGCCAGGAACAGGAACAGCATGATCTGTGCGCCCTGGGTCGAGAGGCCGAACTTGTCGATGGTGAAAAAGGTGAAATAGCTGCTCATCGAGGCGGTGTAGATGTTCTTGGTAAAGACCAGCACCGCCAGCACCGCGATGGCGCGGATCACGACGGGCCGTGGCAGGCGCAGTCGGCGGTCGGCAGTGGCGGCAGCGGCGCGGCGGCGTTCCTCGGCCCAGCCGCCCACATGCCACAGGACGGCCGCGCCCAAGGCGGCCGCGACCGCGAACCAGGCCACGGCGGGGCGCCCCAAGGGCACCACGACAAAGGCGGCCAGCAACGGCCCCAGGGCCTGCCCGCCATTCCCGCCCAGCTGGAACATCGACTGCGCCGTGCCAAAGCGCCCGCCCGAGGCCAGCCGCGCCACGCGAGAGCTTTCAGGGTGAAACACCGCCGAGCCGATGCCGATCAGCATCGCACCCAGCAGCAGCATCTCGTACCGGTGCGCCGAGGCCAGCAACAGCACCCCCACCAGCGTCGACGCCATCCCGAAGGGCAGCGACCGGGGCTGCGGGTGACGGTCCGTCGCCATGCCGATCAGCGGCTGCAACAACGAGGCCGTGACCTGAAAGGCAAAGGTCATCACCCCGATCTGCGCGTAGGACAGAGAGAACTCGGCCTGCAGCAGCGGATAGATCGCCGCCAGCATGGACTGCATGACATCGTTGATCATGTGGCAAAGGCTGATCGCCGTCAGGATGCCCCACGAGGTCAGCGGCACGGCAGCCGGGCCCCCGCCCCGAATCGGCTGCACCCGAGTTGTCCCCATTCCGCCACCATCAGATTTGCATTGACTGCATTTACCAGAGGGCCGGCAAATTGGAAGCTGTTATTTAAAGGTTAACGCGCGCGCAATGCGGGGGACCGGATTAACATTCAGGAATTGGCTTGCCCTTATGGACAACTTTTTCCCCTCAAATGTTCACTATAAAACAGTGGAGTCTTTCCCTTTTTTTCGAGTGCGCCTCATATGGCTGGACCAACCAACGTTTCGTCGTCTGCGCTTCAGTCCTCCGGCCTTGTTCAACACCGCCGGCGGCTGAACACGTGGCAGGCGATCCGCGCCGAGGTGCTGCGCCGCATCCGCGCTGGAGAATGGCCGCCCGGAACGCTGATCCCGACCGAGCAGGCCCTGTCGGTCGAGATGGGCTGTGCCCGCGCGACCGTGAACCGCGCCATGCGTGAACTGGCCGACAGCGGGATCATCCAACGCCGTCGCAAGGTCGGAACCCGCGTCACTGCCACCCGGTCGCGCCGCTCGACCTTGCGTCTGCCGGCGATCCGCGACGAGATCGAAGGCATGGGCGCCAGCTACAGATATGTCATGACCACCTGCGAGATGAGCCTGCCCTCTCCCGAGGCGATGCAGGCCCTGCAGGTCGATGCGCAGGACAGCCTGCTCCTGGTCAGGTCGCGGCACATGGCAGATGACGTCCCGCATTGCTGCGAGGCGATCTGGCTGAACCCGCGTGTCCTGTCGCTGCCCGATCCGACGATCTTTGAAAAGGAGCCGCCGCAGGAATGGCTTGCCCGGAACCTGCCGGTCGAGCAGAGCGGGTTTTCCATCCTGGCCGAGGGCCTGACCAGCGACTGCGCCCTGAGCCTTGATGTCGATCCGGGCACCGCCGTCCTGCTGATCGAGCGTGTCAACTCGCTGGACGCGATCCCCGTGACCTTTGCGCGCCAGTTCTATTCGCCCAACCACCGCCTGATGGTGGACGACTAGCCGCCGGGCTCCGGCGTCAGCAGATCGGCGAAACATTCCAGCAGCCGATGCTTGAGCACCTTGCCGGTCGCAGCGGCCGGCAGGAACGGCACCAGCACGATCCGCGTCGGGCGCTTGTAGGCCGACAGGCGCGCGGCGGCATGTTCGGCCAGAACGGCCGGCGTGGTGCTGCCGGGCGACACCAGCTGGCAAAAGGCCAGAACATCCTCGTCCCCGCCGTCGCGCGCCCGACCGATGACAGCGGTCTGCAGCACGGCCGGATGGTCGTTCAGCGCCGCCTCGACCTCGGGCGGATACACGTTGAATCCGCCGCGGATGATCAGTTCCTTGCAGCGTCCCACGATGTGCAGGCGGCCCTGCGCGTCGAGGCGCCCCAGGTCGCCCGTGCGCAGCCAATCGTCGCGGTCCAGCACCTGCGCGGTGGCCTCCGGATTGCGGAAATAGCCGCGCATGACATGCGGGCCGCGGGTCAGCACCTCGCCGGTGCCCACGTCGCGGCCGATCGTCTCGTCCAGCGCGACCTGAACCCCCGGCAGCGGGCGGCCCGCCGAAGGGTCGGGATCTCCCTTGGCATTGGTGGTGATGGTGACGCCCGCCGTGGTTTCCGTCATCCCGTACCCGTTCTGCAGGGCGATGCCATAAAAGGCTTCGGCCCGGCGCTTCCAGTCGGGATCGAGGGGCGCGGCGCCGCTGCTGACATAGCGCAGGGGGCCGGTCAGGCGCTCCAACCCTTGCGCCGCTGCCTCGGCCATGAGGGCGGCGTGCATCTGCGGCACGGCGGGCAGGACGGTGACGCCGCCCTGCAGCGCCTCCAGCGCCGAGGCTGCGGAAAAGCGCGGCGCCAGGCGCAGATGCGCGCCAGCGGACAGCCCCGCGCACAGCATGGAGGTCAGCCCGAAGACATGCGTCAGGGGCAGGACCCCATAGATCAGGTCGGTCGGCCCGATCCCGCGCAAGCGGGCCGAGGACAGGCCGCCAAAGATCAGGTTGCCATGTGTCAGCATCACGCCCTTGGGGGTCCCGGTCGTGCCGGTGGTGTAAAGGATCACCGCCGTCATGCCGGTATCGGGCGCCACCTCTTCCGGCGTCGTGTCGAACGGCCCGGCCACATGCAGCGCCGCCCCTGCAAGCGTCAGGGCACGCGCGGCACCCGCATGGACACGCGCAGGTTCGCTGACATCGGACAGGTAGAGGACCAGCCGCGGGTCGGTATGGGAGGCGATCTTCTCCAGTTCGGGCCCGGTCATGCGGGCATTGACCGGCACCGCCACCGCCTCCATCCTGCTGGCCGCCATCAGAAGGACCGGAACCGAGGCCGCGTTTTCCGCCACGATCAGCAGCCGGTCCCCCGGACGCAGCCCCAACCCGCAAAGCGCACGTTCGGTCTGGCCGATCAGGCTGTCCAGGGCTGCATAGGTCAGGGTTTCGCCGGTCCAGTCCGTCAGCGCCGGGCGGTCGGGATGGGCGGCGGCGGCCTGGTCGATCAGATGGTGGATTCGGGTGGTGTCGGTCATGATCCCTCGCGCAGGCGCCGGAAGTCGGGGCGCCGTTTGGACAGGAACGCGGTGATCCCCTCGGCGGCCTCGGGCGCGCCCAGGGCATCGGCCATGGCGTCGCGCTCGGCCTCGAGTTGCGCCTCGAAGGCAGCGTCGCGCCAGCCGCTCAGCAGGCGCTTGATCGCGGCCTGCGCCTGGGCCGGCCCTTCGGCCAGCCGGTCGGCCAGGGCCATGCCCACCATGATGGCCTCGCCCGGTTCGGTCAATTCATTGATCACACCCAGCGCGTACAAACGTTCCGCCGCCACGGGCTGCCCGGTCAGGGTCATCTGCGCCGCGACCTGCGGTGGCAGCGCCGCCCCAAGCGCCGCCGTCAACCCGCCGTCGGGAACAAGACCCGCATTGACATAGGCCGCCGTGAACTGCGCATCCCGGGCCGAGATCACCATGTCGCAAGCCAGCGCCAGCGACAGGCCCGCCCCCGCCGCGCCGCCTTCGACCACGGCAATCACCGGCCGCGGACAGTGGACCACCGCGCGGATCAGGTCGTTCAGCGCCTGGATGCGATCGCGGCGCTGGGCTTCGTCCATCTGCTGGGCAGTGATCAGCATGTTCAGGTCACCTCCCGCGCAAAAGAAATCACCCTCGCCCATCAGCAGCACCGCCCCGATGCGCGGCTCGTCCGCCGCAATGCGCAAGGCCCGGTGCAGTCCCTCGTAGAACTCGGGTGTCAGGGCGTTCCGGCGGGTGGCGTTGCGGTTCTCGACGACCAGACGGTCGCCAAGGTCACTGATCTCGCAATGGGGGTTGGTAAGGGCGGACATCATGGCTCCTGTCGGGACTTGCGAAAAACGCCGGTCGCGGTCGCGATCAGCGCTCCGTCCTCATGGCGCAACTCACCCTCGATGAACAGGGTCGTGCGCCCGCCGCCGGTGATGCGGCCCGTGGCCTCGATGCGCCCCAGCCGGCCCGGCGAAAGATAGTTCACCGTCAGGGCCAGCGTCGTGAACGGGTGCCGCCCCGAGGGATCGACCGACAGGCTGCCCGTGGCCCCCATCGCGTTGTCCAGCAACGTCGCCGCAATTCCCCCGTGCAGGATGCCCTGCCGGTTCAGGTGCCGCTCGTCCGTGTCCAGCCGGCAACGGGCGCATCCGTCCCCCTGCCCCACATCCAGCACATAGCCGATCAGCCGCTGCGCGCCGGTTTCGTCCCGGATCAGCTCCATGCAGGTTCACCCCGGGCAAAACGGTCCAAGTGCCAGTCCGCGTCTCCCATCGCCGTATCGGCGGCCAGCAGGCGGCGGACATGGCCGGCCAGCGCATATTCCTCGGTCATGCCGATGCCGCCATGCAACTGGACCGCCTCTTCGGCCACCAGACGGGCGACGCGGCCGACCGTCACCTTGCAGGCCTGCAGGTGGCGGTCGCGCAAGGGTGCCTCGTCGTCCAGATGGCTGGCAAGGTTGACAACCGCCGAACGGGCCTGCTCCACCTCGACCGCCAGATCAGCGGCGCGGTGGGCCAGCGCCTGAAAGGCGATCAGCGGCTGGCCGAACTGCTTGCGCGTGCGCAGGTAATCCAGCGTCAATTCAACCGACGCGGTGATGCAGCCAAGCGCATAGGCCGAATGGGCCAGAACGCCGCGCGCCAAGGGAACGGCGAAATCCGTCAGCGATCCCAGACGAAGCGCGGGCGTGCCCTCCAGCGTCAGGTCGGCGCCGCGCTGCCCATCCAGCATCGGATAAGGCCGCAGCGCAAGCCCGGCGGCTCCCGCCTCGACGCGCCACATGGCATCGGCGGTCGTGACAAGGAACGCGGCGGCATCTTCGGCCCCCGCGACCATGGTCTTGCGTCCGGTCAGGCAATCCCCGTCCGCGCTGATCGCCACGCCACGGTCATAGCGCGCGCCGGGCTCGGCATCGGCAAAGGCATGGCTTGCGCCTTCATCAGCCGGCTGGCCCGCCTGCGCAAAGGCGGCGGCGGCAATCATCGTGGGGATCAGCGGCAGGGCCACGCCCGCACGGCCCATTTCCTCGAAGATCAGGGCCACGGCGGCACCCGAGCCGTCAAAGCCGCCCTCGGCCTCGGTCAAAAGCGCGGCAGGAACGCCTGCCTCGACCAGCGCGGGCCACAGGGCCTCGCCCGTGTGGCGGGTCAGGATGCCGCGCAGGCTGTCCTGCAGCATGCGGTGGTCGTCGGAAAGCTGAAAGTCCATGGGCCTAGCCTTTCGCCAGCGCGCCGGCGATGATGCCGCGCTGGATCTCGTTCGAGCCGCCATAGATCGACAGCTTGCGGTTGTTGAGCCAGGTGGCCGTCGCCGACAGCACCTCGTCGGCATCTTCGGGATCCTCGTTGCCGGGGACGGGCAGCGCCATGGCCCATCCGCCATAGGCGCGACGTGTCAGCGCATCCAGACGCTGGCGGATCTGGGTCCCCTTGATCTTGAGCATGCTGCTCTCGATGCCGGGCGCCTGTCCCTGCGCGGCTGCCGACAGCATCCGCAGGTTCGTAGTGGACATGGCCATCAACTCGATCTCGACCGCGGCGATCTCGGAGGCGAACAAGGGATCTTCGGCCAGGGGGCGCCCGCGGTGGATCTGCGCCCCGGCAATGCGCCTGAGGTTGTCCAGCGCCGCCGTGGCAAAGCCTACGCCTGCGATGTTCGTGCGCTCATGCGTCAACAGGTACTTGGCATAGGTCCAGCCCTGGTTTTCCTCTCCCACCAGGTTTTCCACCGGAACCTTCACGTCATCGAAAAAGACCTCGTTCACCTCGGCCGTGCCGTCCAGCAGGACGATGGGGCGAACGGTAACGCCCGGCGTCGTCATGTCGATCAGCAGGAACGAGATGCCCTCCTGCTTCTTCCCTTCGGTCGAGGTGCGGACAAGGCAGAAGATCATGTTGGCGTGCTGGCCCAGGGTGGTCCAGGTCTTCTGGCCGTTCACGACGTAATGGTCGCCCTGCCGCTCGGCCCGGCATCGCAGGCCGGCCAGATCGCTGCCTGCGCCCGGTTCGGAATAGCCCTGGCACCACCAGTCGTCACCGTTCAGGATGCGCGGCAGCCAATGGTCCTGCTGATCGGGACTGCCGAATTTCTGCAGCACCGGTCCCAGCATGGCGATGCCAAAAGGCACCACGCGCGGTGCATGGGCACGGGCGGATTCTTCCTCGAAGATGTGGCGCTGGATCGCGCTCCAACCCGCGCCGCCAAATTCGAGCGGCCAGTTGCCGGCTAGCCAGCCGCGGGCGTTCAGTTTCTCGTGCCAGCCCTCCATCTCGGCCTTGGTCAGATGCTGGTGCAGGCGCACCTTGCGGGCAAGGCCGGGGTCCAGTTCGTCCTGAAGAAAGGCCCGGACCTGATCGCGGAAGGCCAGTTCGTCGGGGGAAAAGCGCATGTCCATCAGAAGATCTCCAAAAGTCCGGCCGCACCCTGACCGCCGCCGACGCACATGGTGACGACGCCCCATCTGGCGCCCCGACGGCGGCCTTCGCGCAAAAGGTGTCCGGCCGTGCGTGCGCCCGTCATGCCAAAGGGATGACCGATCGAGATGGCGCCGCCGTTGACGTTATATTTCGCGGGGTCGATGCCCAGCGTGTCGCGGCAGTAAAGGCACTGGCTGGCAAAGGCTTCGTTCAACTCCCACAGGTCAATGTCGTCAACCGTCAGCCCGTGGCGCTGCAGGAGGCGCGGCACGGCATGAACCGGCCCGATCCCCATTTCATCAGGCGCGCAGCCGGCAATGGCAAAGCCGCGAAAGGCGCCCAGGGGCTCCAGCCCCTCGGCGGCGGCCAGATCGGCATCCATGACCAGCAACGCCGCCGCCCCGTCCGACAATTGCGAGGCGTTGCCTGCCGTGATGAACTGCCCCTGCCCCCGCACCGGCTCCAGCTTGGCCAGCGCCTCCAGCATGGTGCCGGGGCGATTTCCCTCGTCGGCGGCGATGGTGACCTCGCGCTCGGTGGTTTCGCCGCTGGCCTTGTCGGTGTCAGACATGGTGACGGTCATCGGGATGATCTCGTCATCGAACAGGCCCGCCTGTTGCGCGGCCGCGGTGCGCGCCTGCGACTGGACGGCGTATTCGTCCTGCGCCTCGCGGCTGACGCCATAACGGCTGGCGACGATGTCGGCGGTCTCGATCATGGTCATGTAGAGGTCGGGGCGGTTCGCCTCGATCCAGGCCTCGCGCGAGTTGCGGACGGGGGGCTGGACCATCGAGATGCTCTCCACGCCGCCTGTCAGCACGGCGCGCGCGCCCTCATGCGCGACCATCTGCGCGCCCATCGCCAGCGCGTGCAGACCCGAGCCGCAGAAACGGTTGACCGTCGCGCCCGCGATGCTGTCGGGCAGGCCGGCGCGGATGACCGCCTGGCGGCCGATATTGCCGCCCGTGACATATTCCGGATAGCCGCAGCCCCAGATGCTGTCTTCGATCAGGGCCGGGTCGATGCCCGCGCGATCCACCACGGCGCGGGCGGTGGCGCCGGCCATGACGGCCCCGTGGGTCATGTTGAAGGCGCCGCGCTTGGCCTTGCCGATGGCGGTGCGGGCGGTCGAGACGATGACGGGTTGTTTCATGCGGATGTTCCTCCGTTCAGATCGGCAAGGCTGCGACCCTGCGCGGCCAGCTCGCGCAGCAGGGGCGCGGTGTGCCAGAAATGGTCGTCCTCGGCCGCAAAGCGGTCGATGTCGGACAGGATGCGGTCCAGTCCCCGGGCGTCGGCCCAATGCATGGGCCCACCCCGCCAGCGCGGAAAGCCATAGCCGTTCAGCATGACCACATCGACGTCCAGCGGGCGCAGGGCGGTGCCGTCGGCCACCACTCGCGCGGCCTCGTTCACCATGGCCGCCATGGTGCGGGCAACGATCTCCTCGTCCGAAAAATTGCGGGGGCTGATCCCCAGATCCGCGCGAACCTGATCCAGCAGCGGCGCCAGCTCGGGATCCTCCTGCGGGGTGCCGCCCTCATAGCGGTAATAGCCGCGGCCCGACTTGCGTCCCAGGCGGCCCAGCTCATAAAGGCGGTCGGCAAAGACCGGAACACGGTCGCGCGGGTGCCGGTCCGCGGCCTTTCGCTGCCGCGTCAGATAGCCGATGTCGAGGCCGGCCAGGTCGGAAACCGCATAAGGCCCCATGGCAAAGCCGAAATCGGTCAACGCGCGGTCCACCTGATAAGGCGACGCCCCGTCCAGCACCATTGCGTCCACGGCCGCGCGGTAATGCGACAGGATGCGGTTGCCGATGAAACCGTCGCAGACGCCGGCCCGGACGGCGATCTTCTTCAGCCGCTTGGCCAGCGCAAATCCGGTCGCCACCACCTCGGGCGCGGTGCGGTCAGCCACCACGACCTCCAGAAGGCGCATGACATGGGCGGGCGAGAAGAAGTGCAGCCCGATGACGTCAGCGGGTCGGCTCGTCGCGTCGGCGATGCGGTTCACGTTCAGATACGAGGTGTTGGTGGCCAGCACGGCCCCCGGCTTCGCGACCCGGTCAAGGGCCGCAAAGACCTGCTCCTTGACCTCCATCGACTCGAAGACCGCCTCGACGATCAGGTCGGCCTGGGCCAGGGCGGCATAGTCGGTGTCGGTGCGGAAGGCGACGGACAGGATTTCGTCGCGGCGTGTGGCGGCCAGCTTGCCGCGCTTGACCGCGCCCTCAAGCAGCGTTTCCACCGTGCCCTGCGCCTTGGCGGCGGCCTCCGCATCGCGTTCGATCAGGGTCACGTCCAGACCGGCCAAGAGGCAGGCCACGGCGATGCCCGCCCCCATCGTGCCGCCGCCGATGACGCCGGTCCGGTCCAGGGGGCGCGATGCGATGCCCTTGATCCGAGGCAGGTGGGCCACGGCGCGTTCGGCAAAGAAGGCGTGGATCAGGGCCGCGCGCTGCGGGCTGTCCATCAGCCTGCGAAAGGCCGCACGCTCTTGCGCCATGCCTTGGGCGAAGGGCAGCGCAAGACCTCCGGTCACGGTATCGACCGCCACCTGCTGCGCGATCTGGCCGGGCAGCTTGCGCGCCAGCTGCGCCTTCAAGACCTCGGCCTGTGCGTCCTCAGCCGCCGGCGCAGGCCTGTCGCAGGTGCGGCGGGGCGGCTGGCCCGCCAGTTCTTCCGCCAGCGCCATTGCGGCAGCGGTCAGGTCGCCATCGGCAACCTGGTCGATCATGCCCAGATCGGCCGCCTGACGCGCGGGGACCTGACGGGCCGAGGTGATGATGTCCAGCGCCGCCTCCAGCCCGACAAGGCGCGGCAGGCGCTGCGTTCCGCCCGCGCCGGGCAGCAGGCCCAGCGTCACCTCGGGCAGGCCCATCCGCGTGTCCGGCGCGGCGATGCGGGCATGGGCGCCCAAGGCCAGCTCCAGCCCCCCGCCCAGCGCCGTGCCGTGCAGGGCCGCCACGACGGGCTTGTCCAACGCCTCGATGCGGTCGATGACCTCGGGCAGAAAGGGCTGCGCCGGCGGCTTGCCGAACTCGGAGATGTCGGCCCCGGCAACCCAGGTGCGCCCGGCGCAACACAGCACGGCGGCCTCGGCCCCGTCATCCGCGGCAAAGGCATCGGCTGCGGCCATCAGCCCGGCCCGCACTGCCTGCGACAGCGCATTCACCGGCGGGTTGTCGATCGTGATGATGCCGATCCGGCCCTGGCGGGTGTAGGTGACAGGCATTGGGCCTCCTTCAGTCATTCATGGTCCCCGCCCAGGCCGGCATCCCGTCCGCCCCGACCAGGCGCTGCAACCGGGCCACGGTGTCGCGCAGCGCGGGGCCGACCTGCGACCGGATGCGATCATCGGGCAAAACGTCGTCCAGCGCGCCGCAGGAAAAAGCCACGGGCCCGGCCAGCCGCGCCGAGCGGAACGGCACGGACACGGCCGAGATGTTGCGGGAATAGCGAAGCTCGTTGCGCACGACCGCATAGCCGTGGCCGATCAGTTGATCACGCCCTTCGCGCCGCAGCGCCTCCAGCGTGGTGCCGTCCAGGGGCGGCTCGGGGCAGTCGGCCAAAAGGCCTGCGAATTCCTCGCGGGTGCTGGCGGCCAGCACCGCCAGGCCCGATGACGAGCCGCCGATGGGCAGCCTGTGACCGACCTCCAGCCAGATCGAGGCGGTGCGCTGCGGCCGCCATGTCCGCATCAGGGCCACCTTGTCGCGATCGCGCACGGCAAACAGCACCAGCGTTCCCGTATCGTCCGCCAAGGCCTGCATCATGTCATGGGCGGGGTCCAGAAAGGACAAGGACGCCGCCGCCACATGCCCCATGGCCAGCAGCGTCGGCCCCGGACGATAGCGGTCGTTGCGCTGCGGCTGGGTCAGGTAACCCAGGCAGCCAAGGGTAAAGGTCAGCCGTGACACGGTCGATTTCGGCAGGCCCGTGCGTTCTGCAATCTGCGCGTTCGTCAGCCCGTCATCGCCCGCCCGGAACGCCCGCAGCACCGACAGGCCCCGCGCCAGCGTGGTGGCAAAGTTGCGGTCCCCTTCATAGTCCGGGCGGGCCTCGGTCATCACATCGTCCCCGGAAGCAAGAGCGAGATGACCGGGAACAGGATCAGCAGCACAAGGACCAGGATATCGACGGCCAGGAAGCGCGCGACGCCTGCAAAGATCTTGTCGATGCCGACATTCTTGGTGACGTTGCTGACGACAAAGACGTTGAGGCCCACGGGTGGCGTGATCAGCCCGATCTCCAGCAGCTTGACCACGATGACGCCGAACCAGATGAGGTTCAGGCCATAGCCCTCGACCAGCGGCACCATGAAGGGCAACGTCAGAACCATGATGCCGATCGGGTCGAGGAACATGCCCAGCACCAGATAGATCACCACGACAACCAGCATCAGCATCGCGAAGGACAGCTGCGCATCGCTGACCCAGCCCACGACTGCGCCGGCAAGGCCCGTCAGCGCGACAAAGCTGACAAAGATCTTGGCCGCGCCCGCGATCAGGAAGATCGCCGCCGTCTGCACCAGGCTTTCGCGGATCGCGCGCCAGAAGACGTCCAGCGTCAGGCGGCGCTGCGCGAAACCGATGGCGGTGGTCATCACGACGGACACGGCCGCAGCCTCGGTCGCTGTGAAGATGCCGCCATAGATGCCGCCCACGATGACCACGAACAGCATCAGCGCAGGCCAGGCGGCGAGCGCGGCCTCGGCGCGGCCGGCGCCGTCGGACTGGCCCCGTGGGGCGGCCTTGGGATCGCGGGCGACCCACCAGGCAATGACCAGGATCATGCCCGCAAGCGACAAGAGGCCCGGCAGCACGCCCGCGAGGAACAGTTGCGCGATCGAGGTTTCGGTAAAGATGCCATACAGGATGAACAGCACCGAAGGCGGGATCAGCGACCCCAGTGTGCCCCCCACCGCGACCGAGGATGTGGCCAGCCGCGGGTCATAGCCCATGCGCAGCATCTCGGGCACGCAGATGCGGCCCATGGTCGAGGCACAGGCAATGGACGACCCGGAAATTGCCGAAAACCCGCCGCACCCCATGACCGAGGCCATGGCGACCCCGCCCGGCAAGGGGCGCAGCCAGACGGCGGCCGCGTCATAGATGCGCGTGGTGATGCCGGCATAGAAGGCGATGTTGCCCAAGGCCACGAACAGCGGCACCATCGACAGGTCGTAGGAGTGGACCAGATCGAAGAAGTTCGAGAACAGGACCGAGCTGGTCGGGTTCAGCGCGCGTTCGGGCATCCAGCCGCCGGTGCGGGTGGCATAGACCAGAAAGGTGCCGATGCCCGCGACGCCCGCCAGCGCAAAGGCGATGGGCACGCGCAGCGCCAGCAGCACCAGCACCAGCGCCATCGCCACCATGCCGATCGTCATCGCATCCATCAGCTGACCTCGTTTCCGTCGGCATCCACAAGAACGTCACCTTGGCGCAGCTGCCGCAGGTCACCCCATAGCAGGATCGCCAGCCGCACCCACATCAGCACCAGCCCCGCCAGGAACAGCGCGATGCCCGGCCAGCGCGGCAGGTTCAGGTCACCGTAATAGAACTCGCCCGAACGCCAGGCCTGCCCCGTCACCCGCCAGGCGGCATAGATCAGCGGCAGCAGCGCCAGCAGCCCCACGACATGGCCCAGCACGATCAGCCGCGACCGGACCCGGTCGGGCATCCGGTCGCTGAGAAAGGTGACGGCCACGTGGCTGCGCGCCGCCGTCGCCGCCGCCATCGGCAGGATGATGGCCGCGACCATCAGTTCGCGGACCAGGATGATCGCGTCGGGCAGGCTGGCACCAAAGGCCGCGCGCATCACCACGTTGGCAAAGATCACGACGCCCAGGGCGATCAGCGCCAGCACCGACAGGTCCAGCAGGGTCCGCTCGATCACGCGCATGGACTCAGCCGCGCTCCCAGGGATAGCCCTGTTCTTCCAGCTCGGCCGTGTATTGCTGGATCAGCCCGCGATACTCGTCCAGCAGCGCCTGCCCGTCCAGGCCCGAGGCATCCGCCCGCGCGACCCATTCGTCCAGATAGGGCTGGCCGGCCTCGTTCAGCCGGGCGCGGTCCTCGTCGGAAAACCGGACGATCTCTTTCCCGGCGTCCTCCAGGACCTTGATCGATTCGTCATTGGCCTGCCCGATGATGCGCCCGAATTCGTCGGCCAGGCCTTCGCCGGCGGTCATGATGACCTGCTGCTGTTCGGGTGTCAGGCCGTCGAACATGGTCTTGTTCATCAGGATGCCCAGAGCGCCGATCTGGCCCCAGTCGATAAAGGTGTAGCTGTCGAAGACCTCGTCGAACTTCAGCGCCGCGACCAGATAGGAATAGGTCTGCGTGCAGTCGATCAGCCCGCTTTCCAGCCCCTGGTAGGCCTCGTAGACGGTCATGTCGACCAGCGTCGCCCCCAAGTCGCGGAAGGTCTGGCCATAGGCGCCTACGCCGCGCACCTTCTTGCCCGCCAGCTGATCGACCGAGGTGACCGCCGGCCCCTTGCACCCCATCTGAACGGCCGAGGTGGTATAGGTCCCGACATAGACCAGATCCCGCGCGGCCAGATTGGCGGTGATCTGTTCATTGTTCCGCATCAGGTGATCGGTAGCCTTCATGCCCACCCACGGGTCGGGGTTTTCCAGCGGCAGGTCGGCGATGCCATAGGCCACCATGTCCTGCGGGAAATAAACGCCGATGACGCTGCCCAGGTCGGCCACTCCGTCACGCAGCGACTGCACGGCCGCCTTTTCGGAAAACAGCGCGCCCCCCCAGGTGATCTCCAGCCGCAGGTCGCCGCCGGATTGTTCGGCCACCTGATCGGCGAACCATTGCGTAGCCTCGGCACGCGCGCCGCGGTTCGGGCCCGGCTCGCCATAGATCAGCACGGTTTCGGCAGATGCGCTTCCGGCCATGCCGGCCAGCAACCCAGCCGCCATCAACGCCGCCTTGAACGACAATGTGGTCATGATGAAACCCCTCCCTGTTTCATCAAGCAGGCTGCCATTCCGACATGCGGAATACAATCCTGAATTGACCGAAACGTGACCGACAAGCTATCTGGCGGTTTTCCGCGCAATCCTGAATGTTGCAGTCTGTCTGATCGGAGTATCCCATGTCATATCGGCTTCTGCTGGCTCTCGCGCTCGGCTTGGGCGGTGCCCTTCCTGCCCTGGCGCAGGACGACCAACCGTTTCTGGCGGCCGATATCGAGGCCGCGCAATACGATGGCAGTGACCTGCCTCCGGGGCGTTCGGCGCTGACGGCCAAGGTCCAGCTGCTGCTGGACCGTTCGGGCACCTCGCCCGGTGTCATCGACGGCTTCAAGGGCGGCATGAGCCAGAGCGCGATCATGGCGTTCGAACGGCGCGCAGGTCTGCCCACGGACGGGGTCATGGACCCGCATGTGTGGAACCTGCTGCAGGCCTATGCCGAACGGCCCGTGACACAAAGCTATACGATCACGCAGGCCGACGCCGAGGGGCTGGTCGATGCCATCCCGACCGACTATGCGGAAAAGGCCCAGATGGAGGCCATGGCCTATACCAGCGTGGCCGAGCGCCTGGGCGAGCGGTTCCACATGGATGAAAAGTTCATCCAGTTCCTCAATCCGGGCATCGACCTGGTGCCCGGGGCGACCATCCAGGTGATGGCGCCAAACCAGCCCCTGAAGGGCCAGGTCACGCGGATCATCATCGACAAGGTCAACCGCCGGGTCGCGGGCTATAATGAACGTGGCGACATGGTGGTCGATTATCCCGCCACCATCGGCTCGTCCGCGACACCCTCGCCCGAGGGGACGCACAATGTCCGCACGGTGGCCATCAACCCGAACTATACCTATAATCCCGATGTCAACTTCCGTCAGGAAGGCAACGACCGCAAGCTGGTGATCCCACCCGGGCCGAACGGTCCCGTGGGCACCGTCTGGATCGGCCTGACCAAGCCGACCTATGGCATCCACGGCACGCCGACACCCTCTCAGCTGTTCCGCAACCAGTCGATGGGCTGCGTCCGGCTGACCAACTGGGATGCCGAGGAACTGGCGGGCATGGTCCGGAACGGGGGAACGACCGTCGAATTCCTGCAGCCGGGCGTGACGATCGCCGATGCTACCGGCATGGCCGCCACTGAAACCCCGCCGGCCGCGGCCGTTGCCCTGCCCGAGGGCACGGTGGCCCCCGACCTGCCGGTCACCGAGCAGCCCCTGTCCCTGCCTGATCCCGCCGCACCCGCGGCCGTGACCCCGGAAACCGTGGCGCCGGCCGAAAGCAGCGTCGAGCCGACGGCCCCGCAGGACGCGCTGGACCCGCTGAGCGATGCCCTAACGGACGCGCTGCCCGAGGGTTTCGTGGTGCCTCCCCTGGACGAGGTCCAGCAGTGATCGGCCGGGCGCTCCTCGCTGCGGCGGTTCTGACCTGCGGGCCGCTTGCGGCGCAGGAGCGTCCGCCTGTCTCCCCGGCCCCGGACCTGTCGCCACCAGAGGCGCGGCCGCTGTCCCGCCCGGCCGATCAGACGGAGGCCGAAGTCCCCCCTGAACAGGCCGAAGGCGAGGAGGCTGTCTCAGGCACGGTGTTCGGCCCGCCCCCTCCTCCGGTCTGGTATAGCCAGGCCGAGGATGACGGCAAATTTGCCGCCTGCCGCCTGGCCCTGTCGCTGCTGGGGACAGTCTATACCACGGAGCCGTCGGTGACCGACCCGGAGAACCGCGACTGCGGAATGGCCCGCCCGATCCGCGTGACGCAGATCCTGCCGGGGGTGGAACTGACCGGCCAGCCCCTCATGCGCTGCGGGACCGCGCGCGCCCTGGGGTTCTGGACGCGCGACTTCCTTCGCCCGGCGGCGGCGCTGATGCCGGGCGCGCCGCGCCTGACGGGCCTGGAAACCGGTTCCGGCTATACCTGCCGGGACCGCGTGGGCACAGGCGAGGCGCAGCCCAGACCTTCGGAACACGGGAACGGCAACGCCATCGACGTCATGGGCTTTCGCTTTGACGCAGGCGAACCGCTTTCCATCCAGCCTCGCACCGGCGACGGCGACCTGTCCGAGGCCTTTCAGCGGACCGCGCAAGGCACCGCCTGCCTGCTGTTCACGACGGTTCTGGGGCCGGGTTCGAACGCGGCGCATGCCGACCACCTGCACCTGGACCTTGCCGCACGCAACAGCGACTGGCGCCTCTGCGAATAGTTCAGCGGCTTTGCCGCTCCATATCCAGATAGGACGGATCGAACCGCGCCAGCGTCGAGAGCCCCTTCCAGTCCAGGATGTTCACATCGGCTCCGGACCAGCGGATCAGCCCCCGGTCGCGCAGGTCGCGCACCGCGCGGTTCACGTGGATAGGGGAATATCCCAGGATGTCTGCCAGTTCGCGCTGAAGCAGCGGCAGCGAGAACTGATGGTTCGCGGCCGCCCCTACGGCGTTCAGCCGGGTGTAGATCTCGCATAAAAGATGCGCCAGATGGGCGCTGGAGCGCAGGGAGGCGGCGGCGACCAGCCACTGCCGGTGCACGGCGGCATCGATCAGCGTCGCCATCCACAAGAGCCGCGTCAGATGGGGAAAATTCTCGGTGATCTCGGTCAGTTCCGCATGGTCGATGAACTCGACCTCGGCCGATCCTACGGCAATGACGGAATGCTCCAGCCCGGCCAGGACGAACCCGTGCAGATCGACGAAATCTCCGGGAACGTTCAGGGCGGTGATGACACGTTCGTCGGTACGTCCGACCAACTGATGCGATCGGGCGGACAGGCCCCGCAGCATCATGCAGCTGCGCTTTTCCGCACGATCGGCAGAAACGATCTGTTCGCCGGGACCAAAGGCGACATGCTCGGTCCGGACAGCCCGAAGCCGCGACAGGTCTTGATCGCTGAGGGTGTCACGCCGTTGAAGAAAGCGGATAAAATATTCTGTGATGGCCACTCCGCCCCTCCTTTCTCCGGCTGCCGGACACTGGCAAATCGAACTTTTGGGCGCAATGCCCCCTGTCCTGCATCTAACATTCATTAAGCCTGAGAACGCATCCCCGTCTTTCGGGTTTCACCTGTCAGCTTCGGTGGCGCATCGGAACGCGCAGCGCTGCATCCAGAATCGCAAAGCTGTCCGTCACCGAGGAGCTGCGCTTGGTGACGAAGTCGTCCAGTTGCGGAAACAGCTTCACGGCTTCGTCCAGCTTGGGATCGCTGCCAGGCGCATAAAGCCCCGCCCGAATCATCAACTCGGACTCGCCATAGGCACCCAGGGCCGCACGGGCACGCGCAATCATCGCGTTTTCGGGCCCGCTGGCCGCGTCGGGCAACGATCGCGACACCGAACGCACCACATCAATGGCCGGAAAGCGGCCGCGTTCGGCGATGCTGCGCTCCAGCACGACATGGCCGTCCAGCGTGCCGCGCAGGATGTCGGCCACCGGCTCATCCATGTCCGATCCTGCGACCAGCACGCTGAAGATCCCTGTGATGTCGCCCGTGCCCTCGGGCCCTGGCCCGGCGCGCTCGGCCAGCGCCATGATCAGATTGGACACCGACGGGGGAAAGCCGCGATAGCTGGCAGGTTCTCCTG
>Ga0194112_10004467_pt1 | contig 19129 bp, 8 predicted proteins | sample TA2MahC400mmetaG_FD_146191 | JGI IMG/M metagenome (GOLD analysis project Ga0194112, IMG submission 146191) | Freshwater microbial communities from Lake Tanganyika, Tanzania - TA2015016 Mahale Deep Cast 400m | ecosystem: Environmental > Aquatic > Freshwater > Lake | place: Tanzania: Lake... | reverse complement strand
GGGCAGCGTGGGCGGGCGCTATCCTGGCGCCATCGCCGTGCAGATGATGGCTCTCTACAACGAGCGCGCGGGCCTCTACTTCGCAGCTCACGATTCCGGGCAGCATCCCAAGGACCTCTGCATGGGGCCGTGGCCGGACCTCGGCTCGGCGCCGGTACTCTCGCTGACTCACCTCGTCGGTGAACGACCGGGTGAGGCGGCGGAACTCCCCTACGAGAGCATCGTGGGCGTCTTCCGCGGCGACTGGTACGACGCCGCGGCGATCTACAAGGCGTGGGCCACGCAGCAGTGGTGGTGCGCGCAGAAGCTCTGGGACCGGGACATCGCCGGCTGGATGCGCGAGGGCGTGGGCGGCGTCTTCCAGATGTCGAACTACCACATGCCCCGGCTCGACCTGAACCACTCGCTCGCGCAGATCGCCGACACGGTGAACGCGATCTCCGCCGACGCGGGCGTGCCGCTGCTGGGCCTGCTCTTCAACTGGGAGGGCGGCGGGGCGTGGACCGGACCGAAGGGCTTCTTCCCTCCCCGCGAGGGCGAGGCGGCCTTCCGCGACGCGATGGCGAAGCTCCGCGAGGCCGGCAACTTCGGCTTCGTCTACATCACCGGCAACAACTGGTACGTGAAGATCGGCTACGATCCCCCGTGGGACAGCTGGCCGCAGTTCCGCGCCGAGGGGGAAGCGCTTGCCCTCCGCCGGCCCGACGGCGAGTACACGGTGATGAGCTGGTACGACACGTGGGAAGTCGTGCGCCTGTGCCCCGAGCCACCCGCGGCGCTGGAGCTACATGCCGACATCCTGCTGCAGTGCCTCGACCTCGGCTGTCCCGTCGTGCAGATCGACAACTTCCCCTGCGGGGGCAGTGAGGCGTGCTACGACGCCACGCACGGCCACCCGCTCGGGCACGGGCCGTGGTGGTCCGAGGCCTGCAGCCGGATGCTGGCCGAGATCCGCCGCCGGGCCAAGGCCCGCGACCCCGAGTGCGCCATCACGACCGAGGGCATCGCGGAGAACTTCATCCCCTGGCTCGACCTGTACGATCAGCGCGCGGGGAACATGGAGTACTTCGGCCACTACTGGCGCGGCATGCCGATGGGCGGCGAGACCGTGCCCCTGTTCAACTTCATCTACAACGAGTACATCGGCTCGTACTACGCGGCCTATCCCGAGTGCAACCGACCTGAAGTCCTCTACTGGACGCGCGGCCTCGGCAAGGCGATCTGCCAGGGCGTGCTGCCGACCGCCGGCCGCTACTTCCCCGATCCGCCGGATCATAACCCCGTCACGCTGGCCTTCTTCAAGCGCGTGATCCGCGCCACCGGTCGCGAGCTGTACCCGTACCTCATGTTCGGCGAGATGCTGCGTCCGCCGGAGATCAGCGTGCCCGCCATCACCGCGCAGTACTGCAAGTTCCTCTATGACGCGGTGAACTTCCGGCACCACCTGGACCCGCAGCAGCGCCACGAGGTCACCGACCGCGCCGTGCAGCACGCCGCCTATCGCGGGCGGGACGGCAGCGTGTGCCTGGTGTTCGTGAATGTCTCGGATCAGGCGGTTGAGTTCCCTGTCGAGCTGCCGGCCTACGACTTCGCCGGGCCGGTGAGGGTGGAGCGGATCACGTATGACGAGGCAGGGGATTCGGGGACACGATCCCAATCCGGTAAGACTGGATTGGGTCATGTCCCCCGATTTCAGCTGGCGATGGAGCCGTTCTCGATCACGCTGCTGATCATGCGGGAGGTGTCGGCGTGACGGCGAGAGAGCGGTTCATGCGGGTGATGACCTTCGAGCCGGTGGACCATGTGACGAACATGGAGATCACGGTCTGGGCCCAGACGCGCGAGCGGTGGCTGGCGGAGGGAATGCCGGAGGACCTGAACACCTCGTTCATGCAGGTCGGCGAGCCGAGCCTGGGGCTGGAGGGCTACGAGACGCTGGCGCTGAACGCGACGGGCCCCATCCCCACGTGCGAGGAGCGCGTCCTCGAGGAGACGGAGGACCTCTTGCTGTTCGTGGACGGCTTCGGGCGCACGCGCCGCGCGCGTAAGAGCGGCACGGTCGGCGGCACGCGCCTGAGCATGGACACGTACCTCGACTTCCCCGTCAAGGACCTTGCCTCGTTCCGCGCATACCGCTTCCGCTACGAGGGGTCCATCGAGCAGCGCTACCCGCAGGACTGGGAGGCCGAGAAGCAGGGACTGCTCGCGAGCGATCGCCCGCTCACGCTGATGAACCCGCTCGCCGGCACCTTCGGCTGTTACTCGATGCTTCGCAACTGGATCGGCACGGAGAACCTCTCGTACCTCTGGTACGACGACCCCGCGCTGATCCACGAATGCCTCGAGTTCCTGACCGACTTCGCGCTGCGCTTGCTGGAGCGGGCGGTCACCGAGATTCCCTTCGACTTCGTCATCATCCACGAGGACATGGCCGGCAAGGGTGGCCCGCTCATGGGGCCGAAGCTCTTCGCGGAGTTTCTCCTGCCTCACTATCGGCGCTACATCGCGTTCCTCAAGGGCCACGGCGTGCGGCTGGTCCTCGTGGACACCGACGGCGACCACAACGTGCTGACCCCGGTCTTCCTCGAAGCCGGCGTGGACGGCTTCTGCCCGCTGGAGCGCGCGGCGGGCATGGACCCCGTGCAGGTGCGTCGCGAGTATGGCCGGTCCGTCTGCATGATCGGCGGAGTAGACAAGCGCGAGATCGCGAAGGGCCCGTCGGCCATCGACGCCGAACTCGCCCACCTGGCGCCCGTCGTCGAGACCGGCGGCTACATCCCGACCATCGACCACGCCATCCCGCCCGACGTGTCCTACGCCGACTTCCTGTACTACCTGGAGGCCAAGCAACGCATCCTCCAGGAATTCGGGGACATGACCCGATTCAGTCGCACCGAATCGGGATCGTGTCCCCGAATTCCGTGAAGGAGGCCGCACGTGGACACCTCAACCCCTCGCCGTCCCGTGCGCGTGAATCCCGTCCTCCTGCATCCCCGCGAGCAACGTCTCAGCCTCCGTGGAGACTGGCGCTTCCGGCTCGATCCCGATGACGCCGGCCTCGCGGGCGAGTGGTTCCGCAGGCCGGAGATGATCGCCGACCCCATCGGCGTGCCGGGATGCTGCCAGGGGCAGGGCTTCGGGCATGACGGGGAGGATGAGGTGTGGGACTTCCGGCTGAGGGCACGCGTCTTCCGGGCCACGTACCAGGGCACCGGCTGGTATGCGCAGACCTTCCGCGTGCCGGACGAGTGGCAGGGCCGGCGGCTCTGGCTGAACTTCGGCGGGGCGCACCCGAGCGCGGAGGTGTGGCTGAACGGCGACCGCCTCGGCGGCAACGACCTCCCCTTCGTGCCCTTTGGCTTCGAGGTGACGGGCCGGCTGCGCACCGAGAACGACGTGGTTGTGCGCATCCACGAACACAACCGGCTGTACGGTCTCGCCTACAACTGGCAGGGCAACTGGTCGGGCCTCTACCGCGATGTGGAGCTTGTGGCGACCGGCCGCGCGGCGCTTGCCGAAGTGCATCTCCTGCCCGATGTCGAGACCGAGAGCCTGCGCGTGCGGGCGTGGGCGCCGGATGCTCCGCCGGGCGCCATGTTGCGTCTCGCGGTCTCGCCTGCCGATGGCTCCGGCGCGGTCGTGACCTGTGAGCTCCCCGTCTCCGAGGGCCTCGTGCAGGGCGACATCGCGATCCCCGGCCCCCGCCTCTGGAGCCCCGACCATCCGCAACTCTACTACGTCGAGATCGAACTCGTGGACGGTGACACGACCCTCGATGCGATGGTGGAACGCACGGGCTTCGTGAAGCTCTCGACCGAGGGGAGTTGCTTCCTGATTAACGGCGAGCCCTACTACATCCGGGGCACCGGCGACTTCCTCAGTTGCCCGGAGACCGGGTGCCCCGACACCGACCGCGACCGCTGGCGTCGCAAGCTGCAGGCCCTGCGCGACTACGGTTACAATCAGGTGCGGTGTCAGTCCTACGTCTATGCGCCGGAGTACTTCGAGGCCGCCGACGAGGTGGGGCTGCTGATCCAGAGCGAGATGGGGATGCTCGGCGCGTGGGGAGGGCACAACCAGTACCATGTCTACGCGTGGCCTGCGCCGACGCCGGACCAGTACCCGACGCTGAAGCGCCAGTGGGACCTCGTGGTGCGGCGGGACGTGAGCCACCCGTCGGCCGCGATCTACTGCATGAGCAACGAGCTGGGCGGCAGCACGTTCTTCCCGCGCATCGCCTGGCGCTGCTACCACGACACGAAGGCGATCAAACCGCAGGCGATGGTCATCTGGACCGATGGCGGCTACAACGCGGACCTGCCGGGCGACTTCGTCAACACCAACTGGCCGGAGGGGCAGCCCTCACCCGACAAGCCCGTCACCGAGCACGAGTTCCGCTGGTGGAGTTCGTTCCCGGATGTGCGGCTCGCGGAGAAGTACTGCGGGGCCGTCCGTCACTACACGGGCAACCTCGCCCGCGAGGTCGCGCGGCGGCGCGGGCAGGAACACCTGCTGGAGACGTATGCCGAGAACAGCCAGCGGCTGCAGTTCCTCGAAGCGAAGACGAAGATGGAGCAGCTTCGACGGGACCGGGCCTTCCTGGCCGGCGTCTCGCACTTCAACGCGATGGATGCCAACCCCTCACCGCAGGGCGTGATCACCGAGTTCTACGCGCGCAAGCTCGTGGACGCCGAGACCTGGCGGCAGGCCAACGACGATACGGTGATCCTCTCGAGCCTGGACTTCGACAACCGCGTGCTGACGGCGGGCGAGGTCTTCCGCTGCACGCTCCATGTGTCGGACTTCTCGCACCCGCCCTTCGCCGAGCCGCTGCTCAGGTGGAGGCTGCATGGGGAGACCGGCGAGATGCGCTGGCAGCACGAGCCCTTCACAACGTGCCGCATCGGTGAAGTGGAGTGTGTTGTGCCGCCGGCACGGAGTCCCGCCCGCATCGAACTGCACGCCGAGATGAGCGACGGCGCGCGGACGGTGACCAACGCCTGGAGCCTGTGGGTCTTCCCGGAGACGAGGGCGCTGTCGGGCGTCGTTCGCTATGGCGCGCTGGGGCACACGTGGATCGCGGCATGGGACGAACTACCGACGGTCGGCGCAGAGAACCTGCCTGCGGATGGCGTGGTGCTGACCGAGGGGTTGGATGAGGCGCTGCTTGCCCACCTGGACGGCGGCGGCACCGTTCTCCTGGCTGCCGGCGAGGGCCTTGTGCGTCCCCATGCTCCGAACTTCGGCTATGTGCGCTACTTCTTCACGCCGCCCGCAAACTACGGGCCCTTCGAGGATGGGCAGAACGGGACGGTCATCCGCGACCATCCGTTGCTCGGCGACTTCCCGCACGAGGGCTTCGCCGATTTGCCCTTCTTCCGCATGATGGACTGTGCGCCGCCGCTCGCGTTGGAGCCGCTCGGGCTCAACGACGAGGACCCGATCATCCGCGTCATCCATCGCTACCCGGTGCTGCATCCGCTGGGCTATCTCGTCGAGCGCTCGTGCGGGGCCGGGCGGCTGATCGTCTCCGCCCTCGACCTCCAGCCCTCGTGGCCCGAGGCGCGCTATCTGCTCAGCTGCCTCTGCCGAGGCGCGGGGCAGGCCCCCGCCCGTCCCTTCGACCCTCGGCTACTGCCCTGTCTGTGAGGGGAGTGCATGGAACGCATCTTTCCCGATGACGTCCTGACGAAGCGCGCACGCGTCGAGGCCGCGCTCAACCTGCAGCCCGTAGATCGCGTGCCGATCCTGGAGCAGCTCAGCTACAACCCGCGCGTGATCGCCGATTGGACCGGCAAGGACATCCGGGGCTTCGACTACACGGTCGAGGACATCTGCTCGGTCATCCGTCAGACCACCGACCTGATCATGCCGCCGGTCGCCCCGCGCGGCGGCGGGCGCTACACAACGGAGGATGGCTTCGTCTATCAGAACGACAACTGGACCACGTGGCGCGTCAGCCGCCCCTTCGACACGACCGAGGGCGCGCGGGATTGGCTGCTGCGCAGGACCGAAGTCCTCGAAGCGCAGGTGATCCAGCCCCTCCAGGCCCGCGCGGAGCATCGCGAGTACATGACGGTCCTGCAGGCGCAGGTCGGCGAGACCGTGATCCTGAAGTACCACGATGTCGGTTTCTGCGCGGCCTTCGATGCAATGGGCCTGGAGCTGTTCTCGTACTTCGTCTACGACTACCCCGAGGTCTTCGCGCGCTACATGGCCGCGAGCGGCGCGCGGAGGCTGGAGTGGGTGCAGGCCGTGGCCGACCGTGAGCTCTCCCCGGTGATCCTCATCGCCGAGGACTTCGCTACCAAGCAGGGCCCGATCTTCCCGCCCGACTTCCTCGCCCGCTACCACTACCCATACGTCCAGCAGGTCACCGCCGCGTGGCACGGAGCCGGCGTGAAGGTGCTCTACCATAGCGACGGCAACTACCGGAAGGCGATCCCCGATCTCATTGCCTGCGGCGTGGACGGGTTCTACTGCCTCGAGCCGGGCGTGGGCATGGACCTCGTGGAACTCAGGCAGACCTGGCCGCACATGGTCTGGTCCGGCGGCGTGGACGGGGTCGATCTGATGGAGCGCGGAACGCCGGAGCAGGTACGCGCCGAGGTCCTGCGGCATATCCGCGAGACCGATGCGCTACATACGGGCGGCATGTTCGTCGCCAGTTCGAGTGAGATCAACCCGCCCATCCCCCCGGAGAACTTCCGGGCGATGGTGGCGACCGTTGGCGAAATGACCAACCCGGACTTCGCTGAGTGAGTCGGACCAGGACCTACTGAGTCTCGCGTATCTTGCCGAACATGGAGGAAGCTCGTGGGGCGGGCATTCTTGCCCGCCACGGCCCCTTGGCGGGCAAGAATGCCCGCCCCACGAGCTCCGCTACCTCCGCGAGACTCAGTAACCCACGGAGGGAGTCAGAATGAGCTGGCACGCGCTCGTCAGTATCCTCGCAGTCCTCGGGTGTTGTGTGGCCCGCATCGCGGCCGACGAGCCCGCCGGGCCGTCACTGTATGTGGCCCCCGACGGCAACGACGCCTGGTCGGGCCGGTTGCCTCGCCCGAACCGGGCCAAGACCGACGGTCCCTTCGCCACGCTTGCGAGAGCCCGCGATGAGGTCCGCAAGCTGAAGTCGGCGGCGACCAGGGGCGTCTGCGTGGAGATCGCCCCCGGCGTCTACCCGCTGGCTGAGCCGCTGGCGTTGACGATCGAGGACTCGGGCACCGCGGACTGCCCCATCGAGTACCGTGCTCGCGAGGGCGCCGAGGTCCGCCTCGTCGGCGGGCGGACGGTGCCCAACTGGGCCCGCGTGAAGGACCCGGCGGTCCTCGCACGGCTCGATCCCTCCGCTCGGGGTAGGGTCTTCCAGGCCGACCTGAAGGCCCTCGGCGTGACCGACCTGCAGGGCATCAACGGTGCCGGCGCGTACCGCTCCGATCCGGGCCTGGAGCTGTTCTACGCCTACAAGCCGATGACGCTCGCCCGCTACCCGAACCAGGGCTACATGAAGATCGCCGACATCCTCGACGAACAGGGCGCCGTCATCACGTCCCCCAATGCCAGGACCTCCTCCCGGAAGTTCGTCTGCGAGGACCCGCGACCCGAGCGCTGGGCCGGCGAGAAGGACATCTGGCTGCACGGCTTCTGGGTCTGGGACTGGGCCGACCTGCGCGTCCCACTCGGCGCCGTCGATCCCGCACAGCACGTCATCACCCTGGCCGGCGGGGGCGAGATCCGCAAGGGGCAGTGGTTCTGCGCCGAGAACGTCCTGCCCGAGCTGGATACCCCGGGCGAGTGGTACCTGGACCGCGAGACCTCCCTGCTCTACTTCTGGCCCCCGGCCCCGCTGCGTTCCGGCCAGGCGGTCGTCTCGACGGTGCGCGACCTGGTCCGTCTCACCGACGTGTCGCACGTCACCTTCTGTGGACTGACGGTCGAGGCCGGGCGCGGCCACGCCTTCGTCATCAACGGGGGCAGCAACGTTCGCGTCGTGGGCTGCACGATCCGCAACATGGGCAACTGGGCCGTGCAGGTGCACGGCGGTGCGAAGCACACCGTGGTGGGCTGCGATATCTACGGAATGGGCCAGGGCGGCATCTCCCTGGAGGGCGGCGACCGCAAGACGCTGACCCGCGGCGACCATGTCGCGGACAACAACCACATCCACCACACGTCGCGCTGGGATCCCGTGTACCAACAGGCCATCGCGCTGCGGGGCGTCGGCAACAGCGCCACCCACAACCTGATCGACAACGTGCCCCACATCGCCATCGGCTTCGCCGACAACGACATGACCATCGAGTACAACGAGATTCACAGCGCGGTCTTCCAGTCCAACGACGCGGGCGCCGTCTACACCTCGCCCCCCGATGAGACGTGGTCGATGCGCGGCCACAAGATCCGCTTCAACTACCTGCACAACATCCACGGCTTCGAGGGCCGGGGCTGCCACGGCGTCTACCTCGACGACTGCTTCTCCTCGGCCGACATCTCGAGCAACATCTTCTACGACGTCGCCAACGCGATCCTCATCGGCGGCGGCCGCGACAACCTGATGACCAACAGTATCTTCCTCAACTGCGGCCAGGCCTTTGCCATCGACGCTCGCGGCCTCGGCTGGGCGAAGGGGGTCGGCGGCTTCGCGACCCAGGAACTCCTCGACCTGAACTACAAGCAGCCGCCCTGGTCGGTCCACTACCCCGAGCTGCTGAACATCCTGGAGGATGAGCCCCTCGCGCCGAAGGGCAACGTCGTGGCGCGCAACATCTGCTGGGGCGGCCGCTGGGGCGGGATCGAGCCCAAGGCGGAGCCCATGGTCAAGGTCGAAGACAACCTGATCGACGCTGACCCTCGCTTTGCGGGCACTCCGCCGGCCGACTTCACCCTCGCCGAGGATTCACCCGCGCTCAAGCTCGGTTTCCGGCAGATCCCCTTCAGCGAGATCGGCGTCTACGAGAGCCCCGACCGCGCTTCATGGCCCGTGACCTCCGAGCTGCGCCACGATCCCGTGCCCCCGGCGGCCAAGCCGAAGCCTCCCCGCAAGGCCGGCCCACCGCCGACCTTCGACATCCCGCGCCTCGCGGGCCCGGTGACGGTGGACGGGAGCCTCACGCCAGAGGAGTGGTTCGGCCTCAGCCCGGCCAAGGGCCTCGTCCTGCAGGAAGGCGTGGATGGGGAGAAGTGCAAGCTGCGCACGCTCGCCTGGCTGGCGTGGGATGACGAGGCGCTGTACGTCGCCTTCGACAACGCGGTGGACCCGAACCTGTCGATGGGCATGGCAGACGTGTGGGGCGGCAACGACGCCGTCGAGGTCGCGCTCAGCAACCCGGCGGTCGGCGCGAAGCCCCCGATCATGGTCCTGCGCGGCTTCGCGTGCGGCGCGTTCAACTCCAGCGAGGAGGCCGGCGCACCCCCGGACGTCGCCCGCAAGGCCGGCGAGAACGTGCAGTTCGCGGCCAAGGTCCTCAGCCCCGCCCGCTGGACCGCCGAGATGCGCGTTCCGTTCGCGTCGCTCGGCCTCAACCCGAACGCCGACGCGCGCCTCCCGTTCAACCTCTCCGTCCGCAAGCAAGGGGACGAGCCCTGGGTCGAGTGGCGCGGCACCGGGGCCTGCACGTGGTTCGTCCCCGAGGCGGGCCGCGTGCGCTTCGTGCGCTGAGCGGAGGCCCGAGCCTGGCGCGCGATCCCTCGCGGCCCAATGTAGGGGCGCCATTCATGGCGCCCGATCATGTAGGGGCGCGATTCATCGCGCCCGCCTTCCTCATCCCCGCTCTCCCAGTCCCGCCGCCACTTCGTCCATCAGCTCCGTCCCCGCGAACAACTGCACGCGGACGCCGCCCAACGCCTCTGCTCCCGCCTTCCCTCCTCTCACCTCCAGCCTCTGTCCGAGGTCGTCGGGATCGTCCGTCGTCAGCAGCACCACGCGCGCCTCGGGAACTGCTCGGTTCAGCCGCACCGTCAGCCGAGAGCCCTCCCTCGTCACCACCAGAATCGAGGGCAACTGCCCAATCGCCACCACCTCATTCGGCGGCACCTCCGCCGACAGCACTGCCGACGCACCGTCAACGGTGAACCCGACCTCCGCCCCCGTCAGCAGGTCCACGTAGTGCCTCCCCTTGCGGTGCGGCACTCGCAGCAGCGGGCCGCTGACGGTGTCCGCGTTCCGGTTGTAGAGCGTACACACGACCTTGCTCTCCAGCGGGAAGCGGTTCGCGAACACGCCCGTCTGCTCGGTCGGGATGAGCGGCTCCGGGTGAAGCGACGCGAAGGCCTCAGCATTCTCGCGCATCACGCGGCACGTACGCGCCGTGTAGTCGCTCGGCCACTGCGAGATGCCGATGCCGTTGAAGAAGCAGCGCCGCCAGCCCGTGGGATCGTCGCCGACGCCCCAGTCCGCAAACCAGACCTCGGGGAAGTAGAACCGCAGGAAGTAGACCGGATAGGCGTCGAAGTGCGGCGTGTAGTTCGACATCGGCGGGTAGGCTTCGAACTCCTTCTGCCACGCGCCGTCGATGTACTGCATGTGCCGCTCCGAGCAGACGTCCTCGATCTGCAGGATCGCCTCCGGGTTCGCCGCCTTGATGGCGGGCCGCACCTTCTGCAGCATCGCCAGGCTGTATTCGGCGGGCTCGTCGCCGTGGCCGTGGCGCCGATCCGAGCACGGGTACGCGTCGCCGGAGCTGTCCAGGTAGATGCCGTCCGCGCCGGTGTCGCGCAGCAGCCGCTGACAGCTCTGCGCGACGTAGTCCTGGTACTCCGGGCATCCGACGCAGAAGTCCCACACATCCATGTTGGTGTCGGGCGAGGTCCAGTCGGTGAACGGCTCGCCCGCCGCGTTGCGCGCCACCCAATCCCCGCCATGCGCCTGCCCGAGCTTCGTGTGCTTCCAGATGAGGTAGCTCTGCGCGTAGAGGACCACCCGCGATCCCGCCGCGTGGACCCGGCCGATCTCCTCCCGGAAGGCCGGCAGCCCGCCCCAGCGGTCCTCGTAGTCGTAGTCGCCGTGCGTCTCGCGGTACCAGCGGTCGGGCTTCGGGTCTTGTCCCAGCCGATCCGTGTCCGAGCGCTTCCACCAGTAGGCCCACTGGAACTGGTCGTAGCGCGGCAGGAGTCGCTCCGTGGTGCGATAGCGCATCTGCTTGAGGCTCTCGTGGTTGTGCGCGGAGGGGATGCCGAAGCAGCGGCGCACCCAGGCCGGGACCGTCGGCGGCTGCCACCACGTCCGCACCCACGCGGTGTAGGCGCTGAGCGCCTCGTGCCAGTCACCGGGATGCACGCCCACCACCGCCTCCGGCAGCGACATGGAGGCGCCGGCTTCCACCGTCTCGGGCAGCGGGCTTATGGCGAGGCTGACTCCTACGCCCAAGTCCAATGGCAACTTCTCCGCCCGGGCCGGCTCGCGCATCGACTCATAGCCCGGCGGCTGCGCGCCCTCCTGCTCGACCTTCCGCAGCCACAGCGCCTTCATGTGACAATCGGCGTCGGCGGTCCACAGGCACACCCCCGCACCCGCGCCGGGGTTGAACACATCCATCACCTGCATCGACCCCGTCGGGCTGCCGTAGCAGTGCCCCAGGTGGTACGGCACGCCGCTCGACCACCCGCCCTTGAACGGGTAGAAGTAGCAGTTGTCGCGGATGCCCTCACCGATCTGCAGGTGGTTCAGCACCCAGAAGAGGCGCACCCGGTGTGGCTGCGCGTCCGCGTTCGTCATCGTCAGCGACAGGCGCATCTGCCACGACGCATCGAGCCGCGCCGTCAGCCGCCCGCGCAGGAAGTCGCTCTCCAGGTCGAGCGTCACCTCCGCCTGCCCTCCGCCCGTCCGCGGCTGCACACCCGTGACGCGGAACTGATCGGAGGTAAGCAGCCGGTCATCGACGGCCACGGCGAACAGGTGCGACGTCTGCCCGCCCGCCAGGCACGAGCCATCCGCATGTTTGCTGAAGAGCCCACTCAGCGACAGCGTCGGCTGAGTCGCCATCGTAGCTCGCAGATGCGCGTTCTCCAGCACCACCTGCCCCTCGCCCACCTTCACGCTCGGCGCCATCGGGCGCGTCTGGCCTCGCGGGGCCTGCGCCGGCGGCGGCAGCGATTCCGCAACCAGCTGCCGATAGATGCCGCGCAGGCTCAGCACGCCGGCAGCATCCAGCTTCCGCTGACCGCCGTTCTGCGCGGGATCGACGAGCCGTGCGATCTCCGCCTGCAGCCGATCCACGCCGGCCTCGTCCATCTCCGGCACGGATGTGAGCGCCGCTCGATCCACCGTCGCCGTCTCGCGGAGCAGCTCCGTGATCTCCGCCGGCGTCGGCTTCCGCGTACTCGCCGCCACGATGTAGGCGCTCACCGCCGCCGTCGTCGCGGCTGCGGGACACGTGCCTCCTGAGCCGTTCGCGTAGTACGAGGGCGCGATGAAGTTGATCGTCTCCGTATCGTCCCCGTCGCGTGCCGCCGGCTTGAGCAGCTCCCCCGGGCTCTTCTGAGCCAGCGGGATGCAGGTCACGAAGTTCGGCACGCCGCCGCCTTCGGGCTTGGCCGCATGTGCCTGCCACGAGGTCCCCGTGCGCGGCTCGCCGACCTCGCCATAGGGCGCCACGAACAGCGCCCCGGAGGCCTGCCGGACGCGCTCGGCCATCCGGGTGACGACCTCCCCGCCCCAGAAGGAGTGGAAGCACACCACGACGTCGGCGGCCTCGCCCGCCTTGCCGAGGGCCTCCCCGACGGCGGCGAAGTCGTCCGGCGGCTGATAGACCAGCACCCGCAGCCGCACACCCAGCCTCAGCGCAAGGTCCAGGATGACGCGCAGTTGCCCGGTGTCGTGCGTCTCGGCGTTCGGGTCGGAGGCGCCCTCGCGGTACTCCAGCGTGTTCCCCTGGGTGAGCAGCGGCGCGAGGGCCGCCTGACTCACGCCTCCCTCCCCCACAACCGCCAGCGTGACGGGCCGCCGCCGCGCACAGGCCTTCATCCACTGCAGCGTGGCGTTGTCCGCAACGCCCAGCGCCCGCAGCTCCCAATCCGCGCCCTGTGGCTGCTCTGCCGGTTGGGCCCTGCCGATGCCCGCCCCGAATCCGGTCACAACCGCCACGCTCAGCAGCTGCAGTGCTCTCACGGGTCGCCCCCTCCTCTGCGATGTGCCGTTCGGACGGTCAGCCTCTCGGGGGCCGCTTCGCCGCCACGACCAGGGGGGCCTCCGCGGCGGGAGGGACTCCCACCCTCGTGACGGAAACCACCGCCCATGCCTATTCCTGACGGGAGCCCTGCCATGGGAACCGCCGTGTGCACCCTCGTTGCGCTGCTCTGCTGCGTCGCCGCCGCGGCGCAGCCCCCCGACGCCAGGCTCTACGTCGCGCGCGAGGGCCGGGACGACTGGTCCGGTGCACTGCCCGCGCCCAACGCCGCCGCCACCGACGGCCCGTTCGCGACGATCCCCCGGGCCCAGCGGGCGGCGCGCGAGCTGCGAGCAGCTGGCCCGCTTGGCGGCCCGGTCACGGTGCATCTCCGCGGCGGGACTTACGAACTCCCCGAGACGCTGACCTTCACGGCGGCGGACTCCGGCACCCAAGCCTCGCCTACGGTGCTTGCCGCCTATCCCGGCGAGACCCCGGTTATCAGTGGCGGCCGGCGGCTCACCGGCTGGAAGGTCACGCCGGAAGGGCGCTGGGAACTCACGATCCCCGAGGTCGCGGCCGGCCAGTGGTCGTTCACGCAGTTGTTCGTCAATGGCGAGCGCCGCTATCGGCCGCGCTGGCCGCAAGAGGGCTTCAGCTTCATCACTGCCGAGGCGCCCGCTTCCCCCGAGGTCGGCGACCGAGGCTACGATCGCTTCCACTTCCGCGCGGGGGACGTGAACCCCGACTGGGCGAACCTCGGCGACGTCGAGCTGCTCACCTTCCACACGTGGACGATGGATCGGACGCGCATCAAGGCGGTCGATCGCGAGACCCTCACCGCCCAGCGCAGCGCGCCGACGCTCTCCGCCGTGTGGTTCTTCAACCTGCCCAAGGGCGGGCGCTTCCTCTGTGACAACGTGAAGGACGCTCTTGACAAGCCGGGCGAGTGGTACCTGGACCGACCCACGGGCGTGCTGACCTACATCCCCTTGCCCGGCGAGAGCCCCGAGACGACCGAGGTCGTCGCGCCGCGGGTCGGGATGCTGGTCCGGCTCTCCGGGGATCCGGCCATCGGCCTGGGCGTCGAGAACCTGCGGTTTGAGGGTCTGACGTTCGCCCACAGCAACTGGGAGATGCCGGCCGACGGGAACCGCTGGGGCCAGGCGGAGGTCGGGCTGCCGGCCGCGATCCAGGCGACCGGAGCCCGCCACTGCGTGTGGCAGGCCTGCCGGATCACCCACATCGGCACCTACGGAATCGAACTCGGGATCGGCTGCCGGAACAGCAGTATCCTCGACTGCCAGATCACGGACCTGGGCGCGGGCGGGGTCCGGATCGGGCACACCGACTACGCCCGGAACCCCGACGAGCTGGCGAGTCACAACGTGGTGGAGGACTGCCTCATCGCCCACGGCGGACGGCTGCACCCGGCGGGGATCGGCATCTGGGTCGGGCACTCGCCGTACAACCGCCTCTCCCACAACGAGGTCTGCGACTTCTACTACTCGGGCTTCTCGGTCGGTTGGTCGTGGGGATACGGGCCCAGCCACGCCCACGACAACCTGATCGAGTTCAACGAGGTCCACGACATCGGCCAGGGCGTCCTCAGCGACATGGGCGGCATCTACACTCTCGGCGTGTCGCCCGGCACGGTGATCCGTAACAACCGCTTTCACAACATCGACGCCTATGGCTACGGCGGCTGGGGCATCTACCTTGACGAAGGGTCCAGCGGCATCCTCACAGAGAACAACATCACGTACAACACCCAAAGCCCGGGATACCGCCTGCACTATGGGCGCGATAACGTGGCGCTGAACAACGTGCTCGCGCTCTCGCAGGAGGCGCCGCTGGGGAGGCTCCGCGCGGAGCCGCACCTCTCCTTCACGGTGGAGCGCAACCTGGTCTACTGGACGGAAGGCCAGGCCCTGGGGGAGAACTGGGAAGGTACCCGCGACAACTTCCGGCTGGACTACAACCTCTACTGGTGCCCCGACCCGAACCTGCGCGTCTTCGCCGGGAAGAGCTTCGAGCAGTGGCAGGCCACGGGCCAGGACACTCACTCGCTCGTGGAGGACCCGCTGTTCGTGGACCCCGAAGCCGGCGACTTCCGCCTGCGGGACGGCTCGCCTGCCCTCAAGATCGGCTTCAAGGCCATCGACACGAGCGCCATCGGACGCCGGGGCGCTCCCGGTGCGCGGACCCCGGTCGCGGTGCCCCGGCCCTTCCCCGCCCCCATGGCCCCGCCGCCCCTGCCGATCAACGAGGACTTCGAAGCCCTCAAGGTGGGCGGCAAACCGCCGGGCGCGCAGGTGTACGAGGAGAACGAGATCGCCACGGTTCGGGTCACTGACGAACTCGCGGCCGCCGGCCGGCATTGCCTGAGGATCGTCGATGTACCCGGCCAGAAGGCCGAGTTCAACCCCCACTTCTTCTATGAGCCCAACTTCGTGTCGGGCGTCGTGCGCGGGAGCTTCGATCTGCGGGTCGAGGACCACACCTACATGTACCACGAGTGGCGCGACTACTCCGGCGGTGCGTACAAGGTCGGTCCGTCGCTCCATGCCCTGCCCGACGGACGCCTCGTCGCCGCCGGGCAGACCCTCTTCGAGGTGCCCTACGGCAAGTGGGTGCACGTCGAGATCACCTGCTGCCTCGGCCCCGACCTGACCGGCGCCTGGGACCTGAGCCTCCTCATCGAGGGCGAGAACACGCCGCGCGAGTACCAGAACCTGCCCTGCACCTCCGGCTTCAGTGCGCTGACCTGGTACGGGTTCACGGCGAACGCGAACGCGGATGGCCTGTACTACCTCGACAACATCCGCCTCGAACCCGCGGGCGGCGGAGGCTAGGCGCAGCGAACCGGAGCGCGCACTGCCCCCTCGTGGGCCACCTGCCACCCGCGCAGGTCGTCGGCGACGCGCGAAGGAACCCCCTTGCGTCGAACATCACGGCAGACGAAGGGGGACCTGCCCGATGGAATGTCACGAGAAGACCGGCCGTCTGGGTCGGCGCGACTTCATCACTCGGTCACTGGTGGCAGGCGGCGCAGTTGCCCTCCCGTGGTTCGTTCCCTCCCGAGCCCTCGGCAACGCCGAGGTCGCCGCGCCGTCGGAGCGTATCACGCTCGCCGGCATTGGCATTGGCCCGCGTGGGAAGGCCGTCCTGGAGGGCGTGCTCCCTGAGCCCGACATGCAGTTCGTCGCGATCTGCGACGTGCGCAACGACCGCCGCGAGTCCGTGAAGGCCCTGGCGGACGCGCATTACGGCAGTGCCGACTGCGCGATGTATCGCGACCTCCGCGAGCTACTGGCGCGCGAGGACCTCGACGCCGTGCTCATCGCGACCGGCGACCGCTGGCACGCGGTCGGATCGGCGATGGCGGCCAAGGCCGGCAAGCACGTCTACAGCGAGAAGCCCTGCGCGCTGACCATCGGGCAGTGCCAGGAGCTGGCCGACTGCGTCCGGCGGCACGGGGTCGTCTACCAGGCCGGCACGCAGCGCCGCAGCGTCCCCAACTTCCTCGCCGCCGTGCATCTCGCTCACAGCGGGAAGCTGGGCAAGCTCCACACGCTGCACGCCTCGAGCTACCGGCCTTCCGTCACCCACGATTGGCTGCCCGCCGAGCCCGAACCGCACCGCGACGTGGTGGACTGGGACCTCTGGCTCGGCCCGGCCCCCTGGCGTCCCTACAACCAGGCCTACGTGAACGGCGGCTGGCGCGGGCACTACGACTTCGATTCCGGCGCCCGCCTGTTGGACTGGGGCGCGCATACGGTGGACCTCTGCCAGTGGGCGAACCAGGCCGACGACACGCTGCCCCTGGACTACGAGGCCTCGGCCGACGGAATCACCATGCACTACGCGAACGGCGTGAAGCTGATCCTGGAGTTCCTCAACGAGCCCTTCGGCAACCGCGACCCGCTCTACGGCACCTCCCGGGGCACGTGCCCCGTGCGCTACGAGGGCGACGAGGGCTGGGTGGAGACGGGCGACAGCGGCGAGATCGCGGTGCACCCCGAGTCGCTCCGGTCCGAGCTGACGGGGTTCCGCGTGATGGCGGGCACGGACTCCACGCGCCACACGCGCAACTTCCTCGATTGCATCAAGTCCGGGCAGTCGCCCAACGCCTCCGTAGACATCATGCGCCGCTCCCACATCGCCTGTTACGCCGCGGCGCTGTCTTGCCAACTCGGCCGCAAGCTCACCATCGACCCGGCCACCGAGACCTTCGTCAACGATTCCGAGGCGAACAACTTCCGCTTCCGCGCGCTACGTGAACCGTGGCGCTTCTGAGACCATAGGAGCCTCCCGATGCCCTCGCGTGCCACCATGCTCACCCTCGCAATCCTCCTCTCCGCTACCGCGGCGGCGGACGAGACGCAGGACCTGATCGGCGTGTTGCGATCGGACGCCTCCACGTTTGACAAGTCCCAGGCCTGCCAGCGCCTGGCCGCCCTCGGCGATGAGCAGGCCGTTCCAGCACTGGCCAGCCTCCTCGGCGACGAGCAGCTCGCCGCGTACGCGCGCTCGGCGCTGGAGGTCATCGGCGGCGCCAAGGCCGGGGCAGCCCTTATTGAGGCCCTCGGCCGCCTGGACGGGAACCTCCTGATCGGCGCCATCAACTCCCTCGGCGTCCTCCGCGACGCGAAGGCCGTGCAAGCCCTCGTGCCCATCGCGCGCGGTGATGACCGCGACGCCGCCTGCGCCACCCTCGAAGCCCTCGGTCGCATCGCGACCCCCGAGGCGCGGGAGACGCTGCTCTGGGCGCTCGTCTCGGCGCCCCCCGACAGACGCCCGGCCGCCGCCGAGGCTTGCCTGCTCTGCGGCGACCGCCTCGTCGCCCTGGGCCGTCCGGCCGCGGCCGTGAAGGTCTACGACCGCCTCCGCCAGGCCGACGTGCCCGAGCACCTCCGCCTCGCTGCAGCCTGCCGCACGATGGTGGCGCGACAGGCGGCCGGCTTGCCGCTGCTCGCCGAGCTGCTCGGCTCCGGCGATCCGGCGACGGTCGCGATGGCCCTCCGCGCCGTGCGCGAGATGCCCGGCCCGCAGGTGACTCGCGCGCTGTTGGACGCGCTGACCACGGCGCCGCCTGCGCTGCAGGTGCTGCTGATCCCTGCTCTGGCCGAGCGCGACGATGACCAGGCCTGGGCCGCGATCCGTGCTCTGGTCGCGAGTGATGACCGCGACGTCCGCCTCGCCGCCCTGAGCGCCCTCGGCCCGGTGGATGACTCGCTCCTGCGCTTCGTACCGCTCTTCGACGGCAGGACCTTCGACGGCTGGGAGGGCGACACGGAGAAGTCGTTCCGCATCGAGGACGGGGCGATCGTCGGCGGCACCCTGAACGCGCCGATCCCGCGCAACGAGTTCCTCTGCACCACCGGCACCTACGCGAACTTCATCCTCCGCCTGGAGTGCAAGGTCGTCCAGGCGAACGGCGGCATCCAGTTCCGCTCGCAGCGCGTCCCCGACAGCGCCGAGGTCAGCGGCTACCAGGCGGACATGGATAGCGGGAACCGGTACTGGGGCTGCCTCTACGACGAATCGCGACGCGGGATGCTTGTGCAGTTCGACCCGGCACGGATCGCGCGCCTCGCCAAGCCCGACGACTGGAACGCGTACGAGATTCGCTGCGAGGGCCAGCGCATCCGGCTGTTCCTCAACGGCGAGCAGACGGTTGACTACACCGAGAGCGACGGCAACATCCCGGTCGAGGGCGTCATCGGCCTCCAGGTCCATGGCGGCCCTCCGAGCGAGACTTGGTACCGCAACCTCACCCTCGCCGAGCTGCCTTAGGGCCTGCCGTCATCACGCCTCTCGCAGGTCGGGCGGTACCGTCTCATGTGTGTCTCGCACTTCGGGGATCCGACCACGTCTCTCGTAGGTCGGGATGCCATGCACATTCCGCACTTGGCGGCCGGGTCTATGGGTGGCCGCGGGATTCACAACTGATTCGCAATTGCGCCGGTTATTGTTCGCTAGACGCGGGGTCTAGGTTTGTGCTATGTTGGCGGCATGGAATG
>Ga0194112_10004459_pt1 | contig 19152 bp, 19 predicted proteins | sample TA2MahC400mmetaG_FD_146191 | JGI IMG/M metagenome (GOLD analysis project Ga0194112, IMG submission 146191) | Freshwater microbial communities from Lake Tanganyika, Tanzania - TA2015016 Mahale Deep Cast 400m | ecosystem: Environmental > Aquatic > Freshwater > Lake | place: Tanzania: Lake... | reverse complement strand
GGAGGGGGTAAGGGCCGTCGGCCCTTAGCCCCCTCCCCCAACAACAACTTTTAGGAACAGTCTGATGTTTTTCAAACCCGCCATCCTGTCCCTCTTCCTGGGCTCCCTGCTGATCAGCGGCATGCTGCTCTACGCCGCGTATTTCGGGGTGCAGATTCTGCGGAACTGGGACCTGAAGAGCGGCAGCGAGACCCAGTTGACCCTGGAGCGGCGGACTTACCTGGTTTCCACCATCCTGGTCTATGTCTTCGCGTTCCAGCTTATCTCCCTCATCCTGTTTGTCGCCACCGCGGACCGGCTCCATCCGTTTTTCACCGGGGCCATGTGCGCCGCGGGGTCCCTCAACGCCAACCCCTGGGGTTATCCCGCCGCCATCTTCAAAGTGGTCAACTTTCTCCTGGCGGGGTCTTGGCTGGTGGTCAATTACGTGGACAACCAGGGCTATGATTATCCCTTGATCAAAAAGAAGTACCTGTTGCTGCTGGCCATCGCGCCCTTGATCCTGGCCGAGACGGTGGTGCAGGGGAAGTATTTCCTGGGCCTCACCCCGGAGGTGATCACCTCCTGCTGCGGGTCTATGTTCGCGTCCGAGGGCAAAGGGGTGGCCGCCGGGGTCGCGGCCCTGCCCATGAAACCCCTGCAAGCCGCCCTCGCCGCGGCCATGGGCGGCACTTTTCTGCTGGGAGTCAGGTTTTATCGGAAAGGGAGAGGGGGATACGGGTTTGCCGGGGTGAGTTTATTGACCTTCCTAATATCCATGGCTTCCTTGATCTCTTTCATCTCCCTGTATATCTACGAACTGCCCACCCACCACTGCCCCTTTTGCATCCTGCAAGGGGAATACCGCTATATCGGCTATCCCCTCCACCTCAGCTTGCTGGTGGGAGCCCTGGCGGGCCTGGGGGTGGGAATCCTCATGCCCTTCCGCCACATCCCCAGCCTCCAAACCGCCCTGCCGATGGTGCAGAAGCGGCTGGTGCTGCTAACCCTGGGTCCCTATGCCTTTTTTGCGGCAATCGGGGTTTATTACCTGATTTTCTCCAATCTCAAAATGTAGTTCTGGAACTGGCCAAGACGACGTGAAGGGGACGCGGGTTAAAGACTGCGGGGTCCCTCGCCCAGTGTAGTCAGGTCCTGACATCTTTGATGGGATTAACTTGGTGTTATGATTTGGAATATAACTATGATGAATATATCGGGACACTAACTGCTACGTAGTTAATCTTGATATAGCAGATATCTGCTGACGGTATCAGATCCACTCAAAGAAACCTCGTCAATTATCTGCCCTTTCAGGTACCCCTGGGTGTCTCCTGACCGGACGCCTTAGCATAAAAAGCCATTTTGATATAAAATAAAGACACGCAAATTGGGAGAGAATGTCCGATATGAAATTAATCATCATTGATTCTGAAAGATGCGTGGGCTGCCAGAGTTGCATGTTTGCTTGTGCCAGGCGACATCACGAAGCCGGGCTGGCCAAAAGCTGCATCTTCGTGCATTCGAGCGGCGGCATGGAGCGGGGTTTTAATCTGGTTGTCTGCCGGGCCTGCGACGACCCCCCGTGCCCCAAGGTGTGCCCTACGGGTGCTTTGCGGCGCGCCAGACGGGGGGGCGGCGTGCGCCTGGACCTGGAAAAGTGTCATGGCTGCGGCAATTGTCGCACCACCTGCCTGTTGAAAGCCATTTTTTGGAACAGCGAGATCAATAAGCCCATGATCTGCAGCCACTGCGGTTATTGTGCCAAATTCTGCCCGCATGGGGTTATCGCGGCGTTAAAAGAAGAGGAGAAGCTGGAATATGCTCTGTGATGAAAGCCTGAGTACGGTTCTGCATATCGATTTATCCAAAAAATCCTTCCGGACCGAGAGGCGCCCTGAGCTTTTTGAAAAGTATTTGGGCGGCGCCGGGGTGGCTATCCAACTCCTTCACGAGAACTGTCCCAAGGATTGCGATCCCCTGGGGCCCGAAAATCCCATCATCCTGGCCGTGGGCCCCCTTACTGCGCTCTTTCCCCTGGGTTCCAAGACAGTGGCCATGTTCAAGTCACCGCACACCGGCAACCTGGGGGAGAGCCACTGCGGCGGCCGCAGCGCCGTGGCCCTCCGCATGGCGGGCTACGGCGGCATTGTTATAGAAGGCGTCAGCGAAACGCCCATCTATGTGGCGGTGCACGGCAACAAGGTGTATTTTCGCGACGCCTCTTCAATCTGGGGTCTGGGGGGCATTGTCACCGGACAGATCCTCCGGGAAGCGGAAGCCGGAACCGGCTTTCGGACCATCATGCGCATTGGCCCGGCCGGGGAGAGGCTCGTGTCCTATGCCTGCGTGACCACGGAAACCTACCGCCATTTCGGGCGCCTGGGGCTGGGAGCCGTTTTCGGCAGCAAGAAGCTCAAGAGCGTGGTGATCTCGGGGCAGCAATCCCTGCAGGTCACCGACCAGAAGCTATACCGGGAGATCTACGAAGAGATCTACGAGAACGCGGTGACCTCGCCCCTCATGAAGAAGTACCATGACTTGGGCACCGCGGAAAACATCCTGCCCTTAAACGAACTAGGGGGCCTGCCCACCCGGAATCTTCAGGAAGCGAGACTGGCTCAGGCCGCCAACATCTCCGGGGAGTACTTTGCCGAGCACTACCTGGGCCGGCGCCTGGCCTGCTCCCACTGTCCGGTGGGCTGTATTCACATCGCGGCGTTGCGGGAGCCGGACTCGGTGAAGCCCTACTTTTATAAAACTTCCATGATTTCCTATGATTACGAACCCATGTACGCCCTGGGGTCCATGCTCGGCGGCAGCGATGCCAAGGGCCTCATGCGGTTGATGGACCAGGTAGAGGCCCTGGGGCTGGACGCCATGAGCACCGGGGTGATCCTGGCGTGGGCCACCGAAGCCCAGGAAAAAGGTAATATCTCCGAGAAAGAAACCCTCGGGTTAGCCTTGGGCTGGGGCAATTACCATGCTTACCTCAAAGCGGTTCGCTTCATAGTGGAGCAGCCCAATCACTTCTATCGGGCCCTGGCCCAGGGAGTGGACCGGGCCTCCTCCCTCTATGGCGGCCGGGATTTTGCCCTGGCTATGGGCGGCAACGAGATGCCGGGCTACCACACTGGACCGGCTTCGCACTTGGGGGTCTTAATCGGCGCCAGGCACAGTCATCTGGATAACGCCGGCTATAGCGTAGACCAGAAGATACTGGCCAAGAACCTGGTCAGCCCCCGGGAACTGGCCGAGGCCCTCTTGATGGAAGAGCATTGGCGGCAGATTCTTTCCAGCCTGGTGGTCTGCTTCTTTGCCAGGGAGATCTATAAAAAAGATGTGGTGGCGAGAGCCCTCCAGTTATCGGGATTTTCCCTCGATCCGGAGGAACTTATAGGCATCGGGAAAGAGATTCATCGGGAAAAATACCGGTTTAAGGAGAGGGAAGGCTTTAGTCTCGGCCAGCTTCGCATCCCCAAACGCATTCTGGAAACGCCAACACTGGTGGAAGGTTGGGATGAAAACTACCTCATAAAAGTGATGGAAAGTGTCAAAGAAATGATGGCTTCATGAGGAGCAACTAATTGAGTGCATTAAAAATATGAGTTTTTGATCTTTCCATGAGAATTAGCGATGAAAGCCAAAACCAAGGGTAAGGTTAATCAAACTCAGGCTGCGATCGAGGCGTTTTTGAGTAACGAGACCCCGATGCGGGCACAAAGGAGGTCCTACCAGCCTCCCTTGTGCGCGGTGCTCAAGGGCGGCGCCGGCGCCACCCGCCCCATGCCGGGGATGGAGTTGGAGGTCCTTAAGGCCGCCCGGGACCAGCTGCCCTTCGTAAGCCAGAACCGGTTATTAGAGATTGTGCCGAGACAGGAAAAGCGCCCTGACCGCCCCCGGCGCATCGGTGTGGTCCTCTCCGGTGGCCCGGCCCCCGGCGGCCACAACGTCATCGCCGGCATCTTCGCGGCCGCCAAAAGGGCTCACCCGGAGCACCGGGTTATCGGCTTCCTGGGCGGGCCCAAGAGCATCATCACCAACAAACACCTGGAAATCACCGCCGAGATGGTGGCACACTTTAAAAACTCCGGCGGCTTCCACATGCTGGGCACGGGCCGGGACAAGATCGACACCCCCGAGAAGATGGAGCAGTGCCGCCAGACTTGCACCGCCCTGGGACTGTCCGGCCTGGTGGTGGTGGGAGGCGACGACTCCAACACCAACGCCGCGTTTTTGGCCGAGAACTTGCGGGATATCGGCACCCAGGTCATCGGCATCCCCAAGACCATCGACGGCGACCTCCAGGTGCCGGGGCTACTGCAGATTCCCTTCGGCTACCACTCCGCCTGCATGGCTTTCGCCACAGAGGTCGGCAACCTCAACTCCGATTGCAAGTCGGACCGAAAATACTGGCACTTCAACCGCCTTATGGGCCGCAGCGCCTCCCACATCGTTCTGGAGGTGGCCTTCCAGACCCACCCCAACGTCATCCTCATCGGCGAGGAGATCGAAGAAAAGGAACTGACCATCCACAACGTGGTGCGTCTCATCGCCGATGTAGTGGTAGAAAGGGCCCGGATGGGCAAAGACTACGGCACCATCCTGATCCCCGAGGGCATCCTGGAATTCAATCAGGAAATCAACGTCCTCATCATCAAGATCAGCCATATCATCGCCGCCTACAACCGGGAGGCCTTGGAGGAGGAATCTTTCCATAAGCTCTCTTTTGAGGACCAGGTGCAGTTCATCGACAACAACGACATCTGGCGGGACTACGACAGCCGGGTTTTTTTGGGGCTGCCGCCCGAACTCCAGCGGGGCCTGCTCCTGCCCCGGGACAGCCACGGCAACTTCCAGTACGCCCTGGTGAACACGGAAAGAATCCTCCTGGGGATGGTGGCCACTTACCTCCGTAAACAGCGGGGTAAAGGGATCTACAAGGGGACTTTCCGGACCCAGAACCACTATTACGGCTATGACGGCCGGGGCACCTTTCCTACCAACTTTGACTGCGACTACGCCTATAATCTGGGACATGCCGCCTTCAGCTTGCTTAATGCCGGGGCCACCGGTTACATGGCGGCCATCAAGGAGCTGCACAAGCCCATGGAGGACTGGCAGCCCATCGGCATTCCCCTGGCCCCGTTGATGCACCTGGAAGAGCGCTTCGGCCGCCTGGAGCTGGTGATCCAGAAACAGAAGGTGGATCTCAACAGCCCGGCCTTCAAGATTCTGGCCCACGAACGGGAGAAGTGGGCCGTAGAGGACCACTACCGCTTCCCCGGCCCCATCCAGTTTCACGGCCCGGGCGCAGACGACAAGCCCATCACTCTCATGCTCAATGCTTTGGGGGGGTAGGGGGAAGAGATTTGGTGGGATGGCCAGAGAGCTGACCCCATGCATCCCCCTAACCTGCAGTTCGCAGTAGGTGGTGAGCAGGCGTCAACGAGGTGAGGCTGGGAAAGGGCTAAAAAACCGCAGAAAAAGGGAAGCAAAGCTTGCTGATATCTTGCCATCCCAGAAACTTAGCGAATTTCCTCGTTAAATTGCGCTATGCTCTGCCTAGCAGCACCAGTCTGGTGGCATCAAAGAATAGAGGCCGTTGAATTCTGGACTTTTGGGTCGGGAAGATGCTATCTACGGATGCATATCGTCGCTCGTCTTTGCATCGACGCGATACTGCGGGATTTTTTGCAGAGCATCGCCTATTTCCTGCGCCGCTAACCGCAGCTCGTAGTTTTTTTGCAGGTTCATCCAAATATCCGGTCCCGTGCCAAACCACCGGCCGAGGCGTAAAGCCGTATCGCCCGAGATTCCACGCTTGCCTCGGATGATCTCGGTGATCCGCTTCGTCGGCACGCCCAATTGTTTGGCCAGTTCGTTCGCGCTCATGCCGAGGGCTTTCAGTTCGTCGGCCAGATGCTCTCCTGGATGAATAAGAAGCCGTGCCATAAGTCACCTCCTAATCCACTCTATTCATGAATATTTCGAAGTATATACTGCAACCTATTGAAATAATAGACTAAATATCAATTCTTGAAAAAGCAGAGTGTTTTTTACACAGGCTGGAAAGCCTGTGCGACTGATCTTCAATTTCTTGTTTTTTGACAAAGATTTTACATGTATCCAGTTGATCTGATTAAGTAATAAGTTTATTTTTTGAGTTTGGTTGCGGCATCAGGTCGCGATGTGCCACCAAGTTCTTTGCAGCCTGTCGAATTATCCGGGCTAGTGGTAATCCGCGATTTCCATGTTAAGCGGCCCGGGAAAATCTCCCGGCCATTCAAAGCAAATCCACCGGCAATCACTTCCCGATGCAAAACTCCCCGAAGATGCGGTCCAGGATGGCGTCGCCCACTTCTTCGCCGGTGATTTCCCCCAGTTCCCGGATGGCTTCCTGGAGTTCCAGGGCCGTCAGCTCCCAGGGGACCGGGGTTTGTTCCAGGAGGGCCAGGGCCTGCTTCAGGCAGTCCCGGCCGCGGCCCAGGTGCTGGTAATGGCGGGCCTGGGTGATGATTTCCCCTGCGGTTTTCACCCCGCCGCCCAGGGCCAGGTCCACGATGCGGCTCTTGAGTTCCTCGATGCCGGCGCCGGTGAGCGCGGAAATTGCGGCGATGGGGAAAGGGGATATTTGCTGGAGTTGAGCTTCGGAGAGCCTCAGGGGCAAGTCAATCTTGTTGATCACCGTTAGGGCCGCGCGGCCCGCGAGTTCCATTAAAGCCTGGCAATCGGCCTCCTCCAGGAGGGTGCTGCCGTCCACCAGGTACAATACCAAATCCGCCTGGGCCAGGCGCTCCCGGGTGCGCTCCACCCCCATCTCCTCCACCCGGTCCTGGGCCTCCCGCAACCCCGCGGTGTCCATGAGACGCACCCTTACTCCCCCCAGGGTGATGGACTCCTCGATGAAATCCCGGGTGGTGCCGGGAATCTCCGAGACAATGGCCCGCTCCAGGTTCAGCAGGCAGTTGAGCAGGCTGGATTTCCCCACGTTGGGCCGCCCGGCGATGACCACCAGCAGCCCTTCCCGTAACAGGCGGCCTTCCTGGTAAGTGGCCAACAGGTCGTGCAGGCGCCGGACTTGTTCTTCTATCCCCGGGGCTAAGGCTTCCGGGGCCAGTTCCTCGGCCTCTTCGGGAAAGTCCAGGGCGGCTTCCACCCGGGCCAAAAGGTCCAGGAGGGCATCCCGGGCCTGGCGCAAGCTGCGCCCCAGGCGGCCCTCCAGGTGGGCCGCGGCCACTTTCAAGGACGCGGCGGTGCGGGCCTGGATCACCTCCAGCACCGCCTCAGCCTGGGTCAGGTCGAGTCGACCGGAAAGAAAGGCCCGGAGGGTGAATTCTCCGGGGCGGGCCAAACGGGCGCCGTGCTCCAGGGCCAGCTGCAGGATGCGGTGTAACACCCCATAGCCCGAATGGCAGTTGATCTCCACCACGTCTTCCCGGGTGTAGGTATGGGGCGCCCGCATGAGGGTGAGAAGGACTTCGTCTACCACCGCGCCTTGAGGGTCGATGATGCGGCCCAGGTAAAGCTGGTGGGAATGCCAGGGACAGTCAGGATTCCGGGGGCGGAAGATGCTCCGGGCGATGGCTTCGGCTTGGGGGCCGCTCAGGCGCACGATGCCGATGCCCGCTTCCCCCAGGGGGGTGGAGATGGCTACGATGGTGTCGTTATAAAAGGGGTCAGTGGTCAGTTCTCAGTTCTCAGTTGACAGTTAACAGTTAACAGTCGACATTCGACATTCGACAAATCAAAAATGGCGCGCCGAGCGCACCCTAATTTTTCGTATATCTGCTATTTATCTTTTTTAACAGAAAACAGAAAACAGAAAACAGAAAACTGTGAACTGAGAACTGTATCTATTTTTCTTCCCGCTTCTTGGCGGGAGAAATGACCACTTTTTTGTAAAGCCCTTCTCCCCGGCTCATGGTCTTCAGGTCCTTATCTCCCTGGAGGGCCAGGTGGATGATGCGGCGGTCGTAAGGGTTCATGGGGCTTAAGGCGATGGACTTGCCGCTCTTCTTCACCTTCTCCCCGTACTTCAAGGCCATCTGGGTCAGGGCGTCATTGTGCCTGGCCCGGTAGGCCTCCACGTCCAGGGTGACCCGGACCTTTTTCTTGGTCTTCTTGGCCAGGATCTTGGTCACTAGGTACTGCAGGGCGTCCAGGGTTTGGCCCTGCTTGCCGATGAGGTGGCCGGCGTCTTCGGTTTCAACCCGCAGCACGACGCGGTCCTCCACCTGTTCCGCCGTGACCCGGCCCGGCTCCTGCATCTTTTCCAGGAACTCCTGCAAAATCTCCTGGGCCTGGGCCACCACGGATTCTTCGATATCCCCTTCATCCCGCCGGGCGGCGCGAATCCGGGCTTTGCGGCTGCCGATGCCGAACAATCCCGGGGACCCTACGGACAGGATTTCAATTTCCAATTGCTCCGCCGGGACCTGGAAGTGGGCGCAAGCGCTCTCTATGGCCTCTTCGGTGGATTTGCCGTCAAATTCCTGAAACTCCATTAACTTTCCCCCAGGACTTATGCGAGGTACTTGTTGGTGTAATGCTGCTGGATGATGGACAACACGTTGTTGACCAGCCAGTAGAGAACCAGGCCCGAGGCAAAGTTGAGAAAGAGGAAGGTGAAGACTATGGGCAAAAACATCATCATCTTGGCCTGGGTGGGATCTCCCGGGGAGGGGGTCATCCTTTGTTGGATCACCATGGAAGCCCCCATGATCAGGGGGGTGATGAGCAGGGGATCCTTGGCGGACAGGTCTATGAGCCAAACGATGTTGGTAAAGGGAATGGTGGGCAGAAAGGGCGCGTGGCGCAGTTCGATGGCGTAGCCTAAGACGTTGTAAAGGGCGACGAATACGGGAAGTTGCAGGACCATGGGGAGACATCCGCCCAGGGGATTGACCTTGAAGGTGCGGTACAGGCCCATGAGCTCCTTGTTCATGGTCTCCCGGTCGTCCTTGTATTTCTCCCGGAGCTTGGCCACCTTGGGCTGGAGCTTCTGCATCTCCTTCATGGACTTATAGCTCTTATGGTTGGGATAGAAGAAGAGCACCCGGATGAGGATGGTGAGGATAATGATGGACCAGCCGTAGTTGTGGAGATAACGGTTAAAAAAATTCAAGGTATAGAGGAAAGGCTTGCCCAGGATATCGAACCAGCCGAAGTTGACGGTGCGTTCCAGACCGACGTTGAGGATCTTAAGGTCGTCCAGGTCCTTGGGGCCGTAATACAAGGTATAGGCCAGTTGGGCAGCCTGCCCCGGGGCCAGGCCCTCCACCGGGGCCCGCAGAGTGGCCACCATGGGGCCGGGAAGCGTTTCGCTCACGGTGAGGATGGCTTTGGGCGCGGCCGTGGGCACCAGCGCGGTGAGGAAATAGCCCTCATCCAGGGTGGCCCAATCGATTTTGCCGGTGAAGGTCTTGAGCTCCTTGAGGCCGCCGGATTTCAGTTCCTCCAGGCGGTTGTTGATGGAGCCGTTGAATCCCAGGAAGAGGTACTTGCTGGCGTCTTCTCCGGTATAATTTTCCGACAGGTCCAGGTCCAGGTGGCCGTCCAGGACGCCGCCGGTTTGGTTGGTGACGTTGACGGCCAAGTCAAAGGCGTAGCTGTCGGCCCGGAAGGTGAAGGTCTTGGTGAACGCCACCCCTTCGGGGCTTACTCCGGTGAATTTCAGGGTGCCCGTCTCTCCGGGCTTGACGGTGACTTCGGTCTGGGAGGCTTCATAAGGCAGAAGAGGCGGGACGGTCAGGTTTTTCCCGGACCAACCCAGACTCAGGGGCAGCTCCTGGTTCTTGCCCGGCCGCACCAGCTCTTTTAATTTGGCCCCCTTGCTGTTGTCCTGGTAGCGGTTGACGTCCAACTCCACCGCCCACAGTTTGAAGCTGTAAATGGAGCTGAATTGCAGCTCCTGGCGGTACTTCTTCAACTGGAAGCTCTTGAGGCGCCCGCCCAGTTCGGTGAAGACCGTCCGGAACAGGGGGGTGTCCACCACCACGTCTTTGGCGGGACGAGCCGGGGCCGGGGCCGGCGGCGGAGTCGGCAAAGCGGGTTTGGCGGCCCCCGGAGGCGGCGGCGCGGGGGCTTCTGGTTTTGCCGGGGCTTTATCCGCGGTGGTCGCCGGCGGCGCCGGGGGGCGCTGCTTCTCCCCGAAGTACATGAATGCAATGAAAATTAAAAAGCTTAAAGCCAGGGCGATAATAGCCCGTTTTTCCATGTTAACACCTCAAGGTACGGGGTCCCAGCCCCCGGGGTGAAAGGGATGGCAGCGGGCCAGGCGGCGGAGGCTCAGCCCCAGGCCCCGTCGGAAGCCATGGCGCTGCAAAGCTTCCCGGGCATAGTGCGAGCAGGTGGGAGCAAACCGGCAGTAAGGGGGTGTCAGAGGGGACACCAACACCTGATAAGCCCGGATTAACCACAGGGCCGCGTTATTCACGGGGTTTTTCCTTCCCGGTGACCAAAAGGCGGCCCAACTCCTCTTGCACCTGTTGATAGCTCAGGGCGCTGGCCCCCTTTTTGGCCATGATGACCAGGTCCGCGGGGGGCAACTGGGTTTTATGGCGGCGAAAGAATTCTCTCAGCAAACGTTTGATCCGATTGCGCCGGACGGCCTTGCCCAAACGTCGGGTCACCACCAGCCCCAGGCGAGGAAAACCCAGGTCGTTGGGGGCCAGGGTGATGCCGAAATGACGAGTGTGGAGCCGGGTTCCCTGGGCCTGGGCCCGGAGGAATTCGGCGCGGCGGCGGAGCCGCTCCGCCTTGGTGAAACGGGCGGTCCCTTTAACGGAGGGATGGGAGACGGGAGCAGGGCTACCGCCTGGGGCTTCCGGCCGGCTCAGGGAGGCTCCCCAACCTTTAGACCGAAAGGCGCTTCCGACCTTTGGCCCGACGGCGCTTCAAAATCTGGCGGCCGGCCCGGGTGCTCATGCGGGTCAAAAACCCATGAGTCCGGGATCGGCGCAGATTATGGGGTTGATAAGTGCGTTTCATTTAAATCCTCGAAGGCGATATGAATTCCAAATCTATTTATAAACCATTTATGACCGGTTTTGTCAAGGAAGTCTGGGAGATTTTGTCAATGACCCTGAAAACTATTGCACCCATAGGAACTGAAGCCTACCACTCAATCCCCCGGCGGGCCAGGACTCCGGCCTGGTAGTAGTGTTTAACCAGGCGCATCTCCGTCACCAAATCCGCCAGTTCGACGAGCTCCGGGGGCGCGGCCCGTCCCGTCAGCACCACCTCCACCCAGGGGGGGCGGCGCCGGAGCAGCTCCAGGACCTCGTCCAGGGGGAGGAGCCCGTAGGTCAGGGTCAGATTGATTTCATCCAGGATCACCAGGTCGTGGTTCCCGGCCATGATGATCCCCCGAGCCAGATTAAAGCCCTCCCGGACCAGATCCAAATCCTCCGGCGCGGGAGACCTAAGGTTCACTAGGCCTGGGCGGCCGAAGGCCCGGATGGTGAAGTCCGGAGCCAAACGGGCGGCGGCCGCGGCTTCCCCGGTGGGCCGGCCTTTCATGAACTGGATCATGTACGCCTTAAGCTCCTGGCCCACGGCCCGGAGGGCCAGCCCCAGGGCGCAGGTGGTCTTGCCCTTGCCGTCCCCGGTGTAAACCTGGATTAAGCCCTGTTCCAGCCGTTCATGGGTCATAACCGTATCTCTTTTCAAATAGGCCGAAAAGTCGGCCCCTTAGCCCCGCAGCAGTTCCCGGGCAATGATGAGGCGCATGATTTCGTTGGCGCCTTCGTAAATCTGCCCTGCCTTGGCGTCCCGGAAGAGCCGCTCCATGGGGTAATCCTTCAGATAGCCGTAGCCCCCCAAAATCTGCACCCCCTCCATCGCCGCGGCCATGGCCGCGTCAGTGGCGAATTTTTTGGCCATGGCCGCGGCCTGGGTGTATGGGAGCTTCTGGTCCTTGAGCCAGGCGGCTTTTAAGGTGAGCAAAGCCGCGGCTTCCAAGTCCGTGGCCATGTCCGCCAGCTTGAACTGGATGGCCTGGAACTGGGCGATGGGTTGGCCGAATTGCCGGCGCTGGCGGGCATAGGCCGCGGCTTCGGCCAGAACTGCCCGGCCCAGGCCCACGGCAATGGCTGCAGACCCCACCCGGGCCGCGTCCAGGGCCGCCAGCATCACCTTGAGGCCCTGGTTCTCCGCTCCTAGGAGGTTTTCCGCGGGTACGAGGACCTCTTCAAAGCGCAGGGATACGGAGACAGCCCCTTCCAGGCCCATTTTCTCTTCTAGGCGATCCAGGATAATGCTGGCGTCAGCCAGGTCCACAATTAAGGCGCTGATACCCTTGGCGCCTTTATCCGGCTCGGTGAGCGCCGCCACCAATGCGTACCGGGCAATATGCCCGGAGGTGACGAAATTTTTCTGGCCGGTGAGGACCCATCCCTCTCCCTGCTTCCGGGCCACGGTCTTAAGACTACCGGGGTCGGAGCCGGCCTCGGGTTCGGTGAGGGCGAACGCGGCATACACCTGGCCCCGGGCCACGGGGATTAGATATTTTTCCTTCTGCTCCGGGGTCCCGAATTGAGCCACCGCGCCCCCGAACAGGGTGTGGTTGACATGCAAGATTAGGGCCGCGGCGGGGGAGATTTGGGCCAGCTCCATTTGGGCCAGGACATAAGAAATGTAATCCCCTCCGGCCCCGCCGTATTCCTTAGGTAGGGCCGTTCCGGAAAAACCTTTTTTGGCCCAGGACTCCAGGATTTTTCGAGGGAACTGGCCTTTCCGGGCCAGTTGCGCGGCCAGGTCTTGTTGTTTCTGGGCCAAGGCCCGGGCCTTTCCCTGGACGGCTTGCTGTTCCGGTGATAAATTAAAGTCCATAAGTTTTTCCCCCAGTGGCCCAGGGCCTGGCCTGGGGCCGGGTCCCGGCGGTCATGAAATAATCACAGAGCCTGCGACACTAAGTTTTGGAGTTTCTTGGACCCTTTCATGCTAATAATAATAGAGTTCCGGGTCAATGAAAAACCATGCCCGGGGCGTAACCCCGGTAAAAGGTAGAAAACCTTGTCCTTACGGAAAACGGAAAACGGAAAACGGCAAACCGTTTCAGGAGACTTCCGACGCGCCCTGATCCTGGGAGGCGCCAAAAGCGGCAAAAGCCGCTATGGCCTCAACCTGGCCCAGAACTTCCCCCCGCCCCGGCTATTTGTGGCCACCGGCCAGGCCGGCGACGAAGAGATGGCGGCCCGCATCGCCCGGCACCGCCAGGAGCGGGGGCCGGAGTGGCACACCCGGGAAGAGCCATTGGATCTGGCCGCGGCCCTGACCGAGTCCCAGGGCCGCTACGGGGTCATCCTGGTGGACTGCCTCACCCTGTGGCTCTCCAACCTGATGCTCTGGGACGGACAGACGGAGGCCGGCATCGATCATGGCATCCAGCAGCTTTTCACCGCTTTTGAAAAGACTGCCACTCCGGTGATTCTCATCAGCAATGAAGTGGGCTTAGGCATCGTGCCGGAAAACGCCCTGGCCCGGGCTTTCCGGGACCGCGCCGGCTGGCTTCACCAAAAGCTGGCCGCCGCCGCCGACCTGGTGGTCCTGGTGGTGGCGGGGCTGCCTTTGACCATCAAAGGAATATGACCGGGAGGGGTAAAAATTGAAGGGCCTGGAGGCCCGAGTTCAATGTTTTTAAGAGAAAATTAATCGCCTTAGATTTTTTTAGTTATTTACATAATATTATATGGACATTAATATGTTGACATTGAGGAGTGTTTACCTTACATTTTTCCCCAACCCGCAGTCTAACCGAGAAGATGATTAATTATCTTTCCGGAAGGGAGATTCCAATGAAGTGGTGCAAGCTGGGAGCCATGACGTTGGCGGCGGCATGGGGATTGTTCATGGCCCATAGCCCTTTGGGGGCGCAAAACTACAGCCCCGGCGATGCCTTCAAATATCGAGGCATGGGAGCGCAAACCCAACGGGCCTTGGAAGACAGGGAGCGATGGCTTCGGGAGAAAAAGGCCGGGGGCGCCAGCCAATCCGGGAAGAAGCCGTCAACTTTCTCATCCAAGCAACCCAAAACGCCAACCAAGCCGCCGGCGTCAGCAATGAAACCGGTGCAACAACCCAAGGCGCAAGCCAAACCGCCGGTTTCATCCTCCAAATCCTCGGTTTCAGCCTCTAAACCGATACCAAAGCCCACGGCTCAAGCTAAACCGCCAACTTCATCATCCAACCCGGGCCGGCAACTTAATTTTAAATACACCCCGAACCAGCCCCAGGCGTCAAAATCAATGCCGCAACCCCAAGGCAAGCAAACCAAATCCCCACCCCGGTAAGACAAAAAGGCGGGAGGCATGCAACCTCCCGCCTTTTATTTCACAGTTATCAGCAGTAATCAGCGCGCTGCGGCCTTGGCCAGTTTTTCCCGTTGGGACATGCAGCCGCGGCACAACGGAGTCTCCGGCATGATTTCCAGACGCCGGGGCTCAATGGTCTGGCCGCAGACCTCGCACTCCCCATAGGCGCCGGTTTCCAGACGGTTCAATGCTTCTTCGATGGCCTCCAGCTCCTGGCGCTTGGGGCCCAAGAGAGCCAGGTGGGTTTCCGCCAGCAGGCTGACGGATGCCTGGTCCTCTTCGTCCCGGGCCGTGGCCAGCATCTCCTGGTAGCCGTTGCCCACGTTGGTTTTAAGCTGCTGTTTGACTTCCTGCCAGAGCCGCCGCTTTCTTTCCAACAGCCGATCTTTAACTTCCGCCAGTCTCTCCGGGCTCAGTCCCGCCATCCTTCCTCCTCCCCCAATCCTTTCAGGGTCACAGGGCTGGGCTAGGTCTGGGTTTATTCCAGAAAATCCTCCAGCGCCGCTTTGCGGGTGGGGTGTTTAAGACGTTTCAGCGCCTTTTTTTCAATTTGCCGGATGCGCTCTCGGGACACTTTGAAAGTCCGTCCGATTTCTTCCAAGGTGTGTTCCACTTCCTCGCCGATGCCGAACCGCATCTTCATGATCTTCTCTTCCCGGCCGGTAAGGGTGGTCAAAATGCCCCCGGTCTTTTCCTCCAATTGGGACTCCAGGATGGCCTCATAGGGAGACATGGCCTTATCGTTGCGGATAAAGTCTCCCAGCCGGTCACCTTCGTCCCCCACCGGAGTTTCCAGGGAGATGAGTTCATCCGCCAGATTGGTGACCATGAGGATCTTGTCCTCCGCCACTCCGGAGCGCTCGGAAATCTCATTTAAGGTAGGTTCCCGGCCCAGTTCTTTCAAGAGGTCGTAGAAGGCCCGGTAGCAACGATTGCGGATTTCCTGGAGATGCACCGGAATCCGGATAGTCCGGGTCTTGTCGTAAATGGCCCGGGTGATGGTCTGGCGGATCCACCAGGACGCAAAAGTGCTCAGCCGGTAGCCGGTGGTATAATCATACCGGGTGACCGCCTTCATTAGTCCCAGATTGCCTTCCTGGATCAGGTCCGAGAAGGTCAACCCCCGGTGGAGATATTTTTTGGCGATGCTCACCACCAGGCGCAGGTTAGCCTTGATCATCTGGTCCCGGGCCAGGTTGACTTCGTCTTCCGTGTCCTTGATGCGGGCCGCCAGATTCCAGACCTCCAGGGCCTCGGGGTGATGCTTCATAATCTGGTGCAGTTTCTGGCGAATAATTTTGAAAAGCTTTTCCTTGGCCTGGGCGCTCTTCTCCGCCGTCTGGAACCAGGTATAGATTTTCTTCTGAAGGTATTGCATCTCCTCTAAGGGTGAATCCACTATGGAGACCAGCTTCAAGATGTTTTCCTGGCCTTCTTTGATGATGCGGCCCAGGTTGCGTTCTTCTTCCGGGGAGAGGATGGAATACCGGAGCATTTCCCGGAAATACGCGGCCACCAGGCCTTCGTGCTCCGGAATTTCCTCGGCTTCCAGACCCTCTTCCATCTCATCTTCCGCCGGTTCCAAACCACCGCCATAGGCGGTGCCTTCCAAATGCTCCGTGACCTCCAGTTCCTCTTCCGAGCCCAGGTCATAATTACCCCGACCCAGGGGTTCGGCTTCCTCCTCGGGCAGCGAGAAAGGATATTTTTCATAAGCGGCCAAAGATTCGCCCAAGCCGCCCAGATTCAAAAACTTCTTAAGATACTCTTTTTCCATATATTTTTAACCCTGTAGCTTTCATCGCCAGCAATGTAGAATTAAAAAGATAATTCTACTTATATTTGGATTTCCGTCAAGATAAAAATGTTAAGTTTTTTCTTGGAGGAAGTTCATATTTTTCATATCGGCAATTTTTTCAATGATTTAAATATAATTATGAAAATTATTTTGTCAAGGGACACCTCCTTGACCCGGAACCCTCGTCCGAGTATGATAAGGCATTAATTCTTCGGGGGAATTCCTTGGAGCACCGATTCATCGCGGACTTGCAGGAAGGCAGCCAGGTGGCGCAGTATTTCCTCTTGCGCCGGGTGGAGAACCGCACCGATAAAACCGGCAAACCCTACCTGGCCCTGGAATTGGGAGATAAGACCGGGATCATCGAGGCCAGGCTGTGGAGCGAGGCCCTGGCCCGGCACCCGGGGGCCTTCACCGCCGGAGAATTTGTGGGCATCCGGGCTTCGGTGGAAAGCTACCAGGGCAAACGCCAGCTAAATGTGCGGAAAATCGTCAAAGTGGCGGAGCTCCAGGCCCAAGGGAAGGAGGTCCCGGGGTTCGACCCCGAGATCCTCATCCTGGCCACCCCCCATGACCGTCAGGAGCTGTGGCGGGACCTGTGGGAACTGGCGGACGCCAATCTTAGGCCCCCCCTCAAGGGCCTGGTATTGCGCCTGCTGGAAAAATACCAGGTGGAATTTTTCGATGCCCCCGCGGCCCGGTCCTACCACCACCCCTACCTGGGGGGCCTCCTGGAGCACACCTGCTTCGTGGCCCGCCATGCCCTGGCCTCCCTGGCGGTCTATCCCGACCTCAATCCGGACCTGGTGGTGGCCGGGGCCATTCTCCACGACCTGGGAAAACTTAAGGAACTGGCCAACCCCTACGCCCCGGAGAGAACCGTGTCCGGCGAACTCCTGGGCCACATCGTCCTGGGCTGGAAAATGGTGCGGGAAGAGGCCCGGGCCTTGGATTTTCCCGACCCCGACCTCCTGCTCCAACTGGAGCACATCATCCTTTCCCATCACGGGTCCCTGGAATTCGGCTCCCCCGTCCCCCCCAAGACCCGGGAAGCCCTCCTGGTTTATTGCCTGGACGATCTCGACGCCAAATTGAAGATGATGGCCCACCATCTGGAAAGCGACGCCTCCGAGGGATATTTTACCAGTTATCACAAGGTGTTGCAGCGCGGCCTGTACAAAGGCGACCGCTCTCCGGATAATGGACCCGACCCGGAAACGGAAAAATAATCAAAGCTTTCCTTTAAGCTAATTGACAAGGGGAAATTGTAGTCTTAGTATATTTAAGACTAGCTTAGGGCTATCAGGCGGAATTGCGGGCCTAGCCCGGCGCCACATCTTGAGAACTCCAGGAGGGCAATATGTTTAAGAAGATTTTGGTACCGTTGGATGGGTCTGAACTGGCAGCTAAAGTCCTCCCCCAGGTAACCGAACTGGCCAAAGCCTGCAAATCGGAAGTAACCCTGGTCCATGTCTGCCAAACCGAGCAGGTGGGGGAAGCGACTCCAGGGGTGATCGAGGCGACGCCGGCCCAGATGAAAAAGGTCTGCGAAACCTTTCTTTCAAAAGCCGCCAAGGACCTCCAGGGCGCGGGGCTGAAAGTGGATTTTGTCTGCGTGGAAGGTTCACCGGCCATGCAGATTATCGGTTACGCCGACAAAAACAACTTTGACCTAATCGCCATGGCCACCCACGGGCGGGGGGAAGTGGCCTGGGTCCTGGGCAGCGTTGCGGAAAGGGTGGTCTCCCACGCCACTGTGCCGGTGCTGCTGTTCCGGGTGATGGAATTTAAGCCGCCCCAGCTCAAAGAGGAATTTTTCCTCCCCTAAGTTAGAAGGCTCAGTACTTTTCCATCGCTAACAGCCGGTATTTCTTAAAGGGCTGCGGGGAAATCCGCGGCCCTTTTTGTTAGTGAGCACTGAGCAGTAGCCAGTAAGCAGTGGTTCCCATAAACCTTGACAGTCTCAAGGCTCTCCGGTAACTTTAATAAGTTAATTCAGCGTCAATGAAAGTGGCGGGGTGTTCGGTTTCCATGCGGTTTCTGCTTACTGCTCACACGGCGCACTGACCACTGGCAACTGGCAACTCCCCCTAGGAGACCGCTTATGATGCGAGCCATTCGCTTGAAATTTTTATTTCTTTTCATCCTCACCATTACGGCCCTCATCTTTGTCCTTCCTTCCCTAACCGGCAGTCTCCCCGCCTGGTGGCAGAAGCACGTAAGCCGGGGCATCAGTTTGGGCCTGGACCTGAGGGGCGGCATGCACCTCAACCTCCAGGTGGACCTGGAGCAGGCGGTGAACAATTATCTAACCCGCTCCGCCCAGGCTCTCAAGGACACCGCGGACAAACGGGGCCTGGCGGTTAAAGTGGGCGACGTCGCCAAAGGCGCCCTGCCCCTCACCCTGCTCAACAAAGATGAGCAGGCGACCTTCCAGAAATTCATGAAAGAGGAATTTTCCGGCCTGGAGTTCGAGCCCCCCGCCCGCCAGGACGGCGCATTGCTCTATTCCCTGACGGTCAAGCCCGAAGAGGTCAAGCAGCTTCAGGAAAAGACCCTGGCCCAAAGCCTGGAGGTGCTGCGCAACCGCATCGACCAGTTCGGGGTCACCGAGCCGGTCATCGTGCGCCAGGGCACGGAGCAGATCGTGATCCAGCTTCCGGGCATCCAGGACCCTCAGCGGGCCATGGATTTGATCGGCCAGACGGCCCAACTGGAATTTAAAATGGTGGACGATGCCGCGGGCATCAACCTGGAAGAACTAATCAATAAGGCCCTCCAGGACGACCGCCTCAAACCCGGCTTTACCCGGGAGGAACTGAACAAGGCCCTGGCCGACAGGATTCCCCCGGAAGACGAAGTCTATATCGAAAAGCGCATCAACCGGGAAACCGGCCGCCTGGAGAGCGTCCCCATTCTGCTCAAGAAAAAAGTGATGCTCACCGGCGACGCGGTGGAGAACGCCGCGGTGCGCATCGGCGACTATAACGAGCCTTACGTGTCCGTGGACTTCAACCGCCGGGGGGCCGCGGAATTCGCCCGCATCACCGGGGAAAACGT
>Ga0194112_10004446_pt1 | contig 19188 bp, 19 predicted proteins | sample TA2MahC400mmetaG_FD_146191 | JGI IMG/M metagenome (GOLD analysis project Ga0194112, IMG submission 146191) | Freshwater microbial communities from Lake Tanganyika, Tanzania - TA2015016 Mahale Deep Cast 400m | ecosystem: Environmental > Aquatic > Freshwater > Lake | place: Tanzania: Lake... | reverse complement strand
TCGCGGGCAACACCACGTAGTCTCCGCTTGGACCATTGAGGATTGGAGTTTGGGGCTTGTTTGGCGCTTGGTGCTTGTGGTTTGGTGGTTCCCGCATTTCTCACCAGCCGCTGGTGAGAAATGCGGGTTAGGATTCACTGCTGTTCGAGAGTGGGATGGCACTGACTCAAGGGGTCGGCGCCAGCCCAGCCCGCCTCGGCGGGCGACAGAGGGTAGCCACGGGCTTACGCCCTGACAATCATACACATTTCGGGATGCTGTGGGAGGGTTTCTCCCAGTCCCTTGACTAGCATATGTAATATATGCTATACTACCAGCATGACCCGACGCGCTTCGCCTAGGGTGCGCGCGCGCGCAAGGCTCTTGAGGCAGCTCTCGACACTCTCCCGCCTGCTGCGCGGCTCACTCTTCGAGCGGTTCTCGACCTGCACGCGCCGCCTGTGCCGCTGTCACCAGGGACGGCCCCACGGGCCGCGGACCTACCTGGCCGTGACCTCGGGGAAGCGCCAACGCCAGCACTATGTCCCCAAGAGCCAACGTGATGCGGTCCGCGAGATTGCCAGGGCGTAAGCCGCCGGACAGGAGAGCCGGAGGGCACAGCCCCAGCGGGGCGGAAGGAACACGCTGAGCTGCCGCCCCTTCGTGGCTGATTGATTCGACGACGACGACGAGGACGACGACGAGCACGAGGAAGCGAACGGGGGGCCTGCGCCAGTACGGCAAATCATACCCATACCTGGCTTGGCTGTTGACTCTTGACACCCGCCTCATATGCTAGTAAGGTGTAGCGAGCATTGGCTGAAGAGGAGCTTGCGATGGGGATTTTCAAGGCTTACGACATTCGGGGGGTGGTGCCCGGGGAGCTGAACGAGGCTCTGGCGGAGAAGATCGGCGCGGCGGCGGCGCGCTTCTTCCCAGGCCAAACCGTCGTCGTCGGGCGCGACATGCGGGTCTCGAGCCCCGCCATCGCCCAGGCGCTCATCCGCGGCCTGACGCGCGGCGGGAAGGACGTGGTTGACATCGGGATGGTGACCACGCCCATGGTGCCCTTCGCCGTGGCCAGGTACGGCTACGATGGCGGGACCATGGTCACCGCCTCCCACAACCCCGGGCAGTACAACGGCTTCAAGCTCACGGCCAAGGGCGCCGAGCCGGTGGCCTACGATACCGGCATTGGCCAGATCGAGCAGTTGGTGACAGGCGAGCTCCCGCCCGCTGAGAAGCCCGGAAGCGTGACCCAGCGCGACGTGTTGCCCGACTACCTCGACCACCTGATGACCGCGGCGAAAGGGATCGGCGGGCTGAAGCTCGTCATTGACGCGGGGAACGGGATGGCCGGCTACCTGCTCCCGCCGCTGTTCAGGCGGATTCAAGGCGTGGAGGTCGTGCCGCTGTACTTCGAGGTTGACGGCACGTTCCCGCACCACGAGGCCAACCCGTTGAAGGCCGAGAATATCGTGGATCTTCAGAAGAAGGTGGTGGAGGCGAAGGCCGATCTGGGGATCGCCTTCGACGGCGACGCCGACCGCGTGGCGTTCGTGGACGAGCGCGGGAAGGCGGTGCCCTGCGACCTGATCACCGCCCTCATCGCCCGCGAGGTACTCAGGGAGAACCCAGGCGCCGCGATCCTCCACGACCTGCGCTCGAGCTGGGCCGTCCGCGAGGAAATCCTCGCCTGCGGCGGAGTGCCCGTCATGACCCGCGTGGGCCACTCCTTCATCAAGCGCGCCATGCGCGAGCGGGACGCCGCCTTCGGGGGCGAGCTGAGCGGCCACTACTACTTCCGCGACAACTTCTACTGCGACAGCGGGGCGTTCACCCTCCTCAAGGCGCTCTCGCTTCTCTGCCGCGAGCGGCGGCCCCTCAGCGAGCTCATCCGCCCCCTCCAGCGCTACGCCGGCAGCGGCGAGATCAACTCCGAGGTGGAGGACAAGGAGGCCAAGATCGAGGAGCTCGCCCGCACCTACGCGGCCGGCAAGCAGCTCCGCCTCGACGGCCTGAGCGTGGAGTTCACCGACTGGTGGTTCAACGTGCGGCCGTCGAACACCGAGCCTGTCCTGCGCCTGGTGCTGGAGGCGAATAGCCACGAGCACATGGAGGTCCGCCGCGACGCGCTCCTGCGCCAGATACGGCGCGGGTTCGCCATCCGCAAGGTGCTCTTCACCACCGATTTTTCGCCCTACGCCGCCCACGCCCTCCCCTACGCCCTCGGCATGGCGCGCGACCACGGAGCCGAGCTCCACGTCCTCCACGTCGTCTCCACCCCGGAGCTCGCCGTGCAATTCGACGTGGCCGGGCCGGTCTTCGACGCGAACCTGCTCGCGGAGCTTGAGAGGAGCGCCGAGGACCAGCTCGGCAAGGTGTTGCCCGCGGAGGTTCGGAGGGAGCTGAGCGTCACGCTCGCCGTTCGCCGCGGCGCAGCCTTCGTCGAAATCGTCCGCTACGCTCGCGAGGAGGGGATAGACCTGATCGTGCTGGCCACCCACGGGCGCACGGGCCTGCGGCACGCCCTCTTCGGCTCAGTGGCCGAGAAGGTCGTCAGGAAGGCCCTCTGCCCGGTCCTCAGCGTCAGGCCGAAGGGGCACGACTTCGCCATGCCGTAGGAAGGAGCCGCCTGCCCTCGTTCTTGTCTAATCGTCCTCGTCCTCGTCCCTCGTCCTCGTCCTCGATTCTCCTGACCACGCAGCCCGCCGCCCACATGAAGCGGAGCCATGCGTCCCCCTCAGAGAGCGAACAGTTCGTGGTGCGGGCTTTAGCCCGTGTGTGGCGCGGTACGGCCTGAAGGCCGCACTACGAACCCCAACCCAGTCTTGGCGAAGTGCTGCCTAACCGCAAGGGAGTCGAGAACGAGGACGAGGGACGAGGACGATTGGGCGCCGCGCGGGTCTCAATCACCCAGCCTCAGTTGCTCATCGGTCCTCGCGCCGCGGAAGACGGCGGCGACACCCCAGGCGGCCTCGCGCATGACGCGGGTGATGACCTCCTCCTCGTCGTCGGAGGGGGCGGGGATAGCCTCGCCGCCGAGCAGGCGTGGGTAGTGGTACTTTCGCTGCACGATGCGCCAGGGCACCGATCCGTCGGAGCAGTCGAACACCCACGCGGAGATGACCATCGTGCCCTTGAGCACCTTGTAGGCACCGGGCTCCTTGGCGGTCAGCTCGTGAATCTCGCCGATCACCACGTAGTTGGCGCCCAGAGCCTGGCCGATGTCCACGAGGGAGGCTTTCTCGATTGGCTGCCCGTTGGCCTGCGCGGGCAGAGTCCGCGCGTCGAGCACCTTGGCCCCCGGGCAGCCCTCGCGCACGAGGTCCGCGATCATCGTGGAGAAGGTGCTGCCGAGCTCCGACTCGAAGTGCTTCTTGTTCGGCGTGGCGAAGGGGAGGACGACGAGGCACCCCGTGCCCAGTCGCACGAGGCCCTTGGGCTTCTTCTTGCCGAACATCTCCTCGCAGCCGAGGGGGGCCAGCACGAGGATGCCGGCCGCCACGAGCGCCGCGCCCATCGCCAGCCAGTTAGTGCGTTGAGCAAGCCCTGTGTGGCACTGCATGCGATTATCTCCTGTCTGTTGATACCTGACGCGTGACCGGGAAAGCCACGAGCGACGAGCCACGAGCCTGGACCGAGCGGCCTGCCGGTTCTTCCTCCGGGCTCGCGGCTCGACGCTCGAAGCTCGCCGCTTTCTTCTCGCGCGTCACGATGCCGCCTCGAGCGCCTCGGCGAGGGTGGACACGAGGCGCACGTCGAGCGCGCCATAGCGTCCTTGGAGCGAGCGGGCGCTGTCGCGGGGGGCGACGGCCACCTTCCAGCCGAGCCTTGCGGCCTCGCGGAGGCGTGCGTCTATCTGCGAGATGCCGCGCACCTCGCCCGCAAGCCCCACCTCGCCCAGGGCCGCCAGGTCGGGCGGCACAGCGCGGTCGGTGAAGCTTGACGCGATAGCGACCGCGGCGGCGAGGTCGGCCGCAGGCTCCACCACCCGCACCCCGCCGACGACGTTCACGAACACATCGTGGTCGGCCAGCACCAGGTCGGCGCGCTTCTCCAGCACCGCGAGCAACATTGCCACGCGGTTGCGGTCGAGGCCGCTCACCTTGCGTTCGGGCGTGCCGAAGTTGGCCCGCGACACGAGGGCCTGGACCTCGACGAGGAGCGCGCGCGTGCCCTCGATGACTGGCACGACCACGGAGCCGGGCGTGGCCCGCCGCTGGCGCGACACGAACACGTCGGCCAGGTCGGCCACCTCCGCCAGACCCGTGCTCCGCATCTCGAAGACCCCGATCTCGTCGGTCGGCCCGAAGCGGTTCTTCACCGCGCGCAGCAGCCGATATGCCTGGTAGCGGTCCCCCTCGAAATAGAGCACCGTGTCCACCATGTGCTCGAGGACGCGCGGCCCGGCGATGGCGCCCTCCTTGGTCACGTGGCCGATGAGCGCGACGGGGATTTCCGCCGCCTTCGCAAGCCGCACCAGGTCGCCCGCGCAGTCGCGCACCTGCGACACGCTGCCTGGGGCCGACGCGATGTCGGGCTTGTAGACCATCTGGATCGAGTCCACCACGGCGAAGTCGGGCTTGGTGGCCTGGAGTTGTGCCACGATTGCCTCGGCGTTGGTCTCCGCCAGGGCCAGGAGGCCGTTGGCCTGGATGCCCAGCCGCTCGGCCCTCAGCCGAAGCTGGGTGAGCGACTCCTCGCCCGTGACGTAGAGGGTCTTCAGCCCCTGAAGGCTCAGGCCGTGGCAGGCCTGGAGGAGGAGAGTTGACTTGCCGATGCCGGGGTCGCCGCCGAAGAGGACGGCGGAGCCTGCGATGATGCCGCCCCCCAGCACGCGGTCGAGCTCGCCGATGCCCGTCTTCAGGCGCGGCTGCTCGGGCGGCTTCACCGTGGCCAGCACCTGCGGCGCTCCGCCGCCGAGCGCCTCCCCGCCCCCCTTCCGCGGCGGCGCGTAGGTCTCCTCCACCAGCGAGTCCCACTCCCCGCAGTCAGGGCAGCGTCCCAGCCACTTCGGCTGCTGCGCCCCGCACTGCTGGCATGTGTAGACCGACCTGGCCCTGGCCATGCGCCTCACTCCTCTCCGGCGATTATAGGGGAAGCGGGGCGGATGATCAACGTTTAGGTGATAGCGTCCCATCCCGCATGCGGCGTATGAGGACCGACGCCGGCTCGCTGACGCGGGTGCGCGCGATCTCAGGCTCGAGGTCCTTGTACAGCTTAACGTACCTGGCGAGTCGGGCCTTGTATTCCCTATCGCCTGCCAGGGAGTCCCTGCCGCGTATCAAGGCGCGCAAGGCTTCTTCCACAACGGCGCGCTTCGTGCGAAGCCCTGTGAGGCGCATGGCTTGCCGAACCAGCTTGTCGTCAAGGTCAATGCTTGTTCTCATATACGCGAGCATACTCATCCGCACCCGAGAGTCAAGTGCGCGATGCGCTTCTCGGCAGGGGCAAGCCGCCAGGCGCCCCGAACACCTAACACCCAACACCTAACACCGCCCAGCTCGATCCGACTGATCCGACGGATCCGACGGATCGGCCAGATCAAGGCGGCGCACCACCTCATCCGCAAGCTGCGTGGCCATGCTCTCGGGGCCGGCATCAACCCATTGAATCTGCGGGAAGCTGCGGAACCAGGTGAGCTGGCGCTTGGCGAACTGGCGGGTGCGAGCCTTGACCTTCTCTACGCACTCGTCGAGGGTGAGTTCGCCGCGAAGGTGGGTGATGGCCTCGCGATAGCCGACGAACTGGCCCGCCGCGTGGCTGATCCCGCGCGGATCGGCCAGGAGGCGCCGGACCTCTTCCACCAGCCCGGCCGCGAACATGGCATCAACCCGCCGATTGATCCGCTCGTGAAGGTCGGCGCGCTCCCGGCGTATCCCGACCAGGTGGCACAGGCGTCCCGCCTGTGGCCCCTTGCCCCATTGGGACTGCTGTTCGGAAATGGGCCGGCCGGTTGCCTGGTGGACCTCCAGGGCGCGGACGATGCGCCGCAGGTCGTTGGGGTGAATCCGCGCGGCAGCCGCGGGGTCAACGCCCCTCAACCGCTCGTGGAGCGCCGCAACCCCCTTCGCCTCGGCCTCCGCGATGAGGCGCTTGCGCAGCGCCCAATCCGCCGCCGGCCCATGAAAGAAGCCCTGCGTGAGCGCCTTGAGGTAGAGCGCCGTGCCGCCGACGAAGAGGGGGCGCTTGCCCCGCGCCACGATGTCCGCAATGGCCGCCTCCGCCGCCTCGAGGTAGCGCCCCGTGCTGAACGCCTCGTGCGGCTCCGCGATGTCTATCAAGTGGTGGGGCACCCGCGCCCGCTCCGCGGCCGACGGCTTCGCAGTGCCGATGTCCATCCCGCGATAGAGCGCCATCGAGTCGAGCGAGAGGATTTCGGCGCCGATGCGGAGCGCGGCCTCGATGCCGACGGCGGTCTTGCCGCTGGCGGTGGGGCCGACGAGGAACCAGAGGCACTGGCGCGGCATTCAGAAACCCAGCAAGGAGTTCCAGATCCCGAGGAAGGCCCCCCATTGCGTCATCACGCGGTGGGCCAGGATGATGATCATCAGGAGGATCGCGGCCATAGGCAGGACCTTCGAGAGGCGCTCGATGCCGAGCTCGAGGTCCTCGTGCTGGTACTCGGCGAACTTGGCGAGCGACTCGTCCAGCTTCCCCGACACCTCGCCCGTCTCGACGATGTTGATGCCCAGCACGGGGATGACGCCCGACTTGTCGAGGGCGGCGGACACAGGCGTCCCCTCCGCCACCATCGGCACGGTGCGGAGGATGCGCCCGCCGATGAAGTCGTTGCCACAGGCCGCCGCCGCACGCTCCAGCGCCTCCGGCGTCATCACCCCGGCCACGTAGAGGCCGTGGAACGCGTCGGCGAAGCGCGCCAGGGCCAGCCGCCGATAGGTCTTGCCGAACAGCGGCACGGCCAGCGCCGCCCCGTGGAGGCCGACCCGCAGCCTCGAGAACCGTGGGATCGAGCGGAACGCCACGACGGCCACGAACAGGGCGGCCGCCACGAGCGCGAAGAACCGCGCCTGCCACCATAGCTCGCGCCACACCGCGTTGGGGCCGGCAAGGGGCGACAGAAAAGCCATCAGGAGCGGGATGCCGCAGAAGGCGGCCCACAGCCAGAGCGCGGGATACATCAGCCCCACCAGCACCTTGTTCCGCGCCCGGGCCAAACGGTCCAGGAGGCGCGCGATGGCCAGCATCGCGTCCGGCTCGCGCCCCGCGTGCGCCGCGCCCTCGACCACCCGCACCTCGTTGGCGAGGAAGACGTTCGGGTGGCGCGCGAAGGCCTCGGCGAGGGGGTTGCCCGCCTCCACGTGGCGCGCCATGTCGGCCGCGGCGCGGGCCAGGCGGCGCGAGCCGCGCTGGCCCGCCAGCGTGCTCAGGCACCTGCCCACGCCGATCCCCGCCTGCATCATCCGCGCGAGCTGCGTGTAGAACGCCGCCCGCTTCCGCAGCCCCACCCCCGTGAAGGGCAGAGGGGAGCGGTCCGGGATGGTGACAGTTAGCGATTGGTGTTCCACACCCTCTTCCTCTGAGCAGGTTCGCTGGCCGCAGGATACCACCCGGCGGGCCGCCCGTCAAGCCATGCATGGGCACGACCCGTCCGATCGGTCCGATCAGTCCGATCGGTCCGATCCGTCTGATCTGTCCTATGAGGCATTTGACAAACTCGGCGGCCTTGCTACAATCGTGTGCGGTTCGTGGAACAACCCTTCTACAAGAGGAGCGAGCAATGGCGAAGCGAGTGCTCAACGTGGGACTGGTCGGCGGAGGCGGCGGCGCCTTCATCGTGAATCCACACCAGAAGGCGATTCACTTCGACGGCACCCGCCGCGTGACCTGTGGCGCGCTCCACGAGAAGCCCGACCTGGCGATGCAGTTCGCCGCCGACTGGCCCTATCCCATCAAGGGCTACGCCAGCTACGACGCGATGATTGACGAGCAGAAGAAGCTCCCCCTCGGCGAGCGGATTGACTACGCCCTCATCGTCACCCCGAACTTCGTCCACTTCGACCCCGCGATGAAGCTCATCAAGGCGGGCATCCCGGTCTTCTGCGAGAAGCCGCTCACCATCACCGCCAAGCAGGCCGTGCAACTCGCCGCCGCCGTCGAAAAGTACAAGGTGCCCTTCGGCATCGCCCACACCTACCTCGGCCACTGGTCCTCCTGGTTCAGCCGCTGGATCATCACGAGCGGCAAGCTGGGGGCCGTCCGCTGGGCCGATTCCTACTACCTCCAGGGCTGGCTCGCCACGCGGCTCGAAACGACCGGCCAGCAGCAGGCATCCTGGCGCACCGACCCCAAGCGCGCGGGCGCGAGCTGCTGCGGCGGCGACATCGGCACCCACGCCTTCATGCAGCTCCGCTTCGTCACCGGCCTCGAGGTGGTCTCGGTCCGCGGCATCGTCGAAACCTTCCTCAAGGGCCGCCAGCTCGACGACCACTTCACCACCTACTGCGAGCTCTCCAACGGCGGCAAGGCCCTCATCCGCGCCTCCCAGATCGCCATCGGCCACAAGAACGACCTCGGCATCGAGGTCAACTGCGAGCGCGGCAGCCTCGTGTGGCGCCAGGAGGACGCCGAGCTTGTCACCCTCCGCCTCCCCAGCGGTGTCGAGCGCCTCTACTGGCGCGCCGCCGTCCCCGCGCAGGACGACATCTTGGGCGAGGTGCCCGCCGCGCTCCTCAAGGAGACCACCATCCCCAGCGGCCACGTGGAGGCGTTCCACGACGCCTTCGCGCGCCTCCACCGCGAGTTCGAGAAGGACGTCCGCCTCTACGAGGACGGCCAGCCCTTCTCCTGCGACGGCACCCGCTACGCCTGCGTCCACGACGGCGTCAAGCACATGAAGTTCATCGAGGCCGCGGTCAAGAGCGCCAAGGCCAACTCGCGCCCGGTGCGACTTTAGTCACCGGCTGATATTCTCTCCAACATTGTATAGAGGGGATACAGCCATGGAAATCTACGAACTCTACCCTCACGGCCTGCGCGAGTTGGGCCGGGTGTCGTTGGCCGAGGCCGGCCTCCGTGAGAAGCACGACCTCCAGAGGCTTCTCGGCGACCACATCGAGGCCATCGCCCCGGATACCTTGGTCCTTACCGAGGAGTTCAGTGAGTGGGACGACTCCAAGCGTCGCATCGATCTGGTCGGCCTCGACAAGCACGCGAACCTAGTGGTGATTGAGCTGAAGCGTGACGAAGGCGGCGCATACATGGATCTCCAAGCCACTCGATACGCCGCCATGATCTCCGCGACCATGACCTTTGAGAAAGCCGTTCAAGCGCACGGTGCCTACTTGAGGCGCCTCCACAGAAGGCACGATCCGCGCGCGGCTATCCTGCGTTTCCTTGGCTGGAACGCTCCTCACGAGGAGGAGTTCGCAAGGAACGTCCGCATTGTCCTGGTGGCCCCGGACTTCTCAAAGGAACTGACGACTACGGTGATCTGGCTGACCAAGAAAGGGCTGGATATCCGCTGTGTGCGGATCGAGGTCTTCACGAACCACCGACGCATCCTTGTTGGCTTCCAGCCAGTGATCCCGCTCCCTGTGGTGGACGAGTACCTGGTTCACTCTAAGGGGGGCTGACGAAACGGGGACCGGGTACCCGGTTCCCGAGGGGTCGTTGCTGCGGCCCCCAATGGAATTCAAGCAATGCACCTTGGGCGCCGCGCCCGGGGGCCGCCGGCCCTCGGGCGCGCCGCATGTCCGTGGGAGTTCTCACGTGGACTTCAAGAAGCTGCGGAAGATGGCGGGTGACCCGAAGTTCATCTCGGGCATCTATAACTACTGCGACAGATGGTGCGAGCGGTGCGAGTTCACCAGCCGCTGCCTCAACTACTCGATGACCTCCGAGGACGACGCCCGCGACCCCGCCAGCCGCGACATCCAGAACCAGGCATTCTGGGACCGCCTCCACAACGTCTTCCGCGAGACGATCCAGATGATCCGCGAGGACGCGAAGGAGCGCGGGATTGACCTCGAGATGTCCCCCGAGGAGGTCAAGGCCTTCGAGAAGGAGGAGAGCCGCAAGCGCCGCGAGGCCAAGAACCACCCCGCCTCGAAGGCCGCCTGGAAATACGTCAAGATGGTGGACAAGTGGTTCGATGACAACAAGCCCCTCTTCGAGGAGGAGGAGCGCAAGCTCAACAGCGCCTTCCTCATGGAGCTCCCAGGCCAGGACCACGAGGAGGAGGCCGCGCTCCTCCAGGACGCCCTCGAGGTGATCGGCTGGTATCAGCACCAGATCTGGGTGAAGCTCCAGCGCGCCCTGCACCAGGACGACGATGACGACCTCCTGGACGACGAGGGGAAGCCGTATCCGCGCGACAGCGACGGCTCGGCCAAGGTCGCGCTTCTCGGCATAGACCGCTCGATAGAGGCCTGGGGCGTGCTGCGCCGCTACCTGCCGACCGGCGGCGACTCCATCCTCGGCACGATGGTCCACCTCGACCGGTTGCGCAAGCGGGTCGAGAGAGCCTTCCCCGCCGCCCGCGCTTTTGTCCGCCCCGGCTTCGACGGCCCTATCCCTGGCCCAGCCGAGGCATGAACGAAGACACGCCACCAGTCGCGTCCGCCGTGCACCCGCAGCGCAGGGTGCTCCTTCCAGGTCAGAGCACATCCATGCTCGCCATCGGATGCCAGCCGTCGGGGAGGGATGGCTCGATGGCGAGCCGGACGCGCGGGGTGAAGGTGGCCGGGTCCACGAGGCCGATGTCAACCTGCGTCTCGCCGCGCTGGAGGGCGGAAGGGAACGCGATCTCCTCGCTGAACCAGGTGTGGTCGGGCAGCCAGGTGCGAGGGTCGGCTTTGCAGAGGACGATGTGTACGTCCTTGCCCTGCCGGAAGCGGAAGGCGAGGCGGTAGGGGCGGTAGATGGGGGCGACGCCCACGTTGTCCACGAACATCTCGAAGGCGATGCGCTGCCCGGGCCTGGCCTCCAATGGCAGTATCATCTGCCGCAGGACGAAGCGGTAGCCCATCCGACGGTTGAAGGCATCAATCTTCTCCCGCACCTCGTCGGGGATGTAGGACGACTTGGGCATGAAGACCGAAAGGTGATACTTCAAGCCCTGGTCGAGAATCCAGCCAATGTCCCAGCCCTGCTTGACCCAATGGCCCACAGTCCAACAGGTCTCGAGGGTGACGGGGGCGGACTTCCAGGCGTCGGCCACGCCGCAGCGGGCGACCCCCTTGGGATAGGCGTCAATCATGTGGCACCAGCACAGGTCGTCGGGCACGATGCCTGGGGCGAGGCCCCGACGCACGTCCCCGAAGCAGTCGGCCCGCCAGCCGATGGGGCGAGTGTTTGTAGTGCGGGCTTCAGCCCGTTCTTGGCTTGAAGGACACGGCCTGAAGGCCGCACTCCGAACGCCGAGGCCGGCGGCGTAGGCGCAGCCGTGGGTGCCGAGCATCGAGACGAGTTGGGTGTTGCGGAAGCTCTCGAGGTAGGCGTCCACAAGCCTCTCGGCGGTCTCATCGGTCGAGGTCCCGCCTGTCTCGCCGCAGGGGCCGGCGTAGGCGATGTCGAAGCTCTCCATATCCGGGTGGCCGTCGTAGCGTGCGCCGAAGGCGCGGATGAAGTCGGTCCAGTGCTGGATGTAGAGCGGGTCGTTGGGGTCGGGCTCGCGTCGGCCCTCCATCTTGCCGCCGGGGAGCGCCCTGGCGCCGAGCGCCCAATACCATTCGGGCATGCCCATCACGTAGGGCTGGATGCGCACCTGAAGGGTCTGGCCGCGGACGCGCGCAGCCTCAAGCGCGCCGTCAGTCAGGTCCCAGCGGAACTGCCCCTTCTGCGGCTCGATGGCCCGCCACACCCAGCGGCAGTAGGAAATCGTGGTGTCGGGGTACTGCGGGTTCTTGAGATTGCCGTCGAAGGGCTTGAAGGTCTCGGGGCCATGCTCGTCGTCCCACGACAGCCCCGGGAAGAGCGGGTCGCCGTTGAAGCGTTGGAAGGTGGCCGTGCCCTTGTGGGGGTTTGGCAGGTTGGCGTGCGACTCCTTTGGCCGCACCCGCTGAATGACCTCGTTGGGGCCGAAGCCATCGCGCCACCGCCCTTGTCCTGATGCGCTCATTCAAGCCTCCTAGGGTCGCTATACCTCGTCGGGTATGCGCCACGGGTCGCGGCCGGGGCGCTTGACGAGCTTGTTCGCCTCGTCGTCCCCGACGCAGAGCTCCTTGACGGGGTCGAACTCCAGGCGGCGGCCGCCGACGCGCAGCGAGATGTTCCCCAGGTGGCACAGGACGGTGGAGAGGTGGCCATCCTCGATGTCGGCGCTCGGCGCCTTGCGGCTCCGCACCGAGTCGAAGAAGTTCTGGTAGTGGAGCTCGCCGGGGAACTTGCCTTTGTTCTTCTCGGCGAGCTTGCCATCGGTGTTGAAGACCTGCCAGCCGCCGCCGTGCCTCCCCATCATCATCAGCCCGTTCGAGCCGTAGACCTCGATCCGCGTGGCGCAGAACATCCAGTCGGGGAACTCCGTGTCGCTCATCCGGATGCTCTGCGGTATCTTCTTCAGATAGGGCGTCCAGAGCGTGAGGTCGAACTGCATGGTCAGGTCGCCGTAGTCGTAGAGGACGCACTGGGTGTCGGGGGTGTCGGCCTCGTCGTCGAAGAAGTAGCGGCCGCCCGTGGCCACGGTGTAGCGTGGCAGGGTGCGGCCGATGAGCCAGCGGGCGATGTCCATCTGGTGAACCCCGTCGCAGATGATGTCGCCGCCCGAGTAGTCCCAGAGCCAGTACCAGCCGCCGTGGCAGCGGCTGGGGTTGAAGGGGCGCTTGGGCGCGGGGCCGAGCCAGAGGTCGTAGTCAATCGTCTTCGGCGCCTCGGTGTCGGGGCGTTTGGGCAGCGCGCCGCGGGTCTTCATGTTGAGCACGCGGACGAAGTGGACCTTGCCGAGCTTTCCGGCGCGGAGGAAGTCCACGGCGGCCCGCACGTAGGGCGCCGAGCGGTTCTGGAGGCCGACCTGGACGACGCGGCCGTACTTGCGGGCCGCTTTGACCATCTGGCGGCCCTCCCAGACGTTGTGCGAGGCGGGCTTCTCGACGTAGACGTCCTTGCCCGCCTGGCAGGCGAGGACGGAGGGCAGGGCGTGCCAGTGGTCGGGCGTGGTGTTGAAGAGGGCGTGGACGCCTTTGTCGTCGAGGATGCGGCGGAAGTCCTGCGCCACCTGCGGGCGCTTGCCTTGCTTCTTCTCCACGGCATTGGCGGCGCTCGCCGCGCGGGCCGAGTCGGCGTCGGTCAGCCAGGCCACCTCCACGTCGGGCCGCCCCGCGATGTCCGTCGCGATCTGCGTGCCGCGTCCGCCGCAGCCCATGAAACCCACCACGATCTTCTCATTGGCCCCCGGGGCGTTTGCGCCCAGGAGCGGCCCGGCGGCGCGCGCGGCAAGCCCCACGGCTGACGCGTGCAGAAAGGTCCGGCGACTCGTCGCGTCGTTTCGCATGGCATGTCCTCCTGAAGACTGTGTGCCAGTTCCCTCCCGCAGAGTCTACACTATTGCTCTCGCGGGTCAAGCTGGCTATAATCCGTTCGGAGGCCGATTCCCGGAGAGGAGACCCCGATGGGCTATCGAGAGATTCGCTCCACGCGCGACATGTGGGAGAACAACCTGCCGCGCTTCCCGCGCAAGACCGCGGTGGTGGAGGGCGACGTGGCGCTCTCGTTCGCCGAGGCCGAGGCGAGAATCGAGCGCCTCCGCACCGCCTTCGCCTCCCGCCTTGCCATCCGACAGCACGAGAACGTGCCCGTCCTGCTGCCCAACTGCCTCGACTACTTCCTGGTCTACTGGGCGCTGGTGAAGCTCGGGGCTGTGGTTGTGCCCGTGAACACCCGCCTGCGGGCCGAGGAGATGCGCCACATCCTCGGCTCCACCGAGGGCTCGACCCTCGTCGCCCACAAGAGCCTCTGGAAAACCGCCCAGGCCGCTCTCGCCGAGTGCCCGAACATCCGAAACGTCGTCACCGTCGGCTTCGAGGAGGAGGGGACGCGGGACGCGGCACGCGGGACGGGACAGGTGAGTTTTGTCTCCTATGACAGACTGCTGGCTACTGAACCACAGCCCTATTCTCCCCCCGACATCCAGCCCGACGACCTGGCCATCATCATGCACACCTCCGGCACCACGGGCCGCCCGAAGGGCGCCCTGATGCGCCACGCCGACCTGCTCTTCAACGTCCGAATGTCCCTCCTCGCACACGGCTGGCGGCACGAGGACGTGCATCTCCTCGTCGTGCCGATGTTCCACGCGACAGCGCTCTACTCGATGCTCCCCGCCTCGGCCTACCTCGGCTCCACGGTCGTCGTCGCCCCGCGGCCCCACGTGCCCGAGCTGGTCGCCCTCATCGAGAAGCACCGCTGCACCACCTTCTTCGGCGTGCCCACGCTCTTCTACTGGTTCGCCAACTACCGCGACATCGAGAAGCACGACCTGGCCTCGCTCCGCCTCATCGCCTACGCCGGCTCCATGATGCCGCCGCAGACCATCTACAAGCTCCGCGAGCGCCTGCCCAACGTCGCCCTCCACAACTTCTTCGGCCTCACCGAGACCATCGCCGCCACCCACGTCCTGCCCAACTGCGACGTGCGGACCCACGCCGACTCCATCGGCAAGCCGCTGCCCGAAATCCACCAGCTCATCGTGGGCGACGACCTCAAGCCCGTGCCTGCGGGCGCGGTCGGCCAGCTCTGCTTCCACCGCTCAAACGTCGTCCGCGGCTACTGGCGGCAGCCCGGCCTCATCGAGCAGGCCTGCTTCACCCACGAGGGCGAGGAGTACTTCAACACGGGCGACCTAGCGATGGCCGACCCCGACGGCTACGTCTACCTCAAGGGCCGCAAGAAGGAGATGATCATCGTAGGCGGCGAAAACGTCTACGCCCTCGAGGTCGAGAACACCATCCTCACGCACGACGGGGTGATGGAGGTGGCGGTGGTGGGCATCGAGGCCACGGGCGCGAGCGCCTACCTGGGCGAGCTCGTCAAGGCGGTCGTCGTGCCCAAGGAGGGCCGCAAGCTAACCGAGCTCGACATCAAGCGTCACTGTGCCGAGCGTCTCGCCAGCTACAAGGTCCCCAGCCTCGTCGAGTTCCGCTCCTCCCTCCCCCGCAACCCCGGCGGCAAGGTGCTCAAGCGGGAGCTCAAGTAGCCCGCCTTTGCGAGTCAACGCTTGCGGCTCACCCCCGCACGGGCTATACTCAAAGGGGGAATTAGAGGTCTGGTGGGGGGACCCCGCTCAGGAGAATGGACCAATGGGCGCCGTAGACACCCGCCGCGTGGCCAAGCGGCGGCTCGACTCACTTTCGGTTGACCGCCTTCGCGTCGCCGACGACTTCCTGGCCTATCTCCAGGAACGCGAAGACAACGAGGCCACGGAGGAATTGCTCCGCATCCCCGGCTTCCTCGAGCGGCTTGAGAAGGCCGAGAGGCAGATCGCAGAAGGCAAGGTCACACCCGTGGAGAAGCTACAACGCAAGTACCGCTGATGTACCGTGTCATCCTCAGCCACGATGCGCAGCGGTTCTTTGACGATGCTGAAGCCCCTCTCCAGCGGAAGCTTGACCGCTGCTTCGACATGCTGAGAATCGACCCGCACCGCCATCCCAACATCAAGCCCTTGAAGGGCAGCCTCAGCGGCTATCGCCGCTACCGGGTAGGCGACTACCGAGTCGTGTTCCGCATTGACGCCCCGAACCGCATTGCCTACGTGCTTGCCATCGAGCACCGCTCAGACGCCTACCGGTGAGATTCCCCCAGTTGCCTTGAGGGCCGCCATCATCGCCAAGCTCGCACTTGGGACCGAGCGTTGATAGGACCTTGCTGCACAAAGGCTGCGTGGTGGGCGACGCCATCTAACCCGCATTTCTCACCAGCAGACCGTGTGACACCCCAACAACCCTGTCATTCCGAGCGTAGCGTAGCGAAGTCGAGGAACCTCTCAAGGCAGCGAGCTGACGTGACAGAGCGCACACTGTTGTCGGAGCGAACTGCCTTGAAAGGTGCTTCGACAAGCTCAGCATGACAGGGGCTTGGCGTGTTCGGTCCCCCAGCGGTGTGGGCTGGTGAGAAATGCGGGCTAACCGGGGATTTCTTTCCGTAGTGCGTCAACGATCTCTGGGTAGAGCTTGTTTACCGCGGACCGTAGTCTTGCTCTTTCAGTGTCGTTCGGCGCGATGCGGAACGCCTGGAGCGTGTTCCGGAACTCCTGGAGACAGGACAGGTCTGCTTTGAGAACCAGCAACTCGGCTCGTGAGAACGCGTCAGCTTCGAGCTTGGCGTCCCACTTTTGCTCAAGCATGAGAAGCTGGACGTTGTAAAGAAAGCCCTGGTAGTCGTGCCTACGTTGCTCTGTGAAGAACTGCCGGCGCTGGGCGCGCGCAGTGAGACACGTTGTGAGGATGCTAGTCAACAATGCGACGACCAGCGCTACGATGCCCGCAGCGAAAGTGCCAGCCGTCGCACTCCAGAAGACGGCAGCGTCACCAGCCATGCGAGTTCTCCTTTCCTGTTGCGCCTTGAGGTGGATGGGATGCGGTTAGAAATCTCGGGGTGCGGCCTCTTCATTTTGCGCTTGTTCGGCGAACCCCTCGGCTGTTCGCCAGAGCTTACCTCCCTGCAGTCGCCTTCGTGAAGGCGGGGCATTGGGCTTCGATCTTGCGCATGGCCTCGCGGTCGTAGAGCCGCTCGCCGCAGTCGGGGCACTGGTGGAACTCCAGGTCCGGCACGGTGTAGGTCTCGCCCTCGAACGTGTCGGTCCAGTCGCGCCGGACGCGCCTTATTCTGCCACTCCCGCAGGTGGGGCACTTCGTGATTCTTATCATGATACCAGTCTCCTATAGTGCCCGCTTGGCGGAGACGAGCACGTAGTAGGTGTCCACGCCTCCCTCTGACACGAGCTTGCCCTTCGAATAGACCGCCATGCCGCTCAGGTTCGGAGCTTCGATGATGTACAGGTATTCGCGCGCCGCCTCCCGATAGGGGCTGGTTGAGCGAATCCTCTTGTAGATGGCGACGGCGTTGACGATCGATTCAGCGACGTCCTGCTCCGTGATCCAGTCGGCGGCCATCTCGGTCCGGGCCTTATCTGTGAATTCAACCCGTCCCGCGAGAACCGCGCGCTTGATTCGGACGAGGATGTCCATCAGCCATCCTTTCTACCTGCATCATAGCGCGGCGGGGCGCGGGATTCCACTCAGGCCGAGCGCTGCTCTGTTTCCGTTGCGGAAGGCCCACACCCATGCCGTCCAATGGCGGGCGTAGCGACACGCGGCCCGCGTGTCGGAGATGGGACAGGCGGGCCGCCCGTCCCCACGGCATTCGGAAACAGAAGCTACTTTGTGACGGTGAGCTCGCTCAGGGGATACCAGCCATCCTCCACGCGGCCATGGATGGCGAGGCGGATGGCGGGGGTGAGGCCGTTCGGGGCAATGACGGCGAGGGACAGGCGATGGCGGCCTGGGGGCGTGTCGGCGGGGAGGGGGAGCTTGTCGGAAACGGCGTTGACTTCGCCATTCGGGAGGTCCCACTCGCCTTTGTAGAAGTCCTCGGTGAAGAGGGGGACGGAGCCGGGGAGCCATTTGTTGACGGTGACGGTGCTGGGGAAGACCTTGGAATAGCCGGCGTGGTTTGAAAGGCGATAGGCGAGGCGATAGGGGCGGTAGCAAGGGGCGGAGCCCACGTTTTGCCACTTCATCGAGAGGGCCAAGTCGCCGCCGGCGCGAGCGTTCGGAGGATGCTTCAGTTCCTTCAGGACGAGGCGGTAGCCGAGTCGGCGGACGAAGCGCTCGATCTCGGGACGTATTTCGGGGCCTTCGGGGAGGGGGGCCGACTTGTTGTTGAGGACCGAGCCATGAAGGGCAAGGGCGTAGTTGAAGATGAATCGCAGCGGCCATTTTTCCTGGACCCAGCGGCGCATGTCCCAGCAGCTCTCCCAGGCCACGGGGGCGGACTTCCAGGCATCGCCCACGCCGGCCTGGGTGATCCAGAAGGGATAGCCCTTGCGCATGTGGCACCAGGTCTTCGAGAAGCCGCCCATGTCGCCCAGGCAGTCGGCCCGCCAGCCGGCGCCGTGCTGGGCCGCGTAGGTGAGCATCTTGCCGCCGCCGATGAGCATGAGGAGCTGGGTCTTCTTGAAGGCGGCGAGCCAGGCGTCCACGATCTTCTGCTGGGTTTCGGGCTTGGGCATGGAGGCGCCCTTGGTGCTGCTCATGTGCCACTCGCCCCACCAACCCACGGAGCCGAGGTCAATGTGGTCAATGTCGGCGTGGCCGTCGTAGCGTTCGCCCAGGCGTTTGATGAAGTCGAGGTGCCGCTCCAGCACCACCGGGTCGTCGAGGTCGGGGATGGGGAGGAGCGGGCCGTCGCCGTGCTGCGCCTCGATGATCTTCCCGCCGGCGTCCTTGAGCCACTTCGGAAAGTAGGGGTCGCGGGGCGTCGTGGAGCAGCACATCACGCGGAAGGCGAGGGACTGGCCCGCCTCGCGGCTCTCCTTGAGCACCTTGTCGAGGAAGGCGGTGTCGAGCTTTCCTGGCTCGGGTTCGAGCGTTCCCCAGCCCCAACGGGCATAGTGCATCGTGGAGGGGAGCCAATCCGGCAGGCTCTTGTCCTGCGTCCGGGTGCGGTGAAACGTCTGCCAGCCGATGCCGGGGTTGGCCAGCAGTTCGTCGGTTTCCTTGGGAGCCACGGTGATCATGGGCTGTTCCTCCGCGCCGAGGGCGGCAACGCCGAGCAGGAGCGAGAGTGCCAGGACGGTTCGCAAGGGAGGGTCCCCTATCAGGTTCCCACGAGTCGCGGGCGCGCCTTCGAACGTATGGGGCGATGGGCATCCATCGTGCGCATTGCTTCGTGGTCGAAGAGGCGCTCGCCGCACGCCGGGCACTCCCAGAAGGAGAGGGCGGGAACCACATACGGGGTCCCTTTCCACTCTCGGCGCAGACTCTTGCGCACCTTCTTGATCCTGTCGCTCCCGCACGTGGGACATTCAATGATTTGACAGCGTCCCAAGTCCTTGAGATCGTGGGTGTGCCTGCGGCCGGTCCGTCGGGGGCTTTGCCCCCGAACCCCCAGGATTTTCCGCCTTCGGGCCGCCGGCACCCCAACAGGAAAATGGCCGCGCTGGCCTCCAAGAGACGTGCCGGTGGCCGAATGCGATAAATCCCAGGGGGTCTGGGGGACTGGTCCCCCAGAGGCGAGTTCGCCTTTGCG
>Ga0194112_10004442_pt1 | contig 19196 bp, 15 predicted proteins | sample TA2MahC400mmetaG_FD_146191 | JGI IMG/M metagenome (GOLD analysis project Ga0194112, IMG submission 146191) | Freshwater microbial communities from Lake Tanganyika, Tanzania - TA2015016 Mahale Deep Cast 400m | ecosystem: Environmental > Aquatic > Freshwater > Lake | place: Tanzania: Lake... | reverse complement strand
AAGGCTTGATGTCAGTCCCATCGGGACATCGGTAATATCCCATGTGCTTGCTTTTTCCAAGGTCTACAGCAACCAGAAGCGTTTTCCCATTGACGATCTTATGTTTTTTTGTTTTAATTATTCTCACGGCTATACTCCTTTCTTCGATTTGTCCTTAACCAACTTGCTCAACAAATCCAAAAGAAAGAGTATAGCCTTTTCTATTAAGCTATTCCCTCCCTATAATATAGCAAGCTCCCCCCTTGAGGGGGAGGGGTGGGTGGGGGTTATAATGATTTAATGCGTTTGTATTAGTAAATAACGTGATCCGTGTCCGTGCCTGCACGCCGGAGTGAAGCGTTTCGGCACGCAGGCGTGACTCGTGACCGAAACCCTTAACCCTTTTAAAACAGCTACCATTACATTAACATTTAAAGAACTTGTCAAGAAAAATTATTATTTGACCATATCTTGAATACCATGTTATTTTTTAATTAGAAATTTTTCTCTTCACCCCTGCCTACCGGCAGGTAGGCTTACCTTTCCCCTGGGGGGAGGGCGGGGTGAGGGGGGAGAGGAACGAACCAATGAAACTAAGCGGTGTCATGCCACCCATTACCACACCCTTTCAAGATGGAAAGTTGGCCTTAGATCAACTCAAAATGAATTTTCAAAAATGGAATAAAACAGGCCTTTCCGGCTATCTTGTGCTTGGATCAAATGGGGAGGCTGTATACTTAAATGAGAGGGAAAAAATAAAAGTTGTTGAAGTCTCCAGAGAATCCATCCCTAAATCAAAGATGATGATCGTTGGGTCAGGAATGGAATCGACTCAGGAGACCATCCGGTTCACCAATCAGGTGGCCAATATGGGGGCTGATTTTGCTCTTGTTGTCACTCCATCCTACTTCAAAGGATCGATGAAACCCCAGATTTTATATGATCACTTTATTGCTGTTGCAGAATCCTCCCGGATTGGAATCCTGATCTACAATGTCCCCCAATTTACAGGAATCAATATGGAGCCAGAATTGGTGGCTAAACTTTCTGAGCATTCTAATATCGTAGGCATTAAAGATAGTTCAGGAAATATCGGTCAATTGAGTGAAATTATCCATTTGTCTCAAAAAGGATTTGCTGTTTTTGTAGGCTCAGCCCCTGTCTTTTTCCCTGCCCTCTGTGTAGGAGCAGTGGGTGGAATCCTGGCTGTGGCAAATGTGGTCCCTCAAGAAAGCATCCAGATCCAAAGTCTTTTTAATAAAGGAAAAATTAAAGAGGCAAAGGCATTACAAAATCGATTAACTCCTTTGGCTCAAGCAGTGACAACGAAATATGGTATTGGTGGTTTAAAAATGGCAATGGATCTGGCAGGTTATTTCGGCGGAGATCCAAGGCCCCCCTTAAAAAGACCTGGGAAGGAAGTTGAAGAAGAATTGAAACACTTACTGGCTCAACTAAAAAAGTAAATTTTTGGTCATTTGGAATTGAAATTTGGATTCCTACATGTTTAATTCTGAGAATTTTCTTCTAACATTTTGCCCCCTCACCCTTCACCTCTCCCCTCCGGGGGAGAGGGTAGAGGTGAGGGGGTTTGGAATTTTGGTAATTGAAATTTATTTGGGATTTGGTACTCGGAATTTGGTGCTTTACTATATTCCTCCTACGAATCTGCCTGGATTGAAGACTCCTGTTGGGTCTATCCGTTCCTTCAGGCGGCGCATCACCCGATAATCATCTCGAGATTGCCCCCATACATCGACTTTCTTTTTAATCAAAAGAGGAGAAGATTGGACTACAAGGTTACCTCCTCTTTTCATGGCTTCAGAACTTAACCTTCCGATCAATTCAACTAAGGATTCAATCTTTGATCTCCAACTCTTTTTTATTACTAGATAAGAGTAAAGTATCCCGCTTCCAGAGTGGCAGATGAAGGCTGAGTCCATTCCAAATTCTCTGGTGATCTTTTCATACTCCCCTACGATCTCCCCACATTTTGAGATCAAAAAATTTGACTTAAGGGAGAAAAAGAAAAAGGGGGAAAAGAAAAAGGGGACAGGCTACTTTTTATTATTTTTCAATCTAAATGTTTTTAAAAAGTAGCCTGTCCCCTTTTTATTCATGTCCACCTCCTGATCGAAACGCAGGAAATTTCGCTATCAAAAATCCTTCAGGTAATCAACCAGAAATATACCGTGTATTTCAACTGGAGGTACAGAACCGTAGGACACCTTTTCCAGGGAAGATACAAGGCGTTTCTTTGTGATAGAGACGAATATTTACTTTCTCTTATTAAATATATCCATCTTAATCCGGTGCGAGCTAAAATAACAAAGACCCTAGACCTAAAATAAGCGCGATTACAATCACCGATAGTAGTTGACTCACGAGGCTTTGAGATATTGATTAATAAGAAGACCTATAGCTAAACTTGACTTTGCTAAGAACATACCAATTCCTTCGACTCTGTTAGGATATATTTGCAAGTAAGTTTTAAGCTTGGGTGAGTCTCCTTTCCGTTTAGGATTTGTAAGAAGTGATTTCCAGAATAGCTCCTATGGTCATGTTACACCCCTCCTCAGGTCACACGACACGCTTTGATCACCGAAAACGCTCGGAGATATTCTTTTAGACAACAGTTATAGCCCACCAACCGATAAATGATCTGACGCCCCGTCTTCACAACCAAACAAGGAATCTTCATAAAGGTGTTCAGAAACCGTTTAAACTCCATGCGGACAATCTGCTTCCCCAATATCTTGTCGGGCATCCATAATCCCACCCACGCCTTCAGGTTCCACGCCAAGGCGGCTATCACCATGTATGCCCAATTCGAGACCAAATCATCCGACGGCATCCGAAGCGCTTTGACCCCATTTTTCAATTGCTCAATGTCATTCTCATGATCACATCGATCATTGGCAAAGAAGACCACTTCCGAAGAACTCATCGTCCTATCGTTGGTGATATAAAAGAAGTAGCGGATCTCGTCGAATAAGGCCATCTCTCCTCTCTCAACCGTGAGGTTTTTCCGCAATACCACCATCCGGTAGGTCTTCTGACATTTGCCCGGTCGATAATCAAATGCAGACACCTGCTCCGATTCCGTCCGTATATTCTTATACCCCCGCTCCCTCACAATTCTTTCCTTCACATTCTCTGACCGTTGCCGCTCCTGGGTCTTGACCTCATCCTTCGGCTTCCGCTCCAAGTCCTCCCACTGCTCTTCCGATATCCCTTGGGCCAACCTTACCAAATTCGGATACGCATCAAATCCCAACACAAATTTGCACCGCTTGCCCCACCGATCCAAATGCTCCGTTAAACTGAAATCCGTATCCCCCCGTAACCACACCTCCTCAAACCGCCCCTCCACCAAGTCCAAACTCCGATCAATCCAATAAGCGGAATCCAGATGCGACGGCGCATTGCCCGAACGATTGACCAAGTACAACGGCTCCCGCGTCTTGGACAACGATATGCTCAACGGCGCATATCCCCACACCCCTTTATGCGATAAATCCATCCCCTCCTTACATTCCCCCGTCGTCTCCGCGATCGTCCCATCCACATTGAGAATCACCTTCTTAAAAAACTCCTTCAGCTGACGATCCCATACCTTCTTCCTTGTCTCGTTGATGACCTCCATCAACGTCATCACATCTTCCTCCCCAAAACGCCGTACAAAATCCCCTGCCGTCGTCGGATCCGGTATAATGTCTGCCCCCAGGGCATCCATCCACCCTTCATCTTGGCGTAGCAACTCAATGTCTTCAAATCCCTCTCCCCCGGCCAGAACATTATAGGCCATGTTTAAAACATGGTCCGATTCATGGTAAGGAATGTGACGCTTCAGGAAATGCAGCCGCTTGTCAATCTCTTTCACCAACCCAATCCGCTTTGCCAGAGTATGAATAATGCCAATCCCTCCGCAGGAAATCCCCTTCTCCCGCCCATCCAGTTCATACTGAATGTTGGAACCCTTAAACATTGGCCTTTTCTGTGCCTCCCAGTTCCTCCGCTCTAACCGCTTCTCAATTTTCTTCTTGCGCTTTGATAGATACTTGCGGTTTAATTTCTTCACTCGAAATGCTCCTTTCTGATTGGCTTTGTATCGAGCGAGTCATGAAACAATGCAGTGGTAAAGGGATAAAGCCAAGGAGAAGAAAAGAGTATTCATTAGCTGATATTGCGGGAGGAGTGAAGAGGAAATTTGGGATCAGCCTTGCGCAGCTTCGAGGAGGAAATAAGTCTGAGCCTCTGTCATTAGGGAGAAAAATAATAACTCTTATTGCTGAGGAGTATGGTTATAAGCGGAAAGAGATTGCAGAATTCATGGAGAAGGATCCGGCTGTGGTTACAAGATATCTGAGAGAAAGGAAAAGTCTGGCTCTGGAAATGGAAAGTGTGATGAACATTCCCGATGGCGGATTGTTGGCTTTAGTGTAAAAACTTCCCCGGGGCAAAGACCCAATTTGGAAGAGCTACAATCAATTTGGGAAAGGCAATACAAATAATCAGCCCCAGTAACTGAAGAGCAATGAAGGGAAAAGCAGACTTGATGATTGCCCACATACGTATTTCTGGAGGGACTACTCCTCTCAGATAAAACAGGGCGTAACCAAAAGGTGGGCTCAAGAAAGATATCTGCATATTAACATTGTAAATGATGCCGAACCATAATGGGTCAAAGCCCAGGTCCTTGACTATGGGCAGAAAGATAGGCACGCACAAATATATGATACCAACCCAGTCGATAAACATCCCCAGAATTATGAGGATACCCATCATCAGGGCTAATGTGCCATATTTACCTAACTCCAAGCCGAATATTACCGTGGTTACAAATTTACCACCGCCTAAATGTATGTAGAAAGTAACCAAAGCTAAGGCACCGAACATGGTCCACAAAACCATCAGGCTAGCCTTTGCCGTCAGGAAGCTGGCTTCCTTCAAATTTCCCCAGGTAAAGCGGCGCTTCAGCATCGCCGCTATACAGGCACCAAAGGCACCGACACCGGCTGCCTCGGTGATGCTGGCTACACCAAAAAAAATTGACCCCATAACTCCTATAATGAGGGCAAGAGGAAAAGATATGCTCCAAAGACCAATGAATTTAATCTTCCAGGTAATCTGCGACCTCTCTTCCCTGGTAAGAGGTGGACCGAGTCTTTTATTAAGGCTGCACCTGATAATTATATAACTAACATAGAGACCAGAAAGGATGAGACCGGGCACGATACCACCGGCGAACAATTTTCCGACCGATTCCCCAGCCACCAAGCCATATACGATGAACAATACGCTGGGCGGAATAAGGATTCCCAGGGTTCCCCCAGCCATGACACTCCCACAGGCTATGGATGTTGCGTATTTTTTCTTGAGCATAGTCGGCATGGTGATGAGCCCCATCATAACTACCGCGCCACCGATGATGCCAAGACAAGCCGCCAGGAGCGTGGCTGTCAATACCGTTGCCACTGCCAACGAGCCTGGCAGCGGACCTGTCCACTTCCGAAACATCTCATACATCTCCTCAACAATACCAGTCTTCTCCAGCATACTTCCCATGAAGATAAACAGGGGAATGGCAAAGAGAAGATACTGAGCCATCTGACCATAGATACGAACGGCAAGGAGAGCTAAATATTCGGGACCCAACAGGAAATAGATAAATATCACCGCCAGACCGCCGCAGGCCCAAGCAACCGGCAAGCCAGCCATTAGCAGGATGAAAAGAGAGGCAAACATTAGTATGGTAACAAGCTCGATGCTCATGTCAGCTCCCTTCCAGTAACACTAAGCTTGAGGTCGCGAACGAATTTAGCCAGTCCTTGAAGCATTAACAGAATCGTGCCTATGAACATCGACCACTTCATCGGGTAGACAGGCAGGCGCAAATGAGATTGGTCTACCTCCAGGTTCCAGCCAACTCCTTCTATCCAGGTAGCTTGCATGCCGAATATCCAGGTGCTATAGAGCAATGCCGCCATAAAGAAAAAGAAAAAGGGGGCAGTAACCAGGTCTAAAATGGCTCGTCCCCGCGGTGAAAGCAAGACATACAATACATCCACTTTAACATGCCCTCCGACAATAAGAACGTAGGCAGCCCCCATCATGTAATAAGCACCAAAAAACATCTGGTGGACATCCATAATGCCCATTATCGGTCTGTTAAATCCATACCTCAATATTACCTCAACTATCATTGTGAGGAATAATGCTACGACCAGGAAGCTGTAAAACTTTCCGGTATAGTCATTGATGGCATCAACAACAGACAACAATAACTTCAAAAACTTCAAAATGTCCTCCTATTCACCAATGTAGCCCGATTGCGGCTCTAAAAACCTTTCCTCAAGACAAGGAAATGTATCGAAATTATTAGCGGGTAACCAACCAATAATATAAGTGCTATTATCAATCCGATTTTTTGCGCTGTAGTCATTTCCACCCTAGCCGAAATTTGTGGCGGGGGATTGGCTGCTCTTCCTCTCCCCCGCCTTCTCCGCTGTCTATCCCTTGCCCTCAGGATGACAGGCTTACTTTACAGCTCGCGGTACTGCCGGGACTGGCCGCCAGAAGTCCTCGAACATATGATCCGCCAGTCTTTTCTTGAGTAAGCCGGGGAAGTATTTTTCTACTTCCTCCTTAACCCCGGGGAAGTCGAGCAGCCCTATCTCCGGCGTGTTCATAAGCAGGATTTGTGTTTCAAGTGCCTTCAGGGAAGTATCATCCTTCGCCCACTTCCGCCACAGTTCAATAGAAATCAGCCTGAACTTGGCTCGCTCCGCGGCTGGTAGCTCTAAGCTGATATTTTTATTTACTTCAGTCATCCACTGAAAAGCAACCCGGTCGGCACCCATGATATTGGTATGCAAGCTCCACGACAGGTCCCTGGCCCCTATCTCAAGTAACCGCTGGAGGTCTGCGGGCAGCCTGTCCCAACTCTTCTTATTCATGACAAAGGCTTGCAAGTCTACCGGCTGGTGCATTTTTCCCGGACCGATAATATACTTACCAACCTCGTGCAGACCAAGCTCCATGTTCATGGCATGCCCGATATACTCACCCAGCTCAATAACACGCGTAGCCATCGCCGTGTAAATCTCGCCGCCAGGCAGAATAATTACTGAAGCTCCGGCTTTCTTGTAGATTTCGGCAATCAAGCCACCGGGGTATCTACACTTTAGCCCCTTCCAGTCTTCCATTTTATAGAGGGGTTTTACACAGTGGGCCCAATTTGGACCGGTCTGAATCGGAGCCACATACATGAGGCCAAACCGGGCATAATCCTTCCGAGCCAGCTCAATACCACCCATGTTGTAAAACCAGACCTCCCACATCCACGCCTCATCAAGACCGTAAGGGTAAGAGGACACAAAGACAGATAAAGCATGCTTACCCGGCCAGTACTGGGGCCAACTAACGAATCCATCAAGGACACCGGCCATGGTGGCGTCAAACTTATCAAAGGTAGCTACGACCCCCCCTTCGGGGAAAACTTTAATGTCAAGACGCCCACCACTCATCTCTTTCATTGTCTTTGCCCACCTCTCGAAAATCCGGAAGCCCGCAACCCCGGCAGGATAGGCTTCCTGTAACTTGAGCGTGTAAACTTTGGGTGGTTCTTCTGGTTTTTGCGCATGGCCAATAACCACCAAACTCATGACTAAAAATAGCGCCAACGAAGATACCAATATTTTCTTTTTCATTGTTTCACCTCCTTAAAATTCAAAATTACCAATTGTCCACCGCTGCCTTATACTCTCATACAACCATACAACATCACCCCCTTTTCCAGATTAGCTAACAAACAAGAATAACGCAAAAAACCTTAACCCCCTAAATTTATTTTGTCAAGAGTTTTTTTTGAGTTTTTTTTGAGATGCTTTCCGCCCAAGGTCTGCTAATAATCAACATTAATCGACCAAATCTATTTCCTATTCATGCTCAACCATTTCATCATATAGGCTTCGTTTATCAATCACTCTTTTCGCCTTAAATTCAGTTCTCTCCAACTGTTCAGGTTCCACCATTTGAACGACTGCCCGAAGACCGCGTGCCTTTAATTCTCCTTCAAGTTTTTTCTTTAATTCAGGGATGATTATGGAATCAACTCCTTTCGCATATTCTGCCTGAACGATAAGCTCGTCCATCGTCTTTTCCCTGGTAATAATAATGCGATATTCATCACCAAATCCTTCGATGCTTCTGATCACATCTTCGATTGCACTTGGATAGACATTTTCTCCCCTCACCACAAACATATCGTCTGCCCGGCCATAGATACCTCTTGGAAGGCGCGGATAGGTTCTCCCGCAAGGACACGGATCATTCACCCATCTGGATATGTCTCCTGCCCAAAAACGGATCATCGGCTGCGATGTTCGCTCCAGGTGTGTATAAACTGTAACCCCCTCTTTTCCATAAGGCACCCTCTTTTTTGTGATCGGGTCGACCAATTCTGCGTAGACAACATCCTGCCATAAGTGCATCCCTTTCCGGTATTCACATTCACAATTAGACATCCAAGGGGTCATTTCCGCAGTCGAACCAGCATCGATACAAATTCCACCATAGGTTTCCTCGATTCTCTTCTTAGTGGATGGAACGCCCGCCCCTGGTTCTCCCGAGAAGAAAAGAATACGGAAATTAAAATCTCTCGCAGGATCCACCCCCCTCTCTTTTGCCCTTTCGGCCAAGTAGAGGCTATAGGAAGGAGTCCCATAAAAAATGGTGGGCTTCACCTCCTTCATCCAGTCGATCGCCCGATCGGTCTGCCCTGGGACGCCTGCACCAAAAGGAAAGGCACCAGCGCCCAGACGTTCAGCCCCCACCAATGCCCCCCAGCTTCCCCAGTAGAGGCTAAAAAAGGAGCCGATGAAGACGATATCCTCCTGGCGTATACCAAAACCCCACATCGTTCTCGCATGAGCTTCAGCGATGCGCTCCATGTCTCCTTTACTGATCCCGAAGGCAGTCGGTTTGCCTGTCGTTCCTGATGTCCCTTGAACCCTCGCCAGATCCTTCAGAGAAGTACATAAATTGGTACCAAAAGGAGGATTCTCTTTCTGATCCAGGCGAATCTCCTCCTTCGTTAAAAAAGGAACCCCTTCAAAGTCGGCTAAGGATCGAATGTCTTCCATCTTTATTCCGGCACGATCCCATTTTTTTCTGTAGAGACCAGATTTTTCATAGGCATACTTGAGCTGTGCCTGAAGCTTTGGCAGGATGACTTTCTGCTCCCTCTCTTCAGGGTCCATGGTTTCTAAATCCTTAAACCAGAATTTGGAATCTGGTGAAGGGAGATAAGAACGATCATACTGGGGTGGCCATTCTCTCATCACCAGAAAGCACCTCCTTCTCCTTGGTTTCGTTAAATCTTAAAAGTAAAGAACCCCGCCCACAGGGCGGGACTTTAAAACCCAAATTCTCTAAGCCAAAAACCGAGATCCCGAATCAAGTTCGGGATGACAAAACAAAAGAGAAAAACCCTGTTGTCATGAACTTGTCTCAGCATCCGATTAAGGCTTTTCTGCCTTTGACAGACACATCTTTCATCCCCGTGCACAGCATGGAGTTTTCAGATGTGTTCTTAATAACAACCTCTGAAGAAGTACGGATTCAAAGTAGTCTGCGGGTTTTGTCAGAAACAATTTTACGTATGGATGATACTATTTCCTCCCGTGTCGCTCCGGGCATAAATGTGCCATCAAAACCGATTTCTTGCAGTTTTTCAGCATCCGATGGCGAAAAAACACCCCCAATCACAAATGCCACGGATTCCTCAAGCCTTTCTTTCTTAGCTTCCTCAATCAGTTCACCGCCAAGCGTCAGATGAGCACCTCCAAGAGAGCTTACCCCGACGACATCGACATCTTCTTGAATCGCCGTACGAATGATCTCCTTTGGGAGCGAATTGCCGATGTAAATGACTTCCATCCCCGCGTCTCTCAATTCCTTAGCAACGGTAATAAGTCCCCGATTATGAACATCCAACCCAAGCTTTAACAATAACACTTTTATTTGTCCAGCCATCTATACCCAAAACCTCGATTCTTACACCCCTCACCCCCTCCCTCTCCCCACTGGGGAGAGGGGAAGGGTGAGGGGAAATTTCAAATGTTTTTAGTTAATTTTTCACCAAAATACAGGCGGCTTCCACAGGCCAAAAGCTTTTTTAAATACTTTGAACATCTCCCCTTCCGAGCAACCCACCCTGGCACATTGAAGGGTGTAAGGAACCACGTTCATTCCCCTTTTGCAAGCGTCTTCAAGCGCAGTGAGAGCACTGTTCACTTTCTCATTATCTCTTTGCTCTCTCAATCTCGCCAATCTTGCCTTCTGCCTTTCCTCCACACCCTCAGGATATTGAAAGACATTAATGGGAGGAAGCGCGGTGGGAGATCGATAGATATTATAGCCAACTAATTTGATATGGCCCTTCTCAATCATACTTCTCTCGTTATAGAAGTATTCAGCAATCTTATTGTGTAACCAACCTTTGTCTACCGCTGTGACATAACCACCCACCATCTCAATCTCATCCACCTCATCGAGAATTCTTGTCTCTATCTCGTTCGTCAGGGCTTCAACATAGAAGGAGCCACCTAAGGGGTCTACCACGTCTGTAATTCCGGTTTCGGTCTGAATAATCTGTTGTGTTCGTAATGATAGCAATGCGGCTTCCTCTGTGGGCACAGAATAAGCCTCATCATATGAATCCACATGTAAGGATTGAACACCCCCCAGTACAGCGGCCAAGGCTTGGTAGGCAGCTCTGATGACGTTATTTAACGGTTCCTCCCTCATTAAAGAAACACCGGATGTTTGCACATGACATCTCATCCACATCGACCTCTGACTCTTGGCAGTAAATCGGTATTTCATTATTTTATACCAGAGTCTTCTGACCGCCCTTAACCTTGCAGCTTCTTCAAAGAAATCGCTCGCGGGTGACCAAAAAAATGCTAACCTCTCAGCGATCCAATCCACATCATGTCCTCTTCGGAGCATCTCTTCTATGGTTGCAATGGCATTGGCCAAAGCAACTGCCATCTCCGTTACACCTGATGTTCCAAACTCCCGTAAATTGTAGCCATTATAGGTAATGAAGTTCCAGAGAGGTATATTCTGTCGGATAAACTCGATATTGTCACATTGGATCCTAAAACAATCTGCGGGCGGGATGTATTCCGGGCCACTCCGCACTACTTCCTCTAATGTGATATCATTCTGAACACTACCACGCAGGCTATCCCAGGGGATGCCTCTTCGCTCCGCCATGGCCAAGTACATGGGAAATAAGATCCCTGTATTAGATGGATAATGAGTCACCAATGAAACAGTGACCTTGTCGAGAGGAATGTCTTTAAAAACCAAATCCATATCCTCCACTGAATCAATAGCAACTCCGGACATGCCGACCTGTCCTTTGGATAGCGGATCATCAGAGTCATACATTTGAATGGTTGGAAGGTCAAAAAGTACATTGACCCCTGTCCCTCCATGAGCCAACATGAATTTGATTCTCTGGTTTGTTTCCTCAGGTCCCCCAAAACCGGTGAGCTGCCGCATGGTGAACTCTTTTCCACGGTACATATTGGCATGTATGCCACGAGTAAAGGGCCCCTGACCTGAATGGCCCAGATCCTCCATATAATCAAAATCAGAATTGCTAAGAGGCGTGTAGAGCATCTCTCTGGGAATCTCAGAACCCAAAATGGTATGAGGGGTAACATGCCACTTCCGCCGATCTTCTTCGCGGACAACGCTCCCCTTCCACGTTTCAAACTCCCGGCGCATTTTTTCAAGGATGTCGCGACTGTACAGAGGGGATCGCTTCCTCCTTGCCAACTTCGCCTTCAAGATTTCCTTAGTCGTTTTATTTCGTTCTACCATACAAGACTCCCTTTTAAGAACCCATCACCTCGAGAACAACTTCCGTAATATCCATGACCGTGAGGTCGATTTCACGCTTTCTGGCATAACCCGAGATGGTTCGAATGCACTGCTGACAGGATGTGACCACCACCTCGGCGCCTGTATCCTTAATTTCCTGAATTTTCCTTTCAGCAATAGCGGCAGAAAGCTCCGGATCGATCATCTCGAGATCTCCTCCTCCGCCACAGCAGACGCATAACTGCCGGTTATTTTCTAACTCTATTAGTTTCAGGCCGGGAATCTGTTTCAAAATATTTCTCGGTGCCTCATAGATACCACTGTTTCTTCCCAGATCACATGGGTCATGATAAGTCACTGTCTTGTGAAACCCGTTGTTGAAGATAATCTTTTTCTCTTTGATCAATCTTTCGATGAATTGGGTCGAATGGAGCAATTCTCCATTCGTCTTGTATTTTTCTTTCCACGTATGGTAGCAAGAAGGACAGGCAAAAACTACTGTTTCCGCACCCACCTCTTTGACCTTCTCCTGATTGTGCTCTACCAATTTTTGCATCTTCTCTGTCATCCCCATCTGAATGAGGGGAAACCCACAGCACCACTCCTCTCCTCCCAGAGTGGTGAAATCCACTTCGCTCTTGTCCATGATTTGAACGAAAGCTTGAGGAATCTTCTGGACAAGAGGAAAAAAAGAAGCCACGCACCCCACAAAATAAAGAACCTTTGCCTTTTCTTTTTGATACATGTGATCTGGAGCTTTTTTGATGAATTCCACCCAGGCAATACGTTCTTCATTCGGTTCGTCTGAGATATTGAAATTATTCTCCAAGGCCTCAGATACCTTGTCCACAATTTTTGGATACCGGCTTCTATTTACCAAGCACTCCCTCCCTGCGAGAACTCCTTGATTAGTCTCAACAGCAGGGAAACAGGTTTGAGTGCAAAGCCTGCACCCTGTACATCTGAAAAGAGATTCCTCAATCTCAGGTGTCCAATCAATTTTACCTTCGATTATGGCTCTGATAAGGGCATTCTTCCCCCGCGGGGTTGCCCATTCCTTTCCTTTAATCGTATAAACCGGACAGTGGGCCAGGCAGAAGCCACATCGATTACACTTAGCGATCTCGTCATATAATAAGGTTTTGAGTTGTTCCGTCTTCATATTTAACCCTTTGTCCTCAAAAAATCATTGTAAAATTAGCAATGATCAATGATCCTCACTAATTCCATATATTCATGTCTTAATGTTACATTACTAATTGATAATTGCTCATTGACCATTTTGCATTGATCATCCTGCTTAAATTCCTCCCACAAATCGGCCGGGATTGAGGATTTCTGTTGGGTCTATCTCTTCCTTCAAACGGCGCATGATTCGATAATCGCTTCTGGGTTGTCCCCATACATCGACTCTCTTCTTGATCGAAAGTGGAGAGTATTCCACTACAAGGTTGCCTTCTTTTTCCACCGCTTCAGAGGTCAGCTTTCCAATGAGCTCAACAAAGGATTGAGCATTTGATCGTAGATTTTTTTCTGCCAGAATATAGGAGTAAAGAATCCCATTCCCACAGTGGCAGATGAAAGCACAATCAACTCCCGATTCTCTGGCAATTTTTTCATAAATCCCCAGCATCTCCCCTGACTTAGAGATTAAAAAATTGGACTTCAGGGAAATGAGGTTTGGGTAATGTTTGATCAACTCCTGACGGAAGTCGCGGAAGGCAATCCAAAAAGCCTGATGCTTCTCCGAATCCAGAGTCATTATTTCGAGGGCCCCATGTTTTTTTCCTATGGTGCTCATTTCAGAAATTTGCCTCTCAACGCCTTCGGTGATTCCTTCTAATCCAATGGCAACGAGATAATTTCCATTCGGAGGCATTGAGACCGGATATTTTATCTTTTCAACAGCCATTGCATTAAGGATCTCAACGGAAGCCGGAATTAATTGGGAGTGTGTCATCGCAAAAGCAAAATTAATTGCCCTCTCCAAACCTGTAAATGGAACCAATAAGGTTGCCTCTCTCTCAGGAAGAGGAAGCAGTTTAAAGGTGATCTCACAGATTATTCCCAGGGTTCCTAAGGAACCGATCAAGAGTTTACACATGTCATAGCCTGAGACATTTTTGACGGTTTTTCCGCCTGAAACCACGATATCTCCGTTGGGAAAAACAGCCCTGGCCCCGATAATTAAATCTTTCGCCGTACCATAGAGCAGCCTCTTAGGCCCACTCGAATTGGTAGCTACAATGCCACCCAGAGTGGCCTTATTCGTAAAGGGTGAATCAAGAGGAAGGAAATATCCCTTTCCCTCTTTAGCCAAACTTTTTTGAACCTCGTTCATTGTGATGCCACTCTCCACGGAGAGGGTAAGATTATCTGAATCGCAGTCCTTGATACTGTTTAGTCTTCTGGTTAAAAGGATGATGTCCATCTTTTTGGGAATCCCACCCATCCCCATTTTGGTTCCATTGCCCATAGGTATGATCGCCAGACGCTCCTGGTTCGCATAGGCAACGATCTTTGAAACCTCCTCGATCGTCCCTGGAGAAACAATCACTTTCGGTCTCTTTCTATCCAAGGCATAGGCTTTGAGCCTTTCCGGATCTTTGACAATATGGGATTCTCCAACGGTTTCTTTCATCTTTGAAATTATTCTGTCAGTATGAACCATTCAAAAGCTCCTTCCTTAGCCACCCCCACCCCTGCTCTCCCCCATCAAGGAGGAGGGAATTTTTTAGGTGCCTTGTTTTAATAGATTCCCTCTCCTTTGGCAGGAGAGGGAAAGGGGGCATTGAACAATTTAGGCTTGAGATTCAGGCAAAACCTTCCCCGGATTATAAACATCATCAGGATCGAAGGCCTTCTTCACCTTTCTCATGGCAGCAATATCGGGAGGGGTAAAGACAAAGAACATCTCCTCCACCTTCTCTGTCCCAATGCCATGTTCACCGCTGATGGTCCCGCCGGCCTCTGCGCACAATTTCAAAATCTCAGAACCAGCCAAATGAACCTTTCTCAACTCCTCCTCATTCCGCTCATCAAATAAGATAAGGGGGTGAAGGTTTCCATCTCCTGCATGAAAAACATTTGCGATGGCTAGGTCATATTTTTTGCCCACCTCCATCACCTTGGTCAAAATCTCCGGAAGTTTTGTTCTGGGAACGGTCCCGTCGCAGACCAGATAGTTAGGCCGAAGCCTCGCAATGGCACCAAAAGCCCCTTTCCGACCTGCCCAAAGCTGAGTTCTCTCTGCTTCAGTTTTTGCGGCTTTAACCTCACGGACATTATTCTTCTTGCAGATCTCCATAATTCTTTCAGCCAGCCTCTCCATTCCATCCTTGAGCCCATCGAGCTCAATTAAAAGAACAGCCTCTGCATCCAAGGGAAAGCCAGCATGGATCGACTCTTCGACAGCCTTGATGGTTAGTCTGTCCAACATCTCCAGTGTAGCTGGAATGATCCCATCGGCAATGATGGCAGATACTGTTTTCCCAGCATCTTCTAAGCTATTGTAGATTGCCAGCATAGTCTTGACCGCTTCTGGTTTTGGCATGATTCGAAGAACTAATTTGGTTGCAATTCCCAGAGTCCCTTCCGAGCCAACAAGGACCCCTGTCAAATCGTATCCTGGATTGTCCAAGGCTTTGCCGCCGACCTGAATCACTTCTCCGTCATAGAGAACTGCTTCCGCTCCTAAGATATGATTGGTCGTTACTCCATACTTAAGACAATGGGGACCTCCTGAATTCTCTCCAAAATTCCCACCGAAAGTAGAAACCTTTTCACTCGCAGGGTCGGGTTGATAAACATATCCATAACGGGTTAATTGGTTTTTCAGTACAAGGGTAAAGACACCTGGTTCCACCACAGCCCTCTGATTCTCAATATCAATCTCCAGGATTTTGTTCATCCTCGAGAAGTGAAGGACGATTCCCCCACGGGTGGGGACGGTGCCTCCGCTCAAGTTCGTTCCGGACCCCCTGGCAACGACATGAATTCCTTCTCTATGGGCAAACTTGACGATTTTTGAAACCTCTTCAGTCGACCCTGGCAGCACAATACAATCGGGCTTCCCCCTAAAGAGGGAAGCGTCGTAACCATAAAGCAGCAAGTCGGTCTCCGATGATAAGACATTCTTTTTTCCAACGATCTTCGCCAGTTCTTCAACCATTTTTTCACGATCCATGGAGCCTCCTTTAAACCTAATGGAATGATGGGTAATTGGAATAATGGAATAGTGTAAAAAAACCTGAATACCCAATATTCCAGTATTCCACCATTCCAGTGTTCCAATTGTTGATTATTCTCCAAATCGATCTCTCTTCCTCAAATCCACCAACTTGGCAAATTCCATTGGTCCTATTTTCTCCCCTTTATCCACTCTTAGTTTCCCAATTTTTATGATTCCACCTTTGACTGCGATTTGGACACTCTCTCCATCGAGTGAGAGGATCTCCCCAGGTAACTTTTCCATGGATAGGGGATTCATCTTGGCATCATAAAACCTTACCCTCTTCCCTTTGAAAGTCGCATAAGCACCTGGTTGGGGATCACATCCCCTAATCAAATTGTAAATGTCCTTGATCGATTTTTCAAAATCTATGTAGGCAACTTTATCATCACAAGGAGGCTCATAGGTCGCTTTGGATTCATCCTGGGGAATTCGCGGTGCCTCTCCCTTTTTTATCAACTCAACAGCCTCCACGATGGCCTCCACTCCCATTGGAAAGAGGGTATTGAAGTAAATCGAACCGGTTGTATCGTCATGACCGATATCCACTTCTCTTTGCAATAAGATGGGCCCAGTATCAATGCCTCTATCGACCCACAGGATGGTTAAACCTGTGCGGGCATCTCCTTGAATGATGGCCCAGTTAATGGCACTGGCTCCACGGTGTCTGGGCAAAAGAGAAGGGTGGTAACAGATAGTCCCGAGAGTTGGAATATTGAGGAGACTTTCCGGAATGATATCGGTCACAAAGGCGAGGATCACGAGATCAGGACTCAAATTCTTAAATTCCTCATATGCCTGTGGATCCTTCATCCGGTTTGGCCGAGAGAAGAAGATGCCTGACTTCTCAGCCAAATTTTTCATCGCCTCACCCCTTTTATCTGGTGGGGGGAAGACGCCGATCACCTCTTCACCCTTTTGGATTAATGCCTCGAGAACTTTCTCCCCAAAGGGGCCTTGCCCAACTATGATGATTCGCATTGTCACCACCCTACCCCCAAAAAAAGGGGACAGGCTACTTTTTACAAGTATTTAGATTGAAACATAAAAAAAGTAGCCTGTCCCCTTTTTATTCTATTTTTGGCGCTTTGCATCAAAAGCGGCGATCTCATCCATGATGGCGAGGATCGTTCTTGCATTCTCATAGACAGGTGTGTCCACCATCTTCCCTTGATAGGAAACGGCTGCAGCGCCTTTGGCAATCCCTTCTTCTTCAAATACCTTAACGACGCCTTTTGCCCATTCCACATCTTCCGGGGAAGGGGTATAAATCCTGTGAGAGGGTTCGATCTGACTCGGGTGAATGAGCATCCTTCCTTCGTAACCCAACTGCCGGCCGAAGCGGGTGCTCTTTTCAAAAGCCTCTATATCTTTAAAGGCTACAAATGGACAATCGATCGCTATACAACCCGCAGCCCTGGCGGCAACCGCTGTATGTGCCCTGGCATAAAATTGTTCCTCTCCCTCAATGGTGAGTTTCACCCTCATGTCTTTTGTATAATCCACTGCGCCAAAGATAAGGGAGTTGACTCGTTTGCTGGCGATAGCCGAAGGGTAGGCGTTGATAACCCCCTTGGCTGTCTCAATGAGAAGCTGAATGGCGATACTTCCTACTTTCAGCCCCCTCCTTCGTTCTAATTCTTCCAATTTCCAATCGAGACGTTGGACATGGTCCGGTCCACCACACTTGGCCAGGCAAACCCCTGAAAGCCCTTCATGAACAATGGCTTCCAGGTCATCGTTGGTCATCAAAGTTTCCCAGTTATTGATCCGGACATAAACCGTGGAACCACCTGATCCTGCAAATTTCAGGTTTTCTCTGGACATCTCACGGGCTTTGGGTTTCTCAGCAGGGGGGACGGAATCTTCCAGATCTAAAGTAATAATGTCAGCTGGAGTCTCAGGAGCTTTGGAAATCATCTTTTCATTATTTCCCGGAATATAAAAAACAGATCGCATTACCGTCATTTCAGCACCTCCTTTGTGATTTTCAAATCTAAGTCAGAAAACAGAACCTTCCAAAGAAACGGGCATCGTGACCTTAACCTTTTAGGCACCTAACAACCTTTTGAGGGTTGGGGCAATCTCATCGGGTCGGTCCACCACATGGACTCCAGCTGCCTTAAGAGAAGCAATCTTATCCTTGGCTGATCCCTTTCCTCTCTCGATGATACTGCTGGCATGGGAGAATCGCATGCCTTCCGGAGCCCATGCACCGGCCACGTAAACAACCAGGGGCTTTGTAAATTCTCTCTTTCTAACAGCCTCTGCTGCTTCCTCCTCGTAGGGACCCCCAATTTCACCAAAGATGGCAACGGCTTTTGTATCCCGATCCTTTTCAAAAAGAGGCAATATCTCTCCAAAGGACATGCCCAATACTGGTTCTGTTCCAATATGAAGAACAGTACTTACACCGAGACCAGCTTCTTTAATAGCCCATGGAACAGTACTCGATTGTCCCCCACTTCTGGAGATGACACCAACAGGTCCTGGCATAAATACCCTTTTTGCAAATTCGGGTGTACCTCCGAGCCAGCCAGCAGCTGCAATGCCAGGGCTAAAAATTCCAATTGAACCTGGTCCCAATAACTTTGCCCCTTTCTGCTTACCGTAAGCCAACATCTCTAAGATATCATAAAGAGGAACCCGCTCAACTGGCATCACCATAAACTTAATTCCAGCATCAAGAGCCTCATATACCGCCTCTTTTAAACCCGGTCCAGGAACAAAGGTGACGCTTGCATCAATGGGCCCCTGTGCCCTGACCGCCTCCTCCACTGTGTTGTAAACAGGAATTCCAGAGATCTCTTCTCCACCCCTTCCAGGTGTCACTCCTGCCACCACCTTCGTGCCAACACCTTTCATAAAGGCAGCCCTTGCAGACCCTTCCCTTCCGGTAATCCCTTGAACTAAAATCGTCGTATTCTTCTCAAGTAGAATAGCCATCTTTCACTCCTTCCCCTCACCCCTTCCCCTCTCCCCTGAGAAGGTGTGAAAAAATTAATCTTTACGCCTGTTATTCCGGTTAGAATTAGAATTTGACTACATAGGGTTCGCTAATTACCATGAAGACATGCTTGGGTCT